>Ga0310826_100087_pt1 | contig 163622 bp, 142 predicted proteins | sample WT_ome_FD_201306 | JGI IMG/M metagenome (GOLD analysis project Ga0310826, IMG submission 201306) | Sorghum-adapted microbial communities enriched on wild type (WT) sorghum from Joint BioEnergy Institute, Emeryville, California, United... ... | reverse complement strand
ATGGGACATTTCGCTCTCTTAACCGCCAAAAAGTGTAGGCACCACACGCAGTTATCCACAACCGCCGCATCCCTTGTTGCGCTTGGGCTTGTGGCGGTTTGTGCATCTACTGACTGTCGAACTTGGGGCTTACAAGCTTCGCGCCCGCACGGCCGAAACGATAAAAACCCATGAGCTCCTCCTGGAAGGCATTCTTTCCATCCAGGCGGGCGAAAACCCCTGGCTCGTCCGCAAAAAGCTGATGTCGCTCATGCTTCTGAAGGAATCCGACGCGCCGAAGAAGAAGGTGGAACCGGATGAGGAGGAAGCGTAAGGGCAGGGACGAGCGCTCGGCCCGGCACAGCCACGACCGCTGGCTGATCACCTACGCCGATTTGATCACGCTGCTGATGATCTTTTTCGTCGTGCTCTATACGATGAGCAGGATTGACGCGGGAAAATACGAGGTTCTGGCCCGTTCTCTGCACCTGCAGTTCCGCCACGCCGAGAGCGCCCTGGAACTGGGAGACGGGGTGCTGGATGAAACGGCCATCGATATCCCCCGGGTATCGCCGTCGCCGGATATTCCCCGCATTGACGGCAACCGGGCGCGGGAAGAGCAGGAATTTCAGGAAACGCTGCGGATGATCCAGACCTTCATCCGGGAAAACAACCTGGAAACCGACGTGACCGTGGGAAACACGCCTGCGGGCCTGGCGATCCGCCTGTCGGACCGGCTCCTGTTCGACCTGGGCAGCGCCGTGCTGCGGGAATCGGCGTATCCCGTTCTGGACAAACTGTCCGAGCTGTTCGCGCAGTTGGAGGAGGCCACGATTTCCATCCAGGGCCATACCGACGACTTGCCGGTGCTGCCGGGCAGCCGGTTCCGGGACAACTGGGAGCTGTCGGCCGGCCGCGCGCTGTCGGTGCTGCGCTACTTCGTGGATGTAAAGGATCTGGACGAACGGCGCTTCGAGGTGGCGGGATACGCGGACACCCGGCCGGTGGTGCCGAACACTTCTGCGGAAAACCGCCAGCAAAACCGTCGCGTCGAAATCATCGTGCAGCGGCAGTTTCAGACGGCTGAAACCGTTTAGGAGAAAGTCGGCTCCGTCGGAGCGGCGTCTTCCTTCGCAGCGGCTTTTTTCTTATTCGGCGCCTTCCGTTTGGCTGTCCTCCCGCCCACCGACGGCGAATTTGCCGCCTCCGGATTCTCGCCCGCCGGATCCACGCCCTCCGGATTCTCGCCCTCCGGATTCTCGCCCTCCGGACCGGCCGCTTCCCTTTTCACCGCTCCCGCCGCTTCCCGTGGTTTTTCTTCCAGCAGCCCCTTCCCCGTCAGCCAATGCCACAAGGCGAGCGGCCGGTCGGGAAAGGCCGCCGGCTCGCTGCCGTCCGGCGCGGGCACCACGCCGAGCATATGCCGCTCCCCCGCGTACCTGGCCCGCTGCGCATATCTGACCTCGCCGCCGCGGTCCAGTACTTCCAGGCGCGAATAGGCCGGCTGCCGCTCCAGCGCGGCGTGGAATTCCGCCATGTTCGACACGGGCACGCCGTTGACCCGTCGGATGATTTCCCCGCAGCGAAGCCCCATTTCCGCCGCGGCCGTTCCCGGCTGCACGGCCAGGATGCCAAGCCCGCGCCCGTCGTGGACGTACAGACGGCGCCTTCCCTGTTCGCGCCAACGGTTCCAGACGCCGGCCAGCTCAAGCAAGAGCGGTGCGGCCGCCGCCGCGATCCAGGGCAGGGCGGGCACCACATGTTGCCACAGCGCCGCCGCGGCCGCGAGGACCGTAAGCACGGCTCCGCACAGAAGCGACAAGAGCGCGGTGAACTTCGCCTTGTCCTCCGGCCAGAACGCCACCGTGCGCGCGCCGGCTCCCGCCAAAACGGGGAACAAAAGCAGCGACCAGCCGCCCGTCCCGGCCTCCGCTCCAAACACCGGAACCCAGGGCAAGGCCGATTCTCCCGGGACAAGCAAAAGCAACGGAACGGGCCAAACGGCCGTCAGCTCCCACGCGCCGATCCGTTTGCCCCGCCTGCCGGCCAGCACCAGCGGATGGGCGAACCTCGCCCTTTCCGTGAGCAGCAGCAGACCTTCCGCCAGGTGGAGCAACCCGGCCAGGAGGAGCAGCCCCAAGGCGTCCAGACCGGTCCAGGCGTCGAAAAGCCACGTCCACCAGGCGAGGTGCGCCGCGCCCTCATCCGGCCGCGGGACCTGAAGCGCCGACAGGGCCAAATGGCCAAGGGCCAGCACTCCCGCCGCCATGCCGGGGCGGGCGAGCCGCGTGCGGATCAGCGCCAGCAGCGTCAGCGCGATCCAGAATAGTACAAGCGCCCGGGCCTCCAGCGCAAACCCCAGGCCCAGGCCCGCCGCGGAAACCGCCAGGCCGGCCAGCAGGCCGCCCAGAAGCCGCCACAGCACCAGCGCAGCCGGACGATGCATCCGCACCCGCAGCGTTCTGCGCTGCCAAGCCACCGTCCTCGCGATATGCCACATCGTGACCAGCACGCCAAGGCCAAGGATAGGGAGCGCCGGCACCGCCGACAAGGCCCAGCCGGCTTCCTGCAGCCAAGCGACCCACACATCCATCGTCTCCCGACCGCCTCTTCAAGAAAGATGTCTTTCTTTCCCGCCTGCCGGCGAGTCCCGTCCCGCCGTTGCGGCGCCGCTGCCGGACGCCCCTCCGCCGGTTCCTTCCAGCGCGAGCCTTCGCGCAGTCATCCATTGCGTGTCGTTTTCCGGGCGCAGCATTTTCGCGAACAGCACTTCTTCCATCCGTTCCGCCGTCGCTTCGTCCACCTCGCCCGTGTCCGGAAGACCTTCGCGCCGCTGGAATTCCCGCACCGCTTCTTCCGTGGCCCGGCTGAAATAGCCGTCGTTTCGATCCGCCGGCAAATCCAGTCCCTCGAGGATAAGCTGCAGGATTCGCACGTCGTTGCCGGCGTCGTCGTATTTCATCACGCGGTCCCTCGGCAGGCGTGGGGCGCTGAACCAGGCGGGCAGCGAAACCTGGACGTCCGGCGTGATGCCTTGGCCGTTCAGCCACGTTCCGTCGGGCATCAGCCACTTGTAGACCGTCATTTTGACCATGCTGCCGTCGCCGAGTTCCCCCTGGAAGGTCATCTGGATGGACCCTTTACCGTGCGTCTCCTCGCCGGCCAGCAGTGCTCCCGCCGACAGCTTCAGGGCTCCCGCCAGCACTTCGGCGGAACTGGCGCTGCCGCGGTTGACGAGCACAACCACCGGATACGGCTTCGGCTCGCTCAACAGGCCCCGCGAACGCTCCTCCTGGCGGGTGCCGCCGGCGTCTTCGTAGATGACGATGACCCTGTCCTTCGGAACAAACAGTTCCGCCACCGCCAAAGCGGAAGTCAGGATGCCGCCGGGATTGCCGCGCAGATCGATCACCAGCGCCCGCATGCCCTTCGATTCCAGCTCCGAAAGTTCCGTCTTCACCCGTTCAAAGGTGTCCGAAGTGAACTGGCCGATCCAGATCCGGCCGACGCCGTCCTCCGTCATTTCGCCGCGCACCGTTTCCTGGCTGATGCGGTCGCGCACCAGTTCCAGCTCCAGCTCCCCGCTCACGCCGGGGCGCAGCACGCGCAGTTTCGCCTTCGTCCCTTTCGGACCGCGGATTTTCTCCACCGCTTCGCCCAGCGTCAACCCCTGAAGCGGCTGGCCGTTCACACTGAGCAAGATATCCCCGGGTTTCAGACCGGCCCGCTCCGCGGGGGAACCGGGAAGCGGTGCAACCACCACCACGTTTCCCTTTTCGACCATGAGCTCGGCGCCGATGCCGGTAAACGCCCCTTCCAGGGAGTCCGAGTATTTCTCCGCCTCGTCGGCCGGCATGTACACCGTGTACGGATCGCCGAGGGATTCCAGCATGCCGCGGATGGCCCCGTCCAGCATCTGTTTGCGATCCGCCCCGAACAGATGGCGGCGGTCGATCAGATTCAGCACCGCGTCGAGCTTTTGCCGTTCTTCCTCGCTCCAGCCCTCGTCCCCGTGCTGCGCCGGGACTTCGTCTCCCGATTCGCTTCCGACCCAGCCGGGCCCGTCCCACCGGACCAAGAGCAGCGTGGCGGCGCAGCTGGCCGCGGCGGTCAGCAGCAAAAGAAGGAGCAGCTTTCGGCCGTCCGGGCGGAATCGCATGGGAATCACCTCCGTGCAGCGCGAAAACAGCGGACCCGGCAAAAACGACAGCCGCCACCCCCGGCCTTCGCGCCGGTCAATCTTCCGGCGTCACGTGCGCGGGAACGTCGCGGCTGTTCTTTGTGCGGTTACCGGGTCCTCCGGGGAACGGCTCATTCACGGCTCATTTGAGGTACGGCTCGGGGTCGACGGGTTCGCCGTTCAGGCGTACTTCGAAATGCAGATGGTACCCCGTGGCCGTGCCGGTCATGCCGACCAGTCCGATTTTCTCGCCCTTTTTGACCTCCTGGCCTTTTTCGACCAGAATGCCGCCCGGCTTCAGATGCCCATACAGCGTCATGAGCCCGCCGCCGTGGTCGATGATGATGCAGTTTCCGTAACCGCTCCAGGACTGGGCGACCGTGACGACGCCCGACTCGGCGGCGTACACCGGCGTTCCCTGCGGCGCCGCCATGTCGATGCCGGCGTGCAGCCTTTTCGTCTTGTATATCGGGTGCACCCGGTTGCCGTATTTGGACGTGATGGTGTAGGGGTCTTTGAGCGGCACGCCCAACTTGCCGCCGGTGTAATAATTTTTGTACGTCTTTTTTTGCGCTTCCAGCTTGGAAACTTCCTGCGCCAGCTTCCAGAGCAGCTGTTCCGCTTCCTCGCTGATCTCTTCGTATTCCTCGATCGCATCCTCGTTCTTCGCGATTTGCTGGTTGTAGGAGGCGATCATCACTTCTTTTTCGCGTTCCTTTTCCTCCAGCTCCGCCAGACGGGCGAGCCGCTCGTCGTACAACGCCTTCAGGGCGACCAGTTCCGCGTCCCTCTGGGCCTGCTTTTCCCGCACCAGCTGTTCGTAATCGCGCACCCGGTCCAGTATGTTCCGGTCTTCCACGACGAGGGAACGAATGACGTCGAACCGTTCAAGGAAATCGGCAAAGCTGGTGGACTGCATCAGCACGTCCAAGTAGGACACGGCGCCGTCCATATATAACAGACGTATGCGGGTCTGCAGCAGTTCATCCTGCTTTTCTTTGCGCCGGATCGTGGCCTCCAGCTCTTCCCCGATCTGGCGGAGCTTCTCCTCGGTCTCCGTGATCTGCTGTTCGGTTTCCATGATCTGGGCGTTGACCTCGTCGATCTGCGCCAGGAGGGCGTTGATTTCCTCCTTCGTCGTCCGCTTCCGCGCTTCCAGCTCCTTGATTTCTTTTTCCAGATTTTTTTTGGTGTTCTCCGCGGCCTTCTTGTCCTTTTCGGCCTTGGCCATCTGCTTCTGAAGCTCGCGGATCTTCTGTTCGATTTTTTCCAGTTCGGACAAGGCGTGGCTTTCGAAGGGCTGCACGACGAGCGTCGCCGCAATGATCAACGCCATGATCCACAACCCTTTTTTGCGCATCCCGTGTCCCCCTTCTGCTCCGTCGCGATGCTTCCGGCGTTTCTCCGGCCTACACACGCAAATACTTGCGGACCGAAAGGACGCTGCCCCAGATGCCGATCAGCGTGCCCAGCCCGACGATCGTTCCGCCCACCGGCCAGAGGGCCTCTTCCAGCGGAACCAGGTCAAACATCATGAGCCCCAGATCCAGCCGCGTCGAGCGGATCACCTGCGCGTACCCGGCCAGCAGGCCCGCCGCGGTGATCAGCGACCCGATCAGGCCGGTCACGGCTCCTTCGACGAAGAACGGCCAGCGGATGAAGCCGTTGGTGGCCCCGACCAGCTTCATGATGGCGATTTCGCGGCGTCTGGCGAAGATGGTCATGCGGATGGACGTCGAAATCAGAAACATGGCCGTGACCGCCAGGCCGAGAACGATGACGAGGCCGATGTTGCGGATGCCGTTGGTGATGCGGAACAGCTGCTTCACCGTTTCCTCGCCGTAGCGGACCCGCCAGATGGACTGGTCGGGGTCCGTGTCGTTCAGCGCCTTGATTTTCTCGGCGGCGACACTGATTTGCCGCGGCTCGAACACCTCGACGTCGAAGCCGTCCGGCAGCGGATTGTTCTCCGCTTCGTAGCCGTCCAGCACGTCGGCGTTCTCGCCCAGCGTCTCGCGCAGCCGCTCCAGCGCGTCGTGCTTCGACACGAAGACGACGGATTTCACTTCCGGAATCAGCTTGATCTGGCGCTCGAGGCTGGCGATTTTCTCCTCCGGCGTGTCGAGCTGCAAAAAGACGCGGATTTGCGCCTGGCTTTCCACCTGGTCGGCGAATCGGTTGACGTTGAGCGTCAGCAGGATGAACACGCCCAGGATGAACAGGGACACGGCGATGGAACTGATCGAAGCGAACGACATCCATCCGTTGCGGACGATGCTTTTCGTTCCCTCGCGGAGGTGCCGGGAGAACGTGCTAAATTTCATAGCCGTATTCTCCCTTCTGCTCATCCCTGACGATGGTGCCCTTGTCAATGGCGATGACGCGCTTGCGCATCGTGTTCACGATGGCGCTGTTATGGGTGGCCATGACGATGGTGGTGCCGCGATAATTGATTTCTTCAAGCAGCTTCATGATTTCCCACGACGTTTCCGGGTCGAGGTTTCCGGTGGGCTCGTCCGCCACGATTACGGCCGGATTGTTGACGATGGCGCGCGCGATCGCCACCCGCTGCTGCTCGCCGCCCGACAGCTGCGACGGAAGGCTGTTTGCCTTGTTCTTGAGGCCGACGAGTTCCAGGGCTTCCATCGTGCGCTTCTTGATGAGGCGACGCGGCGCTTCGACCACTTCCATGGCGAAGGCCACGTTCTCGTAGGCCGTCAGTTTGGGAAGCAGCCGGAAATCCTGGAAAATGACCCCTATGTTCCGCCGCAAATACGGGATCTTGCGCGGCTTCAGCTTGCCGAGGTTGAATCCGTTGACCGAAATCTGACCCTTGGTGGGAACTTCTTCCCGGTAAATCAATTTCATGAAGGTCGACTTTCCCGCGCCGGAAGGTCCGACAATAAACACGAATTCGTTGCGCTCGATGAGCACGTTCACCGACTGGAGCGCCACGGTGCCGTCCGGATACGTCTTCCATACGCCGTGAAACTCGATCACCATATCACTTCCTGTCAGCATTCGGACTTTAGATACTTCGACACCAGCGGGCAAAATCCTTTATTTTGTGGAGTTGGGTTAATTTTTTTTAATTTTTTTGGGAATTTTCGCCGGATACGTCCCGAAAAAAAAGAGCAACGGACATCCCTTCCACGGCATGTCCGTTGTCGTGCCAAAATCGCGTCCGGGGACTCCGATCAAAGCTGCGCCATGCTTAGCTTTGCGTATTCTTGCGCCCACGCCCGGGTCCGGGCCAGCTCGCCTTCCGCGCCTTCGATGGCCTTGGCCACCCGGCCGGGCGCCGTCCCCCCGTAAACGTCGCGGGCCTTGACGACATTTTCCGGCTTCAGCACGTCGTAGATGGTTTCGTCAAAGAGCGGTGAAAACCGGCGGAACTCCTCCAGCGTGAGTTCGGCCAAAAACTTGCTGTTTTCGATGCAATAGAGCACCGTCCTGCCGATCACCTCGTGCGCCTGGCGGAACGGCAGGCCCTTGGCGGCCAGGAAGTCGGCGATGTCCGTGGCGTTGGAGAAATCGCGTTCCACGGCGCCGCGCATCCGGTCCTTGCGCACTTTCATCGTGGCGATCATCGGGGCGAACAGCCGCAGGGCGCCCTGCAGCGTGCGCACCGTGTCGAACATGCCTTCCTTGTCTTCCTGGATGTCCTTGTTGTACGCCAGGGGCAGCGACTTGAGCACGGTGAGCAGGCCGATCAGGTGCCCGTATACGCGGCCCGTCTTGCCCCGCACCAGCTCGGGGACGTCGGGGTTTTTCTTCTGCGGCATGATGCTGGAACCGGTGCAGAAGGCATCGTCCAGCTCCACGAACTGGAATTCGGAGCTCGACCAGAGCACCAGCTCCTCGCTCAGCCGGGACAGATGCATCATGATGATGGCCGCGTCGGCGAGAAACTCGACGATGAAATCCCGGTCGCTGACCGCGTCGAGGCTGTTTTCGTAGACGCGGCCAAAGTTCAGCAGCTTGGCCGTATAATGCCGGTCGATGGGGAACGTCGTCCCCGCCAGGGCGCCGGCGCCGAGGGGCAGCGTGTCGATCCGCTTGTAGCTGTCCTGCAGTCGTTCGATGTCGCGCCGGAACATGGACACGTAAGCCATCAGATGATGCGCGAACAGAATCGGCTGGGCGCGCTGCAGGTGGGTATAGCCCGGCATGATGACGTCGAGATTGGCCTTGGCTTGTCCGATAAGCGCTTCCTGCAGATCGGCCAGCAGCCCGACGAACTCCACGACGCGCTTGCGCAGGTACAGGTGCATGTCCGTCGCCACCTGGTCGTTGCGGCTGCGCCCCGTATGCAGTTTGCCGCCGACCGGGCCGATGTCCTCGATCAGCTGCTTTTCGATGTTCATGTGGATGTCTTCATCGGCGATGGAGAAATCCGCTTCGCCCCGCTCGATGCGCTTGCGCACGCGCAGCAGGCCTTCCTTGATTTTTTCCACGTCTTCCGCCGGCAGCACGCCGCAATGGCCCAGCATCGTCACGTGGGCCAGGCTGCCCTGGATATCCTCTTCCGCGAGCTCTCGGTCAAACGGAATTGAGGCGGTGTATTCTTCGACCAGACGGTCGGTCGGTTTGGTAAACCTTCCTCCCCACAGCTTGCTCATCCGCGACAGGCTCCCTTCCATCTGCTGCCGGACTCAGCCGGCAAAAACTTGCGCGACGGCCGCCTGTTCGGCGGCCGCCGGAGGCACTCGCTCGCTTCAGTACAACCGCCCCGCCTGCACCGGCAGGTACGGCAACCGCCGTCAGACGGAACCGCCTGGTCCCTGCCGGTGGACGCCGTGGGCCACCTTCAGACGCAGCGCGTTGAGCCGGATGAATCCGGTGGCGTCTCCCTGGTCGTACGCCTGCGTCGGGTCCGCTTCCATCGTGGCGATGTTGGGATTGTACAGGCTGACCGGACTTTTGACGCCCGCGGCGATGACGTTGCCTTTGTACAGCTTCAGGCGCACGGTGCCGGTGACGTTCTTCTGGCTCTCGGTGACAAGGGCCTGGATCGCCAGGCGCTCCGGCGAAAACCAGAAGCCGTTGTACACCAGCGCGCTGTATTTCGGAATGAGGGAATCGCGCAGGTGCATGACCTCGCGGTCCATCGTGAGCGACTCCATCTTGCGGTGCGCGACGAACAGGATGGTGCCGCCCGGCGTCTCGTACACGCCGCGGCTTTTCATGCCGACGAAGCGGTTTTCCACCATGTCCACGCGGCCGATGCCGTGTTTGCCGCCCAGCTCGTTCAGTATTTCCATCACGCCCAGGGGGCTGAGCCGCTCGCCGTTCACGGCGACGCAATTGCCCGCCTCGAACTCGAGTTCCACGTATTCCGGCGTATCCGGCGCCTTCTCCGGCGACACGGTGAGGATGTACATGTCCTCCATCTCGGGGGAGCTGGAATCGATCCACGGGTCTTCGAGCACGCCGCTTTCGTAGCTGATGTGAAGCAGATTGCGGTCGATGGAATACGGCTTGGAAGCCGTCGCCCGGACCGGGATGCCGTGCTTTTCGGCGTAGGCGATCATTTCGGCGCGGCCCGGGAACGCGTTCCGGAACGCCTCGATGCGCCACGGGGCGATCACCTGCAATTCCGGCGCGAGCGACGCCGCGGTCAACTCGAAGCGGACCTGGTCGTTGCCTTTCCCGGTGGCGCCGTGGGCGATGGCCGTCGCCCCCTCGGCGCGGGCGATTTCCACCATCCGCTTGGCGATCAGCGGGCGGGCGATGCTGGTGCCCAGCAGATATTGCCCCTCGTACAGGGCTCCCGCCTGAAACATCGGGAAGATGAAGTCCCGCGCGAATTCTTCCCGCAGGTCGTCGATGTACACCTTGGAAGCGCCGGTGCGCCGCGCTTTTTCCTCCAGCCCGTCGAGCTCTTCCTTCTGCCCGATGTCGGCGGTGAAGGCGATGATCTCGGCGTCGTAGGTCTCCTTGAGCCAGGCCAGGATGACGGACGTGTCGAGACCGCCGGAATAGGCGAGCACGATTTTTTGCTTGGCCACTTGCGTTGCACGCTCCTTCTAGGACATGATGGCGACCAGGATCGCCTTTTGCGCGTGAAGCCGGTTCTCCGCCTCGTCGAACACGACGGAGTTCGGACCGTCGATGACCTCGTCCGTCACTTCCTCCCCGCGATGCGCGGGCAGGCAGTGCATGAACAGGTAATCGGGCTTGGCGTGGGCGACCAGCTTCTCGTTCACCTGATACTTGCGGAACGCGCGCTCCCGTTCCTTTTGCTCATGCTCGAAGCCCATGCTGGCCCAGACGTCGGTGTAGACGACGTCGGCGTCCGTCACGGCTTCCACCGGGTCGCGCACGACGGCCACGCTGCCCCCCGTCTGCTCCGCCGCCTCGCGGGACAGCTGCACCACTTCCTCGTCGGGGTCGTACCCTTCCGGCACGGCGGCCACAAAATGCATCCCCAGCTTTGCCGCGCCCATCATCAGGGAATGGCACACATTGTTGCCGTCGCCGACGAAGACGACTTTCAGGCCTTCCAGGCGGCCTTTTTTCTCCAGCACGGTCTGGTAGTCCGCCAGCGCCTGGCACGGGTGGGAGAGGTCGGACAGCCCGTTGATCACCGGGACGGTGGCCGCCCGCGCCAGCTCCACCACGTTCCGGTGACCGTAGGTGCGGATCATGATGCCGTCCAGATAGCGGGACATCGTCTGGGCGGTGTCTCGGATGGTTTCGCCCCTTCCCAGCTGGATGTCGTCGCGGCTCAGAAACAGCGCGTATCCTCCCAGCTGGTACATGCCCACTTCAAACGAAACCCGCGTGCGGGTGGACGATTTCTCGAAAATCATGCCGAGGGTCTTGCCCTTCAGCGGCTGGTAGATCTCCCCGGCCTGGTGCCGGCGTTTCAGCTCGATGGCCAGGTCGATCAGATAACGGATCTCCTCGGGCTTGTAGTCCACGAGTCCGATGAAATCGCGCCCTTTCAGGCGTGCGGCGATTTCTTCGGCTTCGGCGGTTTGCAGCGGGGATTGCTGCATACGGTTTCCCTCCCAAATAACGATTCGCTCCGGAGTCCGGACCGGCGTTTCAGCCGACGGTTCCCGCCACGCGCTCCCGCAGGACGGCGGCGATCTTTTCCACCGCTTCGTCGATCTCTTCGCGGGTGACAAGCAAGTTCGGCAGCAGGCGGATCACCTCGGGGCCCGCCGTCACCACCAGCAGCCCCCGACGGTGCATTTCCGCCACGGCGTCCGCCACGGGATGCGTGCACTGGATGCCGACCAGCAGCCCCTTGCCGCGGATTTCGGCGACATTGGGCAGATCCCGTGCCGCCTCCCGCAGCCGTCCCATCAAGTATTCCCCGGCTTCGGCGGCCTTTGCGGGCACGTCCAGTTCCAGCATGGTCTCCAGCGTCGCCGTCACTGCCGCCATGGCGATGGGCGTGCCGCCGAAAGTGGAGGCGTGGGAACCGGCGGAAAAGGCGGGGACCAGGTGTTCCCTGGCCAGCATGGCTCCCACCGGGAAGCCGCTTCCCAGCCCTTTGGCCAGCGTGAAAATGTCGGGCTCCACACCGCTGTGCTGGTATGCGAACAGCTTGCCCGTCCGGCCCATGCCGGTCTGGACCTCGTCGAAAATGAGCAGCAGCCCGTGCCGGTCGCACAGTTCGCGGAGCGCCCGCAGAAAATCGTGCTCCACGGGGATGACGCCGCCCTCCGCCACCACCGGCTCGATCATGATCGCCGCGGTATGCCCGTCAACGGCAGCTTCCACCGCCGCCAGGTCGTGCAACGGCACGTGGACGAAGCCGTCCGGCAGCGGATCGAATCCGTCCTTCACCTTGTCCTGGCCGGTGGCGGTCAGCGTGGCGAGGGTGCGCCCGTGGAACGACCGCTCGAAGGTGACGATCTTGTACCGGTCGTTCCCCAGCACCTTCCGGTGATAGCGGCGGGCCAGTTTGACGGCGGCCTCGTTCGCCTCGGCCCCGCTGTTGCAGAAAAACACCGCGTCGGCGCAGCTGTTTTCGACCAGCAGCCGGGCCGCCCGCTCCTGCCCTTCGATGTGGAACAGGTTTGACACGTGCCACAGCTCGCCCAGCTGGCGAACCAGCGCTTCCCGCACCCGGTCGGGCGCATGTCCGAGGTTGGTGACGGCAAGACCGCTCATGAAGTCAAGGTATTCCTTCCCCTGGTCGTCCCACAGCCGGCTGCCCTTCCCCCTGACCAGCCGGATGGGGTACCGCGCGTAGGTCGGAAAAAGGCTCATGTCCATCGCTCCTTCTCTCCCGAAAAATCGGGCTGCTCGCGTTTTCGCGCTCCTTGCGCTTCTGCAGCATCCTTGACCATCACGGTCTGCCTTACTCCCGCGGTTCCTTTTATTCCCGCACGATGCGCGTGCCCACGTCGCCTTCGCGCAGCGCCCGCGACAGCACGCGCGGCATGGCGCCGTCGACAATCAGGACCTCGCGCACCCGGCCCTGCAAGCCCTGCATCGCCGCACGGACCTTCGGGATCATGCCGCCGTAGATCTCCCCGCTGGCGATCATCGCCTCGATTTCGGCGAAGGTTGCCCGGGGCATCGGCTTCCGCGCTTCCCCTTCACCGCGCAAAATGCCGGGCACATCGGTGACGACCACCAGCGTGTCGGCGCCCACGTGCGACGCCACCGCGCCGGCCGCCGTGTCGGCGTTGATGTTGTAACGCTGGCCCTTCGCGTCAATCCCTAGCGGGGCGATGACGGGAAGGTAACCGAGCCCCAGTACGCCTTCGATCAGCGCCGTGTTGACGCCCGTCACTTCTCCCACCCAGCCAAGTTCTGCGGCGCCCGGAATCTGCCGCGCTTCGATCAGCAACCCGTCCGTCCCGGACAGGCCGAGGGCGCGCACGCCGTTTTGCAGAAGCCGGCGCACGATTTCCTTGTTGATCCGGCCGGCCAGCACCATCTCCACCACGTCCAGCGTCGCGTCGTCGGTGACGCGCAGCCCGTTCACAAAGCGGCTTTCGATGCCCAGTCCGGCGAGGGTTTCATTGATGGCCGGCCCGCCGCCGTGCACGATGACCGGCTCCATTCCGCTCTCGTGCAGCTCTCGCAAATCCGCAAAAAATTCGTCCGGCAGCGCGGCCAGGGTGCTTCCGCCGCATTTGACGACAAATCGCTTGCTCATCCGCATCTCCCTGTGTCGTACGTGAATGGATGATTCTGCCGGCACCACCCGTCAGGTCCGGTAATCCGCGTTGATGCGCACGTAGTCATAGGTCAGGTCGCAGCCCCACGCCGTCGCCCGGCCGGAACCGAGGTGCAGGTCGATGCAAATCCGCACGGTGTCGCCATTCAGATACGCCAGCGCCGCTTCCTCGTCGAATGGCACCGGACGCGACCGCTCCAGCGTAACAATGTCACCCAGGCGGACGTCCACCGTCTCCGGATTCACCGGCTGGCCGGCGCGCCCGACGGCGGCGATGATCCGCCCCCAGTTGGCGTCCGCCCCGAAAACCGCCGATTTCACCAGGTTCGAGCCGGCGACCGTACGGGCGATAACCCGTGCCGATGCGTCGCTTGACGCCCCGGCGACGCACACCTCGATCAGCTTCGTGGCACCTTCGCCGTCGCGGGCGATCGCCTTGGCCAGCTCCTCGCACACATGCCGGAAGGCGGCGGCGAACGCCGCAAAACCGGGATGCCCGCGGGTCAGTTCGGCGTTCCCGGCCAGGCCGCTGGCCATCGCCAGCACCATGTCGTTGGTGCTTGTGTCCCCGTCCACCGTGATCATGTTGAAGGTCTCGTCCGCCGTATCCCTCAGCAGTTCCTGCAGCAAGGGCGGAGCGATGGCCGCGTCAGTGGTGATGAAGCCGAGCATGGTCGCCATATTCGGATGAATCATGCCGGCGCCTTTCGCCGCCCCGGCCACGGTGACGGTGCGGCCGTCCAGATCCAGGCGTACGCAGGCGGTTTTGCGGACCGTGTCGGTGGTCATGATCGCCTTGCTGAACGCCTCCGCGCCCTGCGCGTCCGCGGTGAGACGGTCCTTCAGCCGGTCGATGCCGGAGCGGATGGCCGCCATGTTCAGCGGCACCCCGATCACGCCGGTGGACGCCACCGCCACCTGGTGATCCGGAGCGTCCAGCGCTGACGCCATGCCGGCGCGCATCGCCCGGGCGTCCTCCTCGCCCTGTCGGCCCGTACAGGCGTTGGCGTTGCCGCTGTTCACGAGCACCGCCCTCAGCCGGCCTTCCCGGGCCAGGCTGTCGCGGGTCACCGCGAGCGGCGCCGCCTGAAACTGATTGGTGGTATACACGGCCGCCGCCGCGGCCGGCACGTCGCAGACAATTGCGCCTAGGTCATGGCCGCCGTTTTTCTTCAAACCGCAATGCAAGCCGCCGGCGCGAAACCCCAGCGGTGTCGTTACGCCGCCTTCCGGCACCGGCACGAAATCGGCCTGCATCAATGTATCCGCGTCATTGCCCATATTGAACCCGATCGGCTCCTCCCCGAAAAATGTAAAACTGTCCGGCTCGCGCCCGTTCGGAACGGACCGGACGGAATTTCTTCGCTTTACGGATACACCGGCGAAAACAACAGACCGCGCGTTTCCTCCCAGCCCATCATCAGATTCAGGTTCTGGATCGCCTGTCCGGCGGCTCCCTTGACCAGATTGTCGATGGCCGAAAGGATCGTCACCCGGCCGGTGCGCGGGTCTGCGGCGAATCCGATGTCGCAATAGTTGGACCCGAAAACTTCCTTCGTCGCCGGATACGTCCCGGGCTTCCGCACCCGGACAAACGGCCGTCCTTCGTAAAACTGGCGGTACAGCTCCACGAACACCTCATCCGTATACTCGCCGGTCATCTTCGCGTACATCGTGCACAGGATGCCGCGGGTCATGGGAACCAGATGGGGCGTGAACGTAAGCGTCACCGGACGTCCCGCCGCCCGCCCGAGGGTCTGCTCGATTTCCGGTGTGTGCTGGTGGGCGTTGACTTTATAGGCTTTGAAATTCTCGTTGATCTCGGAAAAATGATGCATCAGGCTGAGGCCGCGGCCTGCGCCGGAAACGCCCGATTTGGCGTCGATGATGATCGAGTCCGGATCGATCCAGCCCGCCTGCACGGCCGGATACAGGCCCAGGGCCGCCGCGGTCGGATAGCACCCCGGATTGGAGACGAAAGACGCCCCTGCGACGTCCTGGCCGAACAATTCGCAGATCCCGTACACCGCGCGTTCGACATGCTCCTGCGGCGGGGGTTCCTTTTTGTACCAGCGCCGGTACGCCTCCGCCGATTTCAGGCGGAAATCGCCGGACAAATCGATGACTTTCAGTCCCGTTTCCAGAAACTTCGGCGCCAGTTCCGCGCTCACCCCGTGCGGCGTGGCGAGAAACACGACGTCCGCCTTCTTGCGCACCTCATCCGGATCGACGGCTTCGAGGATATCCGGGCAAATTTCCGCCAGATGCGGATACCCCTCGGCAATCGGCGCGCCCGCGCTGGATGAAGACATCACCGAGGTGATGGAAACCGACGGATGCCCGTTCAGCAAACGTATCAGTTCCACGCCGCCATAGCCGGTGGAGCCGACGATGGCGGCGCGCACGGTTTTCTGCGTCATGGCTGGCTCCTCTCCCGAACCCCGGGCCGGCGAAATCAAACCATTTCCCATTGTATCGGATTCCCCGGGGGTTGTAAAAAGAAAACTGTCGATGATCCGTTGGCGAGATTACTGGATTATTATACATCCAGATGAGATTTTATTCAATCCAAACATTGAAATTCCCCGCGAATTCCGCCAATTCCTTTTCAAGCCCGACACCGCCGTTCTGTTGCCCACCGAAAAATATCAAGCATGAGACCGTATCCATAAGTACGGCACCAAGCGACGAAAAAACCGTAGCCTGGAACCGAAATGGTCTGTTGCGGCAAGAATTTCATCAGGCTGTGCTCCCGCAGCCGCCCAAACCATGCGGGCAAAAAATCAACCGGGCAGGTCTCCCTGCCCGGCTGCGTTTTTACTTCGAGCCGTTTTTCGCATCCTTGTTGATCCGGCTGCGCAGATACGCTTCGATGAACTCGTCCAGCTCGCCGTCCATCACCGCCTGCACGTTCCCCGTTTCCACGCCGGTGCGGTGATCCTTCACCATGCTGTAGGGATGGAACACGTAGGAGCGGATCTGGCTGCCCCAGGCGATGTCCATCTGCTCCCCGCGCAGGGCGGCCAGCTCCTGTTGCTGCTCCTGGATCTTCCGCTCGTACAGCTTGGACATGAGCATCTTCATGGCGCGTTCGCGGTTCTGGATCTGCGAGCGCTCCGACTGGCAGGCGACGATGATGCCCGTCGGAATGTGCGTGATGCGCACCGCGGACTCCGTCTTGTTGACGTGCTGGCCGCCTGCACCGCTGGAACGGTACGTGTCGATGCGCAGTTCTTCCGGCTTGATCTCGATCTTCACATCGTCGGGAATTTCCGGCACAACGTCGCAGGAAGCGAAGGACGTGTGTCGCCGGGCGGACGCGTCGAAGGGCGAGATGCGCACCAGACGGTGAACGCCTTTCTCCGCCTTCAGATATCCGTAGGCGTTGTGGCCCCGGATCAGCAGCGTGGCGCTCTTGAGACCCGCTTCTTCGCCAGGAAGGTAGTCCAGCACTTCCACCTGGTAACCGCGTTTTTCCGCCCAGCGCGTGTACATGCGGTACAGCATGAGGGCCCAGTCCTGCGATTCCGTGCCGCCCGCGCCGGGGTGCAGTTCGACGATGGCGTTGGCTTTGTCGTACGGCTCGTTCAAAAGCAGCTGGAGCTCAAAGCGGTCGACTTTCCGGATGTGCTCCGCCACGCCTTCCCGCCATTCCGCGATGACCGCTTCGTCCGGCTCCTCTTCCAAAAGTTCCTGCAGCGTTTCCAGATCTTCCTGTTCCGCGGTCAGAACGGTGAACTGTTCCACCACCGATTTGACCGCGTTCAGCTCGGCAATCAGGGCCTGCGCCCGTTCGTTGTCGTCCCAAAAATCCGGCGCGGCCATTTTCGCTTCGTAGTCGGCGATGAGTTCCTGCTTCAGATCGAGGTCAAAGAGACCCCCTGAGCTGCTGAAGCCGCTTCGCCGTTTCGCGAAGGTCTTGTTTGGCGGTAACATCGAGTTCGATCATGTTGCCATCCACCTCTTTATCATATTAATTATTCACATGTTTAATCCAAGTGCTTGTTCCACGACGCCCCGCGCGTTGCCTGCGCAGCAGCGTCCGCGTCACGGCGCGCCTGCGCCGCGCCGCCTTCAGCTGGTGCGGCCGTGGCACAACTTGTATTTCTTGCCGCTGCCGCAGGGACAGGGATCGTTGCGTCCGATGCGCTCCCCGGTGCGGCGCACGGGACGGCGCGATGTCTCCCCGTCCTTGTTGGTCACCGCCTGGCCTTCCGCCACCGCTTCGCGCTTGAGATTGCTCTGGACCTGCGCTTTCATGATGTAGAGCGACACTTCGTCCTCGATCCGCTCGATCATTTCCATGAACATGTTATGCCCTTCAAACTGGTATTCGCGCAGCGGATCGTTGCCGCCGTAGGCGCGCAGGTGAATGCCCTGGCGCAGCTGGTCCATGGCGTCGATGTGGTCCATCCACTTGCTGTCCACGGAGCGCAGGACGACGACCTTCTCGAATTCGCGCATGAGCTCCGGACCGATTTCCTCTTCCCGCTCGTCATAGCGGGCGAGCACTTTTTCCATGATCAGCCCGACGATCTCGTCCCGGTCCTTGCCCTCCAGCTCCGCGGCATTCAGCCGGTCTTCCGGAAGCAGGTTCGCGTGGACGTGGGAGACGATGCCGGCCAGGTTCCAGTCTTCCGGGACGCTGTCTTCGGGGCAGTGCCGCTCGACGACCCGCGTCACGCTGCCGCGGATCATGCCCTCCACGATGTCGCGGATGTTCTCGGCGTAAAGCACTTTCCGCCGGTCGGCGTAAATTTTCTCCCGCTGCAGGTTGATGACGTCGTCGTACTGCAGCACGACCCGGCGCATGTCGAAGTTGGCGCCTTCCACCCGTTTTTGCGCCGCTTCGATGGCCCGCGTGACCATTTTGCTCTCGATCGGGGAATCCTCGTCGAAGCCTAGGCGCTCCATCATGCCCATGACATTGGCGGCGCCGAAGCGGATCATCAGCTCGTCTTCCATGGAGAGGAAAAACTGCGACGAACCCGGGTCCCCCTGGCGTCCGGCGCGGCCGCGCAGCTGGTTGTCGATGCGGCGGGCTTCATGCCGTTCGGTGCCGATGATGTGCAGGCCGCCCAGTTCCGCCACGCCTTCGCCCAGCACGATGTCCGTACCGCGGCCCGCCATGTTGGTGGCGATGGTGACGACGCCGCGCTGGCCGGCCTTGGCTACGATTTCCGCTTCCTCGGCGTGGTGCTTGGCGTTCAACACCTTGTGGGGGATGCCCTTCTTCTTCAGCATCTCCGAAAGAAGCTCGGAATTCTCGATGGACACGGTGCCGACCAGAACCGGCTGGCCTTGGGCGTGTCGGCGGACGATTTCCTCGACCACCGCGCGGTATTTGGCCCTCGCCGTCTTGAACACCACATCGGGCATGTCCACGCGGATCATCGGCTTGTGCGTCGGCACCTGGATGACTTCCAGGCCGTAAATTTTCTTGAATTCTTCCTCTTCCGTCTTGGCCGTACCGGTCATGCCGGCCAGCTTGCGGTACATGCGGAAGTAATTCTGGAACGTGATCGTGGCGAGGGTCATGCTTTCGCTTTGGACCTTGAGCCCTTCCTTCGCCTCGATCGCCTGATGAAGCCCGTCGCTGTAACGGCGTCCGGCCATCAGCCGCCCGGTGAACTCGTCGACGATGACCACTTCGCCGTTGTGCACCACATAGTCGACGTCGCGCCGCATGATGTACCGGGCTCTGAGCGCCTGGGTGATGTGGTGGTTCAGCACCACGTGTTCCATCGAAAAGAGGTTGTCGATGCCAAACGCCTGTTCAGCTTTGGCTACGCCCTGCTCGGTGAGGGTGATGCTGCGGGTCTTGTGGTCGATGGTGTAATCTTCGCCTTCCTTCAGGCGGCTGGCGAACCGGTCGGCGGCGTAGTACAGTTCGGTGGATTTTTGCGCCTGGCCGGAAATGATGAGCGGGGTCCGCGCTTCGTCGATGAGGATGGAGTCCACCTCGTCGATGATGGCGTAATGGAGCTCCCGCTGCACGATATGCTCCTTGTACAGGACCATGTTGTCGCGCAGGTAGTCGAAACCGAATTCGTTGTTGGTCCCGTAGGTGATGTCGCAGTTGTATACCCTTTGCTTTTCCTCGTGGGAAAGCCCGTGCAGGTTGCAGCCGACGGTGAGGCCGAGGAATTCGTAAATCTGCCCCATCGTGCTGCTGTCGCGCTGCGCCAAATATTCGTTCACCGTCACCACGTGCACGCCTTTCCCGGTAAGGGCGTTCAGGTACACGGGCAAGGTGGCGACCAGCGTTTTGCCTTCGCCGGTTTTCATTTCCGCGATTTTGCCTTCATGAAGCACCATGCCGCCGATGAGCTGCACGTCGAAATGACGCATGTTCAGCGTCCGCTTGGACGCCTCGCGCACCACGGCGAAGGTTTCGGGAAGCAGATCGTCCAGCGTCTCGCCCTTTTCCAGGCGCATCCGGAACTCGTCCGTTTTGGCCCGAAGCTGCGCGTCGGACAGCGCCACCATCTGCGGTTCCAGCGCGTTGATTTGCTCCACGACCCGGGAGTACCGCTTCAGCTCCCGTTCGTTGGGATCGCCGAATATTTTCTTGACCAGACCCAGCATGAAAAGAACCCCTCTTTCCCGCGCCTTTAACGCATCACTTTATTTTAACAATTTGAAAAGAGAGGGGCAAGGCGAAGTATGTAAATAAATTATAAGAAGTCCAATATATGGTCATCCAAGACTGCCAGCTAAACTTTCTCCCGCTTCCCAGACGTTTGAAGTACAATGAGTATTGAAGGGAGAATAGACATGGCAAATAACGGGAAAGTGTTGCTGCTCAAAGGTCAAAGCCAGTATGACGTATTGCGATTTTTCACCGATGAACTGGATCAGGCGTTTCGCTCCCTGGGAATATCCACCGTCGTGATTGACCTGTTGGCGCCGGATACGTTGTCCCGTTTGCAACGGGAACTTCAGGAGAATCGGTTCCTCTTTGCGCTTGGCTTCAACGGCGTCGGACAGGATTTGCGGATCCAGGACAAACCTTTGTACGATTTGATCCGGCTTCCCTTTGTCGCGTTTTTCGTCGATCACCCGGTCCATCATGATCCCAGGCTTCGTTACACCTTCCGATATCAGCTGATTTCGTTCGTGGACCGGGATCTTGTCGATTTTGCAAACGCATATTACCCCGGCAAGTTCACGGTCTTCATCCCCCATGGCGGATCCGCCGATCCCGCCGTACGCGAAAATCCCGTCCCTATACATAAACGGTCCGTTCCGATCCTGTTCGCCGGCTCCTATCAGGATCCCGACGCTTTCCTGCAATCCGTCAATACGTCGGAGGAAGTCCTTCGCCAGATCAAAAGTATCGCGGAAATCATGCTGGCGGGGGATCATGTCAACATTCGGCAGGCAACCGTAACCTTTCTTCAAACCCTTGGCCTGGGGGAAGAGGATCTGACACCGGATTTATTCCCCCTCATGCGACTTGCTGAAATTTATTTCCGGTTCGAATGCCGCAAACGGCTGATTCTGTCGCTGTCGGATTTGCCTGTAACGGTGTGCGGAAACGGTTGGGGACAGCTCAAAGACGCCAAAAAGCCTCTCCACTTTCTTCCGGCGAAATCCTTTACCGAAACCCTGCGTCTTGCGGGGGATGCTAAAATTTTCCTTTCCAATGCCCCGTTCTTTCGCCAGGGAGCGCATGAAAGGGTGTTTAGCGCCATGCTCTCCGGAGCGGTCGCGGCTGCAGACCGAAGCGGATACCTGGACTCCATTTTGCGCCCTGGCATCCATTACATCGGATACCGTTCCACCGATCCGCTTGCGGATCTGCTGGCTGCTGCCCTCGAAGACCCGGACAGGCTTCAGGAAATCGCATCGGAAGGGAGAAAGCAGGCGGAAGCGCATCACACCTGGGCCCAACGCGCTGCTGCCATACTCGGGGTGGTGAAAGAATTTTTGCAGCAGGTATAAACAAAAATCCCGGAAACGGTTTTTTCCGCTTCCGGGATTTTTTTGGCATCTCAATGCGCCGTCTCGATGAGCCCGTACCCGCCGTCGGCGCGGCGGTACACCACGTTGACCTGGTTCGTGTCCGAGTTCTCGAATACGTAGAAGCTGTGCCCGAGCAGGTTCATTTGCAGGATGGCTTCCTGCACGTCCATCGGCTTCAATTCGAACCTCTTGACCCGCACCAGTTCATATTCGTCCTCGTCCGCCGGTTCCGCGCCGTTCGCGGCGCCGGCCGCGGGAACGTCTTCCCGGAACAGCCCCTTCGCCGTGCCGGTTTGCCGGAATTTGCGGTTGATTTTCGTTTTGTGCTTGCGGATTTGCCGCTCCAGTTTGTCGACCACCAGGTCGATGGAGGCGTACATGTCGTCGCTTCGTTCTTCCGCCCGCAGGACGACGCCCGGCAGGGGAATGGTCACCTCGACCACATGCCGACCCTTGACGACGCTGACGGTGACTTGTACGTCGGATTTCGGAGGTGTGACGAAATACTTTTCGAGCCGACCGAGCTTTTTCCCGATGTAATCCCGAATCGCTTTCGTGACTTCCATCTGCTGGCCCCGGATGTTGATTCTCATACGCCATTCCCTCCTCTTCTTGGCTCCATCATACCACACCGGGAGGGCGGGCGACAGGACGGACGATCATGAAATATTTTTCGTTTTTTTGACATGTCGGGAAGCATCAAAAAAAGCCCCGGAACGTTTCCAGGGGCTTGTGGCCGGCAAATCGTACGACAACCGACAACTTGAATTCTCTTTCTGGGGACTTGCGATTTCGCGAATTCGCGATTACAGCCTTACGACATTCGCGGCTTGCGGACCGCGAGCGCCCTGAACGATGTCAAACTCGACCATCTGGCCTTCTTCCAGGGTCTTGTAACCTTCCATTTGGATGGCGGAGAAATGGACGAACACATCGCCGCCTTCTTCGGTTTCAATGAAGCCGTAGCCTTTCTCCGCGTTGAACCATTTCACTCTTCCTTGCATGTTCCCCAAGCATTCCCTTCATTCATGATACAAAAAACAAAAAAACGATTTGACCAGGCTCACAACCCGACTATATCACTGGCCCGCTTGGGGTGTCAACGAATTTTTTGAAAGCGGATACATCAAAATTCCGTTTCGCGGAACCCGAATTCGCCCATCCGGTGCGTTTCGTCATGGAGATCGGAGCCGCCCGTCTGCCACAGTCCGCGTTCCCGGGCAATGTTCCGGTAAACTTCCGCGTCCTCCGGCGCGTGCTTGCGATGCCAGACCTCCAGGCCGTCAAACGGAAACCGGTCAAGCAGTTCCGCCACCAGTTCGTCGTCGCCGATGAGCTTCGGATGGGCCAGAACCGCCTTTCCTCCGGCCTGGTGAATCCATTCGACGGCATCCTCCGGCGTCACTTCCGCCTTGGGCACGGCGCACGGCATCCCGTCGGCCAGGTAGAGGTCGAAAACGGTCTGGACGTTCGGGGCGTAACCTTTTTCCACAACGGCCCGGGCGATGTGGGGACGTCCGATAGCGCCTCCCTGGCTGAAGCGGAGCACGTCTTCCATGGAAATGGCCATGCCGAGGGCGGCGAATTTTCCCAGGATGAGTTCCGCCCGATTTTCCCGCAGGGCGCGCAGTTCCGCCAGCTTCTTCGCCAGAAGGCTCGTGTCGCGGAGAAAATAGCCGAGCACATCCACCGATTTGTCCTTGTACTTGGAGCTGAGCTCCACGCCCGGGATGACCTCCAGGCCCGTGCCCGCGGCCGCCTCCTGCGCCTCGGCGATTCCCGCCACCGTGTCGTGGTCGGTAATCGCAATGCGGGTCAGCCCGCGGCTCAAGGCCATCCGCACCACTTCCGCGGGCGCGAAAACGCCGTCGGACGCGGTGGTGTGAATGTGCAGGTCGGTCTTTTCGTCCATTTTCAACAAAAAATGCACCACCTTGCCCGAAAAGATTTGTCGTTCCTTGGAACGGAATCCCGCTCAATAGACTCCGCCCAAGAATTCGGAAACCAGCCGGTTACCGGCGATCATTTCGTCAATATATCGGATCTGCTCCTCGTTCATTTCCCGGATCCACTGGTTGACGCTCCCGTCCCGGGTGAACCGGAACGAATCGTGGAACTCGTTATATCGCCCAAGACCGTACTTCTCTTCCATTCTTCGCGTATGCTCGAAGCTGGAACGTTCGATGACGCGGTCAATCTGCTCGTCGCTCAGCCGGGCGCCCATGAGGTCCAATATGATTTTCACATGGCTCGCCGGCGTTTCTTTCATTTCTTCATAACGGAAAATTTCGATGGCGGACAAATGGTGCCTGTTCGTGAGCCACGACTCCGTGTGCCGGATCCAGGCCTCGATTCCGAACCGGGAATCCCGGATGAACGCCGTCAAATCTCCCGGATAGGACTGTATCTTGGCTTTCTCATAATGATAATACGAAATCATGACATCCTTGGGGTTTCGGACGATAAAAATGCAACGCAGGTTTTCAAAATCGGGAATATACCTTTCATGGGTCTTGACCAGCCTTGGGACATCGTAAGTCCAGCGCATGTTCCGCAAATTTTCGTGGGTCGTCTGGAGCCGGAAAATATATTCGGGCAACAAATCATTCAGATTGACGAGGTTGATTTCCTCCAGCCCGTATAACTCCCGCATGATATTGGCGTAGATCATCCTGACCCACGTGTTTCCCGATTTGGGAAAGGATACGGCCAGAATGTCGTCCGTTCTGAACAATGCTTTCCGATCGTCCAACGAAATCCCCCCGGCTCAAATGATGACAAATCGCTCGTACACCTTCCGGACCGCACGGACCACGTCCCGCACGTCTTCCGGCGTCATTTTCGGGAACAGCGGCAGCGTGACCGCCGTGCCGTAATATCGTTCGGCGTTCGGACAGCCCACGTCCGTATAGCCCAGCCGGCGGTAATAGGGCTGCCGGTAGACCGGGATATAGTGCACGTTCACCCCGATGTTTTCCGCCCGGAGCGCTTCGAAAATTTCCCGCCGCGTCCCCCGGAACCGGTCCGGTTCCCATCGCAGCACGTACAGATGCCAGCTGGACTCCGCCTTCGGATGCTGATACGGAACGACAATGCCGTCCATGCCGGAGAACGCCTCCGTGTACGTCCGGGCGATGGAGCGGCGAAGTTCCACGAACCGCTCCAGCTTGTCCAGCTGGGACAGGCCGAGGGCGGCCTGGATGTCCGTAATCCGGTAATTGTAGCCGAGCTCGTGCATCTCGTAATACCAGGGGCCGTCAGGGGACAGCAGTTTCGCCGGATCCCGCGTCATGCCGTGGTTGCGGAACAGGAGCAGCTTCTCGTAATAGGCTTCGCTGTCCGTGACGATGGCGCCGCCCTCGCCGGTGGTGATGTGCTTGACCGGATGGAAGCTGAACATCGTCATGTCGGCGAGGGACCCTACCGGCCGACCGTCGTAAGACGCGCCCAGGGCGTGCGCGGCGTCTTCGATGACGACGAGGCCGCGTTCCTTCGCCAGGGCCATGATCCGGTCCATCTCCGCCGGCTGGCCGGCGAAATCCACGGGGATGATCGCCCGGGTCCGCTCCGTCGTGCGCTTCGCGATCTCGTCGGGATCAATGTTGTATGTATCGGGGCGAATGTCGGCGAAAACGGGACGGCCTCCGCAATACAGCACGCAGTTGCTGCTGGCGAGGAACGTGATCGGGGAGGTGATGACCTCGTCTCCGGGACCGACGCCCGCGGCGAAACAGGCGCCGTGCAGCGCCGCCGTCCCGTTGGCGAACGCCACGGCGTACCGCGCCCCGACACGCTCCGCCAGGGCCCGCTCGAACGCCGCGATGGCCGGACCCTGCGTAATGAAATCGCCCCGCAGGACGTTCACCACCGCCGCGATGTCCTCTTCGTCGATCCATTGTCTGCCGTAGGGCAGAAGCTGTTCCCTTGCCTTCGCATCCTCCGGCTTGTCCATAGCGCTCGCCAGCCTTTCGATCGCCGGGAAATCCCTCATATTTTCCGGGCGTAAACGATCACGTCTCTTCCAAGACCGTTTTGCGCGAAACTCCGCAGCAAATTGCGCCTTGCATCGTTACGGCCCGACCGGTGCAGGGTGATCTCCAGCCGTTTTCGCCGCTCATGGCATTCCCCTCCCCGATGCGGTTCGTCTACATAATTGATCCCCATGAGAAGAAACAGTTCCATCGGGAAGCTCGTTTCCTTCGCCACGACTTCAAACCCGTGCCTCTCAAGGAGAGCGGGCAGCGTGTCAAAATCAAAGTAGTTGATGTGATGCTTCGGCACAACCCACCAGCGCCGGTAGCCGCACGTTTCCACCAGCGCCTCCTGAAAAGGATTGAATTCGTTGGGCACCGCGAGAAACAGGAGGCCGCCCGGCGCCAGGGAAGAACGAATCCATTCCAGAACCTGGATCGGATTCGGGAGGTGCTCCAGCACGTGGTCCAGATGGACGACATCAAAGGGGCCAAGGCGTTCCGCCATTTTTCCGTCGTAGAATCCCTCAACGACCTTCAGCCCCCGGCTTATTGCGTATTCGGAAGCCGAAAGGGAAGGCTCCACCCCCAAAACCTCCCAGCCCCTTTCCGCGCCGCAGAGCAGGAATGCCCCGAACCCCGACCCGATATCCAGCAATCTTCTTCGGTCAGGCGGGAGCATTTGCTCAAAAAAATCCAACCGGTCATGATAAGCAAGGTTCAGCCATTCCGTGTCTTCCTGCATTTTCCGGACGGCGCTCGAGATGTCGCTGCCGTGATAATGATGCGCGTAGAACTCTTGTACCTGCTCCGCCTCGGGAATCGGCACGATATGCTTGAAACCGCACGTTGTGCAATGGATGACATGAACCGACCCCGACTGCGCAACCGATTCGCCCGAATGGCGGCCCCAGTTTACGATCATTGACCGGTTTCCTCCAAATCCGAATCTAAAAAAGGTTGTTGCGAATCCATTCCTCCGTTCGCCGAAGGCCCTCTTCCAGGGTCACTTCCGGGCGCCAGCCCAGCAGTCGTTCCGCCTTCGCCGGATTGCAAAGCAGCTTCGGAATCTCGCTTTGCGGATGGATATGGGGAACGTGGCGGATCCGCGAGGGATCCCCCGCGATCATCATCGCCAGCTCGTTGATGGAGACGTCGCGGCCGAGACCGGCGTTCACAATGTGGCCGTTGACCGCGTTGGAATAGCCCGCCCAGGCTACGAATCTGGCGCAATCCTCCACGTACAGCAGGTCGCGGGTCTGCGTGCCGTCCCCGTAAATGTTCAGCGTTTTCCCGGCCAGCTTGTTGTGGATGAAAATCGCCACCACGCCGCCCTCGCCGCCGGTTTTCTGGAACGGCCCGTAGGTGTTGTACGGCCGGATGACCACCGCCGGCAGGCCGTAGGCGTAATGGTAGGACAGCACCATATTTTCCGCGGCGATTTTGGCCCCCGCGTATGGCGAGGCCGGCTTCGTCGGATGTTCCTCGGTGATGCCGCTGTCGTCATGGCACCGGTCGTACACCATGCAGGTGCTCATGAACACGATCTTCACGTTGTGCTTCCGGCACTGCTCCAGGACGTAAAACGTGCCCACGGTATCGTTGTTGAACGTCGTCCGGGGATCGTCGATGGAATCCTGCACGTTGATGGACGCCCCGAGATGATAGCACACGTCGAAGCGGCACGATTCAAACATATCCGCCAGCAGCGGCTCGTCCAGAATCGAACCTTTCACGAATTTCTTGAACCCCGGATGATGCCTGAATTCATCCAGGTTGGATTCCCGGCCGTTGGACAGGTCGTCCAGGATCCAGACCGCGTGTCCGTCCTCCAGCAGCCGCTTGGCCACCCAGCGGCCGATGAAACCGGCTCCTCCAGTGAGCAGGATGTTCATCTTTCCTTCCCTCGCTTTTGCGTCAAACCACCGGTTTTTGCTGCACATGGGCATTGAGCGCGGCGATTTCCGGGTGTTCCAGGAGAAACCGCACGACTTCCCTGGACGGAACCGCGAGGTTGCCCCGAAAGCGATCCGCCACCGCCCTTAAGAGACGATAGTCGTCTTCCGCATCCAGAGTGATGCGCAACCGGGGATGTTGCAGTTCCGCCGGCGCCTTGAGCACGGCTTTTCGAAACTGTTCGGAATATTCATAGGCGTAATAGGTGACGTGTTCGCGGTGCCGGGGTTCCCTGCCGATCCGATGGATTCTCTCCAGAGTGGAAAAATCAAACAGTTCCGTTACCAGACCGCGCGGCAATTCGCCCTCCACCAGGACAAGATCCGCCGGGTTTTCATCCATGGTGCGGATGATGTCGCCGGCGAGTTCGTAATCGACGAACGGGCAATCGGCGGTCACGCGCATGACCCGGTCCGCGTCGTATGCCATGGCGCATTCGACGTACCGCGACAGCACGTCGTCTTCGCTCCCCCGGAAACACGGCGTCCCGCGGCGACGGCACCATGCTTCGATGGCGTCGTCCTGGGGCAGCACCGACGTGGCCACCACCACCTCGTCCGCGCCGGCAATCAGGTTGCAGCGGGTGACGACGTAGTCCAGCACCACGGTTTCGCCCAGCGGCATCAGCACCTTGCCGGGCAGCCGCGAAGATCCCATGCGGGCCTGGATGATGACGACGGTTTTCATGCGCGATCACCGAACAGATCGAAAGTAACGGGCGTGCCTTTGGGCACCGGCTTCGTCACCCGGCGGCCGATGATCTGGTCCAGATATTTCGGCGGCAGCCCGAGCCCCGGCCGGATGGCCCGCACGTTGGCGCGGCTGATGACGTCGCCCGGTTGGAGGTCTTGCGCCACATACAGGGAGCGGCGATGCTTCAGGGAGGCGCGTTCCGACGGCGCCGGCCCGTAAGACACCTTTCCCAGGCTGCGCCAGGCGCGCTCCGTCTCCTCCGCCAGCTGCTTCAGTTCCTGCGGTTCCATGGAGAACGCGGCGTCCACGCCGCCTTCCGCCCGGGAAAGGGTGAGGTGCTTCTCGATCACCGTGCATCCCAGCGCGACGGCGGCCACCGCCACGCCGATTCCCAGGGTGTGGTCCGACAGCCCGACCTCGCAGCCGAATGTCTCGCGCAGATGGGGAATCGTGAGCAAATTCGATTCGTCGGGGGGCGCGGGATAGGTGCTGGTGCATTTGAGCAGAATCAGGTCCTTGCAGCCGGCCTGCCGCGCTTCCCGCACCGTCTCGTCCAGCTCCGCCAGCGTGGCCATGCCGGTGGAGATGATGAGGGGTTTCCCGGTGGCGGCCGCTTTGCGGATCAGCGGAATGTCCGTATTTTCAAAGGAGGCGATTTTGTAGCAGGGCACGTCCAGCGATTCCAGAAAATCGACGGCGCTTTCGTCAAACGGCGTGCTGAAGGCGACCAGACCCAGCTGGCGGCAGCGCTCAAAGAGGACGGAATGCCATTCCCAGGGCGTATAGGCCTCCTGATACAATTCGTAGAGCGATTTGCCCTTCCAGAGGCTCTTCTCGTCGTCGATAAAAAACTCGCCTTCCCGCAGGTCCAGCGTCATTGTATCCGCGGTGTACGTTTGCAGCTTCACCGCGTGGGCGCCGGCCGCGGCCGCGGCTTCCACGATCTGCAGCGCCCGCTCCAGGGACTGGTTGTGGTTGCCCGACATCTCGGCGATGATGAAGGGCCGGTAGCCCTGGCCGATGAAGTGGTCGCCGATTCGCACTGCCATGTTATCCACCTCTCGTGTTCCGTTCTGCACGGCCTTCACGACCGCGACGCCAGCCATTCCATGAATTCGTCCAGATTCCGCACCCGCGTTTCCGCTTCGTGCGCCTCGTCCAGCTCGACGTTCGCGTGTGCGCCCCGCAGGACCCGGACAGTGCGGAATCCGAGGGGACGGATGCCCACGAAATCCTTGCGGGGATTGTCGCCGACGTACACCACCCGCTCGGGCGGTACGACTTCCCGCTGGCAAATGCGCCGGAAACAGTGTGGCGAGGGCTTTTCATGGCGAAGCCCGTAGCGCCGGGTCAGATAGCAGCGGCGGACGGAAGCCCTCCCGGCGAGCCCGAGCGCCTGCACCTTGGCCGCCTGGACGCCCGGGTGGCCGTCGGTGACGATGTACACCGGCACGCCGGCCGCCTCCAGCAACCGCAATGCCCGCTCGGCGTCCGGATACAGCGCCAGATCCGGCTCGTGCCGCCGGTACACCTGAACGCAAGCGGCAACCATCCGGCGGGAAGCGTGCAGTCCCAGCCGTTCCAGCACCGCGTCGAACACCCGCCCGCGGCCCCGGCGTTCCAGTTCGTCCAGCATCCACGCATAACAATCCTTCGCCCGCGCCCCCGGCACTTCCTGCTCCAGCCAGGCCGCCACGGCGCGAAAGCCGCCGCGGACAAAGGCCATTTCCTCGTACAGCGTGTCGTCCAGATCGAACACCACAATGTCGGCCTTTAGCGGCCCGCGGGCCATCGCCTTCGCCGGCATCAGATACGCTCCTTCGCGCTTCCCGGCTCCACCGTCGCGAACCGGTCCGCGGGATACCGCACCATCCGCATCTCCCGCTCCGCCCGGCAATACGGGATCGCGTCTGTATCCTTTCCCAGCGCCTCGGCCAGAAACCAGTCCAGGCTGCGCAGGCCGGCCTGCCAGCTGAGCCGCGACGCGCCGCCGACGCGGGGGTTGCATTCGACAAGGTGGAAGCGTCCTTCCCTGTCCACGATCCATTGCGCCACCGCGTGGCCGTAAAGCCCAAGTTCCCGGGCCATATCGGCGCACAGGCGCTCCAGCTTTTCGTCACGAAAAGTGGCGGTGACCTGCGATTCGCCGTCCACCACCTTCTCCCGGCGCCGCAGCACGACCCCTTTGCACAGGCCGCTTCGCGTCACATACAGATCGGCGCTGATCTCACAACCCTCGACAAAAGGCTGAAAGACCGGATGCTCCAGGGAAGCGGCGTGCGCCTTGGCCTGCCCGCGGGAAACGTTCAGGGCCATCTTCCGGGCGCCCGCTCCGTACCGCTCCTTTACCACCAGCGCATCCCCCGGCACCTCGTCGGCGCACAGGAAAGTCGGAATGACCGGAAAACCATGCGTCTCCAAATATTTGTAAAACAGCAGCTTGTCCGTGCAGCGTTCGATCGCACCTTCGCCGGATACCATGACGGCGACGCCCGCCGCCTCCAGCTCGGCACGATGGCGGGCGAAGAAGGACAGCTCCCCGTCTCGGGTCGGCACGATGGCCTGTACCCCGAGTTCCTGGCATTTCTCCGCCAGTTGCCGCACGGTCAGCTCCGCAAGCTTTGGCATCTTCCAGAACCCGTCCGCGAAATGGCGGGCGATGCACGTTTCGTCGCTGTCCGCGGCCACAACGCGCCAGGGCCGGCCCGACCGTGCGGCCGCCTCCTTGAGGGAATGGATGAGGGGCACCTTTTTCGAAGCGCTGGTGACAAGCACGGCGGGTTCAGGCCGGTCCCGATGCTCCTCGTTCTTCCCGGCTTCCGCCATCTGCCCCCGGTAATATTCAATCAGTTCCGGCACCGCGTCTTCCAGCGCGCGCTCAGGCAGCCAGCCCGTCCATTCCCGGAAGCGGCCCATGTCCGCCTGGGACGCCTCGAAGGGGATGTCGCTGTCCTCCTCGACCCATTGCATGTCGGGAAAATGGCGGCGCAAAACCTCCAGGAGTTCCGACACGCGTCTGGCCCGGCCGCTGCCCAGGTTGACCACCCCGCTCCGGCCGCAGGCGGCAAGACGGAACAGCCCCTCCGCCACGTCGTCGGCGTAGATGTAGTCGAACATGCCTTCCTTTCGGAACACGCGCAGCGTCTCCCCGCGGAGCAGCGCGCGGATCCAGCGGGACACCACATCCCTCGAATCCTTGCCGTACACGCGGAAAATGCGCGCGCTGACGACCCCCAGGGACGGCCGGAACGACGACACGAACGACAGCTCCATCTCGTGTTGCAGCTTGGCCATTCCGCACAGGTTGCGCGGCCTTACCGGATCGTCCTCGCGAAGCGCGCGGGGCCGTTCCGCCGGGCACTTGTACTGATACAAGGCAGGATCATAGATGAGATAGCTGGAAGCGAACACCACCCGCTGAAGCTGCGGCATATCCTTGACCAGATCAAGCAGGTAATGGCTGAGCTTCACGTTGTGGCGGTCGTTTTCCTGCCAGAATTCATAGCTTTCCGTCGAACGCTCGAAAGTGGCCGCCAGATGAAAACAGATTTCCGGCGCGAAATCTTCGAGCACGCTCCGCGGCAGCTCGTTCAGGTCGCCCTGCCAATAGGCGACCGCCCGGGAAAATTCAGGCGGCCGCGGCTTCAGATCGCCGACCAGCACCTCCGCCCCGGCCCGCTCGAGCCGGGCGACCAGCCCCCGGCCGATCACGCCCGCGCCGCCGCTGACGAATACGCGTTTTCCTTTGAACATGTCAAACATGGTCCCGCTCCCCGCTCAGACAACCGTGAATCAGCGAATCGACAAACCGGCCGTCAATCCGCACGTGCTGACGCATGCGCCCTTCCGGCCGGAAGCCGTTCTTTTCCAGCACCCGGACGTGCAGCGGCCGGATATCGAAGGTTTCCGTATAAAGCCGGTTCAGCCCCAGCTCGTCGAAGGCGATATGCTTCATGAGACCCAAAAAACACGAAAACAGCCGCGCGTATTCCCCGTCCGCGTCTTCCGTGCTCCGCGCCGTCTCCAGCAGAAACGAAATCTCGGCGCGCCGGCTCTCCCAGTCGATGTGGACCAGCCCGCCATACCCGATGGGACGGTCCTCCAGCAGATAGGTGAACAGAACCATGGGAGGCTGCGGCTGTCCGAACGTCGGCATCACCACATTGCGGAAATATCGCCGCTGGTCTTCCGGAGTGAGGGGCCGCGACTGCCGAAGCACCCGCATCTGCTCGTTGCGCCAGACGCGGATGAGCTCCATGTCCGCTTCCCTCACCGGAACGACGGCCAGGGTGCCGGATTCGTACCGTTCCCGCCGCAGGCAGATGTATCGCATCCCATTCCCCTTTACACGGACGTGTAGTTTTCCGTACCCATGAAATGACTGCGCAGCGGCCTTTCCGTCAGGCGGAGCGCCGCCTTGTCCCCCCGTGCCAGGGCCTCGGCATTGCGCGCCGCGTCCAGATAACCGGGACGCATGGCGGACGCCGCGGCAAAGCATTCGCCTGCCCGCGCCCTATCGCCGGACGCAATCCAAGCCAACACGCCGACGTTGTTTCGCACCGCGGCGTCCGGCCGCATCCCGTCCAGCTTCTCAAAGCTGCGCAAGCTCCGGGCAAAGTCTCCCATTTTATTATAACTGACACCCAGGTAGAACTCCGTTTCCCAGGAAAACGGCAAAGATTCCAGCAAGCGCGCCGCCGCTCCCGGTTCGTCCCGCCAAAGAAAAACGGCAGCCATCGCCTTGGCCGCTTCTTCCGGGCCGTATGCCGAAACGAGGGTTCGTTCCAGTTCCTCCATGTCGAGCCGGCCCAGCACCGTCTTGACCATCCGGTCGGACTTGGCGAGATCGTTGGACAGATTGGTCCGGTGCCTCCGGTACCGGGTCAGCGGCCGCCGGATCAGCATGCACCGGTACCCGCGCAGCAAAAGCCGCAGGAACAGTTCGAAATCCTCGGCGCTGGCCAGGGATTCGTCAAATATCACGTCCGGGGTTTTCCGCACCAGGGCCAGGGCGCTGATCAGGTGGTTCCGGCGCAGCTGATGGAGCATCGCGTTGCGGCTGTCCATGTCATCGGGGAAACCCTTCGTGATGCCCAGGTCGTTCCCCTTTTCATCCATCAGCGCACCCTCGTGGAACACCATATCCGCCCGTTCGCGTTCCGCGAGCTCCAGCGTCAGCTTCAGCCGGTCCGGATGCTGGATGTCGTCCGCGTCCGCCATCATGATGTACCGGCCGGTGCTGCGGCGAATGGCGGTGTTGCGGGCGGCCGCCGCGCCCCGGTTGACCTCGTGGTCCACCGCAACCACACGGGGGTCCCTCTCGGCAAATTTTCGGATGATGTGCGAAGAGCGATCTTGGCTGGCGTCGTTGACGACGATGAATTCAAAGTCGCCGTACGACTGGTTCAGCACGCTGGCGATGGCGTCTTCCAGCCAGGTTTCGCCGTTGTAAACCGGCATGATGACGCTGACTTCCGTCACGGAATCACCTCTTCTTTCAATATCGACAACCCGTTCACGGATTGTGAGGAGGCCAGGCGTAATCTTCCCGAAGGATGTCTTCTTCGACGAGGGCTTCGCCCATCTGCACTTCGATCAGCTCCACCGGACTGAAAGCGCGCAGCGCGTGCTTCACGCCCGGGCGGATGACGACGACGTCTCCCGGGCCGATGCGCCGGATGTCACCGTCCAGGACGGCTTCCCCCGAACCCGAGAGAATCGTCCAGATCTCGCTGCGTTGCCGATGCGTCTGATAGCTCAGACTTTTGCCCGCCTGCACGCAGATGCGCTTGGTCAGCACTTCCCAGCCCATCTCGTTGGTGGTGAAATCCAGCACCCTTGCCCAGCCCCAGCGGCGCTCTTCGTACATCGGCCGTCCGGGCCCGTCGCCCAGCAGTTCCTTCAGGCGCGGCGTGGCGGCCTTGTCGGCCACGAGAACGCCGTCCGGACTCACCGCGACAACGGCGTTGGGGATGCCCAGCAGCTTGACAGGCAGATCGAGCTCGTTGATCACATGGCTGCCGCGGCTTTCTTCATCCAGAACGGCATTGCCGATGACCGGCTCCGCCAGCTCTTCGGTCAGCGTGTTCCATGTGCCCAGGTCTTTCCATTCCCCTTCGTACGGCACAACGCCGATGCGGTCCGTCCTTTCCACCACCTCGAAGTCGAAACTGATGGCCGGCAGCGAATCGTAACGCTCGCGCAATTCCCGATACCGCGACGGATACCCGCGCTTCGCCAACACCTCCGCAAGAAATCCGGGGCGAAACGCGAATACGCCGCAATTCCACAGCGCGGCGTGTTCGTCGATCAATTTCCGGGCCATTTCGGCTTTCGGTTTCTCCACAAACCGCTCCACCGCAAAGGCATCGGCATCGAGGCGGGCGCCGGGCAGAATATACCCGTACTTCTCCGAAGGATAGGTCGGTTTGGCGCCAATCAGTCCGATGTCCGCGAGGGATGCCTGGATCAGCGCGTCCAGCTTCGCGAACAGGGCGAAATAAGTCTGCTCGACGCAGGAATCGACGGGCAGGACCAGAACCGTCTCGTCCGGATCGGCCTTTTCATGTTCCAGCAAATACAAAACGGACAGCGCGATGGCGGGAAACGTGTCCCTCCGCTCCGGTTCCGCGATGATCCTGACGCCCTGGCCAAGCTGAAACTCCAGCATTTCGGCCTGCGCCCGGCTGGCGGCCACGTATGCGTGCCCGTCCATGCCCAGTTCCGTGAGCTGCCGCCAAATGCGCTGCACCATCGATTCCTTTCGTCCCCGGCCATCGTCGAGCACCCGCAGGAACTGTTTGGAACGCGCGTCGTTGGACAGGGGCCACAGGCGCTTGCCGCTGCCGCCGGACAGCAGAATCAGCTTCACTTCTTCACCGCCCCGGATGTTTGTTCTTCCCGCACATACCACTCATAGGTGCGGCGCAGCCCTTCCTCCAGCGAAACGGACGCTTTCCAGCCCAGGGCCGTGATCCGGCTGACGTCCAGGAGCTTGCGCGGCGTGCCGTCCGGCTTGTCCGGATTGAAGCGGATCTCGCCTTCGTACCCCACCACCCGTCGGATGGTTTCGGCCAGTTCCCGGATGGTGAGATCCGTGCCGGTGCCTACGTTGACAAATCCGCCGAGATCGCGAGCCGAATATTTTTCCATCAAAAATACGCACGCATCCGCCAGATCGTCCACATAGAGAAACTCCCGCCGCGGACTGCCCGTGCCCCACACTTCCACAAAATCGGCGCCGGCGAGTTTCGCCTCGTGAAATTTGCGCATAAGCGCCGGAATGACGTGGGAGTTCTCCAGATGGAAGTTGTCCCCGATCCCGTACAGGTTGGTGGGCATGACCGCCAGGAAATCCGTCCCATACTGCCGGTTGTAGGCCTCGCACATCTTCAATCCGGCGATCTTGGCGATGGCGTACGGCTCGTTGGTCGGCTCCAGTTCCCCCGTGAGCAGATGCTCTTCCCGCATCGGCTGCGGCGCGAATTTCGGATAGATGCAGGAGCTGCCCAGAAACATGAGCTTGCGCACGCCGAAGCGGTACGCCGCCTCGATCACATTGGTCTGGATCGCCAGATTGTCGTGGATGAACTCGGCCGGATATGTCGCGTTCGCGTGGATGCCGCCCACCTTGGCCGCCGCCAGAAACACGTATTCCGGCCTTTCCCGTTCAAAAAAGGCGCGCACGGCCGCCTGATCCCGCAGGTCCAGCTCCTTGCGGGTGCGCAGGATCAGCCGGCGGTACCCCTTCTCCTGCAGCTTGCGCACGATCGCGGAACCGACCAGGCCGCGATGCCCGGCGACAAAAACGGCGCTTTCCGCATTCACCGCCGCAGCCCTCCCTCACTTGATCATTTTCACTCGCCGAACAGGGCGTATCTCACAAGAAATACAATCTCAGGATTTTGTAATCGGGTATGACCCGGGAGATTCTGTCATAGATGGTTTTTTCAAAGGTATAGGATGAGATCAGCACCTGATCGAAGTCGAGCTCCGTCATGTACCGGTCGTGATAGACCGGACAGCCCTCGAATTCGGTGTTGTGCAAATCCGCGTCCGGACTGAAAAGACCTTCGACTTTAATGCCATGGGGCTTAAAGAGATCCAGCAAAATTTTCGAATGTTTCCCGGTGCCGTACAAATACAGTTTGGCGCCCGAACGGGATCCCACCCTTTGCAGGACATATTCTTCAAAAGGTCGCTCGATGAGCGCCGTTCCCAGAAACCGACCTTCTTCCCCGGTCCAATCGTCAATCACATTCGGGTTGCGCAACAAAGCCTCTTTGGAGAAGACAATGGACTTTCGCACAAAATTTTTCTCGTTGGGAGGCGAGTTCCTGTCCACCCGTAACCGGAACGTGTAATCCATCCCCCAGGCTCCCAGAATTCGGAAGCAGCACTGGACATAAGCCTTGTCCCAAATTTCGGAACACATGTACTCCAAGAAATACGGCGGGATGACGTCCCCTTCTTCCATGAAATAGATATAATCATATTCCCGGAGTTCGGATGCGAGCGACGGGGAATTCGCGTTCAGAATATGGACTCCCGGCATCGTCTGGCGGCGCAGGGACTCGATTGCGGGGGTATCTCCGGTTGTATCTTTACGGTCCAATACCACGGCCACTTTGGCATCTGTCCGGAAGCGCCGGGCGATTTGGACGCTTGACTTTTCTTCAATGCACGCCACCGTCGAGGTGTTCAGCGTGTAAATATCCGTAAACTCCAGGTAAGGCTTCATGAATTGACCGAATTCATCCCCGAGGGAATGCCAGACGTCCGGATCCCATTTCACTTCATGGATCTGGTGAAGCGCGATTTGGGATATCATTCGATGGGTCGGCATCCCTTTCAAAATGGGCACGACCACCGCCCAATAATCCCACCAGGGCAAACCGATGCAAAAATTCGATCTTGGGAAAAGGTCAAGATAATGTTCATCGAAAAAGAAGAAATCATATCCCATATGGAAAATGGTACCGTCATGCGGCTCATCCAACGACTCGACATTCAATCGGGAACCGAACAACAACGCATGACCGGTACATTTCCATATGAGATTTCTGCCTTCATCATCCAGAGGGGCCAGCACGATGTCGGAATTGATCAGGCCGAACCGCCTGTATCCGCTGGACTTGAAAAAATCAAGGAAATCGTCGAAGTAAATGTACGGCTTGGCAAATTTGTCGCGGGCGTCCCTGGTGCTCTCCACAAATCGCACTTGCGGATATATCGGGGACAATGCCTCAATTTCCTGCCCGCTGTTGATGGAAACGACGTGAAACCCTTCCCTCAGCCAACTGTTGATCGCTTTTGTTTGTATTTCAACGTTTCCCGGAGCAATGGAAGTCGCGACACAGAAACTTTCCAGTGGATTCATCCGAAAAAGGACCTCCGTCACGTCACTCGTAATACCGGCGAACCTTGTAGCCTTCCCGCAGGACGGCCAGGTCTTTATTCGCCTCTTCCAGATCGGCCTGAACCATCATCCTGACCAGTTCGGGAAGCTTTACCTTCGGCTCCCAGCCGAGCACGCGCTTCGCCTTCGACGGGTCTCCCAGGAGCAAGTCCACTTCCGTCGGACGGAAATAGCGGGGATCGACCTCGATGAGGACGCGCCCCGTGGCTTTGTCGATCCCTTTTTCCTCCACGCCGCTGCCGACCCATTCCAGCTCCATGCCCAGCTCCGCGAACGCCAGCTCCGCGAAGGTGCGTACCGAATGCGTCTCCCCCGTGGCGATGATGTAATCGTCGGGCTGGTCCTGCTGGAGCATGAGCCACATCGCTTCCACGTAGTCGCCGGCGTAGCCCCAGTCGCGCTTGGCGTTCAGGTTGCCCAGGTAGAGCTTGTCCTGCAGCCCCAGCTTGATCCGGGCGGCCGCCCGTGTGATCTTGCGCGTCACGAAAGTCTCGCCCCGCAGCGGCGATTCGTGGTTGAACAGGATGCCGTTGCAGGCAAAGATGCCGTACGCTTCCCGGTAGTTCACGGTGATCCAGTACGCATACAGCTTGGCCGCCGCGTACGGACTGCGCGGGTAAAACGGAGTTTTCTCCGATTGGGGGACTTCCGCCACTTTGCCGTACAATTCGGAAGTTGACGCTTGGTAAAAACGGGTCTTGTCGATAAGGTTCAGGATACGGATGGCCTCCAGCAGGCGCAACGTGCCGACGGCGTCGGCGTTGGCGGTGTACTCCGGCGTCTCGAAGGACACTTTCACGTGGCTCTGCGCCGCGAGGTTGTAAATTTCGTCCGGCTGCACTTCCTGCAGGATGCGGATCAGGTTCGTCGAATCGGTGAGGTCTCCGTAATGCAGATAAAAATTTACGTTCTGTTCGTGGGGATCCTGATACAGATGATCGATCCGGTCCGTATTGAAGGAAGACGCCCGACGCTTGATGCCGTGCACCTCATAGTCCTTGTTGAGCAGAAATTCCGCAAGATAGGCGCCGTCCTGTCCGGTGACGCCGGTGATGAGCGCTCTTTTTTTCATCCGAGACCATCCTCTCATGGCTGTTTCGACCATTTTCGCCGAAACGCTTCGATGTCTTCATCAGCATAGAAGTGTCTGGCCAACCGGCTGTTGTACATCCGGTCAAGATACGCTTCTTCAAACCGGATGCGCTCCCGGAACTTTTTATAGATCTCTCCGTAATCTTTCGCTTCCCCCACATTATCCCTGGAAAGTTCAAACCCGGAAAGGCCCAGAAAATCGCCGATCACACTGGCAAGGCCCGACATTCGCTCGGTTTGCATCAAAAGCAGCCGGTGGCCGTCCCATTCGTAAACGCTGTATCCGTTCGACCGGTCGAACGGATGCGCAAACACATCAAAGCCGAGGAAAGTTTTCATTTGGTCGTCAAACCAATGAAACGCGCGGTCATGAACATAATAATCGAAAAATTCCCTGATAAGCCTGTCCACCCTTTCTTCCGGATCCAACCGCATGAAAAGTTCGCGGTCCTTGTAAGAAGGAGAGTATATATGAAGGTTTTGGAAAAATGCAGAAATGTTCCGCGTCAATGGGTCGCGGACCATGCTGATGATATCCCATTTTCGTTTGCGGAAGCTGCTTAGCAGGTATAGAATTTCACTCAAGTGGGAAGGGATCTCTTCACCGGCATTCATCTTATCCTTAATCTCGGCAGTAAGAATGTCCGCTTGGAGGTAGTGAGCATGATACACTTCACGGCCCAGACGGCTTAACGAAAGGTATACGCTTGCCGAACCAACTTTGCCAAATTGATAAATCATTATGCCTCGCCTGTCACGTTTGTGGCCATACAGCCAATCCAGCGGGCAGATAATCTGATCGACCCGCGCACCGCGCGCCAGAAGCATATCCACCATATATTTCGCATATAACTGGGAAGCCACGAGGTAGAGATCGTGCGGATTTGCCCGCAGCTCCCATATGGCAATCACCCCTTTTTCCAAGAAGAAAGAAGGATTGCCGAATGAATTGATGAAACCGGCAACCCGGTGGGACTGGCGGATTTCTTTCAATTGCTCGTAGTAGGATCTGGCGATTTCCCCCGTTCCGTAAATCCACAAGCGATTTTCCGCACCGAAGGATATGTCCGGAAGCGGGTATTTGGTCGTTTGAATCAATGAACGGTGCCTCCCTTATACCGTCCGGGTTAACGATCCTTCTGAAGAAACGCTCGAAGGACCAGATTTTTCCACGTCCATACGGGTAAAACCGCGCGAATCTTATCTTTCAGCCATTCGGCCAGAACGGCATCCCGCTCGTTCTCCACGGAAACGATGACGGCGTCTGCCGCATCGGGATGCTTTGCCAGCCAATCGGGAGGTCGAACCGCAACGCCCTCGATTTCCCGGCCCTGAACGTGAGGATTGCTGTCGAGAAAGCAGACAGGGGTCAAGCCTTCCCGGCGCAAATCCGCGAGCAGATAGCGGGCGGTCATGCGCGTCCCGAAAATGGCCACCCGATCGCACCCGGGTTTCAGAACACCCGTAATTCCCCTGCCGTTCACCAGGAGGCACTCCAGCCACATGCGATACAGCGCATTGTTGCGGATCTCGGTGCCGGCCAGATCCGGCGCCTCGCCAAAATGCCGGCGCAGGATGTCTTCCGCCTCCCGCATCCCCTGAAGTCGCGTGTCATAACGGGAAGAAACGCCCCCCCGCCTGAAATTGGACACGACGCGGTTGTCATAACGGATGCGTTCTCCCGGTGCAAGGTACAGCCGGGCGATGAGATCAATGTCCCCCGCGATTCGATAACGGGTATCGAACGGACCCAATTTCTCGAACACATCCCGGCGCACAAACATGGCCGGTTGCTGCGGGTATTCCCCCCGTCGGAAATCATCCGCAGTAAGGCTTCGCCCCAGGATGATTTCCCGGTCCCCTTCCCACACCCGGACGTTGCCGTAAAACGCCCAAACTTTCGGCCATTCCTGAAAACGCCGGACAAAATGCTCGACGACGCCGGAATCCGCGAGACTGTCGTCCGAGTTCAGGAAATAAAGAATTTCCCCGGACGATGCGGCAATTCCCTTGTTGAACGCGTCGTAGATGCCGTCGTCCGGTTCGGAGACAACGCGGGCCAGCCGCGGCCGATACCGCTCGATAATGTCCAGCGTTCCGTCCGTCGATCCTCCGTCGATGATCAGGTATTCGATGCGGGGATAGGTTTGCCGCAGGACGCTTTGGATGGTTTCTTCCAATGTTTTTGCACTGTTCAGGGTGGCCGTGATGATGGAAACGACGGGGTTCGAATTCAAATCCTCACCCTTTCGTCCCGGAGCCCGTAGTAGCGCAGCACACGCTGCCGCGGCATGATGGCGGCGAGTTGTTCGTAGATTTCCTCCTCGAACGCTTGGGATGAAATCAGAACGGCCTCGGGTCGCAAGGCCGGCAACTCGCTGGCATGATAAACGGGCAAACCGTGCAGGGTCGTGCCCGCCTTCCCGGCGTCCTGGTCAATGAATCCCTTGAGCGGGATTTGTTGCAGATCCAATTGGGCCATCAGTTCGTTGGTATGGACGCCGGCGCCGTATATATATAAAGATCGGACGTTCCGCGTTTTCAGTTTACCTTCGAGATATTCCGACACCCCCAGCCGGAAGTAGACATGTTCCAGCGCGACGCTGCTCTCCGCGACCGCCACGCCGGAAATCCGCATCTCATCCCAATGTTTCAGCAGAAACTCTCTTCGGAACAGCATGGTGTTCGCGAAGTAGAGATCAAGGCCGGCCATCCCGTTATCCTTCCACAGAAGCGGTGTCACGGGGGACTTGAACAATTTTCCGTCTTTTTGCAGGGTATGGACAGGGCAATAAATAATATCTTCACCCTGGTAATACCAGACCATGGTTTGCAGCATGGATCGGCTCATGGTCCTGGAAGGCGGACACAACCCGATCAGATCGGCATCCGCATGTTGAATGCGTTCCGACACACGGTCGTCCAAGTCCAGGATGGCGACCTTGGGCTCGGAAACGGCGGGGGCGGGAAACGAGCGAATGTTCCGCTCCCGACAGGTCTCCCGGTAATGGGCTTCGCAATTCTCGTATGCCTTCCGATATTGGGCCACGATCCGGTCGTGGTCGTACAGCCTGACGGCATCTTCCCGGCACCGCAAAGACATGCTGCGGCGCAGTTCCGGGTCTTGGGCGAGACTTTCCAGCCGCTGGATCAACCCTTTCGTATCCCCCCGGGGCGCCACGGTTCCATGCACGCCGTCCCGGACCAGCTCGGGAATGCCGCCGGTGGCAAATGTGACAAGGGGAAGACCGCATGCCATCGCCTCGGAAACCACCAGCGGACAGTTGTCGGCCATGGACGGGAACAGAAAGAGATCCATCGCGGCGTACCACTCCGCCATCCGGACCTCGTCTTCGATGTATCCCACGTTCACGACAAACGGATCATCCCTGGACGCATGCCGGACTCCGACGTTGACCACCAGGAACGGAATGGATTTCCCCTTGAGGTAATCAATCGCTTCGGAGACCGCATGGCCTCCCTTTCGCTTGTTCCCCAGCGTGCCATAATCGGCGAAGCAGCCGATCAGTACGCGGTCGTCGGGCAACCCCAGCTTGCGCCGAAGCTCCGTCCGATCTCCCGGGCGATAAATGCGGGTATCCACCCCGTTATAAATCAACTCCACCGGATGACCGGCCAGCATGCTGCGTTCCACGATCCGTTTCAGCCACAAAGACGGCGTGACGATGTACAGAATGGATTGGGCGTATATTTCCTTTTTGTCCTGCCACAGGTTCCTGGTGGAATCGACGGGGATGGCGGGATATTCCGTCAGGTCAGGGCATTCCCCGCAGCCGATCTCCCAGCGGTCGCAGTCATAGGAATACGCGCAGTGTCCGGTTACCGCCTGCATGTCATGCAGGGTCCAAAGCACCGGTTTGGTCTGCGACAGCCGGACCAGGGAGTGGGGATTGAAGTATCCGCCGTGCAAATTATGGGCGTGGACTAGATCGGCCCGGGAAACAACCGAAAGTTCCGGCAGACGGTCGCTCCCTTTCAGATCGTAATCCAGCAAGCCCTGTTCCTCGTACGAGTTGTCCTGGTCCCGGTCCAAGGGGAAGAGATACACCCAGTCATCATCGCTTTCCCGGTAGCGGACCAGCATGGAGACGTCCGTGCCCTGGCGAATCTGTGCCTCCGCCAGGCGCCTCGCCACCTTGGCTGCGCCTCCACGGACATCGTTGGTATTGAGATGAACGATGTTTTTCATGATGGATATTCGTCCCCGCCTGGTCATTTTTGTGCCGTTTTTTTGTACAGGCAACCGTGCGTATGGCCGGGATAGGAAACGAGATCATAAAAATAAGGGGCCAGAACGCGGTCAATCGCGGAGACCAAATGACGGAACACACCACCGTACTGTGCAAACAGATCACCCAACGGCAAAGTCCGTCTGCGTACATCAATTATGGCCCGATAATGGACCAGCCGAATGGGTTCGGCATAGTACTCTTCGACTCTCAAAGAATATTTTTTCGCAATTTCGTAAAGTGCAGCTTTGGGCCACTGCGTACTATGATGCGGCGGATGATCCAGAATATCGTCGACTTCCCTGGCGTATTTCGAATCGTTATTTGGCACGGTAAGAAGCAAAAACCCGCCGTCATTCAGTTTTTCGACGCAAAAGTCCAAAAATCCCTTGACATCCTCCACATGTTCCAGGACTTGGAACGCCATGACAAAATCATATTTCATGTCTTCTTCGTCCAGCTGAATTCCCATTTGCGCGAGCTTCTTCAAGGCATTCTCGTTATATTCCCTGGCCCGGACGGGAAACAGGTGACGAATTTTTTTCAGAAATCGTCCATCCCCGCAACCAATTTCCAGCACCGAGGACGGATTTTTTTCGATCAACTTTTCCAGGGCAAATTCAAATTCGGGTTTCTCATCCTGGTAATACCAATCAAATCGTTCCAGCTGTTCGTAGAGATCGCTTCTGCCTTCCATTCTGGGATGGAAATACTTCAGCCTGCAATCGGCGCATTGCAGCAAGAAAAGGGACTTGTCCAAAAAATAATGGCGGACGTCAATGTGAAAAACTCTTTGGTATTTTTCGATCAAGTCGGATGCCTGAATTTCCTTGAGCGTAATATGACGGTGGCTTTCGCACAAGGGGCAAACGTAATCCATATGGATTCCCCTTCCGAATGTGAATTCATCAAAGACTTGCCTTTTTTATGGCCACTCTGCCCGAATAATCAATCTTGTGGAGCAACGGACGCGGAGGATGATCGGAGAAGTATTCTTCCACCGCCCGCCTGGCTCCCTGCCAATGGCCGTAGTCGTCGACGATGAGCACGCCTTGTTCACTGAGAACCGGATACAGATGAACGAGCTCGTGCCGGGTGGACGCGTACCAATCCGTATCCAGTCGCAACAGCGCAATTTGCGACGGCATGGTTTCCGGTATGGTATCTTCCACTTTTCCCCGGACGAACACCAATCGGTCCGCAGGATAGCCTGTCGATTTCAGGTTTCGCTCCACCGCGTCCAGAGGACTGTAACACCAAAGATTAACGTCTTGTTTCTCGTGTTTTTCCCATTCCGCTTTCGCATTCTGGTTGTAATAATCCACATCCGCTTCTTCCGGCGCGCTCATGCCGGCAAATGTATCGTACATGTAAATTTTTCGTCCGGTATCCCCCATTCCCAGCAGGGTCAGGGCGGCCATCATGGAGCTGCCGCCTCTCCACACCCCGCATTCCACAATATCGCCGGGAATCCGGTTCTGCACGATGTAACGGATCGCGTTGTACAGCGCGTACATGCGCGTGACCGAAGTCATGGTGTACTTTCTGCAAAGCCATCGGGGTCGAATGGCACGATGGAACGGAATTCCTCTTCCGTGAGGAAATCCATCCCGTCAAAGTAATCCCCTTCGCAATTGAAACCAAGATGGTCCAGCTGTTGCGAGATTTCGTTGAAGTTGCTGGAACCCACCACAATGGCCATGTCTTCTGCCCAAATGCTTCGAATAGCCTCCGGAGACAAGACCGGTCTTCCCAAATATTGCGTTCCCTGTTTCTGCGGGTTGTTGTCCGCATACGCCACGACGGGCAATTCCGGGTAACGGGATTCAAGTATTTGTTGAACCGTTCCGATTCCAAAGATCACGATTTTTTTCTCCATGAGATGTTTCATGCGCGCACCGCCCGATTAATTAAATAGACAAACACACCGCGCTGGATTTGCCGGCACCCACGATGAAAAAATGGGGCCTCATTCTTTCCCTCCCAATGGTTCCGGTGCCTGGAACGTCAAATCCGGACTCTATCCGCCTTTTCCGGTTTTCGGATCAGGTTTTCTTTCCGGATCCAGGCACCAATGGTTTCCTTGGGAATCGGTTCTTTTATGACGTACAATGGCCAGAATCCGCTTTTGTCCACCATATCGGGATACTCCCTTCTGACCGTCCCGCCAAACAACGGTTGCAGGATGTACATGTCCCGGGTCTCCATGGCCGCTTCGGCTTCGTCGGGCGTCATCAGTTCTTCAACCATCTTTTCACCCGGACGCAGACCGATGATATCCGTCCTGACCGCATCCCGGATGTCGAATTCCCGGCGGGTTTCCTCGATCACGACTTCCGCGAGATCGCCCAGTTTCACCACAGGCATTTTCAGCACAAAAACCTCTCCGCCGTACGCCGTGTGATTGGCACGCATGATCAGTTCCACCGCCTGGCTGGGCGTCATCATGTAACGAAGCATGTCGGGATTTGTCACCGTCACCCGCCGTTCCTCCAGGATTTGCCGGACAAAAAGCGGGATGACCGATCCCCGCGATCCCATGACGTTGCCGAAGCGAACCGAGCAAAACACGGTTTTCCGGGGACCCTTGTGATATTCCGCGGCGGAGATGAGCCGTTCCGCCGTCAGTTTGGTCGCACCGTATGTATTGGTCGGCGAAATCGCCTTGTCCGTGCTGGTGAACAGAACGCGCTGCACCTTGGCTGCGATGGCGGCGTGGATGACGTTCTGCGTGCCGATCACATTGGTCTTGACCGCCTCGAACGGGTTGTATTCGCAGAACGGAACGTGCTTCATGGCGGCAAGATGAAAGACGTAGTCGATGTCTTCCATCGCCCGGAGAACGCGGTCGGCGTCCCGGACGTCGCCGATGAGATACCGGATGTTGTCGTACCCGTGCAGTTCCTGCTGCATTTCGAACTGCTTGTGTTCGTCCCGGCTGAAAATGCGGATGACCGCGGGATTTTCCGCGAGCAGCCGGCGGGTCAACGCCCGTCCGATCGTCCCCGTGCCGCCCGTGATCAATATTTTTTTGCCGGTATAAAACCCCGTTTTCATATCTTCTCCGATCCTTTCACACCTTCACGCCGTAACGCTTCTCCAGCTTTTCCGCGACTTCCTTCATGCGCTCCTCCGCCATCGGAACCAGCGACTTGAGTCCCTCCACCAACGGTCTGACGCAATGCTGCAAGCGCAGGAACTTTGCGGCGAGGTCCGTTTCCTTCCGCATATCCTCCCAGTTTCGCTCCATATGAAACTTCTCCGGCATCAGGAATAGTGAGAAAACCCGCTTGTAGAGCGGATGGTCCACCATTCCCGCCCATGCCCGTTCAAACCGGACAAACCATTCTTCCCGGGGACGGGAAAGGTTTCCGATGCCCAGCATTTCTTCCACCTGCAGCAAGGACTCGTGAAAAGCCTTCATTTCCCGTATCATCCTGCCAAATCGCCCGGCGATCACGGCAATTTTGTCGGGAGGAAAGGGAGCAAGGGTTCGTATGCGTTTTCTCAGCCAATCGTTTTCCAGGGAAACGTGGCGGTGTTTCTCCAGCCATTCGCCAAGTTTCACATGCACGGTCCCTTCAATGACGGCGCCTACCGGCGAAGCGTTGTAAAACGCAATTTCGGGAAATGTCCGAATGATTTCTTCCACGTCGTGTTTCAAATGCAACATATTGGGGTTCGTGGGGTTTACGCCGCCCGCCACATTGGGCACGCTCAATTTGGCCAGCCGGACATATCCTTTCTGCGCCAGATCCGGAACGTGGGAAACGCCGGGCGTATAATATTGCTGATTCGGAAAGGAAAAGTCCTGGCCGATCAGTGCAATCTCCGTGCATCCCATGACGATCGCCGCCTGGATGGCTGTTCCCGTCACCGAGGATGTGGAATACAGAACACCGTCTTTTGGGGCAGGATCCATCAAATATTGCGAGATCACGTCGAAGCTGTACATCGCGTGCAGGAGATAGGGCGATTCGTCGTCCTTGATGGCGGTATGCTTGATGGTCGGAGCATAAAGGAACGGAATATGGCTGATATCCAGCTTTTCAAAAGCTTTTTGGTTGGGTTCCCCCGGGTCGATGGACACAATCAGATGTGGCTCGATACCATAATGCAAAAGGCCCTGCACGGAGGACCCGGCGGCGATAATGAGGGCGTGCCGCTTTGCGACACGAAGTTCTTCGACGGCCATGCCAAGGGACGGTCCGGAACCCACGATGATGGCGGGCATACCCCGACAGGCATCCTTCAGACCGAAAAAGGACGGCGTGCGCAAATTTCGTTCGAAATTGACGATCTGGTTTTCGAGAAACTCGGATTTGAAGTTAAGGACGGTGATGAGGTCGGAGTTGTAACTCTGCGCGATTCGGGGAATCATGTCGCTCAGGCGCTGCTCCAGATCGGGCCGGATTCGTCTGTAAAACGGCAGTACCGCGTACGCAAATCCCCCCTTCTGGGCTCTGAACAATTCGACGAGCAGCTTGGTCAACGTCATGTTGTCCCCGCCCACCGCGATGGCGGCGATTTGCCGGCTGGCCAGAATCGGGCGTAGATCGACGGATTCGATGGCGTGTAGGAATAAGTCCATGTCGGGTTCATAGACAAAAAAACGCTTGTCAGGGTATGCCTGCAACAAGGCGGCCATATGATAACCCAAGCCGAAACCGGCCACCAGCACATCGGCGGCGTCCTTCAGGCCGGTTTCCATCGAAGCGGCCCACCGGTCGGCTTCCAAACCGGGGTCGTAACGGCTGTAAAGGAATTGCGGAGCCTGACCTTCCGGACAATACACCAGGTTTGGCTGTCCGTTTCGAGCTTCTTCACGGCGATAAAGCTCGGCATTGGCCGAACGGTTGCCGATCAGCTTGTAAATCTCCGGATATTCCTCGCGAAGAAAGAGGAGGTTGTCCGCTGCGTATTTTTTCATTCCCGTCACCCGGCCAGTCTTTCCAGCAGGGTATCCAACAACGGCGGAATTTCGTATTTGATGCGGTCGCCGACGGCCGTATGGTCGCCGCTGCCCAATTCGCGGGCCAACTCCGCCAGCTGGTCCTTCAACCCTGCCTCAAATTCGCTCAACGCCGCCGTCAAAGCGACATTTTCCCCCGTGCGCTCCAGATGATGCCGGAGCGCATGGACGGATTGCATCAACCAGCCAATGCCTTCAGTCATTTGGTTGAAATACGTCCAGTGCTCCTGCGTCATTTCCCCGTAAAACAGTTCCGAAATGGAATCGCAGGCGCTCAGCAGGCGGGGAAGATAGCCCATCAGTTCCCCTGCGATTTCCCGCATGAGTTCGTTCGCGGGCACGGTACGGATTTCCACGCGGCGGACCGTTTCCATGTTTTCCAGCAAGTATTCGTTGTATCCTTCCCTGAAAGACACGCCGTCAATGAGCACTTCCTGCACGATCTCGTGACGGTCGTACAAATCCCGGAACAATTGCTGAAGAGACGAGGCGAACCGATCCCGGTCCTGACCCGACAGGTCGAGGGTTTCCCGCGGAGTCACGATGATCATCGCTCACAACACCCTAATGGAGATTCTTTTAAAATTCGACATGAAGATATTTAGTATATCGGATTTTGAGCGAAAAAACTAAATAGAAAAACTCCCCGACGGGAATCGGGGAGTTTTTCCAAGCCGATGTTGGTTTTCCGAATCAGCCGAGCAGACGGAGCACGTTTTGCGGTACGGCGTTGGCTTGCGCGAGCATCGCGGTACCGGCTTGCACCAGGATTTGGAAGCGCGTGAACTCCGTGAGCTCCTTCGCCATGTCGGCGTTGCGGATCCGGGATTCGGAAGCCGACAGGTTTTCCGCATTGACGCCCACGTTGTTGATCGTGTGCTCCAGGCGGTTTTGCACGGCACCGAATTCGGCGCGGCGTTGCGAAATGATGCTGATGGCGTCTTGAATGGCCGTCAGGGCGGTTTGCGCACCGCTCACCGAGCTGACGTTGATTTGGTCGATGCCCAGCGCGGCGGTTTGAATGCCGCTTCCCAGCGAAACCGAGATCATCGTTTTCGCTTCAAAGCCGACTTGGAAGCTGATGCTGCTCACGCTGCCGTTGAGCAGCTGGATCCCGTTGAACTTCATGGTGCTCGCGATGTTGTCGATTTCTTGGCGCAGCTGGGTCACTTCGAGTTGGATCTTTTGGCGGTCCTTGTCATCCAGCGTTCCGTTGGAAGCCTGGTTCGCCAGCACGTTCAGACGTTGCAGCATGGCGTGCACTTCGGTGAGCGCGCCTTCCGCCGTCTGGATGAGGGAGATACCGTCTTGCGCGTTCCGGATCGCTTGGTAGTAGCCGTTGATCTGGTAGCGCATCTTCTCGGAGATGGCCAGACCGGCGGCGTCGTCCGCAGCGCGGTTGATCCGGTAGCCGGACGACAGCTTCTCCATCACTTTGCCCATCTGGGTGTTGTTGAAGGAGAGGTTGCGATGGGCGTTGATCGCGCTGACGTTCGTGTTGATGAACATCGACATCCTGCATCATCCTCCGTGATTTTTTTGTAGGGCGCGTCCATGCGACCCAAGTATTAATATCGGCAGGACTCCTGTCATAATTTAGAGCCGCCGATCATTTCCTTTCATTTTTTTTCATCGATGTACAGCGGAACCGGTTCGTCGCGGTCCATGCCGTAGTAAGCGTGCATCGCCTTGCGGTGAAGGCGCACGGAACCGAGCCGCTCGCCGATGGATACGAACAGGCTTTCCACTTTCCGCGCCGTCTCCAGGGTGAGCACTCGGGCTTGTTCCGCCGAAGCGCGAACATCCCGCTCGAATCTTGCTTTCAACTCTTCTTCGCCGAGCCGCCGGCGAAGTTCGTCCTGCAGGCGTTCCAATTCGCGCTGGACAAGTTCCTTCTCTTCCGCCAGGCGTCCCAACCGAATCCAGATGTCGTCATATGCGCCTTCCAGAACGGGATCCGCTATTTTCGGGGAAGCAGCCCCTTTCTCTGCGGCATCAGCGGGGGGCACAACCGGCACGGCGTCCTTGACCAAGGCAAACTGCCGTTCGCCGATATCGGCAAGTCGTTCATAACCTTCCCGCCATCGCGAAAGCAAAGCCTCCGTCTCTTTATCGCTTCCCGCAGCGGCATTTGCAGTGTCGCCGAACCTCGCCGGTCCCTGTTCACCGGTTTGCACCGAGTCCGACTTCCTTTCCGATCTGCTCCCACGCTTCGCGAAGCTGCCTCAGCAACGTTTCCGTTTCGATAATCGGTTCCGGGTTACTGCGGATGTTCGCCCTGAGCAGTTGCTCAATCATGTACATGTAGATCTGCTTGAGGTTTTTGGCGATTTCTCCCCCTTGTTCTTCGTTCAGGCAAGCGATCAGCTCGAGGAGGATTTCCTGGCATTTCCCGATATACCGTCCGGCTTCCAGCTTCCGGTTTTCCGCCTGAGCCTGTTTGGCTCTGGCCAGATTGGACAAAGCGCCGTCGTACAACATCAGGATCAGCCGGTGAGGAGACGCGGTTTCAAACTTGTTTTTCTGGTAAGCCTGGAAACCGCTTTGGGCCAACATGCTCACGAATGTCATCCCCTTAATTCGGTCGGATCGTCAGTTCCCCGACGTCACGGTGAGCGCGGCGATCTGCGCCGCAATCCAGGTTTGTTGGCTCCTTAGTTGAGCCAGCGCATTCTCCATGGCGGCGAACTGCGCTTCCAGCTGCTGTTGCCGGTTTTGCAGACGATAATCCAGCCGTTCCATTTGCTCCGTAATTTCGGAAATGGTGGAGTCATAACCGGTGATCATCGTCGTCAGATAGCCGTTGCCGGACCTCGTCCAGTTGAGCAGTTCATTGTAAAAGCGCACGGCCACGCCATCCTGGCTGGCAGAACCCGAATCGTCGTAGGTGAACAGATGCTTGACGGCTTCCGGATTCTCGGCAAAGGCTTCCTTGAACTTGTTCCGGTCGAACGAGATGGTCCCGGTCATGTTGCTTCCGCTGGTTACACCCTTGTCGATTTCCAGTCCGATTTCAAACAGGAAGCGGAATTCGCCGCCCCCTCCGATCTGATCGTTGAACAGGCTGCTCAGGCGCATGGACAGGGATAGCAACGTGGAGTTCCCCTGCAGATCCGCTCCTTTTGCCGTGCTGGTGCGAAGAGTGTTCACGACGTCATTGTACGCGTCCACGAACTTCTGGATCTTGTCGGCAATCTTGTCCACGTCCGTGTCCACCGTCACCGTCGCATCGCCGGATTTGTGCAGGGTGATCGTAAGCCCGGGGAGCACGTCTGTCAGGGTGTTTCCGGCCGCTTGGATTTCAAGCCCGTTGACGGTGACCACCGCGTTTCGACCAATCTGGGTGGTGTTCAGCACATAGCTGCCGTCGTTTTCTGCCACCAGGCCGAGGCTTTCCAGAACGGACAAGGAAGATGTGTCAAAATACGTGTGCTGGTCTTCCGGATCCGTCAGTTCGCCGATCTGCATGTCCGCATCCGTGCCATATTTGTCCGCGGTCAGCGTCAGCGTCACATGGCCCGGTTTGGTTTCGATCAGCGCGGCCCGCACGCCGAGTCCCGCATTGTTGATCTCGTCGCGGAGATTACCCAGAAGCTCCTCGTAGGTGGAGCCCTTCAGCTCAATGGTTTTCCCTGCCGCATCTCCTTTTCCATACAGCTTGATCACTTGGCCTTCAAGAGCGCCCGCCGAATCGTTCTTCTTGAACTCTGTTGAGGAGGCTACGACGTGCTTTTGAGCCAGTTTGTCCACATGGATCTGGTAACTCCCGACCGAGGCGCCGTTTCCGGCGGATACCGAGACGACGGTGCTGTCGCTGGTTTTGGCCGACGTCAGTTGGAAGGAGCTGCTGTACATGAGGTCGGCCACCGCGTTGCGCAGCGTCACCAGTTTCGTATTGATACTGCGGATGGTGCTCTGCTCCCGGGTCAGCTCCTGCTTGCGGGTCTGCAGGTTTTCATACGGGAGGCGCTCAAGTTTCATCATCAATTCAATCATTTGGGCCGTATCCATACCGGAAGCGATTCCGGTAATGCTAAAGCTCATGCGCTTCAACCCCTTTGGGTCTCAGTTTCCACCGATCGTCTTGCGCAATAAGCGAGAACCCCGCATTTCCCGCACATTGCGCTCAGATTTTCTTGTCGATGAAAAGACCGATAAGTTCTTTCATCCGGATCGTCAGATCGATCAGAAACTCCGGCGGCAGGCTGGCCACCACTTCCTGGGTACTCGTGTCGATGACTTCCACGTAGGTCTGCTCCGCTTCCTCGTTGTACCGGAATCGAAGCATCTTGTTGTAAGAGGCAATGGAATCGTTCAACTTCTTCAGCTCTTCTTCCAGCCTCTTGCGCTCGTCTTCGCTGAGCGACATGATGTCGAAGTTCGGCTTTTTCAGGACAGCCGTCTTCCTTTGTTGCTCTGCCACCTTCTCCAGCGGGGGTTTTTCCGCGGCGAAGGATTCGGAAGGGGCCGAAACGGCGGAAGAAGCCGCCCCCGGCATGACCGGATCAAACTTGCTGACCGCAGTCACGTTCATTGATCATCTCTCCTTTCCTTGCTTCCAAGAAATCTCCCGGGTGTATTCATGAATCTCCTTCGGATTTTACGTCGCGATAGGTTTTGAGCAGGTCCAGCACGGGCTTGCCTTCGCTTCCCGCGTCGATTCCCGCCTGACGGTTTTCCTGCATCAGCGCGTCGTAGACTTCCTTGCGCAGGATCTGGACGCTGCGCGGAGCCACGAAGCCGAGTTTCACCGTGTCGCCTTCCACCGCCAGCACCTGCACCTCGATGCTGTCGCCCAGCATGACCGTTTCCCCGATTTTCCGCCTAAGCACCAGCATTTCCGGCCTCCTCCCTGCGGCCCAGAGGGAACCGCAGCGGGTAGTCCCGGTCATGGATAACGTACTGGCAACCCGACCTGGACCGCGGAGCGAGGAGAACCGGCGCTTTCAGATTGACGTAAAATCGGTCGTCGATGATGTTGACGATGAGAAACGTCACCACGTCCTCCGGCTGCCTGGCATCGAGGAGCGCCACGGTTTCGTCGTCAATTTCGAAACCGTAATCCAGCACGGCTTTCTCCGCCGGAATCAGGATGAAGCTGAGCTGCTCGTCCACCGCGTGCAGAATGAAAAACGGCGTATCCTCGATTCCGATCAGCGCGTATTGCGAAATGTTCTGCCAGCCGACGATGCCTTTTTCGAAGCGGTATATCTGTTCTTCCGCCACATGCAGATCCCCGTAGCGGTCGCTGCGGATCAATGTCATGCGTTCGCCCACTGCGCGTTCGTCACCTCCGTTGCCCCGTTTCAAGCACAAATCGGTTCGTTCCGGGCGCGCGCACTTCGATTTCCGGAGGATGGACGCGCACGTCGAACTTCACCCCGAAACGGGGAACCGCATCCAGCACCACTTCCACCCGGCTTCTGCGCATATAGTTTTCGAACGCGTGCCTGCCGAAGATATTCGGTTCGCGGTTGCGCAGGTCGGCTTTCTCGTCGCCCTGCCTGACCTTGACCAGGATTTCCTCGGCCAGCTCGCGCTGTGCCTTGTCAGACAATTCCTTGAGCAGGGTGTAATGCCGTCTCACGCCGCGCTCTTCCCAAACCCGGCTCCAGTCGGCTACTATCTCCGCGGGACAGTTTCGGATCTGTACTTCTGCCGGAATATGCCGGGCATCCACCTCCGCGGGAGGTGCGACGGTTCGGACCGGCTTGATTTTGCGCCACCACCCCGGTTCAAAAGCCGAGGAGGCCGATTCGACGCGCATAGGTCAGGTCACATCCTCATCACTTCAGAAAATCAATCAGCGAAACCTGCATGATCCTTGCGCCTGTGGCCAATGCGGCCTGCAGCGTATTCTCCTGCAGCTTGAGCTGGATGATCGCATCCGCCATGTCGACGTTTCCTGTTTCGCTCTTCAGCCGGTGGAGCGACACCTGTTCATCCAGAATCCGGTTTTCCACCAGTTCGAACCGGTTGGTTCGGGCGCCGATTTCCGCCCACGCGGAGTATATCCGTTCTTCCGCAACGACCATGCGATCCAGGGCGGTACGCAATCCGTCGACATCATTGTTCTCCAAATGATTGATGATGTCGTCCAGAATTTTGAACGTGTTTTCCGGGTCGCCGGCTGCACCGAAAATAAATTCACCCTGCAGGCTCACCGGAACCTGGATGGACGGGCTGACGTTCAGGTAGTACACGCCGTCGTCCGTGGCTTCGTTGGCGGCGTTGTCGCTCGTGTATGGCGGCTGGTCCGTCTTCTGGCCGTTGAACAAAAACTTGCCGTTGAAGCTGCTGTTTCCGATCATGACCATTTGCTCGCGCATTTGTTTGACCTCGGCCGCAATGACCTGGCGGTCTTCCGGCGCAATGGTGCCGTTTGCGGCCTGCTGGACGAGCACTTTGACCCTCTTCAGCACGTCACTGGCCTGCTGCATGAGGGAATCCATCGTGCGCAGCATTCCCAGCCCCGTCCGCACGTTTTCCAGAAAAACGTCGCTGCGGCCCAGCTCGGTCTCGTAACGCAACAGGTAGTTGATGCCGACCGGATCGTCGGCGGGCCGCTGGATTCTCCGCCCGGTGGCGAGTTTGTCCTGCCATTTCAGGATTTCCGAATTGGTCTGCCGCAAATTGTTGAGCAGTTGCAGGTTCTGCATCATGCCCGTTACGCGCATCGGTTCGTATCCTCCCTTTCGCCGCGCCGCGAAACCGGCCGGCTTTCGGGTCCGGCCCTGCCTTTCCGCGCATTCGCCGGTCCCCGGAGTTTCCGCCGTCCGGATTCACGATTTCCGGAATCGCGTCGGACGAATTCAACCCCGACGCCCCGGCGCCTCACCGGCCGACAATGCCCATATGGTTGATGATGCGATCCAGCATCTCGTCCACCACGGTCATGTTGCGGGCCGCGGCGTTGTAGGCGTGCTGGAACTTGATCAGTTCGACCATTTCCTCGTCGAGGGATACGCCGCTCACCGACTGCCTCCGCAGTTGGACGGAAAGGACCAGATCTTCCTGATTGCTATGGTTGCGCTCGGCATTGGCCGCCCGCGTCCCCAGATCGCTGACCGCCGCCCGGAAATAATCGTCGATGGTGCCGCTGGTCAGTGACGTCAGGCTGGTCGGGAATTGAAACTTGGCGTCACGCAAGGACGCCAGCGCATGGGCGATGTCGCTGTTGCCCTTGACGGTGATGTTCACGCCGTTCACCGTTTCATATTTGCCGGACGCCGCGATCTTGCTCGTATCGTTCTGGATCACGCTGTTCACCCTGATGTTGTCAAGGGTGAACGCGGCGCTTCCGTCGCTGGTCACAAAGAACGGGATATCGGACGTGGCCGGATCCGACAGGCTGTAACCGAGACGGTGCAGGCCGTTGAAACCTTCCACCTCGAATTCGACCGCGGACACGATGTGAGACCCCGCCGGAATCGTGCTGCCCGCCGGAATGACCGTTCCGTCTTCCAGCGTGACGTCGTTCAGGGCGGTCATGTTGCGGCTGGTTACATATCCGTTCTCCAGACGGACCCGGATGGCGCCCCGCATCATCGTGTCGACCATCGCGTTCAGCTGGTCGCGCGTCCGCTGGATATCGTTCAGCGCCTGGGTAATGCCGTGCAGTTTGCCGGCCGTGGCCGTGTCCGCGACGGCGTCGGTCAGCAGGGTGAACTCCGTGTTGTTGACCACAGTAACGCCGCCCGCGACGATGGTGAAGTTGCCGTCGGGCGTTTCGGTCACCTGCACGTCGATCAGATTCGAAAGCTTGTCAATCAACAGATCGCGCTGGTCGCGGTAGTCGTTGGCGTTGTCCCCCAGCGCTTCCGCGCGCCGGATGATCTCGGTGAGCTGGGCGATGTTCTGGATGAGGTCGTTGGCTTCCATGACCGCTTTGGCGACATCGCCGCTCAGGTCGTTCTCCAGATTGGTCAGCGAGGTCCCGATGTGGTTCAGCGTGTCGGCCAGGTTGACCGCCGCCCCGACCACGTCGACGCGGGCGCTGAGCAGCATGGGGTCGCGGTTGAGCACTTCCCACGAGTTCCAGAACTTGTCCAACACCGCGCGAAGACCCGTGTCGGAAGGCTCGTTGATAATGGCCTCGATGGAGCCCAGCACGGTGCTGCGAACATCCCAGCTGTTCAGCAGGGCGTTCTCCCTGCGGTATTGCAGATCCAGATAGCTGTCGCGCACCCGTGTAATGCTGTCGTATTCCACGCCGGTGCCGATCATGCCCGGCGCCGTGCTGCGCTGGAATCCCGGCGCCTCGATCGGACGGGTTTCCTTCAAATTCACGCGCTGCCGCGAATACCCTTCGGTGGAGACGTTGGCGATATTGTGTCCCACCGTTTGCAACGCGACCGTCGTGGTCAGCAGCGCGCGTTTGCTCGTTTCCAAACCGTGAAAGGTTGACCGCATCGTTTTTCCTCCTTCCGGCACACACCGACACCGGCGCCGTTACCCTGCCGTTGCCGGATCGCTTAAAGGCCTTGGCTTCCGCCGCGAACCGCTTCTTCTTCCGGCATCCGCCGCGGCCCGCTTCTGCATCCTGTCGCTTCTATCCATCTCACGCCTTGGCGTCAAACCGGCTGATGCGCTTCGGTTCCGCCGGCTTTTGGGTGGGTGCCTGATAGACGGCCTCCTCTACCGGAGGTCCGGCCAGCAGATCCAGCGTAAATTCCACCATTTCCAGCGCCTGACGGACGAGCGCCTGGTTGCGTTCGTTCAGTTCCCTGAGCTCCGCGGCGACCCGGCCGATCTCGTCCAGCAGCTCGAGCGCCTCCCGTTTCTCTGTCCGGCCTGCGATCATTTCCGCAAGGTCGGCCAGTTTCGCCTGCGGGTTTTCCTTCAATCCCAGGCTGCGCTGAAACGTCAAAACCGCCTGGACCCTCGCCTTTTCCGCTTCCGTCAGCTGCTTGAGAATCCTGGTCTCTTTGGCCAGTGTATCGGTGAGGTCGTTCAGGCGGTTTCCGATGACCTGATCCTTTTTCTGATGCCCCAGATCAAGGAGTTGTCGGTACAACTGAAGCATAAGGCGAAGCGACTCGATCAGTTCGCGCGCGGCCACGGAAATCCCCCGTTTGCGTTATTTTAACAGGAAGGGAAGCAGCTTCTCCGCGATTTTCCCCGCTTCCACATAATAGGTGCCGGACGCGACTTCCTGTCTCAACGTTTCCAATTTCTGAATGCGTTCCGTTTCCCGCGCCTCCCGGACACCGAGCAGGCGTTTTGCTTCATCGGAAATGTGCACTTCGTCCACGCGCTTTCTGTCAGGAATTCCCTCGGCACGGCGGCTCGCCACGTTGCCGTAGGCCTGCCGCATGCTGATGCTTCGCGTTTCGTCGATCTTCATCGGTCCATCCACTCCCAAAAAAAAGAACCGACAATCCTTACCTGTATTATCGGTTCATGTAATGTAAATATTTATAGTGTTTTTTTCAACGATCCCGCAGGCGGTCGGTGATATGGTACGTGTCTTCGCGGGAAACGGATGCGTCCGGCTCCCTCCGGACGACCGGAGTCTGGATTCTCTTGACTTCCTTCGCCAGCCGTCTGCGGCAGGATTCGCACAGCGTGCCTTCGCGGATCGGCGTCCCGCACACTTCGCAGGCGATCACGAGATTCGGAGCCATGGCTATGGATATCCGGCCCTCGCGAACCCAGCGCGTGATCTGTTTGACGCCGACTCCGGTGGCATCCGACAATTCGTTCAGGGTGAGCCCCGGATTTTCTTTCAGAAACTGCACGACACGCTCGTAATCCTTCTCCAGTTCCTGGTGGCAGTTAAAACAAATCTCGCGAATAGTCCTTGAAAACAGCTTCCCGCAACGGGGGCAATAATCCAGACTCATTGCGGCACCCCCTCCGCCGCCTGTTGGCAGCCATTTGTTGGACTGGTTCCGAACAGGTAATTTTTACCCGATCTTATTATAACCGACGCAAAGAAGCATTGTAAAATGTAAAATCATTGAATAATTCGCCGATCCTGATCAGATAAAAATCACGGTTCGGTTTTCACGGTCCACTTGAACCTCGATTCCGAATGTTTCCGCCAGCGTATCCAGGGGCAGCCACACCCGCCCATCGCGCACGAACGGCCGGGCCGTCGGGAAAACGATCTCGGCTTCCCCGAACAGCACTTTCAGCCGGGTATCGGAACCGTGGCCAAGCCCCCGCTGCATCCGGTGAACGAGTCCGTCCGAATCCGCATCCGGATCCCCGGCGTTGACCCGGTATACGACCCGCTGTCCGCGCTTGTTGATCCCCTCCTTGACGGAAAACACCAGCTCGATGCCCGCTTCGGAGGCCAGCCGCAACAATTCTTCGTTGTACGCGCCGTAAGGAAAAGCGATAATGCCTGTCCGGTTGCCGAGTTCCTCCCGCAGGCGCCGTTCCGCCGCGGTCAGGTCGTCCAGCACCCTCTGCCGGTATTCAGCCGGGGTTTCCCGGCGCTTTTCGTCCTTCAGGTACAGCCGATGGGTCAGGACGGGTCTCAGGCGTCCGGATTTGTTGACGGGCCTGTATTCGTGGGATTGGTACGAATGGCTGTAAAAGCTCATGCCGTACGCCTGCATTTCCCGGATCTGGTCCCAGTTCAGCTTGGGAATGCCGTAAGGCTGGTCGATCCATTTTACGATCAGGAAATTGGTGGCCGGGAAGCCCAGCTCCTTGAGGATCGGGAACGCCAGTTTGTAAAAGGATTCGTATCCGTCGTCAAACGTGATCAGCACCGCGTTCGGCGGCACCGGAGCCCCGCGCAGCATGAAATCGGCGAATTCCTGCATCCCGATCACGTTGAACCGGTTGGCGGCGAGCAGTTCCATTTGCCTTCGGAACTCGCCGACATAAAGCCCGTCGCGGTTCTTCGGATCTTCGACGATATGATGGTACATGAGGACGATGACCCGTTCGCGGTAATAGACGGGGTTGAACGACACCTCCCGGCTTGCGCCGGGGACCGGGGAAAGCGCAAGCCGCCCTGCTGCGGCATCGTAATTTGCTTCCAGTCCCCAGAGTTTCAAAGTATCCGAGGTTACAAAGTAATATTTGCCGTCATACATGATGTCCGCACGGTACCGAGCTCCATCCATCCATATATCCATCGGCCGCTCTTTTCCGGCAAACGTAACATAGGGGCCGAGAAGGAACAGCAGCAACGGAATGATTGGCAACAACTTCCATATGAACCGCGGCGCCTTTTCCGCATTTGCAACGACGTTGACAGATGACATGAATGATTCTCTCTCCCGCGAATGGCATTTCTCCTAACAGTATAGCGGATGCCGCGAAAACTGGCTATGTACGTCAGTACTTGTACCGACTATTTTGTCCGCAAAAAGCTTCCTGCATTTATTCGGACATATAGTCCGCATGGGGCCGAAAATGGGGCTTTTCGCAATTTTTTCGGACATACAGTCCGAAATACACGGGTTGCGATTGCTTGAAACCGATTTCAAGTGCCCTGAATGTTATTTTTTCGGACTACATGTCCGAAAATTTTTTTTGCAATCGCTTTCAGGAGAGTTATTCGGACCATATGTCCGAAAACAATTCACGTTCGGACAAAGCGGCATTGATACCTTCGATTTCTCCGGTTGCCGCCCATTGCATGCAGAAGTCCCGATTCCACCATCCGGTTCAGCACACGGCGGGCGTGGCGGTCAGAGATATGCAGGTGATCGGCGAGTTCCGGCGCCGAAAAAGGCCGGAGCAGCCTTCTGGCGAAACGCACCGTTTCCGCTTCCACACTGCTGAGCCCGGTCGGGACCGGGAAGGAGATGAACCGTCCCACGAAGGCAAGAACCAGCTGCCTGCATCTTTCCGTTTCGTCCTGGATGGAAAGATAGGCGACCGGCAGCAAAATCCATCCGTCCAGCGCCAACAGACAATGCCGCCAGCACAGATCCTTGAACCGTTTGACATCCAGGTCCCTGGCGTGGGTACCGTAGCCCTGGATTTCGATGCCTCCCTTTGCCCCGCCCGGCATGAACGCCAAGTCCAAATACCGGTATCCGCCGTGAAAATCGCGCACTTCCCACTCCGCATACAGATGGTCGAAATTGCCGATTGCCGGAAACCATACGTTTCGCAAAAATTCCACGGTTCCATGCCCAAGTCCCTTTTCGAGCAATTCCCTCCGTCTGCGGTTTTTCTCCGCGGCGATCTGCCCGTTCAGCCACGTTTCGTACAATTGATCGAATCCGTCCATGGTTCCGCAGCTCCTTTTCCTAAAAAATCAAAAACAGCACCTGACCATATACCGACCGAAATGAATTCAGCTCCCCTCCAAAAAAATGTCCCCGATCCTTTACGACCTCGCCCAGGTCAAACCGAACAGTTCGAATCCGTCTCCCAAAGCTCCCTTCAATGCCCGCGCCGCCTCGTTCATGGTGCCGCCGGTGGTGTAAACGTCGTCCACCACAAGGATGCGGCGATGCGATCGTGATCCGTACCCGGCATGGGCCGAAAGGAATCCGGATGCGGCGACTGGCGGCCGTTGCCCGGGAAGCAAAGCGGGCAGACGAGGAACGGGCGCAAAAATTCCACGGACATCCGCCAGCCGTTCGCTGCGGGATTTGAAGCTCATTTTTTCGGTGTGCCGAATCCGCCGGAGCAGCACCGCAAAAGGAATGCCGTACCATTCGGCCAGGCGGCGGGCCAGGCGTTCGGCCTGATTGAAACTCCGCTCGGACAAACGGCTCTCCGAGAGCGGCACGGCCGTGATCACGTCGAACACTTTGCGGGGTTCGGCATGGCCCAGCTCGGCCGCCATCCGTTCCAAAGCGTGGGCGAGCATCGCCGCCAGCACCGGTTCCAGCCTTTCCGCGCCGCGGTATTTGTACAGGGCGAGCCATTCGCGCATCGTCCCGTCGTAGCGGACCGCGCTGCGGGATATGACAAAATGCGTCACGCGCCGGCGACGGCAATCTTCGCATCGTTCCGGGCGGCCGCAAACCCGGCACTGCGGGGAAAGAATCCAAGGAATGCGGCTCAGGCAATCCGGGCACAATCCGCGCAGCTCACGGCGCGGCTGCCTCGAAGCGACGGGCAGCGGCGCACCGGCGGGCCGAGAGGCGCACCGGCACACCGGACACCGCGCAGGCTCCGCTCTCAGATAGCGGCTCCAATCCAACATGCGGAGGTTGGCCAAAAAATTCACCGCGGATCCCTCCCGGCGGAAGGCACCAGGTACCCTTTTTTCCGGGCCAGACGGTTCATGCCGCGAATGTGCCGGATGGCGCGGTGCTGCCCAAATGTAAAATGTCTCCCGGCAAAAACGACCCGCCCGTCCGGCGCGTCCGCGGAACGGCCTGCCCTGCCCGCCATTTGCACCAGCGCGGTTTCGTCAAACATGGGATTGTCGGCGTCCAGGATGAACACGTCGCTGCGCGGCACCGTGACGCCCCGCTCCAGAATGGTTGTGGCCACCAGCAGGCGTACCTCGCGGTTTCGAAACGCCTGGACTTTTTGTCCCCGCTCGGCGTCCTGGGAAGAGGTGCCCGCGATCTGGCCGGCTCCGAGGCCCAGCGACGAAGCGTGCCTTCGCAACAGTTCCGCGAACGCTTCCGCCTGGCGCACGTATGGCACGAAAACGAACATGCTGCACCCGGCCTCGGCGGAACGGCGCAAAGCCCGGACCAGCCGCGCCGGCAGACGTCCCGTCCGCAGCATGCGTGAAATTTCGGGCAGCCGAAGCCGGCGAGGTTCCGGCAACGGATGTCCGTGGTAACGCACCGGCACTTTTGCGCAGGGCAAGCGGCCGCTCTTCACCTCCCGCTGCATCTCCTTCGGCGGCGTGGCGGTGAGCAGCACCGTTGCGCCGTCCGCCCGGCGGGCCTTGCCCGCGGCAAACTGCAGCATCGGATCGCCATGGTAGGGAAAGGCGTCGAGTTCGTCGATCAGCACGAGATCGAACGCTTCCTGATAGCGGAGCAGCTGGTGCGTGGTGGCCAGCGTCAGCGGCGCGATGCGCTTGCGGTCGGGACTGCCCCCGTAGCGAACGCATAGTTTGTCCTCGCCGAAAGCGCGGGCGAGGCGGGGCACCAGCTCCAGCACCACATCCCGCCGCGGCGTGGCCACGAGCGCCCGGCCGCCGGCCGAAATCACCGCGTCAAGAAGCGGAAAGATCATCTCCGTTTTGCCCGCTCCGGTTACCGCCCACAAGAGGAAGCGACGGTCACATCCGGCCGGCGGCCGCCGGGTTCGCTTCGGTTTCCCGATGATGAAAGCAAGCGCCTGCGCCGACGCGTCCCTTTGGGCGGGGCTCAATTTCCACCGGTCGAGCAGCGGCTTCAGGCTTTCTTCAGGAAGCTGCAGCCGGGCTTCCTTCCGCTCCGGACTGCCGACAATGAGAAGCTCGCATTCCCGGCAGCGTCCCATGGTGAGACACGCTTCGCAGACGGCGCAAACCCGGCCGCAGGAGGCACAGGGGGAGCGCCGCATGTTTTCCTCTCCGCTTCCGCAGCGACGGCAGCGAAGCGACCCGTCCCGCTCCGGCTTCCGCGGCGGTTTCCCGGTCAACGGGTGCTCACGTGACCGTGGGATGGAACGACGCAATGGTTCCCGGATCAATGCTTCAAACCACCCCCGCAAACCTCGCCGGCTGCCATGGAGCGATGCCGGAGACCGTCCCGACAGCGGGAAGGAAAAATGTTTCCCCGCTGGGATGCAGGGCGCCAGAGCCGCCCGAAGCTCCACCCATCCGAGCAGATGGGCGGTCTGCACCACCGGCAGCCATTCTTCCCGCTTCATCCCCGGCAGCTCGTCCATCAAGACCCGCTGCGCTTCCTCCGGCAACAGCGACTGGCCGGCCAGACATGACGCGGCCCGGCGGGCCAGCCGCCCGAGCCGACGCCCGAGGTCGCGGCGGGTTTCTTCATTTTCCTCCCATCGCTGCCCGTCGGGCATCTGCAACACCGCACCGGAAACCGATAACCCCGCCGATGAAAAACCCGGGCGCAATTTCGCCGCTGCATCCGCCGCTTTGCGGCAAACGTCAGCCGCCGCCTGCAAAAGACGCAGCGCCTCATCCGTGTCGGCTTCCCATTCCCCCGCCCTATCGGCCGATCCCCTCTGCTCTCCAAGCCACACCGCGGCGGCTTCCGCCACGCCCAGCGGCAACGCATCGCCCAGCACCGCCAGCAGCACACCGCTGTCCCACGTTTTCCAGTCGCCTAAAGCACCTGTCGACCCGGCTTCCCGGTTTACGGCCCCGGCGCAAAATGTCGATCCGGTTCCCCGGCTCAAGCCCCCTGCGCACAATGACGAACCGGTATCCCAGTCCACGACCCTCACACACAATGACGATCCGGTTTTCCGGTTCCCACCCCACTCGTCCGATTCCTTCACGCGCACACCTCCCCCCTCCAGCACACCGCGGCGAAACGCGGGATCCAGCCAAAACCGCCGGTCCACATCCCATGCCGCCGTCCAGCGCGCCTTCCATTCCCCGCCGATCCTGACCATGTACAGCACCGCTTTCAACCGCCATCCGCTCCTTTCCCGACAATCCCCGAAAAACAAAAGCACACCCTGCCGGCGCAACAGCGCCGAAACAGGGTGTGCTTCACCCCGTGAACGCGACGGCCCGGACACGCTCGGCTCATTCAGCCGATTTACCCGGCGTGCCGTCCTTTTCCGCCGCGTTTTACCCGTTCGGTTTTTTGTCCTTTTCCTTGAACACTTCCCCGATGGCGCCGATGCTGCCCAGAGCCTCGACCGCGCTCACCGGCAAGAACACCTTGTTGGAATCGCCTTTGGCGATATCGATCAGCGCCTCGAACGAGCGGTACGCGAGCACCCGCTCGTCGAGCCCAGCCTCGCGCAGCATCTCGATGCGGCGCTTCTCGGCTTCCGCGATCGCCAGGATCGCCTTGGCCTGCCCGAGCGCTTCCAGCTCCTGCGCCTTCTGCAAGCCTTCCGCCTCGCGGATGCGGGCTTCCTTGTCGCCCTCCGCCCTCAGGATCTTGCTCTGCTTGTCGCCTTCGGCGCGCAGAATCATGTCCTGCCGGGCCGCCTCCGCCTCGAGGATGATGGCGCGCTTGTTCCGTTCCGCCTTCATCTGTTTGTCCATCGCTTCCTGGATGTCGGCGGGCGGCTTGATGTCCATGATCTCCACCCGCTCGATGCGGACGCCCCATTTTTCCGTCGCTTCGTCCAGGGCCACCCTGATTTCCGTCGAAATCTTCTCCCGGCCGGAGAGCGTTTCGTCCAGCTCCATCTTGCCGATGATCTGCCGCATGGTGGCCGTCGTGATGTTCCGCACGCCGCTGACGTAGTCAAGAATGCCGTAGGTGGCGTGTTCGGGAGAAACGACCTGGTAGAAAATGATCGTGTCGATTTGCACCTGCACGTTGTCCTTGGTGATCACCGACTGCGTCGGCACGATGGTCTGCTGGATGCGCAGGTCGTGGATGACGCGGAGGCGGTCGATCACCGGAATCACCAGGTTCACCCCCGGCATCAGCAGCCGTTGGTATTTCCCGAGCCGTTCCAGCACGCCGACTTGTTGTTGCGGGATGATTTTGACCGACAGGGTGACGAATACGATGACAATGGCCAAAATGACGAGCGCAACCCAAAACATTCAATCTTCACCTCTCCATTTTTTCACTTCAAGCACCGTGGTGCCTCTTCGTACGACAACAACGCGTTCATCCCGGGACAAAGATTCGGTCGATGTGGCGGTCCAAGTGTCGCTGCCGACCTTGACGATCCCGGTTCCCCCCGCGGGGATGTCTTCAATGACGATGCCCGGCTTGCCTTCCAGTTCGTCGATGACGTCCCGGAAACCGCGCGCATTTCGCTTCCAGCGGCGGGTCAGCTTCCGGGTGGACAGCGTCAGGATCAGCGCCACCGCGCTTCCGACGAGCGCCTGGGTCGTGAAATCATCGGGCGCCACCAGCGCCGTCAGCGCCGCCGCGGCCGCTCCGATGGCCAGCCAGAGAAGATAGAACGTAAACGTCATCATCTCGGCAATCAGCAGCACACCGCAAACGATGAGCCAGATTATCCACCAAGCCACACCTTCTCACCTTCCCGGTCGCGTTACTGGTATTTTGCCCCATTCAAAGCGGTTCCTTTACTAGCATATCACGGGTGAGCATTTCTGACGATACCATCCTGTCTCGCAACGTCCCCGCCCGGATGGTTGCTCCTCCAAAAATGCAAACGGACATGCAGACCGCTGCGGCACCCCCGGACTTCCAAGGTCCATGGGAGCGCTTCTCAACGGACTGCATGCCCGTACAAGAGAATCGTTTTACAAGCGGAAAAATCGTCAGTTCTCCCCGGCCGGCGACAGCGGAACAAACAGCAGATTGATCGGCAAAAAGCTGCCGGAGGCGGGGGTGAACACGATCTCCACGCTCTCCGCTTCATCGCCGGTCTTGTACAGGATCGCCGCTTCGTTCGGATCCCGCAGGTGGCTGTGCTCCGTCACGGGCACCACCCGGCCGTTGACGGCGAAAGCACCGGAGTAATGCCCGCCGCGCGCATTCACCACGATGCCCGTGTTGGGCAGGACACTGTTCAGCCGGATCACGTAAAGGATGCCGTAGTTCCCCGAATTGGTCTTCGGCTCGCCCGAGATCATGTCGATGCCGACCACCCAGGGATCGGTCGAATTGTCCGACAGCACCAGACGGGACATTTGCCCGCCAACCCACTGGTTGGCCGCCAGAATGCGGGTCGCCGGCCGGAACGTGCCCCGGTTGTGCACCCCGTCGGAGGCCAGCAGGGGCAACTCTCCGAAACGGGCGATCGGGTCGTCCTTCTCGCCGGCCACGACGACGCTGAACCGAATCGGCGCGTCCGTTCGCACGTCAGCATAGGCCGTGATGACCTGTTCCGGCTTGATGGGAGAAGCGCCCGTCTCCTCGGCGATCACGCGGCTTTCGCCGGGCTCAAGCGCAATGCTCCGCGTCTTCACGGGATCAAGCCGCGCCTGCAGGTAGCGGATGGCGGCGGTTTTGCCGGTCGTGGTCACGTACTCGTGGGGGCCGGCCACGGCGACGCGATCCAGGTACACATTCGCCGGCTGGTCGCCCGGATTCGTGGCGATCAGCCAGATCCGCTTGCGTTCGGAAGACTTGCTTTGATGATGCAGCATAAACCGGATTTCGCCGGACAACTCGTCGGAGTAGTAGATGCCGTCCTGAACGATCAGCTCCGGGCTGTTGCTGCGGAACAGCGGTATATCCGTAAACTCGTGAAGCGTATAGGCAACCTTCGGCAGGTTCGGCACGTCCGAGCCGCGGATCGTGAACTTGTCGCCGGGTTTGCCGTAGACAATCGGGAACTGCTCCCTGGTGTACAACAGCTCGTCCGTCACCGTAATGGTACGGGTATATTCCGATGTCGCCCCGTGTTCATCGGTTACGCGCAAGGTGATGGTCTTTTCGCCCGGTTCAAAAAAGCCGTTTTCCGCGCCGTCCCATTCAACCTCCGCAATGCGCCCTTCGTCATCGTAGCTGTAGTTGCGGTACTCGACCCATTCGCCCTGTTTATAGACGACCTTGTCCGTGGTGAAATACGCCCGGGGCGGCTGGTTCGGCGGAAGCACCTCCAGCGTGACGGAATACGGTTCGCTCCAGACTCCGTTCTCGTCCTGCACCCGGCGGGTGATCACATACTCGCCGGGGGTGTCGTACCGTTCCTGAAGGCCCTGCCATTCTTCGGCGACAATGCGGAGTCCCAGCGGATGCTCGGCCAGATCCTTGTAACCCACGACGGTTTCGCCCGCGTGGGCGTGATCGGGCGTGAGCTCAAACGCGGCCACCGGCAAACCCCGCCGGCTGAGGCGAACCTCTTTCCCGGACGAATCGGCGGCAAGCCGCAGGCCAAAAACTTCCGCAAACACGCGGACCGGCACCATCAGCGTATCCTTGTCCACAAACGCGGGCGCTCCCTGAACTTTTGACCCGTTTTTGGCGTAGGTTTGCTGTCCGGGGGTTACCCTGAGTTCCGTATTCGTCGGCTCGAACACAAAACGGTACGATTTGCTCTTCGCGTCGTAAACGATCCCGAGGCGGAGCCGCTCCGCCAAAGCCCGCGCCGGCACATAGAGGGCGCCGTCCACGACCTTCGCAGGTTGGGACATCTTGTACTCCGTTCCGTTGTGCACAAGCACGTCGGAATCCCTGCGGATCAAAAGCACCTCTTCGCCGGAACCCGTCCCCGGCACAGCGTCGGTCGCATCGGAATCCGCCGCATCCGCGGAGCCGGAATCCGCTTCACCGGCGGGCTTGTCCGCCTGATCGGCGGGCGAGGACGCATCCGTGTCTACGGACGCCTCAGTCCCCGAGAGAGGTTCCGCCGCCACGGCCCGGACCGCCGGGATCGCTCCCGCGAAAGCGCTCGGCCATATGGACGGGTAAACGAGTCCCAAAGCCAGTATCGCGATCATTGTCCTGATGGTCAGTTTTCGCAAGTTCGTCATGGTCCTCTCCTTTTCTCTCTGGCTGTCCCCATTCCCACCAGTATGCCCCATCGGCAGACGTTTCCCGACACGGCGTTCCGAAAAACCGCATCCCGTCGCCGCGCCACCAGACCAAATCCGCGCCGTGACGCGCCAGACGCTCAACGATCCGCTCCGCGGCATCGTCGGAATGCTCCAGCACAACCGCGATGCGCAAAGGCTTCCCGGACCAGCGCGACCAGCGCCGCAGCCTGCGGACGACGTCCTCGACCTGCTGCGCATGCCGGCCCAAAGCCACCACCACACGCATATCCGGATCGCGGCTCCTTCGCCGCGCCGCCCAATGCACAAGCAGCGCCGCCGCAACGTAACAGACAATGATCACCAACAGCTCCGCCATGGGCAGCCACCTCCCGCCTCCGGCTGTGCCACAATATATGCCGGGACGGGAGAAGGGGTTCATGCCTATCGGAGAACCGGTTCATGGATGGACGGGTGGAGCGGTCCCGTTGCCGGTACGGAAAGAACGGTTCATTCCGGTTTGAAAAGGGCAACCCATACTGACGCGAAAGAAGCGGTTCCGAAAGGGAACACGCTCTTTAACTTTTACGACATTTCCTTACAAAAAGTTGCGCCTGTCCGTGCTCCCGGAAGGCCATCCGGAGCGCCGCGGACAGACGCGTCGGAAAGGATTCAACGATGAAAACAACCGCTTCAGAGGGTCACCCAGCCGTTTTTGATGGACGTGATGACGGCTTGCGTGCGATCTTCCACTTCCATTTTTTGCAAAATGCTGCTGACGTGGTTTTTGACGGTTTTCTCGCTGATGAACAGATGCTCCCCGATCATCTTGTTGCTCTTGCCCTCTGCCATCAGCCGAAGCACTTCGATTTCCCGTTTGGTGAGCGGAACGCTGATCCCCTGGGGCTGTTTCTTCTCCGCCTGGACTCCAACGGCGGCGGCCCCGTCCGCGTGCGTCATGCGCCGCAGCTGATGGATCAGCTTGCCGGTGACCTTCGGATGTATGTAAGCGTGTCCTTCCGCCACCGTCCGGATTGCTTCGACCAGCGATTCCGCCTCCATGTCTTTCAGGAGATATCCGGACGCCCCTTTGCGGAGCGTTTCATAGACATAGCTTTCATCGTCGTGGATGGACAAAATGATGATTTTTACGCCAGGGTTCAGTTCCCGCAGCTTTTCCGTGGCCGATACGCCGTTTTCCACGGGCATGTTGATGTCCATGAGTACGACATCGGGCTTGTGCTGCTGGCAAAATTCCAACACCTGCCTGCCGTCGGCGCATTCGCCGATCACTTCGAGATCCTGCTCCATGTTGAGGATCCGTTTGAGTCCTTCGCGGAACAGCTTGTGGTCGTCCGCCACCACCACGGTGATCACGCGGTTTTCCCGCGCCGCTCCGTGTGCGGAGGACATGTCCGCCATGACATCCATTAACCATCTACTCCTTTCCGTATCCCTCACGGAGAGGGAGTCTGATGTTTATCGTCGTGCCCTGTCCGGGAGCGGAATTGATGTCAAGGGTTCCCTGCAGCAACTCCACACGTTCCCTCATGCCCATCAGCCCAAACTGGGACTGCAGCTTCGCTTGCCCGCGGGGGTTGATTTCGTTCATTCGGAATCCCACGCCGTTGTCCTGGATCGTCATCTGCACTTCGGTGTCGGTAAAATTCACTTTCAGGGAAACAAACGTGGCGCGCGCATGCCTTTGGACGTTGTTGAGCGCCTCCTGGGCGAGCCGGAACAAGGCCACTTCCATCGCCCCGGGAAGCCGCCTTTCCTTGCCCGTGGCTTCGAAGGAGGCTTTGATCCGGGTGCGTTCCTCGAAATCCTGGACGTACTTTCGCAGCGTCGGCGTGAGCCCCAGATCGTCCAGGGCCATTGGGCGCAAAAGGAAAATGATTTTGCGAATTTCCTCGAGCCCGCTGCGAATCTGTGTTTTCAGATCGGCCAGTTCCGACTGGAGATTTTCCTTGTCGCCCATTTCCAGAAACCGTTCGGCGATTTCCGTCTTCAGCACCAGATTGGCCAGGGTTTGCGCGGGTCCGTCGTGAATTTCGCGGGCCACGCGCTTGCGCTCCTCTTCCTGGGCCATGATAATCTTGAGGCCGAGGAGCTGTCGGCTCTTGACGGATTCAAGGATGCGCGAAACGTTGGACAAATCGCCGGAAAGGTATTCGGACACCACGTTCAGCTGGGAGCCGATCGATTCGGCGCGTGCGATGGAGCGTTGGATGCTTCGGATGCGCTGTTGCAATTCGTCGCGGCGGGAGCGGAGGTACTGTTCTTTTTCCCGGTATACCATCAAATCGAGCTGAATTCGGGTCGCCTTCTCGTAAGAGGCCTTGATATCCTCTTCGCTGTAACGAAGGAAATCCCTGGACACTTCCGTCAGCTTGATGCGCGCCAGGCGAAACTCCCATTCCAGCCGGTTGACGATGGGGATCGTTTCTTCCACTTCCCGCAGAACCCGTTCCAGCTCTTCCTCCAGCAGCGTCAGTTCCCTCATGAACGATTCGTAGATGGAAAAAACCTGGGTCTTGCTTTCCTCGATGACTTCGATGGCATGCCGGATGATGCGCTCGATCTGCTCGCCGTGATCATCCACATATTCCGTCAGCTCAGGTTTACTCTGCCCCTCCATCGCTTTTTCCCGAACTCCCCGCTTGATCCGCCATGGACCGTGGTCCGACAAACATTTGGTTCCGGCTCGAGGCCGCTCCCCGAATCTCCTAAAATCATCATATCACACTTGCCGGATTTTCGTAGACAAGTATTGGGCACTTTTTATTATTCTTATTTTTTAGTAGATCGTAACCGTTTTCGCCTGACCGTCCCACACGACCTGCATGCCCAGCTGTTCGGCGACCACCCGGACCGGCACCATGACCCGTCCGTTCCGGACCAGAGGCGAAGCCGCGGCGGCCTGCCGCACGCCGTTCACCGTCATGTCCGGGCTTCCCGCGCGCATCTCCACCATGCCGGAATCCCGGAGCACGGTAACCCGCTTCAGCCCGTTGTCCCACAAGACGCTTCCTCCCATCGAATCCGCAATGAAGCGCAGCGGAACATAGGTGACGCCGTCCTGCTGGAACGGCGCCGCATCCAGCCGGATCGCGTTTCCGTTCAGCAGGGCTTCCGCGCTGCCGCTCTTCAGTACGATCTCCGCCCGCGTCGGTTCGGCCGACTTTGCGGGATAGTGCAGTTTCAGGTTGTCGAAGGCGATTTCGCCTTTCAGCGCACGGTCGTTCCGGCCCTGCTCCAGGTTGACGACATAGAGCCGCGTCAGCTTCATGCCGCTCACGCCGGCGGCTTCGAGATCGAGGAAAACCGTCTTCCAGCCGGTCCAGTCGATCCGGTCGGCCAACGTCACCAGCACGGACCGTCCGGCCGCGTCCCGGAATTCGGCCCGCAGCCAGTTGTTGCTGCCGTCGCCCAGCACGTCGACGGAAAGGGCGGACGGTTCGGCGTCGGACTGGGCGTCGGTCGGACCGTTCGCGCCGGCTTGATCCGTCTCCGCCGATTCGGAAGCGTCCGCGGCTCCCGGGAGCCGGATGCCGTCGCCCAGCACCGCGTACGCAAACCGGTCGCCCGTTCCAAGGGTGAAATCATAGGCGAGCCGAAGCGCCCGCGACGCTTCCCGGCCGGAAAGGCCGGCCGCCACGTCCGCCGCTCCGACGGTTTCCATCGGCAGGCCTTCGAACCGGACCGCATATCCCGGGTTCTCGAAATCTTCCAGCAACCGGTTTGGCGCCGGGAGAAACGCCGCCGCCGCGCCGTAACCGGCATAGCGGGCGATCGCGTAAACGACGCCGGCGTCCCCGCTGAGCCCTTCAACGCTCAGCACACCGTCCGCGACCTGTCCCCGAATGCCGATGAGCTGCCACTCCAGCGACTCGTTCGGCACCGTCAAGACCCGCCCGTCGGCCAATTTCACCTCGGCGGCCAGGCGGACCGTCCCGCCTTCCCGAATCTCCTGCGAGGCCGTCCGGATCGTCATCTCTGCAAGCTGCTCTTCCCCGATCACTTCCAGGCCGACTTTGGCCGACGCGCTGTCCACCCGCACGGTGAGCTCCGCCGTGCCGGGCTTGGTCGGGATGAGCGCCGCGCCATCCACGACGGCCACCGGCCGGTCCAGGCTCAGCCGGGGCGTCCGCCCGGTACCGAACAGGTCAATGGGATTGTAATACTTGTCATATGCTTTCAACCCGTATTCCGCCTTCTGGCCGAGGAAAAGCGTCTGCGGGCCGCTGACCAGAATGCCCGCCAGTTCCCCGGGCGGCGCCGTGGTGTACACCCCGATGCCGTTGCTCACCGCCCGCTGCGTGCCGCTGCTCACGGGGTGGACCAGCACGGTGTCGAATTCCCCGAGAGGCCGGGCGACCATCGTTGTCGAGCCGCCGCCGTCAAGGTTGACGGCTTTCCAGACGCCAAGCTGCACGAGCACCTGCTGCAGCTCCGACAGGGTCATGCCGCCGCTTTCCTGAACCGTGACCAGCCATACGGTCTTCCCATCCCGGGAATGGCCGACCGCCGTGCGCGCCCGCTGCCGCGCTCCATCGATGCCGCTGATGGAGCGGGAAAACGCCGACGCCTGGCCGTTCTCCACAAGAAGGGTATGGCCGCCGATGAGCATCCGGAAATCCGAAGGCTTGTGGACGGCGCCGTCCGACGACACCAGTTCGTAGTCCACCGACACTTTGCTGCCGATGGTCAGATTCTGCAGGATGAAATCAGCCGCGTCCCTGTGCCCCCGCAATATGAAGCCGTTCTCGGGAATCGCCCCGATGTCCAGGGGCTTGTTCCGATCCGGCGATACCGCGGCCACGACGCCGTCGACCACCAGCGCCTCGGTGGGCGACGTGTTGCTGTCCTCCGGCCGCTGCGCCGCGGTCCAGGCGGACGTGTACAGGTAAAGGGCGTTATAGTGACTCTGCGCACGGTCCGGCTCGGTCGTGTAGGAGACCTTGTTGACGCCGGCCAGTTCGAACTGCGCGCCGTCCTGCGCCGTGACCGTTCCCCTGAACGCATATTCGTCGATCACGGCGGTCCCGCCGCTGGTGACGCCAAAGGCGTACATGCCCTGCAGCTTTGACGAACTGGAATAGAGCTGTCCGCTGCGGATTTCCGCGCCGATCGGCGCCCCTTCCTTGCTGACGTCGAATACGTCGCCGTTAATGCCCGCCACCGCGCCCGTATCTTTCGCCATTTCCCCGACGGTCCGCCGGGCCGTGACGCTGCCGCCGCGTCCTCCCATCACGTCAAGACGGACATATGGATTGGACAGGTCGATTCGCAGCGCGTGCACGGTTTTTTCCACGGGCGTCCCGCCGCCGGTAACCCAGGCGTATTCCATCAGGCGCACGCCCGATGTCACGATCGACTCGTTCCGCTTTACCAGAGCCGGTTCTGCGGCAGCCTCATCCTTCGCCGCCGCGGCGGCCGGAAAAAGCCATCCCGTTAGCGGCATCACCCCCGCCATGAACGCGCTCAGCAGTCTCCGTCCGATTTTTCCCATGATTCCTCTCCCGCTCCCCGATACCCGGTGTCGTATTCTGGCTGTCTCTTTTTTTTTCTATAACTTATAGACTCTTTTAACCGCCAAAAGTTACAGACGGTCAGGAACGACTTGCATAATTTTCCTTTTGCAGGCCTGCATGAGCACAAACATCAAACCGCCAAGCCACCGTGCAAACAAAAGAAAAAGACCCGCCCCAAGGGGCGGGCCATAGTTTTATTTGTGCAAATTATTTCGGGATCTTCTTCAGGTCCTGCAGCACCCGCATGGCCACCAGGGCCGCTTCCGCCCGGGTGAAGGTTTCCAGCGGGTCGAAGCGGTAGGTAGGTTTGGTTTGGCCGGCCTGCAGCGTATTGGCTTTGCCCTCGATAAACCCTTTCTTCACCACGGCGTCCACTGCCGCTCTGGCGTAAATGTCGATCAGGTTGGCGTCCGTAAACTGTTTCTGCAAGGATGCCAGCGCGCGGTTTTCATTGGATTCGAGCCTGAGTTCCGCCGCCCGCGCGATCATGACCGCCGCATCCTGACGGGTAATTGTCGACGTCGGCGCGAACCGATTGAACGTTGTGCCCCGGATGATGCCGACGCGGGCCGCGGTTTCAATGTACTTGTATTCCCACAGCCCCATGGAAGATCCCGTCGGGTCGTAGGGCGGCACGTCGGTGAAGGACGGGTTGTTGATGTCATATTGCAGCGGAATGTCGAAAATCTTCACCAGCATCGTGGCGAATTCGCCGCGTGTGATCGAGCTGTTCGGTCCGAACGATTCGGTGGTCTCGTTCAGCATGTATCCCTTGGAGTACATGGTGTCCAGCGCGTCCCGGGCCCACGAATGGTTGATTACGTCGTTGAAGCTGTTGTTCATATACATGACCGCATAGTAGCCGAACTTGTCAAACGGGACAGTGATCGTGTTGTTCCTCGTATCGACCACGCCGCCCAGGTTGCGCCATCCGGAAACCGTCACGCCCCGGTAATCCACATACGTGTCGAACATGAAGACCGAGATGTACCGCCAGGCGTTGTCGCGAATGCTGGGATCGAACTTGATCGTCAGCGTGCCGCGCTGGGTCGGGACGAATTGCTCATTTTCCGAACGCAGGTAAAATACGGTGCCTTCATAGGGATCCCGGCCGCTGCCCGTCAGCGCCTCCTGCATGTAATCCTGCACGGATTCGTTCGGCAGCCGGTCCCGGATCGAACCCGCGTCGATCCAAAGGAGCGGACTGGCCAACCGGTAACGGGAAGGCGGTTGCAGCATGAACCTGCCCTGCACCACCGTGTTCAGATTCGGCGCATAATTTTCCCGGTCCACACGGCCGTCCGTGCCGGCGATCCCGAACAGGATCTCGCGGTCACCCGAAATGATCGGCGTCGGATCGTCCGGGTCGTTGCGTTTGAGCAGCGTGTTCCGCGGGAAACGAATCTGCACCAGATCCTCGAACGCCTCGAGCCTTGTATCGATCTTCGTTTTGAACGTGGCTCCGGTAGTGGGCGTATTGATGTTGAACGCGATGAATTCACCGTCGATACGTTGCGTACCCCGCCACACCGAGAACCGGATCCGGTTGGCGCCTTTTTTCAGATTCTTTACTTCGTAGACAAACGTCTTGCCGGAAGGATCGTTCGGGTCACGCACCGCCAATTGGTTCCTGCCGAACTCGACGCGGTCGGCGCCTTCCGCCTCCAGCTTCACGCGGAGGAAGTTGCTGTTGACGTTGACCTGATCAACGCCATTGGCATTCTTGATGAGGGACGCCGGTTCGATGATCCGGTACGGCAGCGGTTCGCGGGTGATCGTGATCGTCTTGGTCACGGTTCCCGTCGAGTTGGTGGCGGACAGTTCGATGATCGTGTCGCCGAGGGATTGCAACACGATGTAGTAGGTTCCGAACTCCCAGTACGGATCGCTGCCGACATTCACGATTTTCGTCAGTTCGGACTCGACCCAGATCTCGTTCACGGAGACGATGGCTCCCGAAGACAGGACGTTCACCGCGGCGTTCTGCGTATTGACCAGATCACGGTCGCTGGTATCGTCGAGATCATTGAACCGGTCCGTGGCGATGCGCGGCTGTCCGTTCGCGTCCCGGGTGCGTACGGTGATGCTGAGCGACGCTCCATCCACATTGAACACGGAACCCGTCAGCCGGACATAGGATTCGTTGGTCACGTAGGAATCCGGCAATTGTCCCGGCAGGAAGTCGTCTCCGGCCACAGACGTCGTGCCGCTGGAGATCGACCAGAGCCCGATGTCTCCAAAGACGGGGGCTTCCGTTTTGAAAATATAGAAGATGATGGTTTTTTCCGTAATGAGCCTGTTTTTGATATATAACTTCAGCGTAAGGACATGGCGGCCGTCGGACGGGTCAAGACCGGAATCGAACAGGTACCTGAACGACGTCCCCGTCGTCGGATGGGTCCCGGAACCCGACGTCGGCCAGTTCAGGATGGTCCCGTCCAGCGAGATTTCCACTTCGGCGCCGTCGTCGAAGGAGGTGTTGACCACCCTTCCCTCCAGACAACGGTTGGGCCCGCCGGTACACATCAGTTCGTCCAGACTGCGCATGACCTGACCATTCGGCAAATTGCTCACGACAAGGTAGGGCACCCGCAGAAGCTGGACCTGATACGTGCGCACGCCTTCCTGGTTCAGATTGTTGCTGGCGTCATACGGCTCAACCGTCAGTTTGTAAGTGTCATCCGGGATATGGCTTCCAATCTCGACGTCGAAGTATCTTTCGGCGCCTGCCACCAGCGTGCCAACGTTCAACTCGATATCTTTGTTTTCGCCCAAAAACGCTTTTATACTGTTCGTATTTGCATTGACGAACACCCGAAGTTTCGACGGATATTCCGTAATGGTGTTTACACCCGTCTCGGACAGCTGGGGTCCGGTGCTGTTATCCGGCAGTACCATATGGACCCTGTCCACATAGGCGGCGTTCGGATCCTGATAGAAAAAGTTGAAAGAGGCGGTCACGTTCCTGGCCGGCTGGGTGCGGTGTTCGAATGCGAACGTCACCGACTGGTTCCTGCTTTGGTTGATCGTGAAAGTGTGCTTAAAGCTGTAAATGATATAGTTCGATTCCACCCGATCCACCTTGACCTCCTGCTGGGGGGTGGAAGCGGGAAGCGCGTCGAACGAGAACTCGAAATCGGCTCCCGTCGAAGGGTAGATTCCCCCGTAAACATATTCGGTTACAGAGGGAGTGGAGGTCGTATCGAGATTGACTTTCAGCTTGCCGGTTACTTGCAAATTCTGGCTCTCGACCGTCGGCGCAAACGCCAGATCATGTTCCTTGTTGGAACCCGTCTCGATCAGCTTCACGTCATACGCAAACGGATACCCGTTGTCATAGATGAACGTGCGCTTGGCGTAGTACGTGTTGGTCGGGTTGCGGGCGATGATGTCGATTTCGTTGTTGCCGGGCCGCAGCTTGAAGTTGGTCTGGCTTCCGCTGGTGAGGCCGGCGTCTTCCACCATGATGAAAAATTCGCCGTTGCTGACAAAAGCGTAGTGCGGCTGCGGATCGCCTTTCAACCGAAACTCCACTTCCGTCGCGTTTGGCGCCTTGCCCGTAATGAAGAACCGCTGCTTCGGCACCTTCGGATAGATACCGCCGTCCACGAACGTTTCCCCGTCGATCTGCAGATCCGTAATGACCGCGATGGGCGTATAAAGCACGTAAGCCGGAGAAGAAGAGACCGAACTCGTATCGCCGTACTTGACGACGATCTGGTTGACCCCTTCGGTGAGCTGCACGTTGTAGAAGGTAACCTCATTCTGGCCCGAGCCCATTGCCTTGTTGTTTTTGTCCACCAAGGGGGCTCCGCCCGAGGTCAGGTTGGTAATTTCATAATACAGATTCGTATATTCGGTCGGATCAATGCCGGTCACATTGACGCGGACATTGATCATCCCGGTCGTCACGCGTGTGATCGTGTTGAGGTCCGGCGTGGCGCTCAGGTCCAGAATCTGAATGACGGGCGCCGCCTGAACCGGCGCCGGCATGGGCGGCACGAGTCCGATCACCATTGCCAGTGCGAGTATCACGATTGCCCAACGTTTGCGCATGATCTTCCCCATGGCTCCTCCTTTATGCTCCGCGCAGGATTTTCAGGTCTGCGTCAATTCGCCTCGGATCTCACAACTTATATCGGCCTGGAGGCAAGTTTCATGAAGCGTTTGAGAAGATCCGCCTCCCGCCCGTATTCTCACGTCTCCAGGAAGCCCACGTATTCGAGCATCCGTTTGATCATGACCGCCGCTTCGGCCCGCGTGGCATTGTTTTTCGGCTCGAAGCGGGTTTCGGTGACGCCTTTGATGATGCCGGCGTTGACGGCTCCGGCGACCGACGACGCCGCCCAGCCGCTGATGCGGCCTCTGTCCTCGAATTTGTTCAGCGCGGAAGTCGACATCGACACCTGCCCTTCGGCGTAGGCGATCGCACGCATCATCATCGCGGCCATTTCTTCCCGGGTGATGGGGTCGTTCGGGCGGAAGCGCCCGTCCGTATCCCCCTCCACGATGCCCGCTTTGCTGGCGGCGCCGATGTAGGAAGCGTAGGCGTGGTTCACCCCGACATCGCGGAAGCGGGCCGCGGCGGCACGATCCGAGGACAGCCCGAGGCCGCGCGCGATGAATTTGGCGAAGTCGGCCCTTGTCACCGCCTCCTGGGGCGCGAAATTCTGGCCCGTCTTCGCATCGACGATGAATTTGGCCGACAGCAGCTCCACGTCGTTTTTCGCCCAGTGCCGCGCCATATCCGCGAAGGATGCGGACGTTTTCCGCACCGCCATGTAGACGCTCGTTCCCTTGCGCGTGAACGTCAGGACCGGCTGTGGCCCGGAACGGTCGATCCGGGTCGGTACATGGGCGAGCTCGCCGGTTTCCGGATCATACCGGACCACGGTCAGATTGGCGCTGACCTGCGACGAACTGCCGACGGCGATGGCGCGCCGCGCATACGCGTCGAGCTCGGTCACCGGCGTTTCGCTGGCTCCCGAAGCAATGCAGACGCCGAATTCAACCGGCCCCGCGACCAGGGTTGCCCCCTGCCGGCTCAAAGCCGACGAGAAGGACGACGCCGGGACCGCCTCGATCTTGATGACAATCTGGGCGCCGAACGGAATCCCGCCCGAAATCTTCGACGGATTGATGGCTTTCAGCGGCAGTTCGAACATGTGGCCGCCGTATTCCACCACGAAGGCGCCGATTGCGACCGTATTCGCCGCACCCAGTAACGCAGTCGCCGGCAGGGCGACGATGGCGCCGGGCTGCGCCGAAGGCACCTGGAACACCACCCGCCGCGGAATTCCCCCCGGCTGGCTGCGAACGGCGTTGAACGCACCGGTCAGTTTGGCTTCATCGACGATGAACTTGATCGCCGACGTGCCGGTGATGGTCCGCCCCGCCCCTGTCGTGACCGCAAGATTGTTCAGCACAAGGCCTTTCTGCGCGTCCGCGACGGCGTAATCCAGGCCGATGTTCACCGTGGAACCGGCGTTGGTCGCGACTACCCCGCTGAAGCTGTCAAGGATATTGTTTTGCGCGTCCAGCAGAGGTTGGCCGGAATTGGAGTACGACACCCGCACCGTCTGGCCGGCGATGACCGGCGAAGCCAGCGTCAGCACGACCTGCGAACTCGTCACCGTTACGCCCGTAACCGCCACCAGGGCGTTGTCCACCGTCACGGTGTATTGGCTCGTCTGCGGAACATTCCCCATATTCAGCGCTGAGCTGTAGTACAACGTCAGCTGCGAGCCGTTTACCGTGGCGGAGGAAAGTTGCGCCTTTGCGCTGCTGCCGCCGATCGCCGTGATCGGGTACCCCGGGATGGCGGGCGCCGCATTGCCCGCCAAATCGGCGAGAAACGGACTTCCGGGCGTATACGTCACCTGGACGATTTCGCCGGCCGTCAGCGCGGACGAAAGCGTCAGCTCCACCTGGTTGCCGCTGACGGAAACCGCCGTCACGGGAATCGTCCGATTGGACGCGACCACGGAATAGCTTGAAGGATACGGGATCATGCCCGTGTTCAGGCCTTCGTTGTAAATGAGCGTCACCCTGGTCCCCGAAGCCGTCGCGCCGGTGAGCTGCGGCGGCTGGAGATCGTTCGGATTGGCCACGAAAAAGTCGGTGAACGCGGCGGCATAGTTGCCGTCCTCGTCCCGGATCGGGTTCGCGCCCGGCGTATAGGACACGGAAACGGCGTCGCCGAACGACACGGATGGGTAGATGGTCAGCGACAGATCGCTGCCGCTCGCCGACGCGCCCGTTACGGCCGCGGTCTGGGCGCCCACCTTGACGGAAAACTGCACATATGCGTTGGACGCCAATGGAGCCAGCGAACGGTTGAAGTTCAAAATGATCGTATTGCCGTACACCGTTCCCGACACGGGTCTCAGCGACCCGGACTGCCCGGCTCCGCTGACGGCACGGTCGGTGAACGCGGCCACCTTCTGGCCGTCCACGCTCCGGAGATGGCGGTCTTCGGAGTAGAGGTCCTGCGAGTAGGACACCCTGACCGTCTGGCCGGACGAGACCGCGCTCGCCAGCGTCAGGCGGACCCGGTTCTGGCTGACGGTGACGCCGGTCACCTGGCGATACGCGCCGTTCACCGTCACGTAGAAGTTCCCCGCATTCGGCACATGGGCGGTGCTCAGCGTCACGTTGAACGTAAGCACAATGGCCGACGAACCGTCCATCCCGGCTTTTTCCAGTACGGGCGTCGTCCCTCCGCTTCCGGTGCGGAACGTCCATTGGTACTGCCCCAGAATGCCGGGGAAGGCGTTTCCGGCAAGATCCTGGATCGCCTCCGCCGGAATCGTAATGGAATACTGGGTGTTGGCGGCCAGATTCGCGCCGGAATAGGTGAGATTCACCTTCCGGTTGTTGGAGGAATCCACCGCCAGCGCGAGCGGGCTTCTGGAATTTGGACTGTCCGAACGGAACAGGAAGGCGCTCTCCTGCACACCCACAACCTGTACCGGCTCGTTGAAGGTAACCGAAAACGTCTTCGTCGCGACGCTCACATTTGTCGATCCCCGTGCCGGAGAATAGGACGAAACCGAAGGCGCGGTCTTATCCTGGCTAACCCTGATGGTCCAGTTGGATATACCGTCGTAATAATTGCCCGACGCGTCCCTGAACGCATTTCCGTCAATTTGCACCAAGTACTGGACGTTGTTCTCGAACGCTCCGCATCCGTAACCGCTGGGGGAAATCCGGACCGTCTTCCCGTTCACGGTCACGGCGGACGATTGCACGGGGATCACGCAAAACGTCGGCTGCCCCGAGGTGTTTTTGCGAATGTTGATATACCCGCCGGCCGCGAAGACGGGTTCGTCAAATTCGATGACCAGCGACCCTTGCAGGTTGCCCAGTGTCCCGTTGACAGCAGGCGTATAGGACACGGCTTTGGGCTTGACCGTGTCCAGGGGCGGTTCGGTGGCAAAGGTCCAAACGTTTTTGTCCGAAATGCCCCCGAACGGGTTCCCGAACGCATCCAAAAAAGCACCGCGGTCGATGGTCACATAATATTCCGTGCCATAAGCCAGCCGGGCCAGATTCACTGTCACCTGCGGCCCCGTGATCTTGACGGGCTGCTGGGCCGGCTGCACATTGGGCTGATTGACGTCAATCGCCTGGACGATGACGTCGTCATTGGTTCGGCGGATTCGGATAAATCCCGTTCCCCGCTGGACATTTTCGCCAAAAGCAAACTCCAGTGAAATCGCCTTGTCCGCGTCAACGAAAGTTTGTCCATTCGCCGGCACGCGGGATGCCGGAACGATATCGAAGCTTTTGATCGTGAAATACCAATCGTCCGGGTCGGTGATGCCCACATAGGGAGCGTTGCTGTTCCGGCCGTAAAAAGCCTCGGGCGAAATGAGCACGGAATAGGTTTTGCCCGCCTCCAGTTTCTGCGGATCGAGCCTGATGATGGCGTTCATGCCGACAACCTTGCCGTTGCTCAGGATTTGCTCCATTTGCACACGGGCGGTGTCGGACACGTCGATGGAATCGGCCGGCTGCGGAGCCAAACCTCCTCCGGCCAATTTTTCCCACAGTTCGATTTGTCCGGTCCCCCGCAGAACCGGTTCGTTGAACCGGAGAATGAGATCCCGGTGGGATACGATTTCCAGATTCGGCGCCGGGGCCGGATTGCGGTCCGCGTGGGTGATGGTGGAAGCGTGAGCCGAATCCGAAAACAGCAAGGACGATAGCAAAAGCTCAACACACAGCAAAAAAGACACCATGGCGGAGATTGTCCGAATGCGCGGGTTGGACGATGCCAGGGTGGAAATTGCCCGGAAACTCCGCATGACCAAACCTCCGAAAATGCACATACTGGTACCTTTTATTTCGGACTTCGGGGTTGGTATTTTTAGGGACGAAAGATTCAATTTTTGCAAAAAAAAATCGACGGGGTTCTGCCTTCCCCGTCGATATCACAATCATGCTCAGCCCAAGGCGGCTTTCCGCAGCAGCTCGGCCTTGTCCAGCCGCTCCCAGGGCAAATCGAGATCGTTGCGCCCGAAATGGCCGTAAGCCGCAGTCTGGCGGTAGATGGGCCGGCGCAGATCGAGCATCCGGATGATGCCCGCCGGGCGCAGGTCGAAATGTTCGCGAATCAGTTGCACCAGCTTCTCTTCGCTGACTTTTCCGGTTCCATATGTGTCGACGCTGATCGACACGGGATTGGCCACGCCGATGGCGTAGGCCAGCTGGATCTCGCACCGGTCGGCCAGGCCGGCGGCGACGATGTTCTTCGCCACGTAACGGGCGGCGTACGCGGCGGAACGGTCCACCTTCGTCGGATCCTTGCCGGAGAACGCGCCTCCGCCGTGCCGCGCGTATCCGCCGTAGGTGTCGACGATGATCTTGCGGCCGGTCAGCCCGGCGTCGCCCTGCGGTCCGCCGATGACGAAACGTCCTGTCGGATTGATGTAATATTTTGTATCCCCATCCAACCACTCTTCCGGCACCACCGGCCGGATGACGTGCTCGCGCACATCGCGGTGAATCTGCTCGAGGGGGATGTTCTCCGCATGCTGGGTGGAAACGACGATCGTCTCTACCCGGATGGGCCTGTCGCCTTCATACTCGATGGTGACCTGCGTCTTGCCGTCCGGCCGCAGATAGGGCAGCGTGCCGTTCTTGCGGACCTCGGACAGCCGGCGCGACAAGCGGTGCGCCAGGGCAATCGGCAGCGGCATGTATTCCGGCGTCTCGTTGGTGGCAAAACCGAACATGAGCCCCTGGTCGCCGGCGCCGATGTTTTCGGTCTCGCGGGAAACATCCTGCCCATCCCTGCTTTCCAGGGCGGCGTTGACCCCTTGCGCGATGTCGGGAGACTGCTCGTTCAGCGAGGTGATCACCGCACAGGTGTCGGCGTCAAATCCGTATTTGGCCCGCGTATAGCCGATTTCGCGGATCGTCTGGCGGGCGATGGCCGGAATGTTGATGTTGTCGGCCTTGCTGGAAATCTCGCCGATGATGACCACAAGACCGGTGGTTACGGCCACCTCGCAAGCGACGCGCGCGTAAGGATCGGCAGCCAGAAAGGCGTCCAATACCGCGTCGGAAATCTGATCGCAAATTTTGTCCGGGTGACCTTCCGTCACCGACTCGGAGGTGAACAAATGTCTCCCCCTCGCGCCCACGGGCTTCCCCTCCCGACACAAAAAATGAACCTTTTCCGCCCGGAAAAGGTTGTATTGCTCGGACCTTCATTTGAATGATAGCGAAAGTGTCGATCTCTGTCAATGTGAAATCGCCTGATCTTTCGCGTTCTCCGGGGGTTTCGAAACTGGCGGCATTTTTGCCGCACAGTGCGGGTTTATGTTCATGCTATGTACCAACCAGCCAAAGCGACAATGATGCGGTTCAGCAGAACGGTCCGGGCCCCGACGGCGAACACACCGTGTTTTGACCGCTGCCGGGACCCGTCGGTCAACTGGAAGAAGCTTACACAATGTCGTTTTCGCTTTGGGCGATCAATCTGCGCGTGATGTTGCCGCCCATGAGCCCCGCCTCCCGGGTGGTAATATGGCCCAGGTAGGGGCGTCCGGGCGATCGCCCGGCATTTGCCGCGTAGCCCAGTTCGGCGGAAAACTCCGCGTCCGCTGCGGTTCCTGCCGCCGCCAGCACTCCGGTGAGCCCAAGTTCCGCAGCGATTTCATACTTCATCTGCGCAAGAGCAGGCTTGCATTCCGGCACCAGCGGCTTTCGGCCGTTTCTTCCGCGTGACATCCCGTTCGCACCTCCCCGGTCCCGTATGAGGGATCCGGGCTTAGTGTGCGCAGGGAACCCGGGCGGCAGGCGCATAACATAATGGGACACCGGGCAAAATGTTGCAAATGGACCATTGCGCCCCGCACCGCCATTAATTTCCCGCCACGGAACCGCCCTGGCCGGACGGACGCGGCTTGCCCCGCTCCCAAAAATGCCGGTGCATGCTGAATTGTTGGCAAAGGAAAAGCGGCAATTTCCGGTAAGCGAGCCCGAACCGGTATCCGGCGTATTTGGCCGCCGCCTCCAGCATGAGAAGCGGCATCGTCCCCCAGCGGCGCTCGCGCGCAAGAGTCCGCAGCTGGTGGCGAAGGAGCCTCGCGCCTTCGCCTTCCGCCCGCGCGTAATCGAGCAGCCAGTCGTTCATGCGCAGGGAAACGCCGATGTCGAAATACCGACGAAACTGCTTCGACGCCGAATACCGGTGGGAATGCCATACCCGCGCGTCTGGTTCGTACGCAATCGTGTATCCGGCCCGCATCAGGCGGGCGGCCAGAATCATGTCCTCGTTCAGAATTGCCGGTTCGGGAAAACCTCCCACTTTCTCAAACGCCTTTCGCTGCATCGCCGAGCAGACATTGCTGAAAAAAAACGCCTTGATCCCGTACCTGTCCACATCCGCCAGCGTTTTCCGCGACGGTTCGGCCGGATAATTAAATTCCCGCGCCGTCCGGTCCAGAATGCCGGCGTCGGGCCGTGGAACCTGCCTGCCGCAAACGGCAGCCACGCTCTCCTCCCCAAGGGGACGAATCAAAGCCGCCAAAAAATCGTCGTCCACCGGAAGCGCATCCTGCGTCAGAAAAACCAATACATCCCCGACGGCCTGACGTGCCGCAAGGTTGCGCGTTCCCCCGTGGTCGAAATCGCCCTGCGGGACAGAGACCACCAATGCGCCCTGCGCTGCCGCCAGGTCCGCCGTACCGTCTGTCGAGGACGAATCGACGACGATGATTTCCGCCGGCGGGAGCGACTGCGACTTGAGCCTTGCGAGCAGCTCCGGCAGCCACGGAGCCGCGTTCAGGGTCGGAATGATGACGGAAACGCGGGCAAGTTTGTCCACCGCGTTCACCCCCCCGGAGGAGCCGGCGGCGCGGCGGCGTCCGGCGGAACAGCGGCGGAAAACGTCCGGTCCACACGCTTCTCCTGCAGGGCGCGACGCTTGCTCCACGCCCGCGGCATAAGCTCGAGCAGCCGCGGCCAGACACCCAGCACCTTCGGATCCCGCACGAGGAGATAGCCGTGCCAGGCCAGTTCCACCGCAAGGAGGCCCGGCAGGCGAAGCCACCATTCCAGGTTGAAGTTTTCGTTCTTCAGTATGGTGAGATAACGATTTTTGTATGAATGCCGGCGGATTTCCAAGGGAATGCGGCCGCGGTCGGAACGCTCGCCCCAGCCTCGTGCATGCAGGGCCCGCGCCCGGGGCTCGTACCAGGCCGTCCATCCCAGAAGCCGGGCTCGCCAGGCAACGTCGACGTCTTCCTTGTAGGCAAAAAAATCCTCGTCAAAAAATTCCCCCTCAACGGAAACATCGCGAATCATTCTGCGAGCGTACATGGCCGCCGCCCCCGACACGCCGAACACCTCACCGGGTTCGCCGAATTCCTCCGGCAACCTGCCCGCGCCGCGGTCCACCGCCCGGCGTGTCCAGGACATGACGAGTCCCGCCGAATCCAGGATGCCCGACCCGTCCGCCCGCACCAGCCCCCCCGCGGCGCTGCCGATTTCCGGCCGCTCTTCCATGATTTTAACCAGCAATTCCACGTAGTCCGGCGCCAGCCATACATCGGGATTGAGCACCAGATAGTAGTCGGCATCGACGGCGGTGATCGCCAGATTCTGCCCGGCCGCAAAGCCGAGATTGCGCTCGTTGCGGATCAATCGTAAATCCATGTCCACGCGCCCGATCCGCCATACGGTGTCGTCCGTCGAAGCGTTGTCCACCACCACGACCGAAACATTCGGCCACGTCTGCCGGCGCACGCTGGCCAGGCACTCCTCGATCCAGGCCGCGCTGTTCCAGGTCACGATGCATACGGCGACGGAAGGCAAATTTTCGTCCGGCCTGTCGGACGGACTCTCGGTACCTGATTCGTCTCCGGTCACGTTTTCCGCAGCATTTTCCAAAGCGTTTTCCGCCCCGTTTTCCCCGATGCCGTCGATGGCATTTTCCGTTCCGTTTCCCGGCTTGTCCATCATACGTCCGTTCACCCCGCTCCCGTCACCTGTCCCGTCTCTCCGTCCGCCCCATCCAAGCCGTCATTCGTTCCAACCCTGCAAAAACTCCCTCAGCGCCTCCCGCCAGTGACGCATCGCCGGCAAACCGTTGTATCGGGCGGCCGCTCCGTCCAGCACGGAATACGCCGGCCGCCGCGCGGGGCGGGGAAACTCGCCGGTGGTGCAGGGAACCGCTTCGGTTCGCAGCCCTTTTTCCTCGAAGATCGCCCTCGCGAATTCGTACCAGGAGCATTGCCCCGCGTTCGTGGCGTGATAAATGCCGTAGGCTTCCGTGGAGACCAGCTTGAGCAGAAAATCCGCCAGGTCCTTCGTCCATGTGGGAGATCCCGTCTGGTCGGCGACGACCTGCACCCGTTCCCGCTCCGCGCCGAGCCGCAGCATCGTCTTGACGAAATTGGCGCCGTGCGCCCCGTATACCCAGGATGTGCGAACGATGAACCATCGGTCCGACAGCGACTGCGAAAGCCGCTCTCCGGCCAGCTTCGACTTGCCGTACACGTTCAAGGGGTTCGGCGCGTCATACTCGTTATAGGGCGTCGACGCCTGCCCGTCGAATACGTAATCGGTGCTGATGTAGCAAAATTTCGCCCGCCCCTCCCGCGCGGCCAGGGCCATGTTCCTCGTCCCCGCGGCGTTGACGCGAAACGCTTCGTCCGGCTCCTCCTCCGCCCGGTCGACCGCGGTATAGGCGGCGGCATGAATCACCACGACGGGACGCCAGGCAGCGATGGCTTCCCGGCACTGTGCCAGATCGGTCACGTCCAGCCCGCGGCGATCCAGCCCGATCACTTCCGCCGAAGTTCCATGCCCTTGGCAAAGTTCCCGCCCGAGCTGTCCGCCTGCGCCCGTCACCAGCACGCGCATGCCGCTCCCCCTCCCCATCGTGGTTTTCGGCTTTGCAGCCAAAGGGACCGCTTCTACTTCGGCAGCGACTCCCGGTACGCGCCCGACTTGACCCTGTCCAGCCACTCCCGGTTCACCACATACCAGCGGATCGTATCCCGGATGCCCGCCGCGAAATCGTAATGAGGCGACCATCCCAACTCTTTGCGAATTTTCCCCGCGTCAATGGCGTACCGACGGTCGTGACCCGGGCGATCCGGCACGAAGGCGATCAGCGTCTCCGGCTTGCCCAGCTCCCGCAAAATCGTCCGCACGACTTCCAGGTTCGTGCGCTCGTTGTTGCCGCCGACGTTGTACACCTCTCCCGCGTTCCCTTTGCGAAGCACGAGGTCGACGGCCCGGCAATGGTCTTCCACATGGAGCCAATCACGCACGTGCAGCCCGTCGCCGTACAAGGGAAGCGGCTGGTCCTGCAGCGCGTTCATGATCATGAGCGGAATGAGCTTTTCCGGAAACTGATAGGGGCCGTAATTGTTGGAGCAGCGCGTAATGACGACGTCAAGGCCGTAGGTTTCATGATACGCCCGAACCAGGAGATCGGCCCCCGCCTTGCTGGCGGAATACGGGCTGTTCGGGGCCAGCGGCGACGCTTCGGTGAATCTCCCCGTTTCCCCGAGCGAACCGTACACTTCATCCGTTGAAATTTGCAAAAAACGGCCCACTTTATATTTCAACGCCAAATCGAGCAGGGTCTGCGTACCCAACACGTTCGTCCGGACGAACACCGCCGGATCCGCGATGCTGCGGTCCACGTGGGACTCCGCCGCAAAATGCACTACGGCGTCAATGCCTTCTGCGAACAGCGGCTCCATCGCTTCCCGGTCGGCCACGTCCGCCCGCACAAAGCGGTGCCGCGCGTCTCCCGCCACCGCACGAAGGTTGTCCGGATTCCCCGCGTAGGTGAGCAGGTCGACGTTGACGATTTCCACATCCGCGTACTCGCGCAACATGTATTGCACGAAGTTGCTCCCGATGAATCCGGCGCCGCCCGTCACCAGCAGTTTCATTGGCCGTCCTCCTCGTAGGTGAAGTTATAATCCGCTTCGGCCAAGGGCGGATGCCGCGCATCCTTGTCCGACAGAATCGGTTGCCCGACCGGCCAATGGATGCCGAGCGCCGGATCGTTCCAGACGATGCCCCGCTCCAGTTCCCGCGCGTACAGGTCATCCACCTTGTACAGCACTTCGGTGTTCGGTTCCAGCGTGCAAAAACCGTGCGCAAACCCGCGGGGAACGAAAAGCTGCAGTTTGTTTTCCGCCGACAGCACGAATCCTTCCCACTGCCCGAACGTCGGCGATCCGCGTCTTATGTCCACCACCACATCGTACACGGCGCCGCGGATCACCCGCACCAGCTTCGCCTGCGCCCGCGGCTCCAGCTGATAATGCAGCCCCCGCAGCACGCCGCGCTCCACCGACAGCGAATGGTTGTCCTGCACAAAGCGGCAGGTAATGCCCAGTTCCGCGAACTTCGCTTCATTATACAACTCCATAAAAAAGCCGCGGCGATCCTCGAACACATCGGGTTCGATCAGCTTGACCCCCGCCAGCCTGCATGGATGCACTTTCAAATCCGCCACACCTCAGCCTTCGAATTCCCCGCCCAGCACGATGTCTTTGGCCAACTCGTTGGCCCGCAGATACGAGGCGTGCGTCCCCGCGTCGCTCCACCAGCCGGGCAGGATGTCGTACATGAGCTCTCCCGACGCAATGTAGGCGTTGTTGACGTCGGTGATCTCCAGCTCTCCCCGCGCAGACGGCTTCAAGCCGCGGATGATCTCGAAAACGCGCGCGTCGTACATGTATATGCCGGTTACCGCGTATCGGCTCTTGGGTTGGCGCGGCTTTTCTTTTATGGAAGCGATCCGCTTTCCGTCTTCCGTCAGCTCCGCCACGCCGAACCGCTGCGGGTCCGTCACCTCGTGCAGGAGAATCATCGCCCCCCGCTCCGACTGCCGGTAACGCTCCACAAACGGCCTGATGCTGGCGGAGAACACGTTGTCCCCCAGAACGACCACCATCCGGTCGCCGCCGGCGAAATGTTCCGCCAGGCCCAGCGCCTGGGCGATCCCGCCGGCCTCGTCCTGCACCTTGTACGTAAACGATACCCCGATTTTCCGGCCGCTGCCGAGCAGATTCACCACGTCGCCCATGTGCTCCCTGCCGGTCACGATCAGTTGCTCTGTAATCCCCGCCTCCTTCAGCTTCGCAATGGCGTGGTAAATCATTGGGTACCTTCCGACTGGAAGCAGATGCTTGTTGGTCACCTTCGTAAGCGGATACAGACGAGACCCCGTTCCACCTGCCAGAATAATTCCTTTCATGGATACGCTCCTTTACAGCATGCCTTTTTCACGCAGATAGTCCATAACCTTGCACACGGAAACCTCCACCGACTCCCGGTCGGTTTCCACCACGAGTTCCGGGCTTACCGGTTCCTCGTAAGGCGAGGAAATTCCGGTGAAGTCCCGAATTTCGCCCCGTCGCGCCTTTTTGTACAGCCCCTTTGGATCCCTGCGCTCGCATTCCTCAAGGCTGCATTTGACGTAGATTTCGATGAATTCCCCCTGCCCAAACAAGGCCCGGACCATGTCCCGGTCTTCCCGGTAGGGCGAAATAAACGCCGTAAGGGTGACAATTCCGGCATCCACGAACAGCTTGGCCACTTCGCCGATTCTCCGGATGTTTTCTTTGCGGTCGTCCTTGCCGAAGCCGAGGTCCCGGTTCAATCCGTGCCGGATGTTGTCCCCGTCCAGCACGTAGGTGCGCACGCCCCTCTGGTGCAACTCTTTCTCCACTTCCGTGGCGAGGGTCGATTTGCCCGACCCGGACAAGCCCGTGAACCAGAGCACACAGCTTCCGTGTCCGTTCATCCGCCTCCGGTCTTCCTTGGAGACTTTCGTCGGCTGCCATACGATGTTTGCCGGTTTGTTGTTCATCATCAGGATCCTTTCTTCTTCTCAGTATTTTAAACCAAGCCAAATGCCCTGACGAGGATTACCGTGGTCAGCATGAACAACAGGTTCAGGGGCACCCCCACTTTGACAAAATCTCCAAACCGGTATCCGCCGGGACCGTAAACCAAAAGGTGGGTCTGATAGCCGATGGGCGAGGCAAAACCGGCCGACGCGGCCATCGTCAGCGGCAGGATGAAGGCCATCGGGTCCGTCCCCGTCTGCTGCGCCAGGGACAGCGCGATCGGGAACACGATGGCCGCTGCCGCGCTGTTGGTGATGAGTTCGGTCAGCAGATTGGTGATGAGATAAATGATCAGGACCAAGGCAATTTTGTCGAGGCCCGGCGCCATATCCACAATTATGCCGGCCAACGCTTCGTCCACGCCCGTTTCATCCAGCGCCGCTCCGATGCCGAAAGCCCCCGCGATGAGCAGCAGGATGCGAAACGGAACAAAAACCGCGATTTCCTGAAGTCTGACGGCTTGTCCGAGGGTCAGCACCAGAACGGCCAGCAGCGCCGTCTTCATCGTCGACATGACCTGCAGGGCGGGAAGCAGAACGACAGCCAGCAGGCACGGCACCACCAGGAACATCTTGCTCCTGTCAAACAGCCGGTTCTTGCCCCCGTCCGTAATGACGTAGAAATCCCGGTGGGAACCCGACCGCTTCTCGAACTCTTTCCCGGTAAGCAGCAAAATCGTATCGCCCGGTCTAAGCACGATGTCGCCGATTTTGCGCCGGACCTGCTCCCGGTCGCGAAAGACCGCCACCACCGCGGCGTCGTAGCGACTGCGGAACTGCACCTGCTTCACGGTTTTGTTCAGAAGGGAAGAATGGGACGAGATGACGGCTTCCACAAGCTGCGCGTCGCCGTTTTGCAAATCGTACAATTCAACCGGGTTGTCCGTTTCGATCTCCAATCCCCTGATGGTTTGCAATTCGGCAATGGTCGACACGATTCCTGTAAAAATCAGCCGGTCGCCGGCTTGGATTTTTTCGCTGGCAGGAACGGGAGTGACGATCTCCCCGCCTCGGACGATTTCAAACAGATACAATCCGGTCAGACTCCGCAGACCCGCTTCTTCGATGGTTTTGCCCACCACTGGACAATGGCCGGCGACACGCACCGAAATCAGATACTCCCGGCTGCCCGACGCCAGCGCGTCTTCCACGTCGGGCCGGGAAGGCAGCAGCCGGTAGCCGACGGTGGCCATGTACAAAATGCCAACCACCGCCGCGGGAAGGCCGATCATGCCGATCTGGAACATCGTCATGCCGGGATGACCGCTTTCCACAAGCAGCCCCTGCACCACCAGGTTGGTGGACGTCCCGATCAGCGTGAGCGTTCCGCCGAATACCGCCGCGTAAGACAAAGGGATAAGAAACTTCGACGGAGAAACGCCGTTCGAACGGCACCACCGTTTGATTTCCGAAAGAAGCATCACCACGATGGGCGTATTGTTGATGAAGGCGGAAAACGCCGTGACGACCCCCATCATGCGGACAAGCGTCCATCGCGGACGTGTGCCGCTGCCGAGAATTTTCTTCACAGCCGTATGAAGCGCTCCGCTCTGTTGAACGGCGCCGGCCACCACAAAAAGCAGCGCGATGGTCATCAGTTCCTGGTTGGAAAAACCCTTCAACGCCTCCGCAGGGGAAACAACGCCCGTAAGAATGAACAGGGACAGTACAAAAAGAATGATGTATTCCGGCCTGGCCAGTTCCAGGGCCAGACATACGATCATGAGAAGGATGAGTGCGAGTGCAAAGCCTGCTGCAAGCGTCATGCTGTTCACCGGTTCATTATGTCTTGGATAAGCCTTTCCGTTGATTTTCCGTCCAGATAGTCGAAATGTTTCTCGCGAAAAGCCGACACCTCTTCCTGATTCAACGCCTTTCTCACCGCCTCGGCCAACTGTTCCTCATTCCGCGCGATGGGCCCGGGCACAAACCGTTCATAATCGACATAGAAACCCCTTTGTTGCGAGCGAAAAGATTCGAGATCATACGGATAAAAAACCATGGGCTTATTCAGGAGAGAATATTCGAAAATGATGGAGGAATAATCCGTCACCAACACGTCCGAAGCGGCGAGCAGACCGTTCAGATCCGGGTAGTCCGAAACATCCGTGACCCTCCCTTGTATGAGATCTGCCGCATGTTTGGCCACATAAGGATGGAAGCGAAGCAGAAACCGCCAATCTTCTCCCAGCAGTTCCGAAAGTTTTAAGAAATCCAGCGGAACCCGCGGCCTCTTCACTTCATGATCCCGGAATGTCGGGCTGTACAGAAGCAGCTTCTTCCCGCGCAATTCCGGATACCTTTCAAAAAATTTTTCCCGCCCCCGTTCCACGCGGTCAGGATCAAAAAAATAATCCGTCCGGGGAAGACCGGTTACGCGCAAAACGTTCTCAGAAACGCCAAAGGCGCTGAGATATTGCGAAACCACCGAGCGGGAATTGACCACGAGATCCGTGTACCTGGTATTGGCCTTTTTCTCCAGCCAACGCACCACGCCGCGGTTGACGTCCTGCCCGTATTTCTTGATGGCGCCGCATCCGTGCCACAGCTGCACCACCCGCACATCCCCGGGAAACCTCATGAACGCCATGGGAAGAAAAACATTGTCCAGAAAAACAAAACGCGCCCGGGCCAAAATATAGGGACATACCATCATGAACCGAAGCGCCTCCGCCAGCCGCGCCGGCCGAAGCGGACGGACAGACACCCTCCGAATCCATGCAAATTTCAGGTGGTCATATTTCTCGCGCAGCACCCGGTACACTTCGCCCACATTGCCGTCCATGTGCGTGTCGTGCGTGTTGATCATGACCACCTGTTCCTGCCGGATGGGCATGAGGAGCCTCCAGACGGAATACATCGCCGCAAAAACCAGATAAAAGAGCACCCGCACCAGCCTTCACTCCATGCTCCTTCGTTCGAACCAATCGACCACTTTCCTGGCCGCGTCGCCGTTTTCCGCATGATTGAACTTGCTGCGAAACGCATCATATGCGGGACCGTATTTGCGCCAGTATTCCGATTCATCCCGCAGCACCTGCGACAGCTCATGAATCAGGCCGTCCGTATCCCTGACCACCGGCCCCGGCGCGCACTCCGCCAAATCAAAATAGAAACCGCGAAGTTCATCCCTGTAATGATCCTCATCATGCATGCAAAAAATCATCGGCCGCTTCAGGATGCTGAAATCGAACATGACCGACGAATAATCGGTGACGAGCACATCCGCAACGAGCAACAGCTCCTGGATGTCCTGTTCCGGAGGAAACATACGGATCCGAGGGTCGGCAGGTCGCGGTTCAATGGCCGCAAGATAATGCGGCTTGCACAGAAGAACCGCCTGCGATCCCAGAGCGTCCTTGACCCGGTCAACATCAAAAAAGAATTCAAATTTGTACCTGCCGTATGCGTAATAGCGGTCGTCTCTCCATGTCGGGGCGTACAGGATCAGTTTTTTGTCACCGGGAAGTCCGAGCCTCTCCCGCAGTCCCGCGCCGTCCCCTTTCACCAACGCATCATTTCTCGGATAGCCGATCTCCCACATTTCCCCGGTGAAATTGAACGCCCTTCTGAAAATATCGCTGGCATAACGGTTTTGCGACAACAGGATATCCCATTGCCTCACATTCTCCACAAAAGAAGCCTTGTACGCCGCAAGGTCGCGGTCTCCGCCCATGTTCAGCGTGGTCAGGTCGAGAGCCAGTTTTTTGAGCGGTGTCCCGTGCCAGGTCTGGATGTAAATCGTCCCTTTTCTTTTCTTCAACCAGGCGGGATGCCGGCCGTCAAACACCCAATATCCGGCTCTTGCCATGCAATAGAAGTAACGCCACCGCAGACGTTTGACCTTACGGGCCTTGCCCGGGACTGGGATACGGGGATTTTCAAGGCTCCAGATACAAACATACCGGGAATCCAGATTCCTTCTGACCATCTCCTCGTATATCGCCCTCGGATTTCCGGCATAGGAACGGCCCGCTCCGCTTTCAAAAACGATGAGTTTCTTCCCGACGGGCAGGAGCAGGGTCAACGCTTTATACCATAATCTCAATACGGCTTTGACGGCTTTTTTCAACCTGTCCATCCATCCTCTTGGCCCGATTTTTTTCCAATTGGAGCGGGATCAAGGGTTGCCAGGGGCGACAAAAAGGGAGACCAAAAGTTTGTTTTCGGGACCAGGTCGATTTTGATGTCAAAAGCGCTGGTGCCGACCAGTCTCTCCAATTCCCTCTGATACATGGACCGGGGAATAAACGGGAAATACTTTGGCCGACCCATTTTTAAAATCAGCATAAGCAACAGATATTCCATCGGGGTGCAATTGGCGTGACCTTCCCGGTAAACAATCCGGATGTTCTGACCCAAGCTGCGTATAACATTGTGGTTCATCCTTTTTACGTCATGGTCGCAGATCAAAGTTACATCAAAACGGGAACCTTCAAATCGTTCGATCAAACCTTCCAGTGCGGATATGGTTTTGTCATTTGTCAGCCTTCCGCCATACAACAGCACTTTCTTGACCGCCGGATCATAAATGCGATAGGAATTTTCGACATGCTGATCGTCAAAAACCATTTGCAAAATCCGTTCCGTTGCGTTGCCGTCATCTTTTTCGCAGTAAGTTTGCCTGAATTGCTCCAGCCTTTCTTTGTACTGATCCCGGACCCGGTCAATGTCCCGAATGCATTGCATGACCGCTTCGGGACTTTCCACCACGGGGCCGGGCAGGTCATCCAACCGCAAATACAACCCTCTGTTTTGGTCGTACATTTCCCGGTCATGGCAGAAAAACACGATCGGCCGGCCGGTGCACAAAAAATCAAAAAAGATGCTGGAGTAATCCGTTACCAACACATCGACAACGGACAACAGCTCATTCGTCTCCACCCAGTCGGGGATGCAAATCACGTCGTGGAGCGTCGAATCTTCTTTGACGTATCGGTAGGTCAGGCCGTGAACCTTTAGAAGCAGAATATAACCTTCCGGAACGAGCCGCCGCATCGTTTTGATATGGCCGTAAATTTCCTCGCTCGTATCTTCAGGCTTTCCGATTTCGCCGCGCCAGGTGGGGGCGTATAAAATGATTTTGGGACCCGGGGGAACTTGGCAATGCTCAAACAGAAAATGCCGGACTTTGTTCGGATCGGCATTGATCAACAGATCGTTTCGAGGATATCCTTCCAGAACGATCAAACCTGTGTACAGCCGTCCAAGATCGTTGGCGCGAACCAACACATCCGCCGTGAACGGATTGGGGTTTACAAAATAATCGCTCAGGAAAAAATTGCGTGCCATGTTCCGGTGCTGGCCGGGCGTTCCCCGGATATCCTTTCCGAGGGTTTTGAGCGGCGTCCCGTGCCAGGTGTTGACGTAAATTTGCCCCGGTTTTTTTTGAAAATAGTGGGGGAAGGTGTTGTTGTTGAACAAATACTTCGACCTGCATAGATAGTATAGGTACCGGAAGCTGTTCCGCTTGACGTACTTCACATTCTTGCGGTTTGCAAATTTTCTGGCCAACGGATTGCCGGTATCGTCCAATACCCAGACGAACCGATGGTGTTGGAATCGCGGCTGCTCCGTCATCCGCAGGAAGATGGCGTATGGACTGTCGCCCATTCTCCGACCGTGATAAGATTCGAACAAAACGGTCCTTTCATGGATCCCGGTGATGTGATAAAGCAAGGCATAGACCATGCTTCTTCGAATTCCCAAAGTTTTAACGATGCGCTTGAACACCCCGTATTCACATCACTTTCTTCGTTGCGAGAGGTACCTGTCCCCTTCTTCGTACAAATCCGCCATGATCCGCGTTGTTGAGATTCCCTCCGTCCGCGGAAGATAAACTACCCCACAGTATTGTTTCAGAAAATCAAATTTACCTTTCCAGTCCTCTCCCATCACGAACACGTCGACCTTATATTTCATGACATCGTCAATTTTCTGCTCCCATGTCTCTTCAGGGATGACCAAATCCACATATCGGACTGCTTCCAGGATTTTTTTTCGCTCTTCATAGGTATAATAGCTCTTCTTGTTTTTCTCGCAGTTGAACTCGTCGGTCGAACAGCCTACAATCAAGTAGTCGCCCAACTGCTTGGCGCGGGCAAGCAGATTGATATGTCCCACATGAAGCAGGTCGAAAGTGCCATAGGTTAACACGACTTTCATTTTCAGGCCCCCGCGACAACCGTTTTAAATATCATATCAAATTCGACAACTTACAAGAAACCACAAAAGGGGAAGATCATCTCCCCTTTTGATTTATCTGTGAGCTTTAATCACTTGCTCCAAAACATATTCGCAGGCCTTTCCGGTTTCAAACTCGCAGTACTTTTCTCTAAATCTCTTTAATTTTTCAGCGTATTGGATTGCAACCCGATCCAGATTCTGGATGGCCTCAATGATCTCCTCCGTCGTGCGCAGCAGGGGCCCAGGCGCCTCCTGCTCAAAGTCAATATACATTCCTCTCAGCTTGTCTCTGTAAAATTCGAGATCGTATGTGAAAAACAGCATCGGCCGGTTCAAGATGGCATAATCAAACATGGCTGAGGAATAATCCGTTATTAATAAATCCGAAACCAGATAGAGATCCTCGATCTTGCCGTAATTGGAAACGTTGAACACAAATCCACGATATGGATCAATATCAATATTTCCAGCCACAAGATGATGAAGACGAAGCAAGACTACATATTCGCCCGATAATTTTTCATGCATCAACTCGAGATCCAATTGAAGTTGAAATTTGTTTTTTACTCTCCACGTAGGCGCATAAAGGATGATTCTTTTATCCGAAGGCAGATCAAGCTTGGTTTTCAACGATTGCACGAGACTTTCGTTGTTGGATTGGAACAAGACATCATTGCGCGGGAATCCTATTTCAAGCACTTCCCGGTCATACTGAAAACAGCTTCGTGCCTTTTCCGTCATGTATCTGCTGGGTGTGATGACATAGTCCCATCTTCTGCATTTTCTTAGAAACATTTCTTTCTTTTGTGGTGTATTAAAATCTCCAGGTACGTCCAATCCCATTGTCTTGAGAAAAGTGCCATGAAGGGTCTGGATTTCAATGGCTCCCTTTCTTTTTTCATAATAATCCGGGAAATTCACGTTGTTTACAAAGAATTTAGCACGAGCCATGTAGTAATAATATTTCCAGCTCTTTTCTCTGATTTTAATCGCTTTTCCTTGGATGGGGGTATTCTCGTTTTTGAACACCCAAATATATTTAAATTTGTCTCCTTCTCGTTCTTGGATATATTCATATAAAGCCCTGGGATTGCAGCGATACGACTGTCCCCAGTACGCCTGAAAAACAATCATTCTGCGGTCCAAGGGGAGGCGCCGCAATAAAGGATAAATAATTTTCCGCAGAACCTTTTGCCCCTTGGGTCCACGATCAATGATGCTCCAAACCAATTTTACCGACAATTTAAAATATCCGTTCTTGCTGATATAGGGTTTGAACCGTTGCTTGGAATAAATCAAGGGAGCAAACTCGATCTTCCCTTGCGGAGGCTGTTGGATGCGTTTTTTCCACAGAATGGTTTTTCCATCCTTTACTCCCTCCACTTCGACAAAAAACGCCCATTTCCCGTCAAGGAAATTCAGATTCCCTTCTTCATCCTGCAATGGAACATTTGCGCATAATAGATTTTCATTGTTTTTGACGGATTTAAGTTTCAACGCTTTACCCGTTTCTACAGATTCAACAACAATTAATTCGTTCTCGATTTTGTCAAATTCTTGGTTATAAAAATCGAATGCAAAAACTTGGATATCGAGCCGAGATTTATTCCAATCGGCTTTGACGATATAAGGCGTGACCTTTTCTATCCATATGTGAAGTGTGGAATTGTTGGTTAACTTGTAATGAATCTCTCTATCCCGCCAATAATCAAAATTAACGGAAAGTTGGTTTTTGGGAACATACAACGGTTTTTGTTGGTTGTCGGAAAAAATATAAACTTGGTATTTATCGCCATCCAGAACCGTTTCTTCAAGTTGCAGCTCAGCCGTGAAGTTGTTTTGATCCGTACCGGAAATCGGAATTTGAACGGAATTTTTTTTACCAACTAACAATATAAAAGCATCCGATGTCATAAGCGGGGCATGCCCGATAAACACCAGCTTATCATCTTGCAAATAAGTATCGAGTAATACGGGAATCTTCTCTTCGGTTTCCAGCGTCAGTTCCCACGCGGCATTATAGCGAGGCTTAATCCATTTGCCCCTGATCACTTTTGCATGGGTTCTTGGCTTCTCCCCTTTTACAGGGCCATTGACGCGAAATTGTCGTTCAAGATTACCAACTCGCAAAGTAAACCAGACTTCCAGTTTTCCGGTTCCCGCCAATTGAAAAACGTCTTCACGGTCAAAATCAATATGAACTTCGAAACCAGACCAGTCGTAGGAATATATTCTTCTGAAAAATAACCATTTGGTATTTGGAGGCTTTAATCCGTATTTTTTTGTAACATCTTTTCTCTTTGTAATTTTTACTGGCAATTCAATTTCATCAAGAGAACCCGTTTTCTTGATCGTTGCCTTTAAATAAACTCGGGAGGCAAATTTGGAGTCAACCTTACCGATGTAAGTGTGACCTACAATTTTCAGCGTGTTTCCTTCCCAGTCCATTTCTTCAATTCGGCAAACCTGGCTCAACTCATCCGTGACATCGAACATTTCTTGGGGATACAGCGAACTATAAGAACTAGGGATATAGTATCGGCCTTTTCTTTTTTCGGGTTTTACAAATTTCAACTTCTTTTTCTCAAACCGGATAACATCTAACAACTCTTCTATTTTCTCATCTTGCAACAATTTGTATTTTATCTTATTTATTGCACTCAGACGACGGAAAGCTTCCGGATGTAATTTCGCTATAAATGGATTAACAGCATTTACAAAGTTTCTAATATATTCTTCGTCTACTCTGTCTAATTGGTTGAGAAATATTGCGATGTCCAAACTTAAAAACCTGTAATCTTTTTCAATAATCAAATACTCATCAATAATTTGATTACTCTTATAAAAATCGTCAACAATTTGAATACTTTTCATGCGATCAAGAAAATTGCGTATTTCAGTCCGTTTTTGTGAAAGAGACAAATTTTTTCCTTCCCTTACTCGCCAATAATAAATAACATCCTCCAATACGCTTGTCGATGTTGAATAGAAATAAGAAGGAATCATTACTGGAATGTCCTCATATGTAATATCTGGAAATACAAGTTTATACTTTTTCCAGAAGTCATGCAAAAAAAGATTATTCCAACAAGAAGTGTTGTAAATTAGCTGGGGCATCTTAGTAATATGTGTATTCAAGATAGTTTCCTTAAAAACTTTTTTATGCAATGTCGAACCATAAATTTTTTTTGAATTAAACCTTACTGTATTTCCAATTACAACTTCTGAACCAGATTTTTTCGCAAGATCATACAATTTTGCATACGCGTCACGAGATACATAATCATCCGAATCCAAAAATGCCAGATACTCACCTTTCGCAAACTGAATCCCGTAATTTCGGGCGCTGGCCAATCCGCCGTTTTCTTTATGGTAAGCATGAAAATTATCATATTTAGAAGCGTATTCCTCCATAATTTGGGCACTATTATCCGTTGAACCGTCGTTGACCATTATGACTTCAATATCTTGAAATGTTTGATTCACCAAGGAGTCCAAGCATTCCCGCAAATATTCTTCCACGTTGAATATCGGAACGATAACCGAAATTTTTGGAGATATTGATTCCAAAAATATCACTCCTTTGTCTTATTGGTGTTATCTAAAATTAGTAGTTATTCTTTCACGTATAACGTAATCTGAGTGTGCTATCATCAACATAATCGATATATCATTGTTTTCTATCATTCTGCTGACATCAAGGTTGCTTACGTTTCTTAAATAAATCAAATGAGTTCGATAAAAATGTTGTGAAATTAACGAAGTAAACGGTAAAGCATAAGAGTCACCTATTATCAAAACGTTGGGCATGTTGTCGTTTTGAGGTACCGTGTAAACTGTTTCCTTTCCACTTGCACCTAAGAATGTAAAGTATTTATTTATATATTTAGAACGGTTTAAAATTTTAAGATCAAAATAACCTTCATGCTTTTTTCCTTCTACTTCAATTATTGTGTTTTCATGGTTTTTGGGATACCATAGTTCAATACGATCCGGTGGGACACCATAAATGTCTCTGCTACGCCGCGCTAAACTTCCATAAAATTTTTCGGTACCCAATTGAATTGTATAATCCGTTTTCTCAAACGGACGAGAAATTTGTGGATAAGTTTTTCGAATAATATTCAAAATCTCTCTGTATGCCAAATAAGCCCCATTTATGTTCCAATGATGATCAGTTCTAAAATATAAATCATTCTGTCTATTTTTCATATAATTCCTCAAATCAATTTTAGTTATATCCGCAGAAATTTTACTTAAAAATATATCCATATATTCGTCAGCATTATTCATTACATAAAAAGGAAGCTTATCTTGATTGGCTTGTGTTTGTCTTGGGGCAACCGCTACATAGAGTCGATCAGCCCCAATTATTCCCGCTAATTGATGTATCTTCTCGATATTTTTATTAATATTACTTACATTAGTATTGTTATACATTCTAGTTTCTAGCAGGTAATTGTCTTTTCCTTTCACTACCCCTCCGATATCCGAAAATTTCACGGCTGCTTGTAACTCAAACAAATACTGTAACCAAAACTCTCTTGCAAAAAACTGATCTTTAAGATAATCTTCAAAATCCTTTGCATACTTGCCATTTAGCAAGTTTTGCAGCTTTGCATTCGGCATTTGTGCAAGATTCCGATTTTCCACATCCGACCGGTTATGATCCTCCGAAAATAAAGTCCAAGCGCCAGAAACAAAGAGAATTGCGATAAATATGGTGACAAACAACAAATTCCGGATTGGCAAGAGTGACCCACCTCAAAAACGGAAATAGATGAACGGGTTAAACGTCGCATTGACCAAAAACATGGTCGATAACACAAACAGGCCTATATAGCAGGCATCAACAAGATATCCTCTCAATACGTGCTTTTCGTTCGCCATCATTTTGGAAGCATATTGCGCAACAGGAGTGCACCCTATAATGCCCAAAAGGGCAAACGGCCAACATTTCACCAAGTAGTACAACGTTCTCGTATCAAAAAACGGAACTTGTCCGGCTCCAAACATGATATATAGATCATTCCAAACATCGGAAACCGAGTCATTGCGGAAAATGACCCACCCGATCACAACCAAGAACAAAGCATAGAAATGTTGAATTGGAGCCCAAAGTTTAGTCAGGATCTGGCTTAGCACAAATTTCTCCAATATGATGATGACGCCAAAATATACCCCCCAAAGGACAAACGTCCATTCCGCTCCGTGCCACAACCCTGTCAAGGCCCAGACTATAGACAGGTTTCTGATTACCTTCCAGCGGCTGACGCGGTTTCCTCCCAGCGGGATATATACATAATCGCGAAACCAGAGTCCGAGCGACATGTGCCACCTTCTCCAAAATTCGGAGATGCTCTTGGAAATATAGGGATAATTGAAGTTTTCCGGGAACTGGAACCCGAACATCCTGGCCAGCCCGATGGCCATATCGGAGTATCCGGAAAAATCGAAATAGATCTGCAGCGTGTAACAGATGGCCCCCAGCCACGTCAACACCACCGTACTGTCGGCATCAGGCAGTCTGGATATTTCATCCGCCAGGAGCCCGAGATTGTTGGCGATGATGACTTTTTTGGCCAGTCCGATGACAAAACGCTTGATCCCCTCTGCAAACATGCCCAGGGTCACATGACGCTCCCTGAGCTGATGAGCGATCAGGTGATATCTTACAATGGGACCCGCAATCATCTGAGGAAATATGACAAAATAAAGGGCCAGCAAGACCGGATTCCGCTGGACCTCCACTTTTTTCCTGTACACATCAAATAAATAGGAAAGCGCATGGAAGGTATAAAACGAGATGCCCAGCGGCAGCGCGATTTTTTTGATCAAAATTTCGGTTCCAAAAAAGTTGTTGATGCTGTCGACAAAAAAATTCATGTATTTAAAGTATCCCAGAATGACGACGTTAAAGAGAACGGCGGCTGTCAGCACCAGCTTTGCGTGCCGATGGCGATCGGAACGCTGGAGGACATCGATCCATAACGTCAGCCCGTAATTTCCGGCGATGGATGCCAGCAGAACCAAAACGAATTTGGGTTCGCCCCAGGAATAGAATACAAGGCTTGCGGCCAGCAGAACATAATTTTGAAATGCAGGCCTTGCCAAATAATAACCGAGCAGAACAAGCGGCAGGAACCAAAAGATGAACGTGAAGCTGCTAAAAACCAACGAATGGATTCCCCTTTATCTGTGCCAATTAGTTTCCGCATACATGATCATGATGTTTTCGAGCTTTTTTCATAATTCGGCAATATAGCTCCTGTTTCCCCAATCCCCCTCACACGCCCTTTTTCCAGCCACAGGACACGCCGACACAACTTTTGAATTTGGCTTACAGAATGGGATACAAGAACCACTGATGTGCCGGAGGCAATCATGGATTGGATTCGGTTTTCACACTTTTCCCTGAATTTGATATCGCCAACCGCCAACACTTCGTCCACGATGAGGAGATCCGGCTGAACGCAGGTGGCAATGGAAAATCCAAGCCTGGCTCTCATCCCGGAGGAATAGTTTTTCAAAGGCATATGGATGAACTCCCCGAGCTCGGAGAATTCAATGATTTCATCCAGTTTTTCCTGAAGAAACTTCTTGGAATAACCAAGCAGCAGACCGTTGAGAAATATATTCTCCAAGCCGGATAACTGCCCGTTAAATCCCGCTCCCAGCTCAATCAGCGGTGCTATGGTACCCCTTCGTATGACCTCTCCCGAAGTCGGCTTCAGAATGCCCGCGACAATCTTGAGCAGCGTGCTCTTGCCCGCGCCATTCAGGCCGATGATTCCGAAAACTTCCCCTTTTTTCACTTCGAAAGAAACATTGTCCAGCGCCCGCAGCGTCTTGTACCGAACCTGCCGCTTCAACCGCTTGATGAACATTTCTTTCAATGACGTAATTTTTTCGCTGGGCATTTTGTATTCCATGGAGACGTTGCGGACTTCCAATGCGTTCATCGGATCCTGCATCCCGAGTGCCCCAATTCTTCAAACGTAATGGATGAACCGATTTTGATTCCGATAAAAAACAATGGCACCGACCACAAGGAACAGAACGGTGTAACCCGCAGACAGCATCAAATCTCCGGCGTCAGGCATCGTGTTGTGCATGACGGTGTCGCGCACCATGCGGACGACGGGAAACAGCGGGTTGAGTTCCATCAGAGGCAGATATCGTTCAGGCACGATGCTCTCCGGATAGAAGATCGGCGTCATGTACATGATGATGGTAAGCAAGACAGAATACAGATGCTTCATATCCCTGAAAAATACTGCGAACGTTGCCAACATCAAACCGACACCCACCGAAATGAAAAGCACCAACAACAGAGGAATTACGACCAGCAGATTGTAGAAAGAAAATTTCATGCCGAGGACCAGCATCGTGCCAACGACAGGCACAATGGCGGCCATATTGGTGATGAATGCGGAAAAAACCCGCGTTGTCGGGAAAATATACCTGGGCACATACACTTTTCGGATCAGCTGCGCATTCGCCTGAATCGAATCCAGTGCCGCATTCGTCGCTTCCGCGAAGAACATGTACAACACCCGTCCGGTCAGAACATAGACGGGAAAATGCTCGATTTCGCGGCGGAACAGCGCTTCGAAGACGATGGTGATCACCACCATCATGAGCAGCGGGTTCAGCATGCTCCACAGAACGCCAATGTAGGAATGGCGGTATTTTAACTTGATGTCTTTTTTGACAAGTTCGACAAACAAATCCTTGTATCGGATCAAATTGCGCACAAATCCAATCATTCAATAAGCGCCCTTCCCTTTGAGGACCACCGGTATTGTTTTGAGCAGGATTTTCAGTTCCAGGCCGATGCTCCAGCGTTCGATGTATTGGATGTCCAGATCGGTCCATTCTTCGAACGACAGATTGTTGCGGCCGCTCACCTGCCACAGTCCGGTCATGCCGGGACGCACGTCAAGGCGGCGCCAGTGGTGATCGGAGTACTTCGCCACTTCCTCCGGCAACGGGGGCCGCGGACCGATGAGACTCATCTGGCCGGCGATGACGTTGAACAGCTGCGGCAGCTCGTCCAGGGAATATTTGCGCAGGAACGCGCCGACCCGGGTTACGCGCGGATCCTGCCGGATCTTGAATACGGGGCCATCCATCTCGTTGAACTTTTTGAGCTTTTTCTTCTGTGCTTCCGCGTCAAGCACCATGGAACGGAACTTGTACATCTGAAACGGCACGCCGTTTTTGCCGATCCGCATTTGTTTGAACAAAACGGGCCCCGGCGAATCCAGCCGGATGATCAGGGCTATAAGGGCAAACAGCGGGCTCAGGACAATGACGCCGAAAACGCCCAGCAGGATGTCCATCGTCCGCTTGAGCAACAGGTTGAAGCCGCGCAGCGGCGTCTTGACCAGCTGGAGATACGGAAAGTCAAGGTCCTTGCCTTCGCTGTATTCGAAGACGGTTCCCGCCTGGTCATACTGTTCCGGGATGATCCGGATGTCCACATCGTATTTGTAGAAACGTTGCAAAATCGAATGGACAAGTTCCCGCTCCGAGGGTATGGTGATGTAGATGATGTCGACGTCGTGCCGATGAATGACCGCCTCAAGGTCCGCAATCCGGCCGATGACACCATCCTTGGACTCATCGTCGTCGAGAAAGCCTACAAAGCGGTATCCGGTTGCGCGCGAGTCGTTCATGCGCTGCAGGAGGTTGCTTCCGACGCGTCCCGCGCCGATCACAAGCACATTCTGCTTGTGCAGGCCGCGCGTCTTCAGCCGATGGAACATCCATTTGCGGAAGTATCGGAAGGCGCCTCCTTGCAAAACGGTGAGTGCCGCGAAGGAAACCGTCATCAGCCGGGAATAGATCATCGTATTTTTGATGAGGAAGGTAAGCCCGATGGTGATGAGGAAAGCCAATGCCACCGACCGGGCGATGGTTGCGATTTCCTCCGACAGGGGCCGCTCACGGGCAATGTCGTAAAATTGTTTTTGGTAGAGAAGATACCAGTACAGCAGCAAAAAAACGCCCAAAAACAGCGCATAATCATCGATCACGGGAATGCTGTGCCAACGCCAGACATGCCAACGGTATTGGGCGGTCAGATGCTCTGCCGCGACTTTCCAGGCGAACAGCAGGGCGAAGGTGATCAAATAGGCGGCGTATTCCAGGCCGGCGATGACACCCTGCGCCAGCTGAAGCATCGATTTCAGCCTGCTTTTTCGCGTCGCCAGCCGGCCCGCCAGCCGCAGCTCACGGGTTCCGGACGGCTGCGCCGACAGATTCGCGTTCATCGTTGCCGGTTCCTTTTCGCACTGGTTTATTGTTTTATAGAATTATACCACAGAAACTGTCACCGGTTGCCGAAAGGCGCGAATTTCCTCCATGGTCTGCTATAATAGGGCTTGTGATTGTCCACACGACGTGGCCGGTAAAGGAGTGGCCGTCTTTGAACCATCTGTTTTCCCGTTCGGCCAGAACTTGGCTTCTTCTGGCACCTGTCCTGCTTATGGTTTGTTTTTTTCTGATTTATCCGTATCACAGGGGACTTTTTGTGTCCTATGCGGTTTCTTCGTTTGAAGGCCCTCTGTACGGTGCCTTGATTTGGCTGTCGCTGACCTTTGTCGTTTGGGCTTTGCTTCTGCCATTTCGAACAATCCCTCCGCAGTGGCTGAGTACCGGCGAAACAAGGGGCATTCTTCAGCATCCGCTTGCATGTCTTTTGGCCCCATTTACGGTGCTCATTCTGCCGCTCTCTTACCTGATCTCGTCATGGAACGCCGTTTCGCCGCACAGCGCAATGCTCACGTTCATGATATGGGTTGCATACGCCTTTGTTTTCCTTATGGCGTATGACGCAGCAAAGGACCCGCTGCCCAGAAGCGTCCTCGCCGCGGGCATCAGCCTGTCGGGAACCATTGTAGTCATTTTTGGCTTCATGAACTATTTTGGGGATGCTTCTCTCTGGGGCATGGTTCCGTATGAAGGACCTGGCGGCACCGTCAGCAAAACATATATGCAAGCTGTTGAATTCGGCGCCTCCGGTTTGCGGCTCACGTCTGTGTTCCAGTATGCCAACTCTTATGCCGCATTTCTGATCGGGTTTTTCCTGCTGCTCATGGCCGTGGTGACCCACGCGCGGAGTCATGTGACCGTGGCATTGGCATCCCTGCCAATTGTCCCGGCTCTGCTTTCGTTCCTGCTTACGCAATCGCGAGGCGCATTTCTGATGATGCCCGTCACTTCCCTTTTGTTCATGGCGCTCATTCGGACGCACAGGCAGCTCGTTTTCCTCATACTGTCGGTTCTGGCGGGTCTTCTTGCCGTTCTTCTCTACGGTCCAATTTTCCAGATTGGCCTTCGTGCGATGCAGGAAGGATTTGATTCATCCATGCCGCTTCGAGGCTGGGCGCTTCTTCTTCCCGCTTCTGCAGGGTTTGCCGCCGTGGCTGTTTTGATAAATCGTTTTGCGTGTTCTCGTTTGGAAACCTTTATCGAGCACCGTCTTCGCTTCCGTGGCCGGCAGCTTCTGTTGCCGTTGGTCGGCTTGGTTTTGGGTTTCATCGGCGTAGGGTTGCTCCTTCGTGGCACGAGTTTGCTCCAGTGGCTTCCCCCGGCGCTCAGAGCACGTGTGGAAACGATTAATCTGGCCCAACACAGTGTGCTGGAACGCTGGACGTTCTACAGGGATATCTTTAAAATGATCAGCGATTACCCGTGGTTCGGCGCCGGCGGAGGTGCCTGGGCGACGCTGTATGGGCGATATCAAAACAACCCTTATACCAGTAACGATCCCCACAGTTTCTATTTGCAATATATACTTGATACGGGAATTATCGGTTTTGTGCTATTTTTTGCAATCATGGCGGGTTTTCTTTCCGCTGTATTGCGTAAAGCTTTCCGTGTACGGTTCGAATGGGATGCAGCAACGCCCGCCTGCCTTGGAATGCTGCTCGGGCTCGCCGTCCACAGCGCCATTGATTTCAACATGAACTACATGTATCTGGGCGCTCTCTTTTTTCTTTGCCTTGGTGTTCTGGCCTCCCTGGAATCATCGTTCGAACAAAGTGGATATAACATTACTCGGCGCTCAAGAAAAATTTCACCCGTCGCCCATCGTATTTTGAGGATCAACCTCGGCTTGGCCGTTGTATGTATTATCGCTGCTTTTGCCCTAATGCTCGTCTCATCGAACCGGCTGTCCGCCCATCACATATTTCATCGAGCACTTGAGGAAGCGAGCCGAGCGGAGATCAACTACGAGGATTTCGACGAAAAGCTCTTATCGGCACTGCAAAAAGTGCCGGATCATCCCTTATATATTGCCCAGCGTACGGCTTTGCTCCTTCAGTTGTACGAATCAACGCACGATCCGGATGTTTTACAGGAAGTGTCGACGTCTCTACATCGTCTGTTGAGAGCGGCTCCGAACGACAGAAGTGGGGTAACGTTCCGTATCCGACTTGCACTCGCTCAAGGGCAACGGGAAGAAGCGCTTGCAGCCGTCGAGTCGGGTTTGTCCAAGTTTCCGTGGGACATGTCGCTATATGAGCAAGCATTTGAGCTTCATTACGAGCTTGGATCAGAAGCGGCCCAGAGAGGTGACGAAAAAGTCAAACAGCGTCATCAAGAAGCGATCCTGAACTTGAAAGCCTCCATCGAAGCCCGTATTGCGCATCTTGCCACACTGCCAAAGGAGCAAATCAAAGGAAAGCCATTCCAAATGACCCAGAGGATGAAAGAAATACTTGCGAAAGTGGAAAAAGAAATCTAGCCCTTGAAAGTAGCGGAAGCCTTCCCAAAGGGAAGGCTTCCGCTACTTTCTTTCTCTATCGGCATCGGATTTATTGGATATAATAATTCCCGCGCACCAACACAATGGATTCGGCGGTTTGCTCTTCTACGGTCTTGAGGCCTCGTCCGTCCCTTGGAAACAGGATCAGATGATTCGCCGGTACTTGCTTGCCCGGTGAGATGTCCGCCCCTTCCGTCAAGTCCGACAAGCCGTTGGCGCCGTCGCTCACTACCACCATCTTGCCCGAGCGTACGATCGCCTCTCCGCCGCCGGAAACCATAAGGCTTCTTCCGGGCGGCACCGTCACCACGTTCAGCTCCATGCCGCCTCCGCCGCCGCCAAATTTTTGCAATTCTTGCCTGACCTTTTCAGCCACCACTTGGTCCACGTATGACTTGGTAACGATGGGGTCGTCGACGCTGCCCGGTTGCCCCGCGTCTGCATATCCGGTGGAAATCCTGTATCCGATCAAGAGGGCGACAGCTACTGCAAGAATCACAAGCAAGCTTACAGTCTGTTTCGTCACTGCCCTCATTATTCATGACTCCAATCGTTAAGATTGTAGAGATAAAACGGTTTTTCTGCTATCAGCTTTTTATAACCTTTAAACTCTTCATAAACGCGGAGCATATAAGCGTCAAGCAAATGGAAATCATAGTTTTTGGGATACGTCTTGCTCAGGAAAATTTCGTGTTCTCCTAACACCAACGTATTTGGGGTTGCTTCTTCGTCGGTGATGGGCAATACCTGTTCAAATGTAGACTTGCCTCTTGCATATTCCAATGAGATCAGGTAATTTCGGTCTTCTGTATCATTGGTGTAAGAAATATCTTTTGCCAGTCTATATTTCATCCTGATCGTAAGCGTATTTTGCGCCAGATCTCCTTGATCGTAGACCGGATAGAAGGAAAGGATATCCAGCGTAAACGGCGCTACTTTAATGCCTTTGCTCGTTACTGGCGCAATTTCCGGATCCGGAAGTCGGTACATCGCCTGTTGAATAATGCCATCCGCCTGAGCTTCGTTTGCGGCCAGTTTTCCGCCGCTGACCGCTTCACCGAATATGAGACGCATGGATCGCGGGTTCAAATCTTTCGGAATTTCCGTCCAGACGTTGACCACCCGGTTGGTTCTGGCGGTCTGCGTTCCCGACATATCCGTGACTTGAGCGCTGAAGGTCTGCCCGTCTATTGATTGGAACAGTCCGGCGATTGGCACCAGATTGCGATTTCTCGAATTGCGATTGCTAATTTCGATTTGCACGAGATACAGGTTGTTATAAATTCCCTCGTATAAACCCGAGTTCAAGATTCGATAGCTCGTCTGGAGACCATACGTATTGGTTATATGGGGCTCATTGGCCGCAAGAATACGCGTTGAAGAAGCAACATCCGCCGCGAGTTGGCCAATGGTGGCTGATTGCGATTCAGAAACTTGGCGTTTGAGGCGAATCGTCGCCGATTTATATGAAGCGTTGGCCGGTACCTTGGCGATCATGAAAACGGATGTCGCACTGCCCGGTGCCAGCTCCGAGGCAAAGTCATTGGAGATCGGCGTCATCGCCAAATAGGTTCCGTTGTCAAACCGGATATCTCCCGCCAATTTCGGAATCGGCACAATATTCTCCGTCGTGTTCGTCATCTTGAATTCCACGGTCACGATGTCCTGGATGTCCCACGGCGTCCGTTTGACACCGACCACTGCAATTTCGTATTCGCCGTCCGCTGTTTTCAGGTTGAGCTTGCTGGTTGCTGGAGTGCTGCTGTCCCCGCCTCCGGTTCCGTTCACCAGCTCATAGGTGCCCAAGGCAACCTCAAACCTTCCGGAAGCCGCTTCGACCTCCTGCACCAGCAGCAGACGGGCTCCCATGATGGACACGGTGCCCGGAACGGTCCCGGTCAGCTGGTATTCCTTGTAAGATTTCGGGTTGATGTTTCCATCAGGATCAGGAGACGTTGCTTCCAGCTGATACAAAATCCCGCCGGTTGTCTCCAGCAAAAACTTGTATTCCGGAATCGTGACGGCTCTTCTGCCGTTGTTGAAAAGGACAAATGTCGCCTGGATGGCGCTCTCCGCACCGTCCGTGCCTTCCGTGGCCGTGTATTCTTTTACTTTGCTGTAGATCGGTGCGCCCTTTACTTCAAAGTACTTGCTCGTATTGGCCGGGACCACCGACACGGCGGATGACAACGGGAATTCGCCGATGGTTCTTTCATAGTCGCTGACGGAAAAATCAAACTGAACCACACGGATCGTCAGCTGGTCAAGGCGGACATCAGCCCCCACCCTGGCAAAGTGGCGAAGGGTCAAGGAACTCCCCGGCGCTACGGACGTCAGAGATCTGTCGTCCGGGTGAAGCTGCACCGAGTAACTGATGCCCCGGTTGGATACCACCCTTGCCCAATAATCAATCAAGTCCAATGCTCTTGAACCGTTGTTGGTGTACTTTAAATCAAACGATAGGATCTGATACTGATCTCCTGGTACAAGGTTAACGTTGGTCAGCGCAACTGTGGCGGACGAATCGATCCTGATGGACGGATCTGCCGCTGAGACGTTTGCGGCAGTTTGAATAAGCAATAAGATACTGACAGCTAAACCCAGAATCCTGCTTCTCATCTCTACACCCCATAAGCTCTTGTTACTAAATTAGACGTCAAACACCCTCCTTTTGTTTCTGTTTTTACGATGAAAATACAAAGAAGCCCGATTGCTCGGGCTTCTTTGCTTTGCAATTGTTCTCCGGAAGATTACTGCTCGACCTTCTTGTTGGAGAAGGAAGCAAGCTTGTTGCCTTGGCCAGAGTCGTCGGCAATACCCGCCGCAGCGTTGTAGCTGACCAGCGTAACGCCAGCCTTGAAGTTTTCACCGGTGAGGATGATAACCTTCCCGGATCCATCCAGAGAAGCAGAGGTCAGCTTCGCGTTGCCGCCGGTAACCGAGAACCCGTTCAAGCCGCTCGGCGATACCGTTTGATCATCAAGTTCTTCAGAGAACGTGATGTGGATATCGTTACCGACAAGTTTGATCGAATCAACTTCCGGAGCAATCTTGTCAATCGCCGTGCCAGTGTCGCCAGTCGTGAGCTGTTGACCCAGGAAGCTCTTGGTCTTGACTTGGGCCTGAGCACGCGTGACAGTCACGTCGACATTAAAGCCGCCAACTTGACCTTTCGTGTTAATATCGCCACCCGACAGGTTGAAGACAACTTCAGACTTGCCATTGTTGATCGTATGGGAAGCGATGCTCACAATGTTCAGGTTGCTGGTGCCGGCAGACACAGTGAAGTCATCTTTATGAATCGAGGACAATCTGCCGTCAAAGACCACTTTGACCTGACGTTTGGCAATCGCTTCGACGCGATCAATCGCAATGGTGTCTTTCTTGAGCACGAATTGACGGGTCACAGTGGGCGTTTGCTCCGAGGTGCCTACGGCCACGAAAGACTTCAGACCATTGCCAGCCAGGTCTGTCACGGTGCCAATCCTGACCGCAAAGTCGTTATTATCGTCGTAGCCGTCGAGTTCCAGAATTACATATTTGGCATCGGGACCGATGGTGATCTTATCGTCGCTGCCAAGGTTTTCCCAAGAACCGGGTCCACCGATATCCATGTTCTTCTGGAAGTTCTTTTTCACCAGCGTGGAGGTATTCATTTGTTCGCTGAAGTGAATGAGAACTTTCACCTTACCGCTGTCGGCAACATACACGGCATCGCCCACGACATCCGGCTTCACTTGGTCTTGGATCGTCAGCGTGAGCGTGACGGGATCCATGATGTTTTGAATCAAGGCTTCGTCTTTGACGCCCTTGATTTCGATCGTGTAGCTGCCGCCGCCAAGAGCGTCGTCGTCGAAGGTAAGCGTGACTTCGTTATACTTGCCTTCGTTGTCAGCATCCCGCTCAGCATTTTCAATTTCGATCTCGTTACCGGCAGAATCTTTCACCACATAGTTTTCAAGATCCTGAGCCGAAGCTTCCTCGACCGCTTTGCTGAAGATGACAAGCAACGTTTCCGTATCCACAAACTTGACTTCGCTGACCGTCGGTTTCGTCGTATCCAGGGACACGTTGATCTCCAGCGAGGTCGCTTCAAATTTGTTGCCCCACAGGTCCCTGATGAACGGTCCGTTGTCCTTGTCATCGTACGTAATATAGATCCGATTGGCACCCAGCGGGATCGGAATGTTGGCTTTGCCGAAATACACGGTGTACTCCGCACCGCTTCCGGTCACATTGCCGCTGTCGCCTTTGACTTGGTACCTGTCGTTATCGTACGTGTGACGAATCAGGACGTTGTCATCCAGGACACCCACGACCGGTTTGTTGAATTCAATTTTGACTTCGGTCGGGCTGACGGACTTGATCGAAGCAACCGGCGCCGTCGTGTCTTTGACCAGCGTAAAGGTGAGCGTGGTCGGCACCGGTTTGAATCCGGCGTAGTCGGTTCCGCTGGCAGCGTTCAATTTGAGGGTGTGCTCGCCTTCCGACAGATCCAGACCCGCGGTGACCCGCACTTTGCTGGAACCCTCGCTGACGACATCGGCGTCAATCACAAAGTAGCTGCCATTGTCAATGGTGAAATCTTGCTCGGTGAAATCTTTCACCGGCTCGCTGAATTCCACTTCGATATCGCGAGGACCGACGACCTTGACACCGACAACCGTCGGAACGGTGTTGTCCACCGCGGAGAACGTGCCTTCAAACTTCGCGATGGTGCGGCCTTCCGTGTCTTGCACGCCTTCGACCGTGATCTTGGCGGCGCTTTGGCCGTTGTTGAGCGCGGTGCCCAGCGTGATGACGACGGACGAATTGTCGCTTTGCAGCGCGACGCTGCCATTGGCGGCAAGGTCGTCCGTGCCGTTGGCGTTGTACACCTTGTAGTTGGCCAGTTTCTCGGCGGAAGCCTTGCTGACCGGCTTGTTGAAGGTCACTTTCACTTGCTTCAGGTTGAGCGCGGAGACGCCCGTCACGGCCGGATCGACCACTTCGTAGCCCGGCAGACCCAGGACCGTGCCCAGCTTCTTGCCGGTGCCGGCGACTTCCGTGTCCAGCGCGGTCACGATGATCACATAGGTGTCACCGCGTTTCGCGTTGGCGTTGAAGTCGGTGCCTTCTTCGACCAGGCCGAGCTCGACGGCCAGCTTTTCGACTTCGCCCGAGCTGAAGTCGGGATCATAACCGAGCGCACGCAGGATGACCGTCAGGAATTCTTTCACGGTGATCGGATCGTCAAATCCGAATTCCGTGTCGGAATGCCCGATCATGTATCCATTCTCGCGGGCCCAGGACAGATAGCCGTCGTAGTAGTCGCCGCGAACGTCGGCGTACGTGTGGGACTTGGCCGTGTTCTTCGCTTCGTCTTCTTGGCCCAGCAAACGGGACAGAAGAACGGCGACGTCTTGGCGCTTCCACTCGGCATCTTCCATGAGATTGCCGTTTGTGTCGCCCAGAATGATTCCCAAGCTCTTCAGTTTTTGGCCTGCTTCGCTCGGGGTCGTAGCCGCAAATGCCACAGCTTGGAACAAGCTAAAAACGAGGGCAAAGGCTACGAGGAGAGAGAGACCTTTTTTCATAAGCTTTTTTTCTCCTCCTTGAACTCTCGACTGATGGATGTTGCTTTTGGAAGATTGGCGGCTCGAATCTCTCATTCGGCGTTTCACCTCCTTCCAATGAGACGGAGCCTCATCTTGTGAAAGGCTGTCTGCATCATGCCGAAAAAAAACGAACATGTTGCAGAGCGGGTTAACCTTGGCAAGACGCGGCAGGCAAAGTCTGCCACTCTACCAATTATACATGGGGAATTGATAGCCGTAAAGATAATTTTGCCTTTAACGGCCCCGGATTCGGAGGCGGTTCAAGGCATCTTCGCCCCGGCCGGCTTTTTCCCCCGTTTGAAGAGTCCATGATGTTAAACGCAGGCCGAGCAAAAAAGTTGCGGCCGAATCCGACTTCTCAAACGTTTTTCAGCTGCATTTTTTTGAGGCGCAAAAAAGCCCCGCGGGCACCCGGGCCCGCGGGGCCAGAGACTGACGCGGCGCGTCACTTCGGCCGCGACGCCGCGCTCAGCTTCATGCGCAGCCGCGCCAGGAAATCCAGCACCGGCCGCCGCGTGCGGTGCACGAGGCCGATCAGCTCGGCGCCGATCTGGAGCAGGAACATGATCACGCAGATGACGATGAACGTCACCCATGTGCCCACGCCCGATTTCGAGATGAGCGACTGCACGACGGCGCAGATGCCGAAGAAGGCGGCAATGCCGTAAATGATGAGCACCGTCTTGCGGTGGCTGAAGCCGAGCTGCTGCAGGCAGTGGTGCAGATGACCCTTGTCCGGCGCGAAGATCGGCCTTTTGTTCACCACGCGGCGGACGATGGCGAAGAACGTGTCCGACAGCGGCACGCCGATGATGAGCAGCGGCGTGACGAACGAGACGACGGTGACCTGCTTGAATTCGTGCAACGACAGCATCGCCAGGGTGAACCCGAGGAACAGCGCCCCGGAGTCCCCCATGAAAATGCGGGCGGGATGGAAGTTGAAGAAAAGGAAGCCGGCCACGGCGCCGATCAGGACTGCCGCCATGAGCACCATCGTTTCGTTGCCCACCAGGGCCGCCATCACCAGAATCGTCGCCAGCGCGATGCCGGAGACGCCCGCGGCCAGGCCGTCCAGGCCGTCGATCAGGTTGATCGCGTTGGTTACCCCGACGATCCAGAAAATCGTCAGCGGAATGCCGAGCCAATCCCCGACCGGCTGCATCGCCGAGCCGAACGGAATGTTGACGAATTCGATCCGCACGTCGAACACGAAGACGACGAGACAGGCAACGGCCAGCTGGACGACGAATTTCAGCCCGGCGGGCAGGTCAAACCGGTCGTCCAGCGCGCCGAGCAGGGCGATCAGCGTGCCGCCGGTCAGCAGCGCGGCGAACAGGTGGCCTTCTTCCGTTCCGGGCGAGATTTTATGAATCCACAGAAAAACGGGCAGCACGACGGAAACAAAGGCAACGTAAACGGCCAGCCCGCCCAGGCGCGGCATGATGGTCGTATGCACTTTCCGCCGGTTCGGCACGTCCACGGCGCCGATGCGCAGCGCCAGTTTCCGCACGGCGGGCGTGAGCGCCGCCGAGATCGCCAGCGCCGCCGCAAACGCGGCCAGTGCCGTTCCGACAAGCCATTCCGTCGGCATGGTCAACTCTCCTTTTGATTGCATACCGCTTGAATTATACGCCTCGCGGACGTCCGGCACAAAGCTGCGCCCGGGCGCCTGCGGAGCAGATTCGGGCGAAAATGCCATTTTCAAGCGTTTTCATGGACGAATTTCCGATGTGGATAAAAATTTTCATGAAAATTGGCGATGATTGGCTTTCCGGTTTACGTCTCCCTGCCGCTCTCCGGATCCCGCAGCGCCTTCTCCCCGTCCCGGAGCACCTTCAGCGCGAACACCGGCAGAACCGTCATCCGGCCGATCCGGCGCGGCTCCTGCAGCAGCCGGAACAGCCATTCCAGGCCCAGCCGGCGGAACGAGACGGGGGCACGTTTTAGCTTGCCCGCAATGACGTCGAAACTTCCGCCCACCCCCATCATGACCGGCACGCCCAGCCTTTCACCGTGGCGGGCCAGCCAGGGCTCCTGCCTGGTCAGGGAACGCGCCACAAAGAGCAGGTCCGGCGCGGCGCGGCGGATGTCCTCCACCACCCCGTCGTCGTCTTCATCCGAAAAATAGCCGTTGCGCCACCCCACGATATGTACGCCCGGATACTGCCGGGCCAGATTGGCCGCGGCCGCTTCCACCACGTCCTGCGCCGCTCCGAGGAGATACACCTTCCAACCGCGATCGTCGCCTGCCTTCAGCAGCTCGTGCATCAGGTCGTAGCCCGCGACGCGCTCCGGCAGCGGCCGGCCGACGCGTCGCGCGGCCCAGACGATGCCCGTGCCGTCCGGCACCACCAGATCCGCGGTGGCGATCGCCCGCCGGAACGCCGGATCGCGCAGCCCGGCCATCACCATGATCGGGTTGCCGGTAACGACGCGGTGGGGACGGCGCGACTCGACGGCCCGCGTCAGATACTCCACGGTCCGCCGCATGTCCATTTTCGCGAACGGCACGCCGTACAGCGTAACCGTCTCAAAGGGGCGGCCATCGCCGGGTTCCATCGGCAAAAATATCACCCTTTGGCAACTTTCACCCAATGATTTAGACGAAATATGCCGCAATTTGTTGCGCGGGACGTGTTGCCGCTTCGGCAAGCCGCCCGATGGAAGGCTCCGCGGCCCGTCGCCAGGCGTCCGGATCGTCCAGCAGTTTCGCCGCTTCCCGGGCGAAATGCGACGGATCCAGCGCCTCGGTGGTGCCGGCGGGCGACTGGCCGATGCTGGCCAAAAACCGGTCGATCTTCGGATCGTAGGAAAGGCCCAGCATCGGCACCCGCCGGTTGGCGGCGTAAATGAGGGCATGCAGCCGCATGCCGGCCAGCAGCCGGCACGCGCCCGCTTCCCGCAGCATGTCCCGCGGGTCGTCATGGGCCGGCGCCAATTCCATGGACGGTACGCCCGGGACGGACGTTTCCGCCCCCGAGTCTCCGCCCGCCAACTGTTCCAGCCGGCGCATGACGTGGCGCGACGCTTCCTCGTCCGCCCCCCGGTGCATCGGCAAAAACCGGTACCGTACCGGCCGCATGCTTGCCAGAGCCGCAAGGGCCTCGGCCATGCGGTCCAGATCGGCGCGGTCGTCGCGCCAGAACCGCACGGACACGCCCACCAGCGCCGGTTCGGCAAGATCCGCCGGCCTGCTGTCCATCGCCGGATTGGCGCCGCCGACGTCCGACAGGCCCATCACCGGATCGGGAACCACTTCGATCCGGCCCGCATCGACACCGTATTCGCGCAAAGCGGCGGCCGATTCCTCATCGCGCACCGACACATAGGCGCAGCGGTTGAAGGCGCGGGCGATGAGCGGGCGGAAAAAACGCCGGCGCACCGGCCCGATTCCCTGGGCGTAGACGAACGCCGGCTTGCCCAGGCGCAGCGCCAGCCCGATCACGCCCAGATAATAAGGTATCGATCCCAGGCCGGTGGCATCCTGCAGGAGGCTTCCGCCGCCGCTGACAAGCCCGTCCGCGCCGCGCAGCGCGCCCATGACGGCGGCCGGCTTCATTCTCGGCACCGCCTCGACGCCGTAGCGGCGCGCCGTCCAATCGGGATCGCCGGACAGCACCACCGGCTCGAAACGCCGCCCCCGCGCCCTGAACGCTTCGTCCAGCGCTTGCAGAATGCTCAGAAGCACGGCCTCGTCGCCGCTGTTTCCGAACCCGTAATACCCCGACAGCACGAGCCTGACGGCCCGGCCGCCGCCGGCCGCCGGCTCCCGGTTCCCCGTCGCCATGCGCCCATATCGTCCTTCCTTGCCTGTTTTCCGGACCGCCCTGAATCCCTTTCAAACCATCGCCCGGAGGTCACCCGAATTTCCGGGCCTCCGTCGACAGCCGGTCCGCCGCGCGCCACAGCGCTTCTCCCGCCCGCCAGACGGCAATGGCAACGAGGCCTGCGATCGCACCCAGGACCAATCCCAGGGCGGTCCGGATGACCGACAGATGCAGCGGCGTATGCAGGTGCGCGAACGTGTCCACCAGGGACACCTGGCCGATCGCCGCAAAGATGAGCACCCACAGCCACCGCCGGTCACGCAGCGATAGATAAATGCCCAGCAACAGCAGAGGATGGCCGAGCAAAAATTCCTTGAACCTCGGCCGCACGCCGAACGCATTCTCCAGCGTCCTGCGGAGCTGAAGCTCCAGTCCCGACGCCAGGCCGCTGTTGCCCGTGCGCGTAAGATAATACAGCGCGGCGGCGCCGAGCACCGCCCCCGCGACCAGCCACAGCGCCGTCACGGGCGTGGCCAGCAGCTTCCGGGCATGATCGCGCACCGATCCGCCCGGCCCGTACAGGAAAACGTAAATCGCCGCGAAAACGACCGGCGCCAGATGCAACAGGCTGACGCCGCGAAACTGCTGCAGCACCAGGCTGTAGCGGATGTCGTCAAGCAATCCCGCGATCAGCGGGACGGACACCAGCGACAAAGCCGATGCGGCAACGTACAGCACAAACGTTCTGCCAAGCCGCGCTGCCGAGCCGGCGCCGGCACGCTCCCGAAGCCGGCGGACCAACCAGACCACGGCGATGGTCGGCGAAGCCATCGCCGCCAGCAGCGCCAGCCCCTGCATCGGCAGCTCGGCGTCCAGGACGAACGCCGCCAGGCCGCCGGCCGCGCCGATCGCCGTCACCGGCAGCAGCAAATTGGGGAAAAACAGCCCGATCGCCAGCGCCGTCAGCGCCACCGCTCCGGCGATGGCGAGGGCGCGCCACAGCGGCTCCGCGGGCTCCTTGTGCACCTCGAAGGGCACGGCTTGTCCGGCCGCAAAACCGAACCCGGCCAGCCTTTCGACCGCGCCCTGCATCCCTTCTCCGCCGCCCAGCGCCTTCAGGGCGGTGTCCAGCGGATGCACGATTTTGCCCCTCACCGCATCGCGTACCGGCGCCGCGTTCAAATAGATCACGCGAATATTGCGGTCCTTGACGGCGAGCACGATCCGGTCCGCCAGCTGTCCGGGCGAAAGGGTGAGCATTTCCGCCTCCGCCACGGGATGCACCCGCACCGCCCGGTAATCCAGCCGGTCCGCCAGGCCGCTTATGCCTTGCTGCGGCGTCCGCAGATTTTCGAACATGCCGATGGCGATGCCGCGTTCCCGCAGCATCGCCGCGAAGGTGTCCAGGCTGCGCGTCCGCCGGTGGTCGTTGTATCCGGTGACCGCATTGCCGTCGAACACGATCAGCCGAACCCCATAATCCGCAAAGCTGTCCAGCCAACGCTCCATCTCCGCGGCGTTGAAGGCCGTCCGGTCGGACAGGCGGGGCACGATGAGAAACCCGGCGTCCCGGAGCATCCCCATCGCCAGCGGATTCGGCTGCATCGGGCGCAGCAGGGCATCGTCCCGCCCCATGCCGATCCGCAGGCCGCTCCGCCCGTTGACGGACCAGGGCTCCACCGCCACGCCCAGGAGGCCAAAAGCTTTTTCGATGATCGGCCCAAGCACCGGTTCTTCTTCCGGCTTATGAAAAAGCACATAAGTCCCGTTGTCGGAGGGGTCTTCCACGCGACCTTCCAGCAGGGCGGCCTGACGGGCGTCGTACACAGCCAGCGACCCGGCCCAGGCCAGTTCCTCCAGGGTGCTTTCAAACACGATCATGGCGTTGACTCCGGCCTGCTTCAGCAAGGGCAGCTGCTGCTGGACAAACCCCTCCGGATCGTCCTGGGTGGACGCGATCTGCAGCAGATCCCGGTAATCAAAAGCGAACGTCACCGCGTCCGCCGAGCGTTCCGTCTGCACCCGTGCCGCGATCAGCGGCAACGAACCGAGCATGCCCGCCAGTACGACGATCCAAAGCAGCCTTGGCAGTCTTCTGTTCCATCGCTCCATCGACCGAAGCCACGTCAAGCGCGTCCACTCCCGTTTCAAAATGCTGCCGCCCCGGTTCTCGGCGCATTCACCGGTCTCATCCGCCGCCGTCCACCCGGGCCGTCACGCTTTGCACCAGCCGGTCCAGCGCGGCCTGCGCTTCTTCCAGCCCCCCGCGGCGCACCCCGAAGTAGATCTTGATCTTCGGTTCCGTGCCCGACGGCCGCAGGCAGAACCACGACCCGTCCTCCAGGAGAAACTTCAGGGCGTTCTCCGGCGGCAGGCCGTTCAGCCCGTCCTTGTAGTCTTCCACCCCGCCCACGCGGACGCCGGCCACTTCCGCGGGAGGACGGCTCCGCCAGTCCTCCATGATGGCGCGGATGCGCTCCAGGCCGTCTTTGCCCTTGAGCGTGCGGGATTCCAGCCGTTCCAGATACGCGCCGTACCGCTCGTACAGCTCGAGCAGGACGCCGTACAGCGTTTTCCCCCGCGATTTCCAGTACGCGGCGGCCTCGCAGACGAGCAGCGCGGCCACCACCGCGTCCTTGTCGCGCGCATGGGTGCCGGCGAGGTATCCGTAGCTTTCTTCGTATCCGAACAAGAAAGCATGCTCGCCGGTCCGCTCGAACCGCGTGATTTTCTCCCCGATGTACTTGAAACCGGTCAGCGTGTTGAACACGCTGCAGCCGAAGGAACGGGCGATGTCGGCGCCCATCTCGCCCGTGACGACGGTTTTGACCACCGCGCCGTTCGCCGGGAGACGCCCCTGTTCTTTGAGCGTCATCAATATATAATGAACGATCAATGCCCCCGTCTGGTTGCCGGACAGCACCACGTAGCGGCCGTGTTCGTCCTTGACGACGACCCCCAGCCGGTCGGCGTCGGGGTCGGTGCCCAGCACGATGTCCGCGCCGAGCCGTTCCGCCTGCGCGACGGCCAGATCGAACGCCTCGCGCTCCTCCGGATTGGGCGACTTCACCGTGGGAAAAGCGCCGTCCGGCCGCTCCTGCTCCGCCACGACGTGGACGCGGGTGAAGCCCGCCCGGCGCAGCGTCTCCCGCACCGGCAGGTTGCCGGCGCCGTGCAGCGGCGTGTACACCACCGCCAGCGCCTCCGCCGCGCCGTTTTTCAACAGCTCCGGACGCAGCGATTGGGCGAGGACGGCGTCGACGTAGCGCCGGTCCGCTTCCTCGTCCAGCCATTTTAACAGCCCCCGCGCCTCGGCTTCCTCCGGCGAAAGCCGCCGGACCCGGTCAAACGACACCCTCTCGATGCGCGCAGTCAGCCTCCTGGCGTCGTCCGGCAAAAGCTGCCCGCCGTCGGCGGCGTACACCTTGTATCCGTTGTACTCGGGCGGATTGTGGCTGGCGGTGATGACGATGCCGGCCGCCGCCCCCAGATCCCGCACGGCAAAGGAAAGCTGCGGCGTGGGACGCAGACCCCGGAACAGCCGGACGCGGATGCCGTTTCCCGCCAGCACGCACGCCGCCTCCAGGGCGAATTCGGCGGAATTGCGGCGCGAATCGTGGGCGATGACAACCAGCGGCGCTTCATCGCCTCCGGCCCGCTCCAGCAGGTCCTCGGCCAGTCCCTGCGTCGCCCGGCCGATGACGTATCGGTTCATCCGGTTCGTGCCCGCGCCCATCACACCGCGAAGGCCGCCGGTGCCAAATTCCAGGTCGCGGAAAAATCGGTCCTCCACCTCCCGCGGGTTGTCCGCAATGGCGCGCAGCTCGTCCTTGGTCGCTTCGTCCACCGCCGGGTCCTCAAGCCAGGAACGCAATATCTCCTGTGCGGAAGGTCTCATCGAGCCTGTTCCTCCTCCCCCATCCAATTAAGGTTTCTTTAATCCATATTCACGATTCGCTTCGGTTTGCAGCGCCATCCGTCAGCGCGAACATCAGCGTGCCCTCGGCCACGACGCGCTCGCCGACCCGGGCCGTCGCCCGGCCTTTGCCCACCGGGCCGCGCACGCGAAGAATCTCGACCTCCAGCGTCAGCGTGTCGCCCGGCTTGACCTGTTCGCGCCAGCGGAATTCGTCCACGCCGGCGAACAGGCCGATTTTGCCCCGGTTCTCCTCCATTGACAAGATCACCGCCGCGCCCACCTGCGCCAGCGCCTCCAACACCAGCACGCCGGGCATGACCGGATATCCCGGAAAATGCCCCGCGAAAAACGGTTCGTTCACCGTGACGTTTTTCAGGCCGACGGCGCGTTTGCCCGGTTCCAGCTCAAGCAGCCGGTCCACCAGCAGAAACGGGTACCGGTGCGGAATGATGCGCTGAATTTGTTCGCTTTCCAGCATGGCTCTGATCTCCCCCCTGTATCGAATAAGGTACGAAAATATGGTTTATAATACGAATGACCCTTTGCGAACTGCAGTCGCAAAGGTTGACGATAAAAGGGCCCGCTGCCCCGCCCGCCTCAGGGCGCGGCGGCGGGCCTTTTTGTTGGCCTGCTTGCTGCCCTGGCCGTCCGGGTCAGTTGGCCCGTTGTTTCCCCCGTCCGCTTCCGCTCCAGCCTTCCGCGCCGGCGTCACCGTCCCCATCGGCGGCACCGCCCGCCGTGGGAGCGCCTTTTCCGTTCTGGGCCCGAAACTGAGCCAGATAGACGAAGGAGGCCACGAATGAAAGCGCGATGGCGCACCAAAGGGTCGGCACGCCGCCCGAAATATTGAAAAACAAAAGCACAATGGCCACATAATACAAAAAGGTGGTCAGCTTGCCCACAGCGTTGGCGGGCAGCGTCTTTTTGCCGCGAAAATGAAAAATCGCCGAACTGGCGATCATGCCGCCTTCCCGCACCGCCATGGCCGCCGCCGCTTCCCAGGGAATTTTCTTGTCGATGACCAGGGCGATAACCACCGACAGCATCATCAGCTTGTCCGCCAACGGGTCGAGCATGACGCCCGCGGCGGTGATCTGTCCGCTCTGCCGGGCGATATATCCGTCAAGCAAATCGGTCAGCCCCGCCAGCAGCACAATGCCCAGGGCCACGATGGGCTGACCCTGGAAAAAGGCCACAAAAAACAGGGGAATCATCACGAAACGCGAAAGCGTAAGAACGTTCGGCAAGTTCATTTCATGATTGCTCCCCTCTTTCAAAATCCCAAATTATTATATATCGGGGGACCCGCAAAATAAACACGAAGGGAAAAGTGCGGATTCTCGCCCTTCATTCGGCAAAAACAAGATCCCACATGTGCTTCCAGGTGCGCCAGTCGAACACCTCGTCCATCTCTCCGCCCCCGAGCACCGAATAACCCACCGCAAGCCCGAACATGAGCGCGGCGACGCACAGGACGGGAATGGCCAGAATCTTGATGGCAAACAAAACCGCCCGCCCGGCCGTTCGCCAAGCCGAACGCCCCTTCTTCGCCGGTCTCTCCGCTTTCGGGGGCAGGGCGGGCTTTGCTGAGTTTTTTCCGCTGCTATGGTTGTCTCTCCGGTTCATGTGCTCTCTCATCCGATGTCATCTGCAGCTCCGTCAGCCTCTCAAATTGGCGGCCAGCTGCAGCATCTGGTCTCCGGAACTCAGGGCGCGCGCGCTGAGCTGGTAAGCCCTCAGCACGGCGGTCAGCTCGGTCATTTCACGGGTCAGGTCGACATTGGACGCTTCAAGGAAGCCTTGACGCACCGTTGGCTGGGACCCGCCGCCGGCCGCATCCGGCGTCCTCACCACATCGTCGGCATCGACATCCTCAGGGACGGCGAACAGGTTCTCCCCTGCCGGCCGCAAGAACTCCGGACGCACCGGTTCCACCGTTTTCAGCGTGCCCAGATCCACCACGTCGGTGCCGTCCGGACTTACGGCCGTCATCGTGCCGTCAACCCCGACGCGGAATTCGTATCCGGCAGGGACGATAATGGGCTCGTCATCGGTGTTGACCACCGTAAGCCCGCTCGAGGAGACGAGCCGCAAATCGCCCAAGGCATTTTCGATCGCCCACTGGAACGCCCCGTGGCGGGTGAACCTCCGCTCGCCTGCGTCCGTCTGCAGTTCAAACAGAAAGTTGCCCTCCAGCAGCAAATCCGTCGGCATGCCGGTTTGCTGCGGCGAACCCTGGCTCAAATCCGTCAGGATGCCGATCACCCGCGAACCGCCGCCAATGGGCAGGCCAAGGGGCGTGCGCCGGCCGTCCTGTTCGAAATCCGGCTCCTGCTCGAGAAAGGCGGACAGCACATCCGCGAACGCGGCGTCTTTGCTTTTGTATCCGACCGTACCGACGTTGGCGATATTTTCCGCAATCAGGTCCAGCTTCCGCTGCAGCGCGGCCATGGATACCGACGCGGCGATCATCGTGTTGTTCACGCGCAGGACACCCCGCATTCCTCAATTCAACATGCCGTATGCGAAATCATGGGCGGCGCGGCCCGCTGCCGGCGTCGCTCTCATCCGATCCGGCCGATTTCATTGACCGCCCTTTCCAGGCTGCGGTCGTAGGATTGGATGAGCCTCACGTTGGCCTCGTACGCCCGCAGGGCCGCCATCAGGTCCACCGCCGACTGGGCGGGATCCACGTTGGACGATTCCAGGTACCTCTGCCGCACTTCCGCCCGGTCATCCGGCTGCAGCGGGATCAGGTTGGCCGGCGGTCCTTCATGCCGATAGCGGTTGTTGCCATCCCGCACCAGCAAGTCCGGATTCTCGACGCGCATCAGGAGCAGCTGCGGGTTCCCCGGCAGCGGCGTTCCGGTATCCGCGTATACGAGCCTTCCGTCCGCCAGCACCCGCACTTGCTCCCACGGTTCGTTTACCACAATGGGCTGGCCGTCCACGCCCAGCACGGGCAGACCGTCCAGGGTCACCAGCGTCCCGTCCGGCTCCGAGCGGAAACGGCCGTCCCGGGTGAACCGCTGCTCGCCCTGCGGCGTCAGGACCGTGAAAAACACCTGCGGCTGCACGATCACGGTGCCGTCCGGCGCGATGTATTTTCCCGAGGCGTCGAACGGCACGGGCCCGATGCCGGGCAGTTCCACCGCGATGTCCGATACGATGGCGAAATCCAGCACGCGGCCCGTTTCCTGCAGCACGCCGGGCGCCATCGACAACAAATGCTCCTCCGAAAACACGCCGCTGTGCAGCCGCCCGATGGACTGCTTCGGCGGATGGTCGCCGCCCAGGGCGGAGATCAAAAGCTCCGGAAACGCGCGGCTCACGGGCGTCGCCGCCTTGTAGCCCGGCGTGTTCAGGTTGGCGATATTCTGCGTGACCGCGTCGTGGCGCTGCTGCTGCGCGATCGCGCCCGCCGCGGCGGTATACAAGCCTCTCAGCAAAGTAAGCACCCCCGGAGTCGGTTTCCAGGAAATCGATGAATCAGCCCGACTTTCTCCTCGTCATTTTATCCAGATTATCCAGCATGATGCCGGTTCCTTTCACCACGCAATGGATCGGGTCTTCCGCGATCAGGACGGGGACCCCCAGCTCGTCCGACAACAGGTTGTCCAAACCGTCCAGCAGCGCGCCTCCCCCGGTCAGGATGATGCCGCGGTCGATGATGTCCGCCGCGAGCTCGGGAGGCGTGCGCTCCAGCACCGATTTTGCGGCGGCGATGATGCTCGAGATCGGTTCCCAAAGGGCTTCCCTGACTTCCTCCGAATTGATGGTGACCGTCTGGGGCAGCCCCGTCACCATGTCGCGCCCGCGCACGTCCATTTCCTCGCGCCGCCCGTTCCGGTGTACGGTGCCGATGCGGATTTTGATGTCCTCTCCGGTCCGTTCCCCGATCAGCAGCTTGTATTTGTTTTTGATGTACCGGATGATCGATTCGTCGAACTTGTCCCCCGCGATTTTGAGCGAAGAGGCCGTGACGATGTCGCCCATGGACAACACGGCCACATCCGTCGTGCCTCCGCCGATGTCGATCACCATATTGCCGCTTGGTTGAAAGATGTCCATGCCGGCGCCAATCGCGGCCGCCTTCGGTTCCTCTTCCATGTACACTTCCCTGGCGCCGCTCCGCTCCGCGGCTTCGCGGATCGCCTTCTGCTCCACCGACGTGATGTTGGTCGGCGCGCAGATCAGGATTCGCGGACGGCTGTACCAGGAACGTCCACCCGCGCGGTCGATGAACGCTTTGAGCATCAGATCGGTCATCTCGAAATCGGCAATGACGCCTTCCTGGAGAGGCCGGATCGCCACGATGTTCCCCGGCGTTCGGCCGACCATCCGGCGCGCTTCCTCGCCCACGGCACGAATCCGCCGGGTGTCGCTTTCGATGGCCACCACGGACGGTTCGTCCAGTACCACGCCTTTTCCTTTCACGTAGATGGAGACGTTGGCGGTGCCGAGGTCGATGCCGATGTCCTTGCCAAACATGCGATATCCCCTAACATCATTTAGTAATCGGTTATTTATTCTCCGTCGCGTGGAAAAAATCCTTTTTTGCCGACAATTTTGGCGAAGGGGAGCGCTGTGCCGTCATCTTTTGCCCGCCGCGATCATCTCCTGCTTCTGGGCGGCCGACTTTTTGTACTTGATCTTCGTGGCCTCCCCTCCTCTGAGATGACGGATCGATTTGTGGTACTCCAGAATGTGCTTGACCTGTTCCGCGAGGTCCGGATTGATCTCCGGCAGCCGTTCGGTGAGGTCCTTGTGCACCGTGCTCTTGGAAACGCCGAATTCCTTGGCTATGGCCCGCACGGTATGGCGCGTTTCCACCAGGCACCGGCCGATCTTGATGGTCCGCTCCCGGATGTAACCCTGCACGCTCCCGCCTCCCTGCACCATAAGATTGGTACATTATATGAGAGGCGTGGGCACTTATTCTTTGCGACCAAGCCTGACAAGCCGGAAAAATCCGCGTCACGGCGCGGTTTTCGGGGAACGGGGCCGGCGCAGGCCGGTGCGTGAGGGGAAAGGACGCCTGCCGGATGCGGACAGGCGTCCAGAATTCGTTCAGGATGGGGAGTTGTTCGTCGGATCGCCGTCTTTGGCGGATTCCTCGCCGTAGCTGTAAACGGACGAAATGACCAGGTTTTTCTGCTTGGTCAGATCGATTTCGTAAGGCATGGGCACCCGTCTGCCGTCGGCTTCCTGGATGATCCGCACGGTCGGACGGTGGGGCAGGCTCCTGGGCATCTCGGCCACCACGCCAACCTGTCCGCTGCTGAGCTTGATGACGGACGACACCGGATAGACGGCGATGTGCCGGATGAAATGCTGCACCAGTTCCAGCCCGAACTCGTAGTTGCCCGATGCGAACAGATACTCCATCGCCTCGCTCGGCGTGTAGGCCTCCCGGTGGTGGCGGGGCGAGACAAGGGCGTCGTAGACGTCGGCGACGGCCACGATCCGGGCGTACTCGGGGATGTCGTTCCATTTGAGCCCGAAGGGATACCCCGTGCCTCTGTATCGTTCATGATGGAACAGGGCGCATTTGGCGGATTCAATGGAAACGCCTTTCATCTGGCTGAGGACATGGTAGCCTTCCGATGTGTGGCGGCGCAGCACGCTGCGCTCCGATTCGGTCAGCTGACGGTTCGTCTTGATGAGACGCACCGGCAGGCGGGTCATGCCGATGTCGAACAGCAGCGCGCCCACCGTAAGATCATAAAGCCGGTCCATGTCGTAATTGAGGGTCATGCCGACCACGCCGGAATAGAGGGTGACATGCATGGAGTGCTGGAAAAGAAACCGGTCCGTCTGCCGCAGAACCCCGAGTTCGTCCGCGATGTCCCGGTTGTTGACGATGTCGTAAAGTACGTCCCGGAACAGCCGCCGGAAGCGGGCTTCCTGCTGCGAAAGCGCCACATGGCCCATCAGGCGGTCCGAATCCGGAAGGCGCAGAATCTCTTCGCAGGCGTTCTTGCGGGACTTTTCGTTTTCCTTCATCTTCTCGATGTCCGGAAGCGGTCCCAAATCCGACCAGGTCGTGCCACGGTAGCCCCCGCTCGAAAAGTGCCATCGGTCGTCGGCGCTTTCCGCGAAACCCAGTTTCGCCGAGACGGCTGCGTCGGTTTTTCTGCGCTCCTCTTCGTCGCGCCGATCCTTTATGTAGACCCTTGCGATGTTGAGCTCCTTCAATTTCTTGATATAGCGGTCAGTCAGTACGGTGCCCGACTCCAACATCACAAGTCCGTTTCTGCCCAAAACCGGTTTCGCCAGCACCTGACCCGGCGTCAGATCCCGCACGTTCATCTCCTTCATGCCGGCCTCCCCCCCGTGTGACCATAATGCTTGCACACCGTTGTCCTTGGAATGATGCTTGCGCACCGGTGTCTGCGGATCGTGCACTCGGCGTGAAGGGACTTTTCGGGCGTTACGCTCGTTGCAAATCGAAGTGAGGATCTTCTTGCTGCAGAACCACCCTTTGGGGATGGGGATATTTGGCGTAGCTCCGAAATGATTACAAAGAAAATAGTAGCACATGGCAACCCAAAAGTCACTACACGGAAGCCGTGGGTCTTTGGCCGCACCTTCAATGGACAGGCGGTCTTTTGGCCTATAATTTAGCCGACTCTTGATTTCGCTGGAAATCCGCAGCCGGTCCTGCTTTGAAGTATTGGCAAGTCTGACGATTTCACAGTCCGCAAAAAAAATGCCGCCGGCAAGCCGGCAGCTTCCGGCGGCTGTCATCGTACCCGGTGCCCGGATCACTCGTCCTGGATTACGGCTTCCGGATTGAGGGTTTTCCCGTTGTGCCGAATTTCGAAATGGAGGCTCGGCCCCTTGTCACCGGTTTCCCCGCTCTTGCCCGCGATGCCGATGACGTCACCCTGACCGATTTTGTCGCCCGCGCGAACCCGGAGTTCAGCCAGGCTCTTGTACACGGTCACGTATCCGTCCGGGTGCTCGATTTCCGCCACAAACCCGTTGTCCCCGTCCTCCTGCGCCACCTTGACCGTCCCGCTCATGGCCGCGATCACCTCAAACGGCTGCTGATCGGGGCTGGCAATGTCAACCGCCATGTGCGGCGTGAACAGGTTGTCACGCTCCACCATGGCCGCGGCGCGCTCGTCCGCGGGCGCCGACATGTCGTAGTACGGCCGCGCGACCACCATGCGGTCGTAGTCCCTGACCGGCCAGCGCAGCGTCTCGCCGCCCGCGAAGACCGGAGCCGCTTCCGGGGATTCTGCCGTCCCCGTGGTTTCCGCGGCGCTCTCCGCCTTCGGCGTGGCTTGGGCGGGGTTGTCCGTCCCTCTCTCGTTTCCCGTGTACAACCAGAGGAGGGTTACGATGAGGGCTGCGGCGACCATGTACAGCGCGGGGAACACCCATCGTCTGGCGAACAGTCTCTTCCACCTTCCGCCGGATGCCGCGCCGGATTCGCCCGGCTTCGCGGAATTGTCCAGCTTTCTGACGTTCTTTTCGTTTTGGTCACTCATTTTCTCGATCACCTCAGTAACCCATTGTTACCGGGTGATCGGCATTTATACGTCCTGGCTGTGAAAAATTTGAAAATTTTATAGAGATGGGTAATTATCAGCCGGACTCCATAGCTTTGAAACTTCCTCCACGGCGACCCCGGAATAATAGTGTTTGACGATCTGTTCCGCCGTATACCCTTCTTCGGCCATGAAGCGCGCGCCCCACTGGCTCATGCCGACGCCGTGTCCGCTGCCGAGGGTGGTGAAGGCGATGCGGTCGCCGTCCATTTCCCAACTGAACGCCGTGGAACGCAGACCGAGCTTCTCCCGCACCTCCGTGCCGGCCAGCTGCCGGTCGCCGATCTGCAGGGTCCGGACGCGCTTTCCCTGCGTCCATTCCACGACCCGCATTTTCGGCGTTTTGCCCTTGCGAATGGCGGCCGTGGCGACTTTGACCCCGAGTTTCCGGTAAAAATCGGCCAGCGGCATTTCCGTCGTTTCCCTCGAACGCGGCGCCCCGGTCTTGTCCCACGGGCTTTCCACCGAGCGCAAATACGGCAGGGCAAAGGGAAACACTTCCTCGGAGGCCTCGGTGTACCCGTTGCTGGTGGAAAAGTAAAGCGCCTGAATCGGCTCCCCATCGTATACTAGCACCCGGCCGCGGGTCGCCTCCACCGCCCGCCGCACCCTCGCCCATCCGTCCGGATCGTCCTTTTGCATCCGGCGCATCTGTTCCAGCGGGCGGTACCTCTGATGGATCGTCGCATCCGTCACGTCCGCCTCGGCCGCCGCATCTTCCGGCACGCCGCCGCGGTCGCCTTTCATCAGCCGGCGGACGATGTACGTGCGGGCCGCGAGCGCCTGGGCTTCCAGCGCCTCCTGCGGAAAACCGGCCGGCATCTCCGCGGCGACGACGCCCATGACGTAATCCTCCAGGGGCACCGTTTCCGTCCGCCGCTCTTCGGCCAGATAGACCCGCACTGAAGGCTCATCCGATGCGGACTCTTTCTTTTGGCTGTCGGCCTGTTCCTGCACCGCTCCGACCTCGACCCGGGGCCTGTCCGATTCAACAGGATGAACATCCTCTCCCGCCGAGACCGTCTGTTCGCCGGGAGCCGCCCCGGCGTGTTCCCCTTCGGCGGCCGCAAAAGCCTGTCCGCCGCGGCGGGCAGCGTCGGCTTGCCCGGCGCCGGGGCCGCCGCTACCAGGAGCATATCCGGCCTCCCACATCCACGCCGCCAGCGCCATCCCGGCCAAAAATCCCGCCAAAACGAAAAGCTTGACCCTCGCCATGGCCACCTCCCCGGTCTTGTCCGAGCCATCCCCAATTTATGCGTCCGCCTCCGAACATATGCCTCGGGGATTCCGCGCCTTGAAGCCATGTGCGCGTCAAGCTTTCATATTTTCATGCGGTTGTTTTCCGGCGGGTCCGTCGGACCGCCGATGCCGGCGGCCGGAGAATCCTGGCCGCAACCGGCCGGCGCGAAGCCGCCGCCATGCATGCGGCGCTTTCCACGCGCGCGTCGCGGGTCAGCCGTGCTGCAACAGCTGCTTCACATCCTTGATCTGTTTCCGCTCCCCGGCGATCACCAGGGTCATATCCGCTTCCAGGCGGTCTTCCGGGCCGGGATTGATCTTCTTCTGGTGGTTCTTCCCGATCATGGCCAGGATCGTCGCCCCGGTTCGCTGGCGCACGCGGAGTTCGGCGATCGATTTGCCGATACTGGCGTAATCCGGCTCCACCTTGAACCACTCGATCACCAGATCGTCCAGCGACACCTCGATCGTTTCCAGCGCCTTCGGCTTGTAGGTCATGCCCCCGACGATGGCCGCGATCTGCCTGGCTTCCTCGTCCTCCAGGGTGATCTGGGACACGCATTCGTCCGGATCATCCTGGCTGAAATGATATAATTCCCGACGGCCGTCATCGTGGATCACGATGACCATCCTGTCGCCGGATCTGGTTTCCACCTGATATTTTTTTCCGATACCGGGCAGATCCGATTCCCGGATAGTACCCATTTTACGGTACACCTCCACAAGGTTATCGGCAGTCCGTCACGCGTTTTCCCGCCGTTTTTCCTTCTGTTTAGAGGATTGCCATCCAAATATGCGGCTTAAGCCATTATAAACGCGCTTCGATTCTTTGGCAAACAAGGGCGCCACGATGGAAAGGATGAACACGTACAGCGCGGAAAAGGGCCTTAGCACCGGCGTAAGCCCCGCCATCACCCCGAGGTTGGCCACGATGATGGTGAATTCGCCCCGCGCCGCGACGGTCAGCCCGATGTTGGTCGAAGACCGGTACGACAGGCCCGCCTTCCGCCCCGCCACCGTGCCGGCAAACATGTTCCCGACGAGCGTCAGGACCACCGCCCCGAGGGCGATCCACACCGCGCCGCCCAGCGAGGCCGGGTCGATGCTGAGCCCGAAGCTGAAGAAAAAGATGGCGCCGAAGAAATCCCGAAACGGCACGACCGCGTGCTCGATCCGCTTGCTGTGCTCCGTCTCGGACAGCATGAGACCGAACAGGAGCGCCCCGATTGCCTCCGCCACATGGAGGGTTTCGGAGAAACCGGCCACAAAGATCATCGCCGAAAACACCACGATGACGAAAACTTCGTTGGAGGTGATGTTCAAAAGCCGGTTCAGGACGTTCTTGCCATAGTGCGCGATCAGGAAAAAGAGCAGCATGTATCCGACCGATATGGCCACGGTAAACGCGATGCCGCCCACCGACGTGGCGCCGGCCAGAAGCAGACCGGACATGACGGTGAGGAACAGGGCGAGGAAAATGTCGTCAAAAAGAATCATGCCTAGAATCAGTTCGGTTTCCGGGTTGCCGGTACGCTTCAGATCCACCAGCACTTTGGCCACGATGGCGGTGGACGAAACGGCGAACATCCCCGCGGTGATCAGCGCCTCGTAGATGGGGAAACCGACCAGCAGCCCGTATCCGAGACCGAGGCAAAAGTTGACCAGGACGTAAACCGTTCCGCCGAACACGATGTTTTTGCCCGAGCGGACCAGCTTTTGCACGGAAAATTCCAGCCCCAGATAAAAGAGCAGAAACAGCACGCCGAGCCGGCCGAGAAACATGATCACTTCTTCGGTCTTGATGAACCGGAAGTCAAGAATGCCGATCACGGGCGCGTGCGGTCCCACCAGCATGCCTATCACGATAAGGAAAGGAATGGTGGAAAACTTCAGCCTGTTGGCGATCAGGGCGGCTATGGCGACAAGGATCAACGCTGTTCCGACTTCAAACACCATGTGTTTCATATGTTCCATCCACGCAACCACCCTCCTTGCCGGCGATCGTTCGTCAGATCGGACTGTCATGAAACGTTAGGCCGTTTTTGACCTGCAATACTATTTTAGCGGAAAATGAGGCGAAAAAGAAAGATTGGGCGCGGCTTTTTTCCTTCTTTCGCCCGATTTTTCGTTTTATCGCGTTCTTTACCTGTATAACCTCTCCTCGCCCCGATGGCAACTTGAACTCACCGACAAAAAAAAGTCCGGATGCGCCGCCGTTTCCGCGCGCATCCGGGACGCCTGCCGCCCTGGGCAGGCAGGAATGGAATATGGATTGAAAAAACCGAACCCCTCAGGCGATTTCAAGCCAGGGTAGGTTGCACGATGAGCCCCTTGCCGTCGAAACGCTGCCGCGATACCGTCTCCTCCCGCAGCAGGTCCGCGGCGGCAACGGCCGCTTCGGCTTCCTCGACCACCGACGCCGGGTCCGGCACCCGGACGATGTCGGCGCCGAGTTCCGCCAGCTTGCCGGTGATGTTCATGTAGCCGCGGTCGATATGGTGCACGCCGGATACCTCGGTGACGTCCGCCGCCGCCAGTCCCGCGCAGACCAACGCGGCTCCGGCCCGGAGATCGGTGGCGCAGACGGATGCTCCCGTGAGCCGCGTGCCTCCGGAGACGATGGCCGTCCGGCCGTCTACCTTGATGTCGGCGCCCATCTTGATGAATTCCGTCACGTGCATGAAGCGATTTTCAAAAACCGTCTCGGTGACGACGCTCGTGCCTTCGGCCAGCATCAGCAGCACCATCATCGGCGCCTGCAGATCGGTGGGGAAACCGGGATACGGGAGCGTCTTGAGGTCGACGGCGCGCAGCTTGCTGCCGGGTTCGCGGCGGACGCGGATGCCGTTTTCGTCACACGACACCTCCACCCCCATCTCCTCAAGCTTCGCCACCACCGGTCCCAGATGATCCCGGATGGCGCCTTCGATGCGGACTTCACCTCCCGCCGCGGCGGCGGCGATCATGTAGGTTCCCGCCTCCACCCGGTCCGGAATGACGGTATGGGAGACCGCCTGCAGACGGTCGACGCCTTCAATGCGGATTTGGCTCGTGCCGGCGCCGCGGATCTGAGCTCCCATGGCGTTCAGGAAGTTGGCCAGATCCACGATCTCCGGCTCCCGGGCCGCGTTTTCGATCGTCGTCGTTCCCTCCGCGGTCACGGCGGCCATCATGATGTTTTCCGTCGCTCCCACGCTGGGGATATCCAGGTAAATGCGCGCGCCGCGCAGCCTGCCCTTGACGTGCGCTTCAATCGTTCCCTGGCCGAGTTCAATTTGCGCGCCCATGGCTTCGAATCCCTTGAGATGCTGGTCAATGGGGCGCGTCCCGATGGCGCAGCCGCCCGGGAGGGAAATTCGCACCTTTCCCAGCCTGGCCAGAAGCGAACCCATGACGAGAAACGAAGCGCGCATCTTTCGTACCAGATCGTACGGAGCCCGGTAAGAGTCCAGGCCGGCGGCCTGCACCTTGACCACGCCGCCGCGGTGATCCGTCCTGACGCCGAGGGACTCCAGCACTTGCAGGATGGTGCGCACGTCATCCAGCTCGGGAACTTCCCGTATGACGCTGGTGCCTTCCTCGGCCAGCAAAGAAGCGGCCAGAATCGGAAGGACGGAATTTTTGGCGCCGTTCACGCGAACCGTTCCGTGCAAAGGACGGCCGCCGCGGACGATGATTTTGTCCATGGGTCTCCCTCCGCGCTTGATCTCTTTTTGCATCCGGGAACGACGACTCCCATCCCGGGAAGTTCAGCAAAAGCAAAGACCGAGCCGAATTGTATTTCCATTGTTGTCAAACGACCACACCGTTATGCGAAAGCCGCGCTGCCTTATCCTGCCCGGAACAGCCACCTGATCGCGCCCGTCCAGGCCCAATAGTCCAGCAAAAAGCGGGCGACCCCGTAGCCGATCACGATGGCCGCGACCAGCTGCAGGAAACGCGCGCGGGGGTGCGCCGGCTGCCGGAGCAGCTTCTCCCACCGCACTTCCTGCAGCAGATGCCAGACGACGGCGATGCAGATGAGGGTGACAAGCATGCCAAGCAACGCCTGGATTCCTTGCAAATAATACACATCCGACAACCCGTTCGACATCACGCGCTCCTCCCCTCGGCGAACACCGCAAGCAGCGCCGCCCATTCCGCGCGGGTAATCATGCGGTCCGGGTAGAACCGGCCGTCCGGATAACCGTCCAGCCAGCCGGCCGCACGGGCCGCCTCAATGTAACCCGCCGCCCAGTGGCCCTGGGGCACGTCGGCAAACGAGGCCATTCCCGTGAGCGGCGCGGTGCCGGTGGCCCGGGCCAGAAGCACGGCGGCTTCCGCCCGCGTCAGCGGCAGGTCCGGCTGGATCCGCGTGCCGGGAAACGCCGTCAGCCATCCGGCCCTTTCCGCTTCGAGGATCGGCCCGTTGGCCCAGTGCCCGGCCGGCACGTCGTCAAACCGGCGGGGCGATGTTCCGGGCGTCCCTTCCGGGGGATGAAAAGCCCGAACGACGACCGTGATCGCCTCGGCCCGCGTCAGCTGCCGTTGCGGCCGGAATGTGGCGTCGCTGTAGCCGTACATCCATCCTTTTCGGAAGTTCTCCAGGATCACACGTTCCGCCCAGTGGCCCTGGATGTCGCGGAACACGCGGGGCGCCGGTTTGGTCCGAAGTTCCAGTACGTAATGGTGCGAGGGGGTTGAGGCATTGGAAGTGATTCGCACGTAATAGGTGCCGGCCTCCAGCGGGTGGTCGGGAGACCACGTCCACTGGCGCCCGTCGCTGCTCCACGCGGCGATTTGGCGCAGCCGTTCGTCCAGCAGCTCCGCCGAAAGGCGCGCATCCGGCGCGACGCCGTCAAACGCAAATTCCGCCTCGTGCGGATCGCGCAGGGTGAAGCGGTACCAGTCTTCATCCCCCGTCCGGTCGATCAATCCGGTCGCCGGCGTTCCGGGCGCGAGCGGCGTCGCCTGCAGGGGACCGTTATTCGGCTCGTTCGGGTCGTCGTTCAATGTAATATATTCCAATGTAGCCAGATAGGTACCCATCACCGGTTCCGGAAAAACGGAGATGGCGTTCCGGATGCGGATGTACCAGGTGCCGGCTTCCGCCGGAATCAGCCGGATTTCCTCCGTCTCCCCGTCGCCGCCCGCGTCCACCTGCCGGATGATGCCGCCGATCTTCTGCAGCGTAAAAGCGGGATCGATCCGGGTGGTGTCAGTCTCGACCCGGATTCGCAGCATGCCGTCTGCGGGAAGTTCCACCATGAACCAGTCTTCGTCGTTCCGCTGGTGGAACGTGCCGGTCCACTGCCGTTTTCCCGCCGTCAGGCGAATGGCTTCCAGCGGCCTGTCGTTGGGTTCGTAAGCGTCCGGCGCCATGTCCAGCCGCGCCTCGATCCGGAACGGCCACGGACCCTGCGCGCCCTGGGGCAGCGAACCTTCCACCAGTACGCGGTACCGCCCCTTCGCCGCCTTCGCGGAACCCGACAGCGGCAGCGCGCCGGCATGGATCGTCCCGCCCGTTTCCGCGCCGGGCGGCAGAATCGTCACGCGGACTTGCGACGGAGCCTGCCTTCCCGCGGGTTCGACTTTCACCGTCAGCGTGCCGTCGTACGGCACCTCCACTTCGAACCACCGGCGGCTTTCGGCGGTCCAGGCGGACAGCCGTTCTCCTCCGACCGGCAGGGTGTCCGGCTTCGACCGGTTGCCGCTTCCGCCCAGCCAGGCTTCCACCGCGCCGCCCGTCAGGGCGGCGTCCGCCTGCACCAGGCCGTATCCGGTGCGCGAATCCCAACCGGCCGCTCCGATGTCCTTCGCGGTGCGCCGCAACGCTTCCCGGATCAGCGCCGGCGTCCAGTCCGGGTATACGGCGCGAAGCAGCGCCGCGACGGCGGCCGCCTGGGGCGCCGCGATGGACGTGCCTTCCACGGTCTTGCTGCCGCCGCCCGGCACCAGCGTGCGGGCCGACCACAGGGCCGCCACATCGACTTCCGGTCCGCCGTTGGACCGGGGGTCCTCCCTGTCGGCGGCGGCGCCGGCCACGGCCAGCACCGTGGGATACGCCGCCGGGTATTGCACGGCCGCCTTCGTCCCGAGCGCGGCGGCATCGTTGCCCGTGGCGGCCACGAGCAGCACGCCCTTTTGTTCGGCCATCTCCACCGCTTCCCGGAGCTCCTGCGAATCCCGGTTCAGCCCGAGGGACAGCACGACGATGCTGGCACCATTGTCCACGGCGTAACGGATGCCCCGGGCCAGCTGCGCGGCATTGCCCGTGCCCCTGTCGTCCAGCGCCTTGACCGGCATCAGCTTCATTTGCCAGAGCGGCCGGCCGGCCGCTTCATTCAGCGCGTCCGCCACGGCGGCGATCACGCCCGCCACCGAAGTGCCGTGACCGTTCGCGTCCAAGGGCGGCTTGTCCGGTTCCAGCAGGTTGACACCGGACGTCAAATAGGGTTTAAGCCGGGGGTGATCCCGATCGACGCCGGTGTCGACAACGGCAATGGTTCCGGTCACGGTGCGGTTCATGGCCGCAAGGAGCCCGAAAGCGTCTTTCAGCTTTAGGATGCGTACAAAGTCGGTTTCGGATGCTTCTTCCGCGGCGGAACCCGTTTCCGTCGCCCGGGCGTTCCCGTCGGAAGCCTTATCATCGGAAATCGTATGTAAGTCGCCGGCGCCGGCGTCGGCGACCCGCACCTCCGCATCCGTCCCCGCAGGCTTGTCCGGCAAGGCCGGCCAATTCGCCGCGTTCCGGTCGCCCGGGGCAGCCTCCCGACCCGTCAAAACCGGAGCATCGACGGCCGCTTGGTTTGACGCGGCCGGCGCCACGGAAAGCGGCGACGCCGCCGTCAACAGCACAAGCAGCGCCGCCAGGAGCCGCATCTGACCGATTTTGCCTGCGGATACGGGACGTCCGGTCATGGCCAACCCACGCTTTCTTCCGGCGCGCGGGGCCCGGGTCCGGAACCTGTTTCCGCCGGACGGCCCGCGCAATCCCCAACTTTCGCCCGATAACTTTAGCATACCGGATATTTGCGGAAGCCGCATGGGTTTCCCGAACCAAGTCGGATTATCGGGAACCGTGAACCCCGCCGCCGAACTGTGTCAAAATTCCTACCCGCCGCGAGTACGGTTCTCCGCGGCTTACCACACCACAAGATCGGCGGGGAGGGAGAACACCGCGTCGATCCAGCCCAGAATCGGCCGCGGCAGCACGCCGAGCGCCACGCTGGCCAGCGCGCAGATCCAGATGACGATGCCGGCGGGCGCCGTCACGCCAATCCGTTCGTCGGTGCGGCCGCCGCGCATGTACATCTGCCGGATGATCCGGAAGTAGACGTAATAGGACACCACCGTCGTGCCCAGCAGGATGGCCGCCAGCCAGTATTCCTTCGTCTGCACGGTGCCGAACAGGATCAGGAGCTTCCCGAAGAAGCCGCCCGTGATCGGCAGCCCTGCCAGCGAGCAGAGGAGCACCGTCATGGCTCCGGCCGTCCACGGCGCCCGGTGGTAGAGCCCGGCGAAGGCGTCCAGGCCGGTCTGCCCTTCCGCGCGTTCCACCATGGCCACCACCGCAAAGGCACCCACATTCATGAACACATAGGCGATCAGGTAGTAGACAAACTCCGAAAACAGCGACGTATGCACATAGGTAAGATCCAGCACCAGCGGTATGGCGAGAATCCCCGCGTTCGCCACCCCGGACAGGGCCAGAAACCGTTTCGTGTCCGACTGGCGCAGGGCCCCCGTCGTGCCGACGATCATCGCGGCCGCGGCCAGCACGGCAAGCGCCGTCAGCACCAGATCGCGCTCCTGCTGTCCCATCGTGTTGAACAGCGTCCGGTAGGCCATCGCGAATACGGCGCCCTTGGTCACCACCGCCAGCAGCGCCGTGACCGGCGTGGGCGCGCCCTGGTACACATCGGCGGCCCACAGATGGAACGGCGCCAGGGCCAGCTTCAGCGCAAAGCCCGCCAGCATCAGGTAAAAGCCGATGTCCACCAGCCTGCTGAACGAACCGGTGTTCCCGAGGGCCTCGCCGATTGCGCCCAGTCCGGTCGATCCCGCCGCCCCGTACAGCAGCGACATGCCGTACAGGATGAACGCCGAGGCGACGCCGCCGGATACCAGATACTTGAAAGCCGCCTCGCCGGAAGCCGGGCGGTTTTTGCGCATGGCCACCAGCACATAGGTGGTAATGCTCATGAGCTCCAGGCCCACGTACAGCGTGATCAGCTCGGCCGAAGAGGCCATGATCATCGCCCCGAGCACCGCCGGCGGAATGAGGCTGTAGTAGTCGCCCCGGAGTGGAATGTCCTCCCGCCGGACGGAACCAAGGGAAAGCAGCACCACCAGGCCCGCCGCCGCCAGCATGACCAGCTTGAGGATGTTGGCGAAATCGTCGACGCGGTACGTGCCGCCGAGCAGGCTGACGGCGCGCCCGTCCGCGCCGGACGCCTGCAGATCCGCCATGTGCACGCAGACCAGCGCGGCGGAGACGGCAAGCGACAGCAACACGAGCCACCCGAACAGATCCCGGTTGACCCGGGCGGGCAAAAACATCTCGACGACGAGGAACACGACGCTGGCCACCAGCAGCGCAAGTTCGGGCGCGAGGGTCCAGAGGTCCTGCACGGTCAATGTCTGAAGCGCCTCCATCGTTCACCCTCCTACCCCGGTTTTGAACGCTTCAAGCAGCGGTTCGAAACTGTGCTGCATGGGATCCGTCAGCAGGGAAGGATAGACGCCGAGCAGCACGATCAGCGCCGCCAGCGCGACCATCGGCAGCGCCTCGACGAACCGGGCTTCCTTGATGCCGTCATAACGCGCGGACTGCGGACCGAAGGTGATGGCCAGCACGCCGCGCAGCACGTATGCTGCGGACAGCAGCACGCCGAGCACGGCAAACACGGTCAGCACCTTCATCGATTCGAACAGGCCGAGGAAGGCGAGGAACTCGCCCACGAATCCGGACAACCCCGGCAGGCCGAGGGTCGCCAGACCGGCGACGAGGAGGAGACCCGACATGAACGGCACGCTCTTCGCCAGTCCCCCCAGCTCGTCGATCCGCGTCGTGCCGGTCCGCTCGTACAGGCTGCCGACGATCAGGAACAGGAGCGCCGCGATGAGCCCGTGGGACACCGCCTGGAAGACGGCCCCGGTCAGTCCGACGTCGTTCAGCGATGCGACGCCGAGCAGCACGATGCCCATGTGGCTGACGCTGGAGTAGGCGAGCAGCAGCCGGAATTCCTTCTGGACGAACGCCAGGATCGCCCCGTACAGGATGCCCACGACGCCGAGCACCGCGAGGACCTGCGCCGACGCTTCCAGCTCGGCCGGGAACAGCTGCGCCGCGAACCGGATCAGGCCGTAGGCGCCCATCTTCAGCAGCACCCCGGCGTGCACCATGACGACGGACGGCGGCGCCTCGGCGTGGACCCGCAGCATCCAGGTGTGGAACGGGAACATCGGCAGCTTGATGCCGAAGGCGATGACGAGCAGCACGAACGCCGCCCATTTCAGTCCGTCCGTCAGTTGGAAAAGCGGGTCCGAAGCCAGGCTCGTTTGCGGACCGGAGCCCGTCAGATTCGCCAGGATCACATCATAGCTTCCGCTGAAGCGGAGCGCGTCTCCCCCCGCTCCCGTCGCGGTGAAGCCGGCCGTCGCCACCAGGATGAGGAACGCCAGCAGCATGAGCGCCGATCCGACGCCGTTGTAGACGAGGAAGCGGTTGGCCGCCTTTTCCCGTCCTTCCAGGCCCCAGATGCCGATCAGGAAGAAGGCCGGGATCAGCGTAAGCTCGAAGAAGATGAAGAACCAGACGACGTCGCGGGTGAGAAACACGCCGTACATGCCCGTCTGCAGCAGCAGAAACAGCACGTAGAACGTCTTCCACCGCTTGCGGATGTGCACCGACGCCAGCAGCGCCATCATGGACACAATCCCGGTCAGAAGCGCCAGCGGCAGCGACAGTCCGTCAACGCCCATCAGGTAGTCAAACGCCAGTTCCAGGGAGGAAATGCCCCCCGCGCCTTCGCTGTTGAGCGGCACGGTGAGCCAGGTGTACGCTTCCGCGTACGGTTTGTCGCCGATCAGCGGATTGTAGTCCGCGTACAGCCACACGGCGAGGAGCAGCGGCACGGCGGTGAACAGGCCGGCCACCCATCGCAGCGCGCGGGCGTTGCGGAGCGGCAGCAGCATCGTGACCAGGGCGCCGGCAAGGGGGATCCAGGTGATCAGCGACAGCACGGGAATCGCCTCGAGCATTACCACAACCTCCTTCCGGCCACCGCCAGCACGAGGATGACGACGCTGAACACCGCCGCCAGCAGGTAGCCCTGCAGCTGCCCGTTCTGCATGCGCGTGTTCAGTCTGCCGACGGCCTGGGCTATGGCCGCGATCAGCCAGACGACGCCGTCCACCACCAGGGCGTCAAACCGCCGCAGCACGTGGCCGAGGCCGCGCAGCGACCGCACGAATACCAGGTCGTAAAACTCGTCGATATAATATTTCCGTTCAAGCACCCGCACCAGCCCGGACATCCGGGCGGTGAGCGCCTTCCGGTCGATCGTTCCTTTTTGCCAGATCAGCCAGCCCAGGTAGAGCCCGAGCAGCCCGGCCGCCGTCGCCACGATCATCGCAAGGTATCCCGCGTGGTGGGCCGATTCGCCGGTGAGCCATTCGCCGAATCCGCCGTACCACGGCGTTTCCACAAAGCCCGCGATCACCGACAGCACCGCCAGCACGACCAGGGGCACCGTCATGACCGCCGGCGATTCGTGGGCGTGCGAGCCCTCCTTCGGTTTGCCGGCAAACACCAGATAGAACAGGCGCGACATGTACAACGCGGTCAGGAACGCCGTCACCGCGCCCACCGTGAACAACAGCGGGTTTTTCTCCAGCGCCGCGGCCAGGATCGCGTCCTTCGACCAGAAGCCCGCCAGCGGCGGAATGCCCGCCAGGGCCAGGGCGCCGATGCCGAACGTCCAGGCCGTGATTTTCAAGCGGCCGGCGAGACCTCCCATTTCGCGGATGTCCTGGGTGTGTACCGCGTGGATCACGCTGCCCGCGGCCAGGAACAGGAGCGCCTTGAAAAACGCGTGCGTGAACAGGTGGAACATGCCAGCCACCACCGACCCGACGCCGAGACCCAGCATCATGTAGCCCAGCTGGCTGACGGTGGAGTAGGCCAGCACGCGCTTGATGTCGTTTTGCGCCAGGGCGATGGTCGCCGCGAAAATCGCCGTGAATGCGCCGATGACCGCCACCGTGGTCATGGCTGCCGGAGAGGCTTCGAACACGGGGAACGTGCGCGCCACCAGGAACACGCCCGCCGCGACCATCGTGGCGGCGTGGATGAGGGCGCTGATCGGCGTCGGGCCTTCCATCGCGTCCGGAAGCCAGACATGCAGCGGGAACTGGCCCGACTTGCCGACGGCGCCGAGGAAGATGAGCAGCGCGATCAGCGTCGTGACGCCGGCGGAGATGGTGCCGCCGTCGTTGCCGAACACGTTGCTGATGCTGCTGAAGTCCAGTGCGTGTCCCGGCATGTACCAGAACAAAAGCAGCACGGCGATGAGCAGGCCCAGGTCGCCCACGCGGGTGACGATGAACGCCTTCTTCGCCGCGTCGCGGGCTTCCGGCTTGTGGTACCAGAAACCGACCAGCAGGAACGAACAGACGCCGACCAGTTCCCAGAAAATGTACAGCATGAGCAGGTTGTCCGCCAGCACGAGGCCCAGCATCGAAGCCAGGAAGAGCTGCACGTATGCGTAAAACACGGTCAGCCTTTCGTCGTCCCGCATGTATCCGTAGGAATACACGTTGACGAGGAACCCGACGATCGTGACGATCACCATCATCAGCGACGTCAGGTTGGTCACGTCGATGCCGATGTGCAGCGTCGCCGTTCCGAAGGCCAGCCAATCGAAGGATTGGCTGTAGTCCTCCGCTCCCGCCAGCCGTTCGCCGGCGATCAGCAGGGCGAGCACCAGGGAGCCGAGCGAGGCGGTGATTGCGACCCAGGCTCCCGTCGTCCGCAGGCTCCTGCCGAACGCGGTCAGCAGGGCGAAAGCGGCGAGCGGAAGCGTGGGGACGAGCCAGGCATATGCCGCATATACCGTTGCCATGCCTTTACCTCCTCAACTCGTCGAATTCGTCCACGTTCACCGTCACCCGGCGGCGATAGAAGACGATCAGGATGGCGACGCCGACCGCCGCCTCGGCCGCGGCGACCGAGATGGTGAACAGCGCGAAGATGTGGCCGGTCAGCGACGGGATCAGGCCGTACTTGGCGAACGCGATCAGATTCAGGTTCACCGCGTTCAGCATGAGTTCCAGCGACAGCAGCACGACGATGGCGTTGCGCTTTGTCAGCACGCCGTAAAGCCCAAGGCAGAACAGCACGGCGGCCAGCGTGAGGTAGGATCCGAGCAGCGTCACGGCAGATCGTCCTCCTCCCGCCGGGCCAGCATCACCGCGCCGACGAAAGCGACGGTGAGAAGCACCGACATGAGTTCAAAGGGAATGGCGAAGCCCGAAAAGATCATGCGTCCGATTTCGCCCACGTTGTCCTCCGGCAGGGTGTCTGCCGGCGCCGGAAAATCCGAGGCGCGGATGGCAAAGAACAGGATGCCGAACAGTGCGAGGCATCCGATGCCGGCCAGGGCTTCCATGAGCGGCCGGGGCCGCTCCTGCGATTCGTGGTCTTGCCGCGTCATCATGATCCCGAAGATCATCAGGATCGTCACCGCGCCGACGTAGACGAGCACCTGGACGAACGCGGCGAACTCCGCGCCGAGGAGCACGTACAGGCCGGCCAGCGAGATGAACGTGAAGGCGAGGGACAGCACCGAATGGATGACGCGCGTCAGGTTGAGGGCCATGACCGCCCCCGCGATCGCGCACACCGCCAGGATGAAAAAGGCGGCCAGTTCGCCGGTGATGTCGAGGTTCAGACCGAACACGGCTTATTTGGCGCCTCCTTTCGGCGCACCGATGTTGTTGTTGTCCTTGCGCACGTTCGTGTTGTTTTCCTGCAGCCAGACGCGGTCCTTGAACAGCTCGTCGCGGCTGTAGGCGGCGAGTTCAAAGTTGTTCGTCATCACGATCGCCTCGGTCGGACACACTTCGGTGCACAGGTCGCACAGGATGCAGATCTCGAAGTTGATGTCGTAGGTGTCGATGACCCTGCCCTTTTTCTCCGGATCCGGATTCGGCTTGCCGCTCATCGTGATGCATTGCGTCGGACAGATGCGCGCGCACTGGAAGCACACGATGCATTTGTCCGGGTCGAAATGCTGGATGCCGCGAAACCGGTCGGGCATCACGATCGGCTCGTCCGGATACTTGTAGGTGGACTTGCGGGTGCCCAGCGTCTTCAGCGTGACGCCGAGGCCTTTCATCATTCCGATCATGTCGTCAATCCCCCCATCCGAACCAGTGGATGCCCGCGGCCGTGATGAAAATGTTCAGCATGGCCAGCGGCAGCAGCACCTTCCACGCGAGTCCCATCAGCTGGTCCACCCTGAGGCGCGGGAACGTGGCGCGGACCCAGAACACGAAAAACACGACGAGCAGAAACTTCAGGATGAACCAGACGATGCCCGGGATGAAATCCAGCTGCGGCAGCGGCGGATGCCAGCCGCCCAGGAACAGGATGGTCGTCAGGCAGGCGATGGCGTACAGGTACACGTATTCGGCCAGCATGAAAAAAGCGAACCGGAAGCCGCTGTACTCCGTGTGATAGCCCGCGACGAGTTCCGATTCCGCTTCCGGCAGGTCGAAGGGCGTCCGGTTCAGCTCGGCGAGCGCGGACACCAGGAAAACGCCAAAGCCGATGATCTGCGGCAGGAAGTTCCAGTTCCAGAAATATCCTTCCTGCGCCAGCACGATCTCCCGCAGGTTGAGGCTGCCGGTCATCATCGCGACGCCGACGACGGAGATGACGAGGGGCACCTCGTAGCTGATCATCTGCGCGGCCGAGCGCATGCCGCCCAGCAGGGCGTATTTGTTGTTGGACGCCCAGCCGGCGGTGACGATGGCGATGGTGGTGACGCCCGAAAGGGCCACATAATACAGAAAGCCGACGTTCACGTCCGCGAACTGCAGGTTCATCCCGTACGGGATGATCGACAGGGCGGCGAACGACGGAATGAACGCCAGGGCAGGGGCCATGATGAACAGGACCCGGTCCGCCTTGGCGGGAATGGTGTCTTCCTTGAGGAGCAGTTTCGCCACGTCGGCCACCGTCTGGAGCAGCCCGAACGGACCGACCCGGTTCGGACCTTTGCGGAATTGCATCCAGCCGATGATTTTCCGCTCGAAGTAGATGGCGTAGGTGACGAAAACGATGACCACCGCCAGCACGCAGAGCGCGCCAAGGGTAAACCAGGCGGCGTTCGTCCAGCTCAGGGGCTGGTCCCAAAGCCGCTGCATCAGCAATCCACCTCCCCGAGCACGATATCGATGCCGCCGAGAATGGTCACCAGGTTGGTCATGCTTTCACCCACAAGCAGTTTGGGCAAAATCTGCAGGTTGACAAACGACGGCCGGCGGAACTTCAGGCGATACGGCTCCGCCTTGCCCTTGGAGACGATATAGCAGCCGATTTCCCCGCGGGGCGACTCGATGCGGACGTACACTTCCCCGGCGGGCGGACGGATGGCGCGCGGCACCTTGCCCATCGTCTCGCCTTCCGGAGGGAACTGCTCCAGGGCCTGCTCCAGGATGCGCAGGCTCTGGCGGATCTCTTCCGTCCGGACGTAGTAGCGGTCGTAGCAGTCGCCGTTCTTGCCGACGGGAATGTCGAAGTCGAAACGGTCGTAGATGCAGTAGGGTTCGTTTTTGCGCAGGTCCCACTTCACGCCGGTGCAGCGCAGGTTCGCGCCCGTCAGCCCGTACTGGATGGCGGTCTCGGCGTCGTAGGCGCCGATTCCCTTGACACGGGCCAGGAAGATTTCGTTGCCGCTCACCAGGTTGTGGTATTCGTCCAGGCGTCCCTTCATGTCCTTCACGAACGCCTTGACCTTGTCGATCCACCCTTCCGGCGCGTCCCATTTGACGCCGCCGACGCGCATGTAGTTATAGGTCAACCGCGCGCCGCACAGTTCGTTGAACAGCTGCAGGATGCGCTCCCGGTCGTTGAACGCGAACAGGAACGGGCTGAGGGCGCCGACGTCCAGCAGGTACGTGCCCCACCAGACCAGATGGCTCGCGATGCGCTGCAGCTCCATGACGATGAGGCGGAGGAACTGGGCGCGCTCCGGCACCTCGATGCCCATCATTTTCTCCACGGCGTAGCAGAGCACGTAGTTGTTCGTCATCGCCGACACGTAGTCCATCCGGTCGGTGTACGGGATGATCTGCGTGTAGTTCAGGCTTTCCGCCAGCTTCTCCGTTCCGCGGTGCAGATACCCGATCACCGGCTCGACATGGGTGATGACTTCCCCGTCCAGCTTGACGACAACGCGCAGCACGCCGTGCGTGCTCGGATGCTGGGGGCCTACGTTAAGCAGGAGCTCTTCGGTTCGGATCAAGCGCTTACACCTCCGGATCCAGCGGCACGTAGTCTTTGCGCAGCGGATGGCCGACCCAGTCTTCCGGCAGCATGATGCGGCGCAAATCCGGATGACCCGGGAAAGCGATGCCCAGGAGGTCGTAGATTTCGCGTTCCTGCCAGTTGGCCGTCGACCAGAGCGGCGTGACCGAGGGCACCGAAGGATTGTCGCGGTTCGTCCGCACTTTCACGCAGTACGTGTCTCCGCTGTCCATGTTCAGGAGATGGTAGACGACTTCCATGTGCGTTTCGTAGTCGACGCCGGCCACGTTCCGCAGGAAGCGGAAACCGAACTCCTTGTGGTCGCGCAGCACTTCCGCGGCCTTCAGCCAATGCTCGCCGCGGATGACCAGCGTCGGCATGTCGTCGTTGAACGGGTTGAGGGTGGCTTCCTCCACCGCGTCTTCCGCCACCAGCTCCTTGAGCAGCTGCACGGCGCGGTCCAGCTTCGGCTGGTTCGGGGAAGGCTTGGGGGGCTCGGCCGCCGCCCCTTCGCCGCCGGCCGCCGCAGCTCCTCCGGCTGCAGCACGCGCTCCGGCGGCCGCTCCCGCCGAGGCTCCCGCAGCCGCGCCGCCCTGCGCGGCCAGCTTGGCCGCCCGGGCCGCCAAAGCCGCCTGGCGACGGGCTTCCTTTTCTTCATCGGTCAGCGGACGCTTCTCCTGAGCCGCCGCCGGTTGCGAAGCGGCCGGTTGCGACGGCTCGGCAGCCGGCTGCGGCGCGCTTTGCTTCGCTTCGCCGGCAGACTGCTGCGCCTCCGCATGCTTCGGCTCCACGCCCGGTTGCGGCGCCGCGGGTTGCTGCGGCGCTTCCGCCGGCTGAGGCGGGGCTTGCTGCGATTCAGCGGCCGCCTGCGGCTGCTCCGCCTGCCGCGGGGCTTCGGCCGGTTGCTGCTGATCCGCGGCCGGCTGCGGTGCTTCCGCCGCCTGCGGCTGCCCGTCTGCCTGCTGTTCGGGCGCCTTCGCTTCTCCCTCTTCGGGGCGGGCGCCGTTTTGTTTTTGCTCTTCGCTCATTCGTCCGTCACCCGCTTCCCGGTTTTCGCCTCGTAGCGGATTTTCTCCTGCAGCTTGTTGATCCCGTAAATGAGCGCCGCCGGGTTGGGCGGGCAACCCGGAATATACACGTCGACGGGGACGATCTGGTCGACCCCTTTGACGACGGAATAGGAGCGCACATAAGGACCGCCCGCCGTCGCGCAGGAGCCCATGGCAATGACCCATTTGGGTTCGGGCATCTGCTCGTACAGCTGGCGGAGCAGCGGAGCCATCTTCTTCGTGACGGTGCCGGAGACAATCATGACGTCGGCCTGGCGCGGCGACGCCCGGAACATGACGCCGAAGCGGTCGAGGTCATAGTGGGGGGCGCCCGCGGCCATCATTTCAATGGCACAGCAAGCCAGCCCGAAGGTCAGCGGCCACAGCGAGTTGCTGCGCACCCAGCCCTTGAGCTGTTCCACCGTTCCCAGAATGACGTTCCGCTCCAGCTCGCGCTTCTCTTCCAGCGTGATGTTGGCTAAATCGAGTTCCATTGCAGCACCTTCTTTCTCCAGGCGTAGATCAGACCCACCAGGAGCAGTCCGATGAAAATGACCATTTCCGCCAACGCAAAAAGACCGAGCTTCCGGTAAGCAACGGCCCAGGGATAAAGAAATGCGATTTCCACGTCAAACACGACGAACATCAGCGCGTACTGATAGTAGCGGATATTGAAGCGAACGCGGCTGTCGACCTGCGGCACAAGCCCGCTTTCGTAGGTGACGGCTTTCGCCGCCGTAGGCTTGTTCGGGCGGAGCAGCCTGCCGACAAACAACACGGCGATCGGAAACAGGATTCCCAAAATGAGAAACACCGCAACGATGACGTACGAGTTGACATAGATATGGCTCATGCAACCGCCTCCGCAGCCTGTCATCCGGAACTTGCCGTGTCGGAAAACGACGCCGAAACACGGTTAAAATTCCTTCATTATTATATCAAAGCCGTTCTGTCAAGTCCATGAAAATGAAATGACGGCAGCCCGCGCCAGATTACGCCTGACGGCGCATTTTGCGGGCGAAGTGCTCGGCGATTTTGCGCCCGTGGAAGCGGCCCGTTTCGATGAAGATTTCGTTGGCGTTCGCCCCGGAAGCCACCACGCCGGCCAGGTACAGTCCGGGCACGTTGGTTTCCATCGTATCCGGATCGTACGCCGGCGGCCGGCCGTCGTCAGGCGCGTCCACGCCCATGGCGCGCAGGAACGAACGGTCCGGGCGGAATCCGGTCATCGCCAGCACGAAATCGCACGGAATATCCTCGGTCTTGCCGGAAGGCCCGCGCACCTTCACGCGGTCCGGCTCGATGGCGGCGACATGCGTCTCCAGGCGAAGGGCGATCTTCCCCTTGTTCACCGCGCTGTCGAACAGCGGCCGAATCCAGGGCTTGATGTTCGGCGAAACCGCCGCTCCCCGGTACACGACGGTGACTTGCGCGCCGACGCGCTCCAGCTCCAGCGCCGCGTCCGCCGCCGAATTGCTGCCGCCGATCACGACCACGCGGGTCCCCGCGTAAGGGTGCGCCTCGCGGAAGAAATGGCTGACGTGCGGCAGGTCTTCCCCCGGCACGCCGAGCCGGACCGGGTGGTCGAAATAGCCGGTGGCTACCACCAGGGCGCGGCTTTCGGTTTCCCGCTTTTCGCCCGCCTTGGTCTCGGATCGGATCAGAAAGCCGTTCTCCCGCCGCTCCACCGCCGTCACTTTCTCATACCGGCGTATGCGGAAATTGCGCCGCTCGGCCACCGTACGGTAATAGACGAGCGCCTCGTGGCGGTACGGCTTGGGGTTCGGCGTCACAAAGGGCACGCCGGCGATCTCAAGGAGTTCGGGGGTGCTGAAAAACTGCATGTTGGTCGGATACAGATATATGGAATTGGCCACGTTTTCCTTCTCGATGATCAGCGGATCGAACCCGCGGTCCTGCAGTTCCGCGGCGGCGGACAATCCGCACGGACCCGCGCCGATGATGACGATATCTTCCACGCCGCATGACCTCCTCCACAGTGTGTCATTCCACCGGGCGTCTTAACCATCTTACCACAAGGCGAAATAAACAAAAATCGCCGGCAGGGCGGACCAGGATCCGCCTTGCCGGCGCCGTGCGCATTCGAAACATCTCCGCACTTCGCGGCGGATTCGGATTCAATCTTCGCTGCCGCGCGCAGCCTGAAGGCGCGCCAGCGCCCGCTGCAGGGCCAGTTCGGCGCGGCGGAAATCGATGTTTTCCTGCTTGGCGCGAAGCCTGGCCTCGGCCCGTTCCTTCGCCGCGCGCGCCCGCAGGACATCGATGTCGCTGCCTTTTTCCGCCATTTCGGCGAGAATGACCACCTTGTCCTTGCGCACTTCCATGAATCCGCCGTGGACGGCGAGCCACTCCACCCTGTCGTCCGCCGCCTTCCTGACCTTCACGGGAGCGATCTTCAGCGGCGTCACCAGCGGAATGTGGTTCGGCAACACGCCGAGACTGCCGCCTACGCCCCTGACGGACACCATCCGCACGTCTTCTTCGTAAACCTTGCGATCCGGCGTGACGACCTCCAGCCGAAGGGTGCGCATCTGGATCCCCCCTCAGCGAGCCGGTCAGGCGACCTGCGCGGCGAGTTTTTTCGCCTTCTCGACGGCTTCGTCAATGGTGCCCACGTTGTGGAACGCCGGTTCCGGAAGGTCGTCGTGCTTGCCTTCCAGGATTTCCTTGAAGCCGCGCACCGTTTCCCGGACCGGCACGTACACGCCGGGAATGCCGTTGAACGGCTCGGCCACGTGCAGCGGCTGCGACAGGAACAGCTCGATGCGGCGGGCGCGGTGGACGACCAGCTTGTCTTCTTCCGTCAGTTCGTCCATGCCCAGGATGGCGATGATGTCCAGAAGCTCCTTGTAGCGCTGCAGGATCTTCTTGACGCCCTGGGCCACTTCGTAGTGCTCCTGGCCGACGATTTCCGGCGCCAGGATCCGCGAGGAGGACGCCAGCGGGTCGACGGCGGGGTAGATCCCTTTGGCCGCGATTTCCCGCTCCAGGTTGGTCGTCGCGTCCAGGTGGGCGAACGCCGTCGCCGGAGCCGGGTCGGTGTAGTCGTCCGCGGGCACGTAGATCGCCTGGACCGACGTAATGGAGCCTTTGCGCGTGGAGGTGATCCGCTCCTGCAGCTGGCCCATTTCCGTCGCCAGCGTCGGCTGGTAACCGACGGCGGAAGGCATCCGGCCGAGCAGCGCGGACACCTCGGAACCGGCCTGCACGAAACGGAAGATGTTGTCGATGAACAGCAGCACATCGCGGCCTTCCTCGTCGCGGAAGTACTCCGCCAGCGTCAGGCCCGTCAGGCCGACGCGCAGCCGCGCGCCCGGCGGTTCGTTCATCTGCCCGAACACCATGGCGGTCTTCGAGATGACGCCGGAATCTTTCATTTCATGGTACAGGTCGTTGCCTTCGCGGGTCCGCTCGCCGACGCCGGCGAACACGGAGATCCCGCCGTGCTCCTGCGCGATGTTGTGGATGAGCTCCTGCATGAGCACCGTCTTGCCCACGCCGGCGCCGCCGAACAGGCCGATCTTGCCGCCTCTGGCGTACGGCGCGATCAGGTCGATGACCTTGATGCCGGTCTCCAGCATTTCCGTCGTGGTGGACAGGTTCTCGAACACCGGAGCCGGCCGGTGGATCGGATATTGGTGGGTGCGGTCGACTTCGCCGGCCCCGTCGATCGGCTCGCCGAGTACGTTGAACACGCGGCCCAGCGTGGCCGGCCCGACCGGAATCGTGATCGGCCCTCCCGTGTCCACCGCCTCCATGCCGCGGACCAGACCGTCGGTGGACGCCATGGCCACGCAGCGGACCAGGTTGTCGCCGAGGTGCTGGGCCACTTCGACGGTCAGGTCGATTTCCAGACCGGTATCGCTTTTATCCTGGATTTTGATGGCGTTCAGGATTTCCGGAAGATGTCCGCCCTCGAACTCGATGTCGACGACGGGCCCCATCACCTGAACGACACGGCCCTTGTTCATGTGTTTCCCTCCCAAATTCCCGCTTGATTTGCGTATATTGCCGTTACTGCAGCGCGTTGGCGCCGCCGACGATTTCCGCGATTTCCTGCGTAATGGACGCCTGCCGCTCGCGGTTGTACTGCAGCGTCAGGGAGTCGATCATCTTGCCCGCGTTCTTGTTGGCGTTGCCCATCGCGGTCATGCGCGCGCCGAACTCGCTGGCTTTGCTCTCCAGGACGGCGCTGTAGATCAGCGTCTCCGCGTATCGCGGAAGCAGGGCGTCAAGCACTTCTTCCGCGGACGGCTCGTATTCGTACGTCGCCTTCTGCCCGCCCAGATTGTCCTCGGTCAGCGGAAGCAGGCGCTTCTTGACAGGCACCTGGCTCAGGGCGCTGCGGAACTCGTTGTAGATCAGGTACAGCTCGTCGTATTTTTCCTCGATGAACCCGTCCACGGCCGCCTTCGCGATGGACTTGATGTCCAGATACGAAGGGGAGTCCGGCAGTTCCGTGATCTCGTGGGCGATGGGGATCTTGCGGCGCCGGAAGAAGTCGCGTCCCTTGCGTCCGACCACCATCACCACGTATTCGTCCTGCGACGCGTGCCGTCTGATTTCAGCGAGCGCCAGGCGCAGCACGTTGGCGTTGTATCCGCCGGCGAGCCCGCGGTCCGACGTGAGGATCAGGTAACCGGTCCGCCGGATTTCCCGCGCTTTGAGCATCGGGTGACGGATATCCGAACCCGCGGCGATGGAGGAGATGACCTCCTTCATCTTCTCGGCGTAAGGCCGCGCGGCGACGGCGGCCATCTGGGCGCGCTTCAGCTTGGAAGCGGCGACCAGCTCCATCGCCTTGGTCATTTGCTTCATGCCTTGCATGCTGCGGATTTTCCGCTTGAGGGCACGCAATCCTTTCGCCATTCAACTCACCACCTTGGACGCATCCGCCCGCGCTCAGGACGAAACGGCGAACGATTTCTTGAATTCCTGGATCGCGTTCACGAGGGCTTCCTCGTTCTCCGGCGTCAGGTCCTTCGTGTCGCGGATGGAGGCGAAAATCTCCGGACGGTTCGCGTCCACCCAGGCGTGGAATTCCGCCTCGAAGCGCCGCACGTCCTGCAGGGGAATGTCGTCCAGATGTCCCCGCGTGACGCAGAACAGGGATACGACCTGCTTTTCCACCGGCATCGGCTGGTTGACGCCCTGTTTCAGGATTTCCATCGTCCGGGCGCCGCGGTTCAGGCGGGCTTGCGTGACCTTGTCGAGGTCCGAGCCGAACTGGGCGAACGCCGCCAGCTGACGGTACTGGGCCAGGTCGAGCTTCAGGGAGCCGGCGACCTTCTTCATCGCCTTGATCTGCGCCGAGCTGCCGACGCGGGAAACCGAGATGCCGACGTTGATGGCCGGCCGCTGGCCCGCATAGAACAGTTCGGACTCCAGGAAGATCTGGCCGTCGGTGATGGAGATGACGTTGGTCGGAATGTATGCCGACACGTCGCCCGCCTGGGTTTCAATGAACGGCAGCGCGGTCAGGGAACCGCCGCCGAGCTTGTCGTTCAGCTTCGCCGCGCGTTCGAGCAAACGGGAGTGCAGGTAGAACACGTCGCCCGGATACGCTTCGCGGCCCGGAGGACGGCGAAGCAGCAGGGACAGCTCGCGGTAGGCGGCCGCCTGCTTGGACAGGTCGTCGTACACGACCAGGACGTGCTTGCCTTGATACATGAAATATTCGCCCATCGCGCAACCGGTATAGGGCGCGATGTAGAGCATCGGCGCCGGGTCGGAGGCGCTGGCGGACACCACGATGGTGTAGTCCAGGGCGCCGTGCTTGCGGAGCGTCTCCACGACGCCGCGCACCGTCGACTGCTTCTGGCCGATGGCGACGTAGATGCAGATGACGTTTTGGTCTTTCTGGTTGACGATGGTGTCGATGGCGACGGTTGTCTTCCCGGTTTGCCGGTCGCCGATGATGAGCTCGCGCTGGCCGCGACCGATCGGAATCATCGAGTCGATCGCCTTGATGCCCGTTTGCAGCGGTTCATGGACGGACTTGCGGTCCATGACGCTCGGGGCGCGAGATTCGATGGGACGGAATTTGCCCGTATTGATCGGGCCGAGGCCGTCGATGGGCTGGCCGATGGCGTTGACGACGCGGCCGAGCAGTTCCTCGCCGACCGGCACTTCCATGATGCGGCCGGTCCGCTTCACCTGGGAGCCTTCCTTGATTTCCTTGTAGGGGCCCATGATGACGACCCCGACGTTGTCCTCTTCCAGGTTCAGGGCCATGCCGTAGACACCGTTCTCGAATTCGAGCAATTCGCTGGCCATACATTTCGCCAGGCCGTGCACGCGGGCGATCCCGTCACCCACGTACACCACGGTGCCGACGTCGGCGACCTGAATGTCGGACTGGTAGTTTTCGATTTGCTGCTTGATTAGCGTACTGATTTCTTCAGGCCTGATGCTCAATTCGTTCACCCCTGTCCTTGCATGCTGGGTCCTTGCCATCCGGCGAGCTTCCGTTCGTCTCGCCGCTCAAGGCCGGTTTCCGCCAACCGGCTCCTTTCTTTTTCGCTCGTTGCATTCCCTGCCGGCTTCCTGTAAGCCCCAAACGGGCGTCACCGGGTGGCCAGCAGATCCTTCTCCAGACGGGCAAGCTTGCTTCTCAGGCTGCCGTCGTACAGCGTGTCGCCGATGCGCACGGTAAGTCCGCCCAGCAGCGAGGGATCGACGTTCGCCTGAAGGCGGACGGTTTTCCCCAGGATTTTTCCGAACGCGGCGGCCAGGCGGTCCTTCTCCTCGTCGGACAGCGGCTTGGCGGAGGTCACGGTGGCGTCGATTCGTCCGAGCGCCTCCCCGGACAGTGCCATGAACGCTTCCCGCACGGCATCGATTTCGTTCTGGCGTCCCCGTTCGACGAGGAGACAGAGCGCGTTCAGCACCTCCGCCGAAACGGTCTGTCCGAACACCGTGCGCAGCGCGCCAGTCTTCGCTTCCTGCGGTACGCCCGGCGCGGAAAGGAAGGCGCGCAGTTCGGCGTTCCCCTCCAGCACGTCCGCAACTAGCTTCAGGTGGTTTTCCGTTTCCGCGACCTGTCCCTTGGCCTGCGCCACTTCGAACAGCGCCTTCGCGTACCTTTTGGCGGCAACCGTTCCCCGTCTCATGACCGGTTCCCTACCTCTTGCAGGTAGCGCTCCACCAAATCTTTTTGCGCCTGTTCGTCAATTTGTCTTTCGATGATCTTCTCGGCGATCCGGACGGAAAGTCCGCCGATTTCCGCCTTCAGGGCGGCCAGCGCTTTATCCTTCTCGCGCTCGATGTCGCGGACCGCTTCCGTCTTCAGGCGTTCGGCTTCCTCCCGGGCGGCCTTGATGATTTCCTCGGCCTGCCGGGCGCCGGTGATTTTCGCCTGTTCAATCATGTCGTAGGCTTCCTTGCGGGCCTGCTGAAGCGCCTGCTTCTGCTCTTCCAGCAGGCGTTCGGCTTCCCTGCGGCTGTTTTCCGCGTTTTCCACCTGTTCCTTCACCAGCTGGCGGCGCCGCTCCATCACGCCGAGCAACGGCTTGAAAGCGTAACGCTGCAGCAGGAACAACAGGATGCCGAACGCGATGAGTTGTATGAAAAATGTGGAAGGGATTAGGTTGCCCACCCAATGTCACTCCTTTCCCGGAATCCCGCTTCCGCCTGCAAAAGGAAGGCGCGGAGGGCAAAGCGCTCTCCCCGCCTTTCTTTCCTTGTCCCGGCTTACGCTCTGCCCATCAGGATGAAGGCCAGAACGAGGCCGATGATCGGAAGGGCTTCCACGAGGCCGACACCGATGAACGCGGTCGTTTGCAGCGTGCCGCGCAGTTCAGGCTGGCGGGCAATCCCTTCGATGGTGCGGCTGAAGATCAAGCCGTTGCCGATACCCGCGCCGAGCGCGCCAAGACCGAACACGATACCCGCAGCCACAAGAGCAAGATTTTCCATGATCGAAATTCCTCCTTGAGATGATCCTTTCGGTTTTTCCTCTTAAATCTTCGATGTGGTTCTTTTGATCTCGCTGGATGTGCCTGTTTTCTCAATGATCTTCTTCATGAACGGTATTCTGCGCGATGTACACCATCGTCAGCATCGTGAAGACGAAAGCCTGGATGGTGCCGACAAAGATGCTGAAGCCTTGCCAGACCATCAGGAAAGGTATGCCTGCCACACCCATGCCGAGAATGACGGCGATCATGACTTCGCCGGCGTAAATGTTGCCGAATAGACGAAGACCGAGCGTCAGCGGCTTGGACAATTGTTCGATGATGTTGATGGGCAGGAAAAACCACCACGGCTGCAGATAGTGCTTGAGGTAATGACGCCGGTTCACGCGCAGCCCCTGCACGTGGGAGAGAACGATGACGGTCAGCGCGAGCGCCATCGTCGACATCGCGTCGGCGGTCGGGGATTTCCACCAGGCAACGTGGAGAACCCCTTCATGATGCCCACCCGCCGGAACGACCAGTTCCTGGCCGAAGATGGTCGGGTGCGAAGCGCTTACTTCCGTCACGATGCCCAGCGGCAGGCCAAGCATGTTGCCGATGAAGATATACATGATCAGCGCAAGGCCGAGCGTGAGGTAGATGCGGCCTTTCCGGTAATCCATGGCCGTGCCGATAATCCCTTGCACGAATTCAACCAGCCACTCCAGGAAGTTCTGCATTTTGCCGGGGTTCTCCACGGACAAATTGCGAACCGCAAGGCGGGCGATGACGAACACGATCACGCTTGTGATCAGGATCATGGCAATCGCGGCAAGATCGAAAGGGATTCCGCCGATTTCTATCACTGGCGCTAAATGATCCATTTAACGTTTCTCACCCCTTTCGTCGGTCGGACGTCTGCGCGCGCCTCGCCGCAGCGCCAACCATCCCCAGAGAAACGCGGCCAGCGGCGCAACCGCCAGACCGGATACCGTCGCGACGGGATCGAATCCGCATACGCGAACGGACAGGATAAAGACCAAGAGAGCGATGGCTCCCCGCACCGCAAAGCCGAAGCCCGCGCGGGGCTTCGCTCCGGATGCGGCGGCGCCGGCCGTTCTCGCGATTTTCCAGGCCAGATGCCAGGAAACCGCCAGACCGCCTATGGCCCCAACCATAAAACCGCCGAAGATGTCACTTCCCGCGGGCCAGATCGCCCACGCCAGACATCCCGCGGACAAAAAAAATAACGTCAATCGCGTGATGTTGCGTACAAGTACGGGCAAATCACCGGTCACTTTCGTCCAACCCCCGCGTACTTGCGGATCAGGCCCGCCGCCGAACCGATCCCGGCTACCAGGCCGACGATCAATCCGACGAGATACCAATGATCCGTCCCGTAGTGGCGGTCGGCGATCGTGCCGATCCACCAGCCCAGCCCGATGTTGACCGCCATTTCAGCGCCGATGGCGCTGACCAGACCGGCGGCCCTCCAAGGGTTGTCCTTCTCCCTGGACGGAGGCTCCCGCCTGGATTCGGGCATGCCTTGCCACTCCTTTGATCCGCCGGGAAGATTGACGAAAGCGAAAGCGGGCGTGTTTCTTGTCGAGACCCACGTTTAATTGTAGCTTGGCGCATTCGCGTTTGTCAATTCACAGGCGGGTGGAAAATCGGGGTTTTCATCTATAAATAATGAGGACTTTGTGAACAAGGGACCGTACAGTACGACTGTATGCTGTATGCAGGGCGGCATCCGCGGAGGGTCCGGAACCTTGCGCGGTGCCCCCCCGCCAAAAGTTCATCCCGCGATCGGCCCTCGGGACGGCCGGAAAGGCGCGGGGCGTTCCCCGAGCCCGAAATGGTGCAGGATCGCCTGCGCGATCCGCTGCGAAGCCCGCCCGTCCCCGTAAGGATTGACGGCGCGGCTCATCCGCTCGTAGGCGGCCCGGTCCGTCAGCAGGCGGTGCGCCTTGGCGAACACCGCTTCCTCATCCGTTCCGGCCAGCTCCAGCACCCCCGCCTCGATCCCCTCCGGCCGCTCGGTGGTGTCGCGCAGCACGAGCACCGGCACGCCAAACGAGGGCGCTTCCTCCTGCAGGCCGCCAGAATCCGTCAGGATCAGGTGCGTGTGCGGATACAGGTTGTGCAGTTCCGTCACGTCGACGGGATCGGTCAGCAGGATGCGCGGATGGCCGCCCAGTACTTCATGGGCCGGTTCGCGGACCGCCGGGCTCGGATGCACGGGATACACGACGGCGATGTCGGCGAATTCGTCCGCCAGCCGCCGCACCGCGCGAAAGATTCTCCGGTGCGGCTCGCCCTGCGCTTCCCGCCGGTGGGCGGTCATCAGGACGAGGCGCTTGCCTCTTGCCCAGTCCAGGATCGGATGGGTGAAATCCCGGGACACCGTGTATTGAAAAACGTCGGTGATGGTGTTGCCGGTGACGTAGATGCTTTCTTCCGGCTTGTTTTCCTTTCGCAGATTGCCCGCCGACCACTCCGTGGGCGCAAAATGCAGATCGGCAAGCACCCCGGTCAACTGCCGGTTCATTTCCTCCGGATACGGCGCGAACTTGTTCCAGGTGCGCAGTCCCGCCTCGACGTGCCCGACCTTGATCTGCCGCAGGAACGCCACGAAGCTGGCCAGGAACGTCGTCAGCGTGTCGCCGTGCACCAGCACCAAATCCGGTTTCGCCTCTTTCAGCACCGGTTCCAGCCTTTCCAGCACGCGGACGGAAACATCGAACAGCGACTGCTGCTCCTGCATGACGTCCAGATCGTAATCCGGACGGATGCCGAACACGTCCAGCACCTGGTCGAGCATATGGCGGTGCTGCGCGGTGACGCAGACCAGCGTCTCGAACACGTCGGAGCGCTTTTTCAGCTCCAGGATGAGCGGCGCCATCTTGATCGCTTCGGGCCGAACGCCAAATATGGTCATTACCCGGATCGGTTTGTTCATCGCTATCTCCTCGTCGGCGTTCGTGTCAATCCGTGCCGTACAGGCGGTCGCCCGCGTCGCCGAGACCGGGCACGATGTACCCGTGTTCGTCCAGGCGTTCGTCCACGGCGGCGGTGTAGATGTCCACGTCGGGATGCGCTTCGTGCAGGGCGCGCACGCCCTCGGGCGAAGCGATCAGGCAAAGCATTTTCGTCGGGCGGCAGTTCCGCTGCTTCAGCATGGAAATCGCCGCGACGGCCGATCCGCCGGTGGCCAGCATCGGATCGATGACGATCAGATCGCGCTCTTCAGCGTCGGACGGCAGGCTGATGTAATACTGCACCGGCTTGAGCGTATCCGGGTCCCGGTACAGCCCGATGTGCCCCACCTTCGCGGAGGGCAACAGCCGGAGCAGGCCTTCCACCATGCCGAGCCCGGCCCGCAAAATCGGGATGAGCCCGATTTTCCGTCCGGCGATGGTCTTGCCTTCCGCCCGTCCGACGGGCGTTTCCACCGTCATCGGCGCCAGCGGAAGATCCCTCGTCGCTTCAATGCCGATCAGGGTGGCCGTTTCCTCGACGAGCTCGCGAAATTGCTTGTGGTTTGTCGTTTTGTCGCGAATGATGGTCAGCTTGTGCTGAATCAGCGGGTGGTCGCATACGACCAGGCGTCCCATCCCATCCCTCTCCTTCCGTCTGCGCTCCGCTTGCCGTCGTTCATTATACCATTAGCGCGCCAAATGCGGAAACAGGGGGGGCCGCACCAAACCCGGGGCAAGCGCATAGCATGCAGCAAGGAGGAATGCCCATGCCAAACCCGCCAGTGCCGAAAGAGGTCGTTTTGTACCAGGCGCCCCATGACTGGTCCCATCAGGCCCGCAAAGTTCGCCAGCAGCTGACGCACGTCTGCGGACAGTGCCTGCATCGCCGGGTCCGCGTACAGACGGTCGACGGCATGGTCTACGAGGGCATCATGCTCGGCGCCGACGGCTGCCACCTGCACCTCGCGGTGGGACCCGAGGCGGCCATGCACGGATACGGACCGGGAGCGCACGGCGCGAGATTCTGGGGTCCGTTCGCGGCCAGTTCGATTTTGACGCTGGTGCTTTACGAGCTGCTGGTCATCACCCTCCTCGCCTGACATCATCCGACCGTCGCAGGGGCGCCCAGCTGTCCTGCCGGCGCGCGTCCGCGGTGCGCCGGAATTTTTTTGCGTTTGCCGCTCCCTCTCCCCTGCAAGATCAGGCAAATGCTTTCTTGCTTTCCATGGATGGATTGGGCATTCAAACCGGATTTCTGTACAATAAATAAAACAAAACCGCCCAGGAGGGGGAGAAATCGTGAGCCGTTTGGGAGAGCCTTTTGAGATCCGGGGACTCAAGCTGCGCAACCGCATCGTCATGAGTCCGATGTGTCAATACATGGTGGATGCGGAGGACGGCAAGCCGAACGACTGGCACTTCGTGCATTATACCTCCCGCGCCGTCGGGGGAACCGGCCTGATCATCATCGAAGCCACCGGGGTCGATCCCGCCGGCCGCATTACCAACCGCGACCTTGGCCTCTGGTCGGACGAGCACATCCCCCATTTCCGGAAAATCATCGACAGCCTGCACCGCTTCGGGGCGAAAGTCGCCGTGCAAATCGCCCACGCCGGACGCAAGGCGCAGGATGCCGTGCCGCCGGTGGCGCCCTCCCCGATCCCGTTCGGCAAGGGATTCCGGACGCCGCACGAACTGACCACGGAGGAAGTCCGGGCCCTCGTGGACAAATTCGCCCAGGCGGCCCGCCGGGCGGTGGAAGCGGGCGCGGACGCGGTGGAGCTGCACGGGGCGCACGGCTACCTGATCCACCAGTTCCATTCGCCGCTGACGAACCGCCGGACGGACGAGTACGGGAAAGACCGGACCCGCTTCGCGGCGGAGACCATCCGCGCCATCAAAGCCGTCCTCCCCGGGGACAAGCCTCTGTTGATGCGCATTTCCGCGGTCGAGTATGTCGAAGGCGGCTACGGCCTGGAAGAGTCGGTTTCGTTCTGCCGGGTTTACCGCGACGCCGGCGTCGATATGTTTGACGTCTCCAGCGGCGGGGAACATCCGAAAGGGGCGGCCCACCCCTACCCCGGCTACCAGGTGCCTTACGCCCGGGTCATCCGGGAGCAGGTCGGCGTGCCGGTCATCGCGGTCGGCCTGCTGGACCAGCCCGCCCTGGCGGAGCACGTGCTGGCCAGCGGGTCGGCGGATCTGGTCGCGGTCGGCCGCGGCATGCTGCGCAACCCGTACTGGGCCATCGACGCGCTGCGCGCCCTGGGCGATCCGGCTCCGGTGGTCAAGCCGTATTTGCGGGGATATTGAGCGGGCACGACCTTTTTCGACAGAAAGCTTCATGGTTGGACGAGCAGCTCCATGGAACAGCAAAAAACTTCCTATTACTAATTGCCTTTATTTCCCCGGAAATACGTTCTTTCTGGGGAAATAGAGGCTTTTTTGTCGCCCGACGGACGGGCTCCATACAAAGGTAACCCCTTGCCCGACAGAACCCCCTGTGTTAAAATTTGAATAACCATTCAAATTACTGATGGGTCGTTCAAATCTTTAAAAAAGACTTCCATTTCCATCGGGGTTTTTGCCATGGATACCCGCAGGCCAAAAGACGAACTGACGTTTATCGCCGAGGCGCGGCGCACCCAGATCATCCATGCCGCCATCGCCACCCTGGACCGGATCGGCTTCCAGCGCACGAGCCTGGCGCAAATCGCGAAAGAAGCCGGCATCAGTCCGGCGCTCATCGCGTACCATTTCCGGGACAAAAACGAGCTGATGGACCAGACGCTGATGACGCTGCTGGCGGAATCGGCCGAGTATGTGCTTCGGCGCGCGGAACAGGCCGGCACGCCGACCGGGCGGCTGCACGCCTATATCGACGCCAGCCTGGCGTACCAGAGCCTCCATCCGCAGCGCGCGACGGCGCTGATCGAGATCGTTTTCCACGCCCGGACGCCGGACGGGGTGCCGTACTACCAACTGGCAGACGGCGAGGAAGATCCGCTCGAGTCGGCGCTCCGGCAGATTCTGGCGGAAGGACAGCGGACGGGAGCGTTCCGGGAGTTCCATGTGGACGTCGCGGCCAGCGTCATCCAGTCGGCCATTTTCGAATTCGCCGCCAACCGCAGCCTGTCCGCCAAAATGGATCTGGAGACGTACGCCGCCGAATTGAAACGGCTGGTGGACCGGATGGTGCTGAAAGATACGGACCGGATCCCGGATTGCTAGGAGGCGGCCGGACGTGGAAATCAAAAATTGCGCCCTGGATCGGCGAATTTCTGCTGGGCAACAGCCCGCTGGAAAACCTGCCGGGATTGCCGCTGATCGCGCCGATGTATGGCGGGGGCGCTTTGCTGATCCGGGAGATCTCATGCCGCACGGGACGGGGGTGGCCGGCCGTTTTTCTCCTCGGGGCGGCTTACGGCGTGATCGAAGGGGGATTGGTCGATCAATCGCTTTTCAACCTGAATTTCCGCGGCGTCCCCTCCTTCCCCGAAATGGTCATTCCGTTGCTCGGAATAGATGCTTACAATACACAGGCCTTCGTGACCGGTCACGCCGTCTGGAGCATCGCCGTCCCCATCGCGCTCACCGGGATGTTGTGGCCGGACAGCAGAAACACCCCGTGTCTGGGCAACGTCGGCCTGGCGGTCTGCGCCGCGCTTTATGCGGCCGGCTGCTGGGTCGTTTTCCGGATGATTTACGAGACGGAACCATTCATCGCCGGGCCCCGGCAACGGCTTGGCGCCCTCGCCGCCGCGCTGGCCCTGATCGTCGCCGCTTTCCTGACGGGGAAGCGTCCTCGGTCGTCGGAGCCCGGTCGCGCGGCAAGCGCGGCAAGCGCGGCAGGCCCGGCAAGTTCCGTCCCCGTGCCGGAATCCGTTGCCGCGGCGGACCCGGATGCCGTGACTGATCCGGACACGGCGGCCGGCTCGTCACAACGGCGGGTTCCCCGGCCATGGGTGCTGGGCATCGGTTCCTTTGCGGCGGCCGGTCTGTTCATGTTGCGTTCGGAGAGCTGGAGCGGCGTTGTGTTCGGATTCGCCCTGATCGTCCTGGCCGCCGCACTGGTTCTGCAATGGTCGCGGCGGCCCGGATGGAACATTCGCCATGAATTTGCGCTGACGGCCGGCGCGGTGCTGACCTATGCCTGGCTCGGTTTCGTGCTGACGATGATTCTGAGGCCGGACGACGGATGGGCATGGCTGGGCAACGGGCTTTTCGCGCTCATGGCGGTCGGCCTGCTGCTCCTGGTACGCATGCGCATTCGTCATGCAAAATGAGATTCGAAATAAGTCGAGTTGATTGGGGGAAAGCGCAATGACGAACGGTTCGATGACGTCAGGCGGCCAGACCGCCGTCGGATACAACGCGGCCACCGGAGCGCTGTTGTACGGCGGATTTGGCGGGGCAGGCCTTGTGGTCGGATTTTTATTGCCGCAGCTTGCGTTCTTCCTTGCCCGATTGCCTTGGGCGCCGTTTCAGGGACCGGCCCGGCTCATTTCCGAGTTCGACGGCCCATGGCTCCGCGTAGCCACGACGGCGCTGGGCGGCATCGCGGGTCTCGTCATCGCGTATATCGCAATTCGGGAAATGCTCACCGCCGTCATCGCCGATGCGGAAGTGCGATTCGAGAAAGACGGAAAACAGCGCGTGTTCGCCAGATCGGACATCGCGGCGGTCTTCGTCGACGGCAAACAGCTGGTGGTGCTCGGAACGTCCGGTCACGAACTGCTTCGCGAAAACAGCGACGAGTCGCCAGCCAGGTGGGCTTCGGCATTCCGGAAGCACGGCTATCCGTGGTCCGAAGACGGCGACCCTTACCGGGACCAATACCGGAGATGGGTGCCGGACACGCCGGATGTGCCGCCGTCGGTGAACGCGCTGCTGAAAGCCCGGGAGCGCGCCCTGCAGAAAAAGGACCGGGCGGATGCCGGGGATCTGCGAAACGAACTGGCGAAGCTCGGCTACGTCGTGCGGGAAGAAGGAACGCGGCAGTACTGGCGGAAAGTCCCCGGCGGAGAGCATGAAACTTGAAAATGGAACGGAAAAAAGGACGCAAACCCCCGGGATACGCCCGAGAGCTTCCGTCCCTTCTTTAATATCCGGCAATATTCGGCCTCAATACTCCAGATCCGGATAGATCGGGAAGCGGGCCGTCAGCTCGCGCACCGCCTCCCTGGCTTTTTGCAGGGTGGCTTCATCGTTCGGATTTTTCAGCGTCATGGCGATGGTGCGGCCGATGATTTTCATCTCTTCCACGCCCATGCCGCGGGTCGTGACCGCCGGCGTGCCGATGCGGATGCCGCTGGTCACCGCCGGGCTGGCCGGATCGAAGGGAATGGCGTTTTTGTTGACGGTGATGCCGACGGAATCCAGCACACGCTCCGCGTCGCGGCCGGTGATGTTCAGGTTGCGCGTGTCCACCAGGATCAGGTGGTTGTCGGTGCCGCCGGAGACGAGGTTGAGCCCTTCCCCCAGCAGCGTTTCGGCCAGCGCCTTGGCATTGGCAACGATCTGTCCGGAATACGTCTTGAACTCCGGCTGGAGCGCCTCGCCGAGCGCCACCGCCTTGGCGGCAATGATGTGCATGAGCGGTCCGCCTTGCCCGCCCGGGAACACCGCCTTGTCGATCGCCTGCGCCCAGGGTTTGGTGCACAGGATGAGCCCGCCGCGCGGGCCGCGCAGCGTTTTGTGCGTCGTCGTGGTGACGAAATGCGCGTGCGGAACCGGGCTGGGATGATGCCCCGTGGCGACCAGGCCGGCGATGTGCGCCATGTCCACCATGAACAGCGCGCCGACCTCGCGGGCGATTTCGGCGAAGGCGGCGAAGTCGATGATGCGGGGATACGCGCTGGCCCCGGCGACGATCAGGCGGGGCCGGTGCTTGAACGCGGCTTTGCGCACTTCGTCGTAGTCGATCTGGTGCGTCTGCTCGTCGACGCCGTAGGCGACGAAACGATACAGAATGCCGGAAGCGTTCACCGGGCTGCCGTGGGTCAGGTGGCCGCCGTGGGCCAGGTTCATGCCCAGCACGGTGTCGCCCGGCTGCAGGCACGCCAGGTAAACGGCAAGGTTGGCCTGGGTCCCGGAGTGCGGCTGGACGTTGGCGTGTTCGGCGCCGAACAGCTCCTTCGCGCGGTTGCGGGCGATCTCTTCCAGGATGTCCACATGCTCGCAGCCGCCGTAATACCTTCTGCCCGGGTAGCCTTCCGCGTATTTGTTCGTCGGCACCGTGCCCATCGCTTCCAGCACCGCGCGGCTGACGATGTTTTCCGATGCGATCAGTTCCAGGTTGTTCCGCTGGCGTTCCAGCTCCAGATTCAGCGCCTTGACAACTTCAGGGTCCTGTTTGCGCAAAAATTCGGACATGCGCGTCGGTCCTCCTTCACGTTCACGGCCCACCAGGGCCTTCTAATCTCAATCGCAAGTTTCTTCCATCTTATATACGGCGCGCGCGCCGCCGATCAGACGGGGCCGCGTGTACGCCGCATTCACCCTCGCCTCTCCGATCCACCGGACGGACGGCCGGAACGGCACGGCCACCGGGCGCAGATGCATCCCGACCAGCGTCTCGCCGATGTCGACGCCGGCGTGGGCCTGCACGGCCTCCACCAGGCAGGGCTCGCGCATCCGGCGATAGGCGTACGCGGCCATGGACCCGCCGGCTTTGGGGACGGGCACGGCCGAGACTTCCGTCAGGCCCAGCGCTTCCGCCGTTTCGCGCTCGACGGCCAGGGCCCGGTTCAAATGCTCGCAGCACTGCCACACCGGCACGAAGCCGTAGCGCTCCCGGGCGCGTTCCACGCCGGCGTGAATGGCGGCGGCCACCTCTTCCGCGCCGGCCGTGCCGATGCGCTTGCCCAGCACTTCGCTCGTGCTGACGCCGAGCACGATAAGACGGCCGGGCCGAATATTCCCCGCCAGCACCAGCTCGTCCAGCACCGATTCGATTTGCCAGGTCCATACTGCCGGAGCGGACCCGTCCATGCCCTCCCCTCCTCGTATAGTAGTTTTTGAAGGCAGTTGCCTGGCCGATTTCCAGTCTCCTCGGGGACTGGAGGCCACCTTCAAAATTTCCAGCTTGCTCTTTGAAAATTTCACATCAGGGACTGGACTTT
>Ga0310826_100080_pt1 | contig 167006 bp, 149 predicted proteins | sample WT_ome_FD_201306 | JGI IMG/M metagenome (GOLD analysis project Ga0310826, IMG submission 201306) | Sorghum-adapted microbial communities enriched on wild type (WT) sorghum from Joint BioEnergy Institute, Emeryville, California, United... ... | reverse complement strand
GAACTTGAACATACGCATGCCATCAAGGTCTACTTCGCAGATCCCTACTCATCATGGCAACGTGGTTCCAATGAGAATGCCAATGGCCTGTTGCGAGAGTTCTTTCCTAAAGGACACGATTTCGCCACTGTTACTGACGAGGAGCTTGCGAGGGCTGTTCGCCTCATTAACAACCGCCCTCGAAAATGCCTGAACTGGAAATCTGCTCACGAAGCATTCATGGATGAGCTGTCGCATTTAGCTTGACAATCCGTCAAGTTTAAAAATAAAACCTCCATGACACATAGTACTTTATAAACTATGGCATGGAGCCTGATGTTTCTCGTAGTTAATTACAAACAACATTGAGCAAAATCTGCACCAAATCTGGTAATGTCGTATATTGCTTCCTTAAAGACCAATACTCTTTTAGTGAAATTTGGGTTATCATTAAAACGATTTTCCAGTTCAATATAAACAGGATGTTGCTTTAATCGTTCATATTTTGATTTATCAGTATAACTTTTTGAACTATCTATCAAAATAAGTCCAAGACGGCAAAGGTTGTCAACGGACGCTATATAAACATCTAATTTTTCGATCGTTAATTCAGGAAAAGGAATAAAGTTTCTTACCCAGTCTATTCCCCCATTAGGAGGTGTAGTATCCTCTATACGTATATTACCCACCCCAATACCCCCGCGATTTTCTACCAAAAATTTGAAGTTAACTGCATCCAAAGGTGATAACTGCTTAATAATTTCAATAAATGAAGCGTGCGCCCTATTTGTGAAGTCAATATTCATTGAGCTTGCGACAAGTTTAGAAAACATTGATCTAATCACATCATGATCAATATAGTACTTTGACGCTTCGAGCGCAGGGCCGACGATACTGAGAGGGGGTTCGATTCTTTTTTCCGGAGGAATTTTCAAGATCTCTGCTTCTATTTCTTCTTTATACTTCTGAATTTCAATATCTTTTCTTATTTTTGCCTTTAGTATGGGTGCAAAAACAAGATAAAAAATATTACCAAAACCTTCACCTATTTGATGTACAGATGGTTCTAATGTCTTTTTTACGATTTCGGATGGAACTTTTACTGAGTCACTAAATCGCGCAACAAGTTGTTTTTTTCGCTCATTGTGAGTGCCCTCCCAATATAATATCAGTATACTCTGATAATTTATTATCATACTTTTCCCGAATTATAAATTCCAAGATTGTATAAAAATATAGATATAGGTTGAAAAATGTCTATAAAAAGGTGTCTAGTTGATTGAAATACGCGGGTGAAGGACTCGGGGAATAGACCTCCATTCCGTCCTTTTTTTGTAACTTACCAGCCGTACAAAGGAAGCGTGATGGGCGTTGTTTACGGCCTTTGCTGTACTCTCGACATCCACAAGAAAAAATGTCGAGGCATGAATCATCACGTAGGAAGACAAAGGGCTCCAAACGTTTCAGACCCTGATCGACGACCTAAAGTGCAAAGTGTTGTGGATCAAAATGCAACTTCGGCACATTGTCATTTTTGATTAACAGATAAGCTGCGACGCGTCGAACAACTCGAACAGCGGGTTCCGGCGCCGCAATGGTTCGTCGACGAATTCGGCAGCGCCGACCTCGGCGGCCTGATCCGCGACCCGCGTTTCAGTCCGGAAGGGTGGCGCGCGATGGCCGTCGCCCTCCGGGCCATGCAACGGCAACGAAGCTGACCCGATTCACGGCAGCACCACGCTGGAGTGGCAGAGCACCGTATACGTGATTCCGTCCCGCCGCCTCCGCAGCCCGGGATCTTTCGTCTCGATCACCTGGTCCCAGAACGGAATGCGTTGCCTCAGCCGATGCAAATATTGCCTGACCTTGTCGTACCGCTGCTCGAACTCCTCGCCGTCTTCCAGGAGAACGGCGGCAATCTCCTTCGGCCGGACAAAGTCATCGGAGGAAATCAGGGTCCAGAAAACATAGAACGCCTGCTGCTCCAGCGGAAGGCCGACGTCCCGGAACCGCACGAGATACCCCTCGTCCGCCACGAGCAGCACCTCATTTTCTTCCTCGCTGCCCTGATATTCGAGGAACTCTTCCCGTGACACGTGGCGCGTTCCCTCCGGCGTGCGCACGCAGTACATGTGCTGCCGCAGCAACTCGCCGAACTCGTTCAGCATCCGGCCGTTATATTGCGCCACCAGATCGTGATCGAAGTTCAGGTATTTGTTGTTCTGAAAGTATCGGACCTCGGGCAGCGCATCCCGAACAATCTGCAATCCGCAATTGACGAGCACGATCTGCGCGACCAGCGTCTGGGAGTCGTTCAGGCCGGCGTCCGGCGTCCCGTCCAGCGCCCGTTTGAAGTGCCAGGCCGCCTTCCCGTATTCCCCCTCGCGAAAAAGCAAATGCCCGTACCGGTAGTTCGCGATCGGATGGTCGGGTTCGTGCTTCAGCGCTTTTTCGAGGCAATGTTTGGCGGATCTGTAGTCCGGTCGATCCGACAGCTTGAAATATTCGCCGTAGTAGACGTACAGGCGGACCAGCTCTTTCTCGCATCTCCCGATTTCTTCCCGGTTCCTTGCCTCCCGCGCTTCCCTCAGCCGCTTCAGGAGCTCCCGTTCCTTGTCGTAAGGAACCGGCGACCATTCCCGTTCCGTCTCCCGCATGTTCATCCCCCTCAATGCAACCAGGCTGACCGTTCGGCCCTGTGACAGGATGTCACAGACGGTTTTTATACAATCAGCCTATCACAGATGAAAGGGGAATGCCGCATGAACATGAATCGACTGCTTGCGCGCCACGGATTGGAGAGGAACGACGCGCCCGACAGCCACGCGGGCCGGCTGCTTCGCGCGGCGCTCGCGCAACTCGGCCATCGCGACGGATGGCCGGATGAAATGGAAGAATCCCGCTGGATGGAGGCGCTGGAGCGCGCCGCGCGACAGGCGGGCGGCCGGGGAGGCGAGCATCTCGCCGATCCGCGAACGGAAGAACTGCCGCTCGCGCGCATCGATCCCTACATGCGCGGCATCGTGCGGTGGATGAACGAATTGGGCATCCATACCGCCAGTTGCTGCGACGGCCACGGCCGGCGCGAACCCCTCGTGACGCTGCTTCGTCCGCCTGCGGAACAGGAGCTGCGCCTGCTGCGGTCGCTCTTGCCGGAAGGTCTGCGGCTGCGCCGGCAATGGAAGCGGACCCTCGTCTTCGAATGCGACGATCCGTCCGGCGCGCTCCCGCTGCTGCTCGACTGCGCGGAGCGTCTGCACGGCCTGCTCCGGGATCCGGAGCGGCGCATCCGCATCGAAGCGGAGTGGTTCAAGGAGCGGCACCTCCTCGACCTGCTCAACGTTCCGGGGGCGAGCGGGCGCGAAGGGCCGATCCGGCGTGTCCTGCTTTCCAGGCTGCGGCGGATTGCCGACCGGGTCCGGACGGACGGGATCGGCAATGTGCTGGCCGAGATCCGCATGGGAGACGGACCGACCGTGCTGCTCTCCGCCCATATGGATGTGTGCCGGGAGATCGTGCGCGGGCGTCGGATTTTGCAAGTGGGCAACGTGCTGCGGAGCAGCGAGGGCATTCTGGGAGCCGATGACCGGGCCGGGATCGCGATCGCGCTTCATGTCGCCGAGCGGGTTCGCGAGACCGGCTTTCGCGGCACGCTGAAGCTGGCGTTCACGGTTCGCGAGGAAGTCGGGCTGGTCGGAGCCTCCCGCATCGACTCCGCGTTCATGCGGGACATTGACGCGGCCATCGTCATCGACCGGAGGGGGGACCGGGACATCGTGACCTCGTGCGGAGGAGCCGTTCCGTTCTGCGAACCGTCGTACGGCCGGCTGTTCGAAGAGGCGGGCGAGCTGGCGGGCATGAGCGGGTGGCGCGTGACGGCCGGGGGTTCGAGCGACGCCGTGGTCTTCGCGGGCAAATTCGGCATCGATACCGTCAACCTGTCCGCAGGCTACATGCACGAGCATACGGACCGCGAGACGCTCGATGTTGTCGCGGCTTGCGAGACGGCGAAGCTGATCGAGACCGTGCTGCATCACCGGATGATCGAGGCGTGGGCAGGCTCGCGGCGGCAGGCTTCAGCTCATTAATAACAGCGAAGGTGCGGACATCCGCCGCCGACTTGAAAACGAACGCATGTTCGTGTATACTAAAACCAAACACATGTTCGGTTGGTGATCCCCATGCACAAGTACATCGGCCGGCGCATCGAGATCATTTACTTGGCCGCGGGCGGCAAGCTCACGAAGCGCACGATCCATGTGCTTGACGTGCGCGGCGGCGTCGTGCGCGCGTTCTGCGTCACCTCCGGCGCGCCGCGTTCGTTCCGGATCGACAACATCCTGGCCGCGCAGCCCGTGGCGAGAACGGCCTGATTCGGCACGACCGCTCTCCGGCCCTCCCGCAGCAAGACACATCCGCCGCACCGTCAGTCCGACCGCTCTGCCAAACGCCGGGCGCATAATCCCGCGTTTCCGGCTCCATCCTACTCGTGGACGCACACCAGTTCAGGAAGGAGCAGGAAGGGAAATGTCGGATTCATGGAAAAAAGGCCGCGCGATCGCGTTCGTGTTGACCGTTGCGCTCGCAACGGGTTTCATCGCGGGGTGCGGTGGACAGCGGGGCACGGCGGAGGAGGGGCGTCAGGCGGCGGACAGCCCCGACCGGAAGATCGCGGGCCGCCGGAATGCTCTCGGGCGCGATGGCGCCGAACAGCCGATCAGCCCGGTCCGGGCGACCGTCAGGTTCGAGAATTTCGACAACCGGAAATATGCCGACGCGGAGAAGCTGGCCGGTTTGATCGGCTTTCATACGGAATTTTCGGAAGACGGCAGGACGTTGCGCATCGGCGACCACGACGCGATCATGACGATCACGGCCGGGTCCCGGGAAGTGGCGAAGGAAGAGCGGACGCTGATCATGAGCCATCCGGCGATCCTCGCGGACGGCCGCATATTCGTGCCTTCGGACGAACTGAAGATGCTGTTCGGGGATGAAGCGCACTTCACGGTGGACGCGACGCGGGCGGTCATCTTTCCGATGCCGGCGCGGGAACAACCGGGCGTCATGGGCGAATTCGCCGACGATCCGGCCGATCCCGCGGCCGGGCGGAACGGGGGCGGCCCATGGCGGCCCTACGCCGACGGAGACGGCGGTGCCGCGTCTTCGGCCGCCGCCGACCTGATCAGGGAAGCGAAGCGATACCTCGGCGTGAAATATCAATTCGGCGCGGCGCACTATTCGACGTCGAAGCGGTTCGACTGCTCGTCGTTCGTCCAATACCTGTTCGCCAAGCAGGGGATCGAGCTGCCGAGAACGGCCCGGGCGCAGGCGAAGCTGGGCGAGGAGGTGCCGATGGACAAGCTGCGCCAGGGCGATCTTCTCTTCTTCGAGGTCCCCGGACGGTTCAAGAGCGATCGCGAGGTCGGCCACGTCGGCATCTACATCGGCGACCGGCAAATGATCCACGCCAGCCCGCTGCCGCAGGACGGCGTGCAGATCACGAGCATCGACAAGCCGTATTGGAAAGAGACGTTCCTGTTCGCGAAGCGCATCCTGTAAGCGAGACGAAGCCCGGCGCCGAATGCGCCGGGCTTCCGCATGCGCGACACCTACATCGCGATGTCGACGACTTCCAGATCACTGCGCCGCGAAATGTCGATGAACGAGTCGCCGTACCGGACGAGCGGGCGGAAGAAATCGCTCGGGTTCGGATTCGTCATCACGATGACGCCGGATTCCCCGTTCGACAGGACGGCCGTCTTGCCGATGAAGAACGGCATCACGCGGCGGATGAACGTATGGACGACCGTCGGATCGAGCTGGTCGAAGCTGAGCCGGTACAGCACCCGGAGCACGTGCAGCAGGTCGCGCCGCTCCTGGTACGTCCGCGTCGAGATCATCGCGCTGCAGACGTCGGCGACGGCGATGATGCGCGCCGCGACGTGGATGTCCTCGCCCTTGATGCCGTACGGATGGCCCGAACCGTCCATCCGCTCCAGATGCTGAAGCACCGCCTTCGCCATCATCTCGTTGTTGAAGGAGCGCTTGACGATCTCGTAGCCGTAGATCGGGTAGCGCCGGACTTTGCGAATCTCGCTTTCGGTCAGCGGTTCGGACTTGTTGAGCAGCGCCGGGTCGATCCGGCATTTGCCGATGTCGCACAGGAATCCCGCCTTGCTGACTGTAAGCGCTTCCTCTTCGTTCCAGCCAAGCCACCTGGCGATATAGTAGGCCAGGATGCCCACCCGGACGGTGTGATTGAACGTATACTCCGCCTCCGTGTTGAGCAGCAGCAGAATCGAGACGACATCGCGTTCTTCGGGGAACTTGTCGGCTAGCGGCTGGTACACTTCTTCAAGCCGTTCGCGGCGGATCGTCCCGGTATCCAACGCTTCCCGGAACAGCGACTCGCTGCCCGACACCGCCTGCTCGAACAACGGTTTCATGCTGAGCACCGACGGCACGTAGCCAAGCCTGGGCTCGATGTCGACGTATTCGATATGATGCTGGAGCAATTTCGCGATTTCCGATTGCGTCAACTGCGTGCCGGCGGGCAATACGAACAGTCCGAAAGCGTTGAACACATCGCTGCTGACAATGTCGCCGCTCTTCAGATCAGCCACGTGGACCTGCATACCATCACCTTTCGCCTAACCCCGGATGTTGAGTCATGTCATTCGTATGGTATTTTCATGGTAACAGCAATTCCACCGGTTGACAATAACCGATTCAGGGCGACAGAATCCGATCGTAGATGCGCCGCGCCCGGTCCGGATCGCCGGTCCCCTGCACCAGCGTCCGCCCGTCCGGGAACAGGACGAGCGTAACGCCGTCCCCGAGCTGCAGCCGCAGCAGCCAGGGATTGCGCTCGATGCGGCCCGCGGCCGACAGGCGTTCCGCCAGCGCGTCCAGATCGAGCCGCAACGGCTCGGCCGGCGCGATCTGCACCGTGTCGCGGCCGCAGAGGACGGTCTCCGTCCCTTCGCGGCCGGCCGCGTCCAGATATTCGAACCGGCGCAATCCGCAGCACGGACAGCCGTCCCGCCGCGCGCCCGTCTTCATCCGCGTGAATCCCGTGTCCCACAGATCGGCGTGAATCAGGGCGCCGTGCAGCCGCTCCCTGCGCCCGCCGAGCAGCTTGATCGCCTCCATCGCCTGCAGCGAGCCGATCAGATCGACGATGGGCGGCAGGACGCCGGCGGTCTCGCACGTGTCGCCCGAACCCGGCGGGGGCGGCGAAGGGAACAGGCAGCGGTAGCACGGCGTCTCGCCCGGCAGAATCGTCATCGTCATGCCGGACGCGCCCACCGCGCCGCCGTAGACCCATGGAATGCCGAATTTGACCGCCGTGTCGTTGATCAGATACCGCACGGCGAAATGATCCGTTCCGTCCGCGATCAGATCGGCGTCCGCAAGCAGCCGCTCCGCGTTCCGGGGGTTCAGATCGACCGCCGCCGCCTCGATGGCCGTCTCGCGATTGACGGCGCGCAACCGTTCGGACGCGGCCTCGGCCTTCGGCACGCCGGCCTCCGCGTCCGCCTCCGTGTAGAGCGACTGCCGGTGCAGATTGCTCCAGCTCACGATGTCGCGGTCGATCAGGCGGATGCGGCCGATGCCGGCGCGCACGAGGTGGTTCGCGATGACGCAGCCGAGCGCGCCCATCCCGACCACGACGGCGAATCCCCGGGACAACCGCTCCTGGCCTTCCTTGCCAAAAGGCGAAAAGCGAACCTGGCGGGCATAGCGTTCCGACGATGCCGACATCGCCATCAGCCCCTCATTCGCCGGCGGGAGCCGTCGGATTCCACGCCTCCCGCCCCTCTCCGACCCACTCTTCGCCGTCTTCGCGGATCTCCTTCTTCCAGATCGGCACGATCTCCTTCAGCCGGTCGATCGCGTACCGGCTGGCTTCATAGCATTCGGCGCGATGCGGCGCCGACACGGCGATCACGACGCTCGCCTCGCCGACCGGCACCGCGCCGATCCGGTGGGCGATCGCGCAGCGCGCGCCCGGCCATCTCGCGGCGACCTCGTCCGCGATCTGCCGCATCGTCTTCAGCGCCATCGGCGCGTAGGCTTCATATTCGAGATGGAGCGTGCGCTTGCCGCCCGTCCACTCGCGCGTCGTGCCGACGAACACCAGCGAGGCGCCGTGTTCCGGCACGATCACCCTGGGCAGCATCGCGTTCGCGTCGAGCGGCTCCCGGGTCAGAAGAAAACAGCCGTCCTCCGACGCGAGACCATCGCCCGCCGTCTCCGGCGCGCCGCCGGATACCGGGGGCAAGAGCGCCAGCTCGTCGCCGTAAGCCAGCGGCTCGTCGTCGGGCGCGTATTCCTCGTTGCGCGCCACGAACGACGCCCGGATCAGCCCGGCGTGGGCAGGGCAGCGTTCGGCGAGCAGTTCCTTCAGCTTTCCGGCCGTCATGCCTTCTTCGGCCGCCGATACGCGGATCTCGCTTCCGCCCAATCGTTCCGCGAGCCCGGCGAACAAGCGGATCGACCATTGCTTTTCCATGTCGTCAACCCCGCCGAATCGATGTGTTGGATATGGAATAGCATATCATAATCATCGGAGAAGTGATAAACTAGAAATCACGAGATCAGGAGATGAACACGCGGTGATTTTTTTCGAGAGGGAAGGATACGGGATTCATGCGCGCTGACGGTCCAAAACATTCGGCCGGGGTGCTCCTGCTGCACACCAACGACCTGCACAGCCGGCTGGAACAATACGCGAAGATTTCGGCCCATATCGCGGAAGCCCGGAGCCGGTACGGCGCGGACCGGGTGCTCGCGCTCGACGCGGGCGACCATATGGACCGGATGCGGAAGGAAACGGAAGGAACGGGCGGACGGGTCAACATCGACCTGCTGAACGCGGCGGCCGTCGACGCGGTGACGCTCGGGAACAACGAAGGCCTCTCGTGGACGATGGACGCGCTGGATGAACTGTACGGCGCGCATGCGCGCTTCCCGGTCGTGTGCGCGAACATGGTCCGGCTGTCGGACGGAAGCCGTCCCTCCTGGATGAAGCCGTCCGTCATCGTGGAGAAGGGCGGCATCGCGTTCGGCATCACGGGCGCGACGGCCGCGTTCCACGAGTTCTACCGGGAGCTCGGCTGGCGGATGTTCGACCCGATCGAGGCGATCGCCGAACAGGTGCGCGCCTTGCGGTCCGCGGCGGACATCGTCGTCGTCCTCTCCCATCTCGGCCTGCCTCTTGACAAGAGGCTGGCGGAGGAGGTGGACGGCATCGATCTCATCCTCGGCGGCCATACGCACCATCTGCTGGAGGAGCCGCTCGTCATCGGGAAGACGATCTTGCTCGCGACCGGAAAATTCGGCGACCGGCTGGGCCGGGTCGAGATCGAACGGCGCGCGGACGGCGGCTTCGAATTCCGCGCGTCGGTCGTGCCGATGGACGAATCGGCGGAATGGCCGGAAGCGGCCGGCGTGATCGCCCGCGGGCTCACCGAGGCCGAGGCCGCGCTGAGCTGCGTCGAAGCGGAGCTGGCCGCGCCGCTCGAGGCGTTCGACGACCGGGAATCGCCGCTTCCGAACCTGCTGGCCGCGGCGCTGCGCCGCCACACCGGCGCGGAGATCGGCCTCGTGAACGCGGGGCAGCTGCTCGGGGGCCTTGCGGCCGGCGGCGTGACGACCGGCCGGCTGCACGCGATCTGTCCGTCGCCGATCAATCCGTGCCGGATGACGCTGGCCGGGCGGCACATCCGGCAGGCGCTGGAGGAGGCGCTGCTCGCCGAATGGATCGAGCGTCCGATCCGCGGATACGGCTTCCGCGGCGAGCGCCTCGGCACGCTGGCCGTGGACGGCCTGCGCATCCTCTACAACCCGGACGGACCGCCCTTCGGCAAGCTGCGCGAAGTGACCGCAGGCGGCGAACCGCTTCGGGACGACCGGCCGTACACGGTCGGCACGATCGACATGTTCACGTTCGGCATCGGCTACGAATCGTTGAAGCTGGGCACGGACATCCGGCTCTACCTTCCCGAATTCATCCGCGACATTCTCGCGGCCGCGCTGTCGGACGCCGCGTCGGTGTCGGACGCGCGCCGCAGGCGCTGGGTTGCGCTGTCCGGCGAAGGAGATTTGCAAGGAAAGCCGCCCGGACAGTACAATAACTATATTGGATTTTCGCAGAACTGACAGTAGGGGCCTGCCATGAACATGAATGCTGAACGATTGGCGACGCAGCTGTCCGGGCTGCCGGAGCTGTCGCCGGAATACGATCCGTGGGATCCGATCCGGTCGCTCCGCCGGTACGGCCGGCATGTGCTGACCAGCGTCGAATTTACCGTCTCCAACCTGTGCAACATGCGCTGCGAGCATTGCGCCGTCGGCTACACGCTCGTCGCGAGCGAACCGGAGAAGCTGCCGCTCGATCTCATGCTGAGAAGGCTCGACGAAGTCGAGCATCTCGAGACGATCAGCATCACGGGCGGCGAACCGTCCTTCTCGGAGAAGACGGTGCGCGAATACATCGTGCCGCTGCTCAAGTACGCGCGCAGCCGCAATATCCGCTCGCAACTCAACTCCAACCTGACGCTCGACTACGGCCGTTACGAAATGATCGCGCCGTGGCTCGACGTCATGCACATATCCTACAACTATACCTCTGTCGAGGAGTTCCATCGCATCACGTTCGGCGCCTCGCCCCATCCGCCATCCCTGGAGACGGCCGCCCGGCTGTACGAGCGGATGGTGGAGAACGCGCGTCGGCTCGCGAAGGGCGGCCTGTTCGTGTCCGCCGAGTCGATGATCAATTACCGGACGCACCGGGACATCGTGCGCATCCACCGCGACATCGTCGAGATGGGTTGCCGTCGGCACGAGGTGCATCCGATGTACCCGAGCGCATTCGCCGCTTCGCTGCCGATGCTGTCGCGCGCCGAGATGAAGGCCGCCGTCGAGCGGCTGCTCGACCACCGCGATCCCGATGTCTGGATGCTGTTCGGCACGCTGCCGTTCTACCCTTGCAGTCCCGATCCCGAGGAGCGCCGGCTGGTGCGGCGGCTTGCCGGGACGAAGGGCGTTACGGTGCGCAACGATCCGGACGGCCGCAACCGGCTCAACGTGAACGCCTTCACGGGCGACGTCTTCGTGACGGACTTCGCGGACGTGCCGCCGTTCGGCAATATCCGGGAGGAGCGGCTGGACGATATTTTCGACAGGTGGCTGGAAGGCCCGCTCGCCCGCAGCGTGAACTGCCACTGTCCGGAAGCGGGCTGCTGCGGCCCGAACCTGCTCGTCAAATCCATGTATTACGCCGATGTCGATTTCACCGCCCGCAGGGCAATCGCGGATGCTTGACCAGGCGCGTATTCGGCAGACGGCTTCGAAATCAACCAGTGGAAAGCGAGGTCGATGAACGGACATGCCGATACGCACCCTGATCATGATCGCCCTGGGTCTCGGGCTGTTGTACCTGCTGTTCACGGTCGGCGCGCCGTTCCTGCTCGCGCTGGTCGTGGCGATCTTCATCGAGCCGCTCACCGCGTTCCTCATCCGGGTGTCCCGCGGCAAGCTCAACCGGGTGGCGGCGGGGACGATCTCGAGCACGGTGTTCACCATCGTGCTGGTCGGCCTGATCGCGCTGCTCGGCGCGCGCATCCTGAGCGAGCTCGTCGCGTTCTGGAACCGGGTGCCCGGCTTCGTGAGCAACATGAACGTCTACATCCAGGACGCGCTGGACAACGCCCGTTCGCTCTATGAGCATCTGCCGCCGGAATCGGCCGCCCAGATCGAAAATTGGCTCTCGGGCCTGACCGGCGCCCTGGCGCAGGCGGCGACCAGCCTGTCCCGTGTCTTCATCAGCCTGGCCGGCGAGATTCCGAACCTGTTCATCTTCTTCATCGTGTTCCTCGTGGCCGTCTACATGTTCAGCTACAGCCTTCCGACGATGAAGGCGTCGTTCCTTTTGATCTTCGCCGAAGAATCGCGCAAGCAGGTGGAGGAAGTGCTGGACAGTCTGCGCAAGTCGATCTTCGGCTTCCTGCGCTCGCAGCTGATTCTCAGCGCGCTCACCTATATCATCACCCTGAGCGGCTTCCTCCTGCTCGGCGTCAAATATCCGATGGCGATCGCGCTGCTTGTCGTCATCGTCGACATCATGCCGATCCTCGGCACCGGTTCGGTGCTCGTGCCGTGGGCAACCTATCTGATCGTGCTGAACGGCGACTTCTACACGGGCTTCGGCCTGATCGCGCTGTTCATCTTCATCACGGTCTTCCGCCGCATCATCGAACCGAAGGTGCTCGGCGACTCCGTCGGCATCAGCGCCCTGGCCGCGCTGATCAGCCTGTACGTCGGGCTGAAGCTCGTCGGCGTCATCGGCGTGTTCCTCGGCCCGCTCGTCGTCATCATTTTCATGGCGGCGCGCAAGGCGGGTCTGTTCCAGTTGAAGATACGGCTGTAATCGTCGCAATGGCAAAGGCCCTTGTCCGGTTTCGGGACGCGCTCCCGCGGACAAGGGCCTTGTTTTTTTGCGTCTGCCGTCGCACCGCGCCGCATACCCTTAACTGGAACAGCTTCGTGACGCAAGGAGGGAACAGCGCGTGAACCAGATTCGAACATGGCGTCCGTTCGTCGGTCCGTTCGATCCCTGTCCGCCGATCACCGTCAAGGCGTATCTCGTGCCGCCGAACCTGTTCATCCCGTTCCAGCCGCCGAACTGGCCGCAGTTCTCGCCCGCCGAGGCGCTGAAGCGCGGCACGCTGTGGCCTGCGCTGTACAGTCCGTACGAATCCCGGATGCTGGAGGGGAGGGAGAAGGGCAATGAACGCCCCGACGAAGCCGGATGAAACGTATTACAATCTTCTCACCGAACTGCAGCAGCTCGATTTCGTGCTCGTGGAGCTGACGCTCTACCTGGATACGCACCCCTACGACATGCAGGCGGTGCAGCAGTTCAACCAGACCGCGCAGCGCAGATGGCAGGTCGCGCAAGCTTTCGAGAGCCGGTACGGGCCGCTGCTGCAATTCGGCCACAGCTACTCCCGCTATCCCTGGGACTGGTCGAACTCGCCGTGGCCGTGGCAGGTGTGAGGATCAAAGCGCCGTACAATCGGTGAGGGAGGTTTTTTCGAACGATGTGGATTTACGAGAAGAAACTGCAATATCCGGTCCGCGTCAGCAAATGCGACCCGCGGATGGCGAAATATCTGATCGAGCAATACGGCGGCGCGGACGGCGAACTGTCGGCGGCGCTCCGTTACCTGAACCAGCGGTATACGATCCCGGACAAGGTGATCGGCCTCTTGACGGACATTGGCACGGAAGAGTTCGCCCATCTTGAAATGATTGCCACCATGGTCTACAAGCTGACGAAGGACGCGACGGTGGAGCAGCTTGAAGCGGCGGGACTCGGTCCCCACTATTCGAACCACGACCGGGCGCTGTTCTACAACAACGCGGCCGGCGTGCCGTGGACGGCGGCGTACATTCAGGCGAAGGGCGATCCGATCGCCGACCTCTATGAAGACATCGCGGCGGAAGAAAAAGCGCGGGCGACCTACCAGTGGCTCATCGACCAGACGGACGACGTCGACCTCAAGGACAGCCTGAAGTTCCTCCGCGAGCGCGAGATCGTTCACTCGCAGCGGTTCCGCGAGGCGGTCGAACTGCTGAAGGCGGAGCAGGAAACGAAGAAGGTGTTTTGAATCCGATCCCAGTAAAGAAGGATGTCGTTCTGGCCCGGTCGGGAGACGACATCCTTTTGCATGATCAAGGGGCTCCATAATCCCTCGATATTGGGCAAACGTCCATAAAAAATGATATCATTTCCACCGACCCTCGTCCGACCGTTGCTTCCGCGGATGCAGGTTGGCGCCCGCCCAGGTCACCCGATCGTCTTCCCGGTCAAAATGGATCGCTCCCCGCCCCGAAACTCCAGCGATACCCGAGAGGCGTCTTCTCGACCAACCCCACGGAGAGCCAATCTCCCTCGCCGTAGAAAAGGATCGCGTGCCCGTCGTGATCGACCGTATGGAACACTTCATCCATCTTCACATCGGATGCCCGGATCGCTTCGTCAAGGGTCATGTGGTTCGCGTCGTACCAGACATAGCCGGCAATCGAAACCATTGCGATGACGGAAGCGCCGGCGGCCGCCATCCTCCGTTTCATCACGGCACCTCCCTTGCTCACCTCCTTTTACGCTTGCCGCTATCGGGAAGTTGCGACAACCGCCCCGCCGCCGAACCCGGCTCCAATCGAAACGCCGGCTCATATCCCTTCGACGATCCGCCGCGCCCGCTTCGACACTTGCGCAAAAAGCTCGTCCTCGTCGATCGTGAGCAGCCGCCGGCCCCGCATCAGCACCCGGCCGTTCACGATCGTCGTGTCCACGTCCGCCCCGACGGCGCTGCAGGCGAGCAGGGAAGCGAGGTTGTGAACGGGCTGCAGGTGCGGTTTTCGCAGATCGATCAACATGATGTCCGCCTTCTTCCCGGCTTCCAGCGTTCCGACTTCATGCGCGATCCCGAGCAGCGATGCGCTTCCGACGGTGGCCATCCGGAGCGCCTCCATGGCCGGCAGTTTCGCGGGATCGCCGCAATCCAGCTTCTGCAGCCACGCGGCGGCCCGGATCTCGGCGAACAGATCGAGCGTCGTCGCGCTGCCCGCTCCGTCCGTGCCGATCCCGACCGTGATCCCCTGAGCGATCAAGTCCGACACCGGCGCGATGCCGCAGCCGAGCTTCAGATTGCTGACCGGATTGTGCGCCACCCCGCCGCGCATGCCGCGCAGCCGCCCGACATCCCGCCGGTTCAGATGAACGGCGTGCGCGAGCAGCACGTGCGCCCGCTCGAACAGCCCGACGTGGACCAGATATTCGGTCGGCGTCATGCCGTATCGCTCCCGGATCATCGCCACTTCTTCCACCGTCTCCGCGAGATGCGTATGGATCGGAATGTCCTCCTGCTCCGCGATCCGGATCACCTCGCGCCAGCGCTCCGGCGGAACCGTGTACGGCGCGTGCGGTCCGAACATCGTCGTGATCCGCCCGTCCGCCTTTCCGCTCCAGCGCTTGATCAGATCGAGCGCTTCCGCCATGCGACGCCCGCCGTCATCCTCCTTGAAAACCAGTCCGCGGGTCAGCGAGGCGCGCATTCCGGTCTCTTCCACCGCCGCCGCGATCTCGTTCATGTGGATGTACATGTCGGCGAACGCCGTCGTGCCCGAGCGGATCATTTCGGCCATCGCGAGCTTCGCGCCCCAATAGACGTCCTCGGGCGTCATTCGCACTTCGGCGGGCAGCATCTTCCTCTCCAGCCAGTCCATCAGCTTCAGATCGTCGGAGAATCCCCGGAGCAGGCTCATCGGCGTGTGCTGGTGGGCGTTGACGAGCCCCGGCATCGCCGCCATCCCTTCGGCTTGAATCACCTCGTCGGCTTCGGCCTCTCCGATATCCGGACCGATTCCCGCGATCCGGTCCCCTTCGATCAGGATGTCCCCGGCGAACGGCTCGTCGTTCCGCATGTCGAGAATCGTTGCGCCTTTGATCAGCATTTTTTTCATGATGGAAATCCCCTCCTTCGGCGCCTATACTAAACGTTGACGCAAGTGGAAGGTCAAGCGGGGAGGGGGCCGTCGCATGAAAATCAAAGATGTCGCGGAACGGCTCGGCATTTCGCAGCGGGCGATCCGATTTTACGAGAAACAGGGTCTCCTCAAGCCGTCCAGACGGGAGCATAACCGGTACCGGGAGTTCGGCGAGGACGACATCTGGCGGCTGCAGACGATCGTCGCGCTGCGGGAGGCGGGCATGCCGATCGCCGACATCCGCGGGGCGCTCGCCGTGATCGACGCGAAGGACGGCAACCGGCTCATGGAGCTGCTCGAGCTCCAACGGTCCGTCATGTTCGCGAAATGGGTGGAAATGAAACAGATCATCGAGACGACCGACCGCATGATCGAGACGCTTCGCGGCAACCGGACGCCGGCGCTCGACGACCTTTACCGGTTGGCCGAAGGTTCGCGAAGGCTGCGGGAGCAGCGGGCGTGGGAGGACCGTTGGGGGTTCGACGGGCTGGCCGGCGACCACGATCGGCTTGTCCGGGAAGACAAGACGAAGTATCCGGACTACGACGAAGCGCTGCGCCTCGTCGTGCGGCGGGTCGCGCCGGTCCGCGGGGAGCGCGGGCTCGACATCGGGACGGGAACGGGCAACCTGGCCGGCCTGTGCCTGGAAGCGGGAGCGGAGATGGCGGCCGTCGACCAGTCGATGGAGATGCTGAAGGCGTGCCGGCGCAAGTTCCCCGGGGCGGAGACGCGGCTCGGCAACTTCCTCGCGCTGCCTTACCTGGACGGAAGGTTCGACTTCGCCGTTTCCAGCTTCGCGCTGCGCCATCTGACGGAAAGCCAGATTCCGCTGGCCGTGCGGGAGATGCGGCGGGTATTGAAGCCCCACGGCCGGATCTGCGTCGCCGATCTGATGGGCGTTGGAGAAGGAGCGGCGGGCGACGCGGTCGATGCCGGGGCCGGCCTGCCGCTTCCCGCGCTCATCGAAGCGATGGAGTCAAGCGGATACCTCACCCGGACGGACCGGGTGAACGAGCGGCTGCATGTCGTGCTGGCCGTTCCGGTGCGGCCGCACCGCCCGGAATAGCGCGCTCACCCCGCCTTGCCGGACCTTCCGGCGAAGCGGGGTGATGTTGTCAGGACAGCTTCGCTTCGAACGACACCGGTTCGCCGCCGGCGTCGGCCGAGGAGACGGCGGCTTCCGGAAGTCTGCCGCTCCGCTCCTGCGGCCGGCTCCGCGACGTGACCGACGCGCGGCCCGCCGTTCGGCCCGCCGCGCGGCCGGTCGTACCGCCGGTCAGGCCTCCCGCCGTTCTGCCCGCCGTTCGGCCCGCCGCGCGGCCGGTCGTACCGCCGGTCAGGCCTCCCGCCGTTCTGCCCGTCGTTCGGTTCGAAGCGCTTCCGGCCGTCCGGCGGCGGCGCGGGCGGTTCCGGTACAGCCACAGCGCGTACTGGAGCGGCCGGACGAGCGCCAGATGGTACGCCTCCTTCTCGCCGGCCCGGCGGAACACGTCGCGCGCCGGCTTCGGATTCACCTCGAGCAGCCAGAACCGGCCGTCGCGGTCGATCGCGAGATCGAGCGCCAGCTCGCAGAGCGGGCCGTAGCAGCTCTCCAGATACCGGGCGACCTCGACGCCGAACTGTCCGATGCTATCCCGCACTTCTTGCGCCTTCTCCTCGCTCCCGAGCCAGTCGGGCAGCACGGCCGACAGCTTCGCCGCCTGGCCGCCGCCGTGCAGATTGCTCGTCACGCTGCCCGGCGGGCCGATCCGTACGGCGCAGCCGGTCGCGGTCCACTCGCCGCGGCCGTTCTTCTGCACGAGCAGCCGGTAATCGTGCACCCGGCCGTTCGGCAGCCGGATCTGGATGCCCTGCTGCACGAGATATTGGCGTCCGCGCAGATCCCAGCCGGCGAGCTTCGCGGAAAGCCGGGAAGGCCGGATGCGCATCGGACGGATGATCCGGCGGGACTGGTCGCGCCCCTGGACGATCAGGGTCCCGCCGGAACCCGAGCGCTGGATGCGCAGGATGCCGCGGCCGCCCGTGCCGCCCGCCGGCTTCAGATAGAGCAGCGAATGGCGCCGCAGCATCTCGGTCAGATCCCGGCTGCTCTCGTACAGCCGCGTCTGCGGCAGATGGTCGCGGAACCGGGGGTCGCGCGCGAGCGTCCGGTAGACCGACCATTTGTTGCCGATCGGCTTGTTCAGGTACAGCTGGTTCGCGTACCGGGCGCGGAACGCTTTCAACCGCTCGAACCGCGGGCTCCGCTGGATCCGGCAACGGTCGTAGATCATGTGCGGAAACCCGGTCCATTCCCGCCGCCAGACGCCGGTTTCGGGCGAATACCGCTGGGCGTGGATCCGGTTCGTCGCGAAGTTGACGTCGTCCGGCGTGAACACGATCAGATCGAGACCGAGCTTGCGCGCGGCGATCGTCATTTTCTGATAGACGGAGCGCTCCTCGAGCAGTCCGCGGTCGTTCAGATAGAGCGTCAGGATGCCGAGCACCGGTCTTCCCGCCATGTCAGGGCTCGCCCCCCCGTTCGGAGGCGCGATCCGCGGCCGTAACCGGTGCGCCCGCCTCCGGTTCCGGCGCTCCCGTCTCCGACGGCGTCCCCGCCATCCGCACGAAGCCGTCCTCCGCGCCCTCCGGCGCGTCGATCACCGCAAGTCCGGCGCGCCGGCACATCGCGACGGCCCGGCTGTCGGCGGCCGGCACTCGGCATTCGAGCGCCCCGATGCGCGCGAGCAGCGCCCGGGTCAGGCGCGTTCCGATGCCGCGGCCCCGCAAGGAAGGATGCACGACGACGACGAAGGCCTCGCGTCCCCGCCCGGCCGCGAGCGCGACGCCGGCCGTCCCGCCGCCGAGCTTCGCGACGGCGCAGGCCGCGCCGGTCCGGTCCGGCCGGCCGAGCAGCACCGGATCGAGCGCGGCCAGCCGGCGCAGCGCGTCCCCGTCGACCGCGCCTTCGCCGAACGCCGAAGCGAACGCGAGCAGCCGCTTTCGGTGGAGAATCCATTTGACCGGCGTCACGAAGCGGATGGTCATCTCCTTCCGGTCCATCAGGCTCCGCTCGCTTTCTTCTTTTTTTTCTGCCTGAGCAGGAACAGGCTGTACTGGAAGATGCGCTCGAGCGATTTCTGCCGGATGTGCGGCTCGTCGAACTTCATCGGCTTCGAGTTCGCTTCGAAGAACCAGATGTTCCCCTGCTTGTCGACGCCGAGATCCATCGACATCTCGCCGAGCTCGTAGCCCGACGCCCGCTCGATCTGGCGCGCGATGAGCAGGGCGGCGCTCTTCACCCTGGCGAGAATCCTGCGCGCCTGCTCGGGGCCGAACGCGCCGACGAGCAGCTTCTCGGGCTCCTCGATGCTTCCGCCGCGCGGCACGTGCGTCGTGATGCTCGTCGACCCGGCCAGCCGCGCCCCGATGCCGGTGATGTCCCACTGGCCGCGCTGGTTTTTCTGGATGAGCACGCGCAGGTCGAACTGCCGGTCGGCGTAGGCGGCGAGCTCGATGCCCTGCTGCGCGATGTACCGCTCGCCCTGGCTCTGCTTCCGGATCCGTCTCCACAGCCCGTCGAACGTGCCGCAGCGGAACGTCTTGCTCCGCTTCTTCTGCTGCAGCTTCAGCCGGTACGGGAGCTGCTTCTCCTTGAACAGCCGCACGGACATGATGCCGAGGCCCGCTTTGCCGCTCACCGGCTTCAGATACAGGAACGAATGCTGCTTCAGCATGCGCCGGAGGCTCTCCCGGCTGACGAGCCGGCGCGTCACCGGAATATACGGGCGGGTCGTCTTCGACAGGCTGAGCCATTCGAACAGGCTCCATTTGTTGAAGAACGAGGGGTTGAACAGCCGGATGTTCGGATGCTTCAGGCAGGCCGCGATCTTGCGCTTCACCTCCGGCAGCATCTCGTCCTCGCGCATCGGCACCCGGTTGTAGACGATGTCCGGCAGGGGGAACAGGCCTTTCTTCCACGACTGCGTCTCTTCCGAGAACGTGTAGCCCGTCACGCGCGGCTTCGACAGCTTGAGCTGGCTCACGGTCACGACGTAGGTCGTGAAGCCGAGCTCGCGGCCGGTCTTGATCAGGTCGGCGAAATTGTTCCGGTTGCCGCGGAACAGCTGCACGTCGTCGTCGATCGTCAGGATGGCGAACGTCGGGCGCTTCGCGGTCGTATCCACGGCCGTCTGCTGCAGATCATCGGGTTGCTGCATCATGCCTCCCTCCTTCTGAAGCGGGCCAGATACAGGCAATGTTCGAGAATCGTTTCCAGCGACGCCCGGCCCTGGGCCTTGAGCGCCGGATGTTTGAAGATCGAGCGGCCGGGCTTCGCGTTCGCTTCGAACATCCAGACGTTGCCGTCCCTGTCGATGCCGATGTCAAGTCCGAGCTCGCCGAGCGTGTGCGGATAGTTGCGCTCGATCGCCTCGGACAGCTTGACGGCGACCTTCTTCGCGTTCTCCAGCACCTCGCCGGCGCGCTCGCCGAACGTCCGGCTCAGCGCCTGTTCGGGCGTCATGAGCGATCCGCCGTTCTTGATGTGCGTCGTCACGCTGCCCCGCCCGGCTTTTTTCGCGCCGATGCCGACCGGAACCCACTTGTTCTCGCCGTTCTTGTGCATGTGGAAGCGGAAGTCGATCGGGCACCCGTCAATCTCGACGAGCCGGATGCCCTGCTGGATGACGTATCGGGAGAGGGAACTGCCGTGCCGCGCCTGCAGCATGCGCATCAGCGAGCGGAAGTTCGGGAACCGGAGCAGCACGTTGCGCCCGTTCCTCCGATACCTTGCGAAATACCCCCGCTTGGGGTGGTACGTCAGCCGGTAGATGCCCGCTCCGAGACTTCCGGCCGTCGGCTTGTAATAGACGAACTTGTGTTTCTCGATCATTTCCTTGATCTTCTCCGGCGTCGGTCCCGACACCGACTCCGGCAGATGCTTCTCCCCGTCCGGATCGCCGTGCAGGAGGTCATAGACGTCCGACTTGTTGAAGAAGCTCCAGTTGAAAAAAGGGATGTTCTTCCGCACGAACCGCTCCCTGAGCCCCGTGATCGACGACGTCGTCTCCGCCCGGCGGCTCGGCAGCCGGTTGTAGACGACGTCGGGCAGCGGCACCTTCTTGCGGACCCATCCGCCCTTCGGGCTCAGGAACCAGCCGTTCACATGCTCCGTCTGCCAGTCGATGTCGCGCGGCGTGAACGCGAAGAAATACGCCTTCTTCCCGCCGACCGCCAGCAGCTGCCGGATGAACGGCGTGCGGGAGCCGAACGGCATGGAGGCGGTGCGGACGGCCGAATCGGTGAGCACGCCGATGAGCGGGCCGATCTGGACTTCGTTGTCCGCGTTCCGGATAAAGACGGTTCCCGCCTTCGGCACGCCCATCCGGCTGCGGATGCCTTGCGACAGGTAGATGTACTTTCCTTCCCTGCGCAGCGGGCGAAGGACGGCCGTCGCCGTCTCCCTGCCGAGCTTGAGCAGGATCCGCTTTTTGCCGGTCAGCTTGAGCTGCCGGAGCAGCGCGCCGGTCGCGTACACGACCCGGTCGGCCTGCCTGGAGAAGCGGACGTTGCAATTCGTCAGATTCATGATGGAACCTCCCGCGTATCAGCCGTAGAGTGGGCAGTCGTCCCGTTCATGCGTCGCATTCGTCTCCGTTCGGCGGCTTGCGGCCGGCCGGCCGCTCTCCGGACCGGCGCGCCCGCCGCCATCAGGCGGAGGCCGTAGGAAATCGTCCGTTCCGCGGCCAGCCGCTCGCCCTCGGCATCGCCGATCTCCGCGAAAATGGCGCGCCCGGGCTTGCCGTTGAGCTCGAGCAGCCACAGCCGGCCGTCCGGCTCGACGCCGAAGTCGGCGCCGATCTCCGCCAGCCGGCCGAACGCGCGCTCGGCCTCGCGGGCGGCGAGCAGCGCGGCGCGCTTCGCGCGGTCAAGCAGCCGGGCGGCCGCCTGTTCGCCCAGCATCGCCGCAAGGAAGGCGATGGCCGGGCGCGCCGAGCCGCCGCCGTGCAGGTTGCTCGCCGCCGCGCCCGGCCGGCCGAGCCGGACGACGGCGCCGGTCACGGTCCAACGGCCGCCGCGGTCCTTCTGCGCGAACAGCCGGAGATCGAACGGTTCGTCCGCCGCCGTCCGCAAGGGGAGCAGCGGCTGGACGAGATAAGGGCGGCCGCGGGTCAGCTTCAGCGCGGCCTCCGCCAGCCGGTCCGCGGGCACGCGCGCCTCGAAGGAGCGGCCTTGCATCGTCCGGCCGGTGATCCGGACGATGCCGCCGCCGGGCTCGGGGCGCAGCGCGGCCGCGCCCCGGCCCTGCATGCCGGCGGCCGGCTTGAGGAACAAGCCGGCCGGATGCGCCGCGAGCAGTACGGCGAGCCGCCGCGGCGCCAGCAAGGCCGTCGGCGGCAGCAGCGGGGCCAGCCGCGGACTGCGCCCGAGCGCCGCGTGCACCTGGGCCTTGCCCGGCAGCGCGCGCCCGAGCGGCGCCGCGCCGTGCCGCCGCAGGATGCGGACGGCGCGGGCCCCCGCCGCGAGCTCCGCCGGCGTGCGCGGAAACCGCCGGTCGAAATAAACCTTCGGCACGGGCGCCGCGGCGGGCGTCCAGACGCCGCCTTCGAGCATCCAGCCGCGCACGGCCGCGCGCCCGCGCGCCATCGCGCCCGCCCGGTCCGCTCCGGTTCGACGTTCCGTCCCGCGCCCGACAGCCGTTCCGTACCCGCCATCCGTTTTGCAACCGAACGGTGTCCCTCCGCGCTCCTCCCGCACGCCTTCGGGCGCGAACACGATCACGCGCACGCCCATGGCGCGCCCGGCCTCCGCCAGCATCCGGCACAGGCGATCCTCCGGCATCCGGCCGCCGGACGGCTCCCGGCTCATCAGCACGCCGAACAGGCGGCGGCCGTCTTCCGGCCCCGGGCCGCCATCCCGTCCGGCATGCCGGGCCGTCCGCTCACAGTCCGGCCAGATGGCGCGCATAGAGCAGCATGACCCGCACGGACGGCCGGATGCCCGTGCCGGAGAGCGGCGTGTTGTCGTTCTTCGACGGTTTGCTGTTCACTTCCAGCAGCCAGACGCGCCCGGACACATCGAGCGCGAGATCGATTCCGAGCTCGCCGAAATGGGCCGGAATCTGCTCGTCGACGCCGGCCGCGATCTGCAGGGCGGCGGAGCGAAGCCGGGCGGCGGCATCCTGGCGTCCCGCCGCCAGATTCGATTTCGCGATCGCTTCCTTCACCGTGCTGAGCGCGCCGCCCCGGGCGATGTTCGAGACGAAATGCTGACCGCCCGCGATCCGCGCGACGATCGAGGTGACGATCCACTCGCCGGAGCCGTTCTTTTGCGTCAGCGCGCGAAAATCGATCGGCCGGCCGCCGGCTTCGATCAGGTTCAGCCCCTGCTGGATCAGGTAGCGGCCCGTGCGCAGCCTTCCCGATATGGAAGCGTACAGTTTGAGCAGCGTCGGAAACTGCTGTCGGCGCGTGCCGAACGATGTCGCGTGATGCGCGGCGTAGCCTCCCGAGGGCAGGCGCACGATCTTGATGATCCCTTTGCCGAGGCTGCCGCGCACCGGCTTCAGGAACACCGAAGCGTACCGGGAGCACATCGATTTCAGCAGCGGAAAGCCGGTGAGCAGATGGGATTCGGGCAGGTACCGGCCGAGCGAAGGCTGTTTGCGGAGCGCGCTGAACACTTCCGACTTGTCGAGGAATTTCTCGTTGAACACCTTCGTGCCGAAGCGCGATTTTACTTCCCTGAAGAAATGTTGTACGCTGGTCTTGTTCTCCAGTTTGCGCGTCGTCAGCCGGTTGTTCACGACATCCGGCGCGGGCGCCCGCGCGCGTCGCCATCCGTCGGCCCAGACCCACACGTCCAGACGGGATGCGCCGCCGCCCAGCATTGCCGGTGTCAGAAAATAGACCGCGCCGCCCATCAGCCGCGCCGCGTCCACCAGTTCCTTGCAAAAGCCGGTGATCGCGCCGAACGGACGATCGGGCGAATTCGGATAGTCCCGGCTGACCAGCACGCCGACAAGCGGGCCGAGCACGAGCTGACGCGCCGCGCCGCGGTAGCGCATGCGCAGGGTGCACGGAGCGTGAAGACCGAGCCGGCCGGCCAGCGTCTGGCTGATCCGCATGCCGTCGTAGCGATGGACGGGGATCACCTTGACGTCGCCGCGCCAGGCGCCGAACTTGAGCTGGACGGTCTGGCCTTGCGGAATCTGCCATTTCTTGAGGTACGATTCGCCAAGCATGATCGTGTCTTCGGACAGGATGCCGGAGCTGACGATCTGAACGCTGATCTTGGAACTTTGCATCTCGATCTCCTTTCGTCCCTCGCGCAGGCTCTCCGGGCCGACCGGCGGCGCAAGCCGGCCAATGATCACGATTACTCCACTATATGAGGACATCTATACACTGGTGATTGGCCCTCCCGGGCGATCACGCAAAAGGACGGACCAGGATGGCGCTTTGGCTCTTCATCACGGTGAATGTGTGCGTGGCCGCCTTCGTCGGCGCGCTGACCAACCATTTTGCGATCAAAATGCTGTTCCATCCGCGGCGCGCCTGGCATGTGCTGGGCAGGCGGGTGCCGTTCACGCCGGGCCTCATCCCGAAGCGCAAGGACGAGATCGCCTCCGCGCTGGGCGACGTCGTCGCGCGATACCTCGTGACGGCCGACGGGCTGCGGGAATGGCTGCAGGGCGGCGCGATGCAGGAAGCGGCGGCCGCGAAGATCCGCGCCTGGCTGCTGGACAAGGCCGGAGAGGGACTCACGATGGAGCGGCTCGTCCTGAAGTTCACGGACCGGGCTTCGTGGGAAGCGATGCGGACGAAATGGGCGGAACAGGGGAACCGTCTTGCGGAGCGGTGGATCGAACGGCTGTGGGAAGAGGACGGCTGGAAGTCGAAGACAATCGCGGAGCTGGTGCCCGGCTGGTCGGAAGAGACGGCCGCCGGATGGGCGTCCGACATCACGGACTGGCTGGCGGCTTCGCTGCGGGAAGAGTTGCTGTCCGTTCGCGGCCAGCGCATGTTGCGCGACATGATCGCGGGGACGCTGGACCGGACGGGCGGTCTGCTCGGCGTGCTCGCGGGCATTTTTGTCGATGAGGAGAAGGCGGCGGCGAAGCTGGCCGAGGTGCTGGTCGAGCAACTGGACGGCGGAGCGGTCCGCGAGGTGGTGCGGAACTTCATCGCGAAGAAGCTGGCGGAGGCGGGGGAATGGACGCTCGGGCAGGCGGCCGCGTGGCTGTCGGGCAAAGAAGACCCGCTCCCCTGGCTGAAGGAGCGGGCCCTCGGGCTGCTTCGCCTCGATGAACGGATCGGCAGACTGGAACAATTGGACGTGGGCGCCCTGCTGCTCCGCCACGAGGCTGCGTGGAGCGAGGCGCTGCGGACAATCGTCGGCGCCACGTTCGACCTGCTGGACCGGCGGCTGGAGTCGGTCGTCGACGCGCTCGAACTGCCCGAGCTCGTGCGGAAGCAGGTCGAGAAATTCCCGGTCGAGCAGGTCGAGCGCATCATCCTGAGCCTGTCGGGGCGGGAATTCCGCGCGATCACCTGGCTCGGCGCGCTGCTCGGCGGCATCATCGGGCTGTTCCAGTCTGTGTTCCTGCGGCTGGTCGGCTGAGGCGGGACGGCGCGCGGGAACGGCGCGGGCCCGCTTCCCGGCCGCGGCCTGCCGTGCTTCGACGTGATGCGCCGCGTCCTGGTCGCGGCCTGCCGTGCTTCGACGTGATGCGCCGCGTCCTGGTCGCGGCCTGCCGTGCTTCGACGTGATGCGCCGTGTCCTGGTCGCGGCCTGCCGTGCTTCGACGTAATGCGCCGCGCCCCGGCCGCGGTCTGCCGTACACCGCGCCGCATGCTTCGCTCTCCGATCGCGGCCGCTCCCGCCTTCGCGTCAGGCGCGCCGCGATTCCTGGTCGTCGATCGGGATGCGGGCGGTGAACACGATGCCGCGCCCCGGCTGGAAGCCGACCTCGACGTCGCCGCCATAATGCCGGACGCGCTCGACAACGATCGGCAGCCCGAGCCCCTCATGCCCTTTTCTCTTCGTGCTGTAGCCGGGGGTGAAAATCTGCTTGCGTATGTCCTCCGGCAGCGGATCGCCGGCGTTGCCGACGCTGATGAGCAGTTCGCCGTCTTTCTGGTCGATGTCCAGCGTCACGATTCGCGCGTGTTCCCCCTGCTTCATCACTTCGTCGAAGGCGTTGTCGACCAGATTGCCCACGATGCGGACCAGGTCGATGCTTCGCACCGCCGAAAGCCCCTGCGGCAGCCCGGTCAGCCGGTACTCGAACCGGATCTGTCTGGACTGGGCGATCGCCTGCTTCGCCATCAGCAGCGATTCGAGCGCCGTGACCGGAATTTTGTCGGCGAGCCGGTTCACCGACTGGATCTCCTCGACCACTTCCTCCATGTACTGCTTCAGCTGTTCATATTTCTTCATGGTGAGCATCGCGTACATCGTCTGCACGTGGTTGACGAAGTCGTGCCGCTGGCCCCGGATCGTCGTGATCATCTGCATCAGGTCGCCGACGAACGCCTCCTGCGTCGCGCGGATCGCTTCGTCGCGGGCGCGCGCAATCAGCCGAACCGTCAGGTACGTGAACACGATGACCGTGAAAATGGCGATATAAAACAGGAAGCGCGTTTCTTCCATGCGCCCGTGGATGTAGCGCGAGATGAACAGGATAACCAGAATGAAGCACTGGATGAAGATCAGGATGACATAGTGCTGGATGTAGCGGTTTCGTTCGTTGAGCAAAAATTGCATCACGCGCCGCCCCGGGGCTCTTCCGCCGCGCTCCAGACGCCATGCCGCCGCCGCGAGCAGCAGCATGGCCGGCCAGAACATGAGGATGTACCGGCGGATCGGCCAGGCGTTCGGATCGGTCTCGTCCAGGCCGGCCGCAAGACCCGCGGCCGTCAGATAAACGATCGACGACAGCTCGATCAGGAACGCGAGCAGGCTCATGACGAGCGAAAGGAACACGCGGATTTTCCACGACAGTTCGCGAAAGAAAAGCGACAGCATCGCCAGATAGAGGGCGGTGCCGACGAACGGCTGGAGAATCGGCGAAATCAGCGCCATGCTTGTGACAATGAGCGCCGCCGACGACAGGGACAGCAAGATCAGCCTGAGCGCGAAACGGTCCGGCCTGAGCCCGAAGAATCGGAAGCAGAACCAGGATGTGACCATCATTTCGGGCAACGTGATCATGCATGCAGCCTTCAGGATTAGCGTGATTTTCATATCAACCTCGCGCAGGCCCCGATGTCGAATGCCGTTGATTCGGGTCGGGGATGTCTCCAGCCAGACGGCTTTCTGGTAAAATGAGAATAACATTTCGGAGTGGCGGAGGGAAGATGAACATGCCGGATGTTCCGCGGGACGAGGCGGCAACGAAGCACGAACGCATTTTGGAATACATCAAGGGGCTCAAGGTGGGCGCCCGCCTCTCGGTCCGTTCGCTCGCCCGCAAGTTGGACGTCAGCGAAGGCACGGCGTACCGGGCGCTCAAGGAAGCGGAGAGCGCCGGTTATGTCAGCACGCGGGAGCGCATCGGCACGGTGCGGATCGAGAAGAAGCAGGGACAGCGGGACGGCCGGCTGACCTTCGGCGACGTGGCCGGCATCGTCGAGGGACAGGTGCTCGGCGGCGCGGCCGGGCTCGACAAGCCGCTGCACAAATTCGTGATCGGCGCAATGGAACTCGACGCGATGGTCCGCTACATCGACGCCGGCAGCCTGCTGATCGTCGGCAACCGGGAGAACGCGCACCGGCGGGCGCTTGAACGCCACGCGGGCGTGCTGATCACCGGCGGCTTCGGCACCGGGGAAGATGTGATCCGGCTGGCCGACGAGACGGGTCTGCCGATCATTTCGTCGAAGCACGACACGTTCACGGTCGCCTCGATGATCAACCGGGCGATGTATGACCGGCTCATCACGCGGAAGATCATGCTGCTCGAGGACATCGTCAATACGGACAGCGCGCCTCTCACGCTGCGGATGGGCGAAACGATCGTCGACTACTACAGGCTGCGGGAACGGACGGGTCACGCCCGGTTCCCCGTCGTCGACGACCGGGGCCGGATCGTCGGCATGATGACGGCCCGCGACGCGGAAGGCGCGGAACCGGGAGAGACGGTGGAGAAGCGGATGACCCGCCCGCCGGTCACGGCGCATCCGTCGATGCCGGTCGCGGCCGCCGCCCACCGGATGACGAGCGAAGGGATCGACCTCCTGCCGATCGTCGACCGGCACCGCCGTCTGCTCGCCGTTGTCAGCCGGTCGGACATCACGCGGGCGATGCGGTTCGCCGGGAAGCAGCAGCCCGGCGAGACGATCGACGATCTGATCTGGAGCGGGTTCGCGGAGGAGAAGCGGACGGAGGACGCGCTGCCGGTCTACGTCGGCAAGATGACGCCGCAGATGTCGGGGCCGGCCGGCACCGTGTCCGAGGGAACGCTGCTTTCGCTGCTCACGCTGGCGGCGAAGCAGACGATCCGCGAGGTGGCGCGTCGCGGCCATGTCGTCGAGAGCATCACGACCTACTTCGTCCGCCCGGTGCAGGTCGAAGCGGAGGTGCGGCTCATGCCCCGCCTGCTTGAGCTGAGCCGCTTGTCGGCCAAGGTGGAGATGGAACTGCACGACGAGCACGGCCTCGCCGTCAAGGCGCTTGCCGCCGCGCAGATGATCGATCCGCTCTGAGCGGTTACTTCATCGAACGATAGATGCTTTGGTTGCGCAGCCCGGCGAACAGGTTGAACAGGCCGAGCAGCAGGAACACGGCGCCGACGATGACGCGGATCGTCGATCCGGCGAACAGCAGCATCTGGATCAGCGCGAGCAGGATCAGCATGACGCCCATCGCGATGTTCATCCGCGCCGACAGCAGGCCGCGCGTCTTCGGATCGGCGCTGCGCCGGTAGCGCAGGCTGTAATAAACGGTCGCCGCCAGCGTGACGAACACGCCGATGGAGAGCAGCCATTGCAGGACGATGTTTTCGATCGGCATGGCGGGATTTCGGCTCCTTTGCATGACATGATGAGGCAGCCCTCGGGCCATTCCGGGCCGATGGCATGCGGACATCCGCCTCGACGGTAACGCCCGGCGGGGCTGTAGCGAGGATACCGCGTTACAGCGGTCCGGAACGCCCGTCCGGAGGGGCTGCCACGATGATACCGCGTTACAGCGGTCCGGAACGCCCGCCCGGCGGAGCTGTAACGGGGATACCTCGTTACAGCGGCCGGCGTCGGCTTGTCCGGCTGCGGTGAGGTCCCGTGGAATCTCGACAATCTTCCGCCATTGTATCAGATCGGGCAGGGGCTTGTCATATCGGCGCACGCGTCAGCCCGGTCCTCAACACACCAATTCGTGCCCGCCAATCCGTACCCGGCAATCCGTACCCGCCAATCCTGTCCGCCAACCCGTATCTGTCAACCTGTACCCGCCAACTCATACCGACCCATCCGTACACGCCACTCCGTACCCGCAACAACCCGCACTTGCCGAACCGCATCTTGCCAGGCGGCGACTCGCCAATTCACGACCCGCCATCCCGCAACTTGCCGACCAGGAAACCCGCCTGCCAAACGATTCGCCATCCCGCAACTCGCCGACCAAGAAACTCGCCGACCAAACTGCTCGCAACCCGCTATTTGCCACCCCGCAACTTGCCACCCCGTCCATCCAAACCATCACCCGACCGACTCGCCATCCCGCGACCGTCACCCCGGCAGCCGCGGCCGCGCCGTCACCCAGACGGTCATCGTGCCGTCCGCGACGAGCACGGTGCGGATCTCGACGACGTATTCGGCATCCTTCAGCCCCTTGTACACCTTGCCCTCGAGCAACAGCCGAGCCAGCCGCGCCTCCGAGTCGATGTCGTACACGCTGCGTCCCAGGAAGGCCGAGAGATCGCGCTTGAGCTGCTGCTTCAGCCGCGTCTCGGTCACCGCGTCGAGCGGCTGCGGCGTGCCGTCCGGCCCGCGTCCGGTTTCGATGATCGGCACGACCGACCGGATGGTGCCGTGCCGGTCCCGGTAATTCGTCAGCTTCCGGATTTCCAGCTCGTATTCCCCGAGCTTCTCCTCCGTCTCGTGCAGCCGCTCGACCAGCGCGTCGAACTTTGCGACCAGCAGCCCGTTGTACACCGCGGCCCCCGCGACCATGCCGAGCACGAAGACGCCCAGCGCCGCGCTGAGCCTCCGGAACCGGTAGAAGGGCGGAACCCGCATCGTCACCAGCCTCCCCGGACGATCCAGCGGATCAGCTCGGTGCCGAGATGCGCCCCGAGGAACGCGCAGGCGATGAGCAGAATCTGCTGGACGGCCGGCGACAGATGCCCCTGGGTGACGTTCGCCTCGATGACGCGCACCGGGTCGATCGTGCCGCCGATCGCGACGACGATCGCCCAGATTTTCAGCCGCATGGCCGTGTCCAGCATCGTCGAAGCCGGCGGATACGAGACGAACACCGCGCCGATCGCGGCGAGAAGCGAGCCGCCGATGACGACCCCGAAGGCGATGAAGAAGTCAATGACGGCCGTCGACAGGAAAACGATCATGCCGGCACCCCCACATTCTCGCGTTGGACGGGCCTTCCCACTGCCAATCTATGAGAAGGAGGGTCTCTTTTATGATAAAATGATGGCGTGATTACGCGTACGGAAGGGACAGGCGGCCATGTTGCGACCGGATTCGTTCGTTCATCTCCATGTGCACAGCGAATACAGCCTGCTTGACGGCGCGGCGCGCATCCGCGGACTCGTCGACCGGGCGGCCGAACTCGGCATGAAGGCGCTCGCGCTGACCGACCACGGCGTCATGTACGGCGCGATTCCGTTCTACAACGCCTGCGTCGCGCGCGGCATCAAGCCGATCATCGGCTGCGAGGCGTATCTGACGCCGGGCTCCCGGCTCGAAAAAGGATCCCGCCGCGACAATCCGATCCACCATATCACCCTGCTCGCGAAAAATGCCGAAGGCTACCGCAACCTGATGCGTCTCGCCTCGATCGCCCACCTCGAAGGTTTCCATTACAAACCGCGCATCGACTACGAGGCGCTCGCCGCCCACAGGGACGGGCTGGTCGTGCTGAGCGGCTGCCTGAACGGCGAGATCCCGCAGCATCTGCTGCACGGGCGTGACGAGGAAGCGAAGCGGGTCGCGCTCAGGCTCAGGGAACTGTTCGGCGACGACTTCTACCTCGAGATTCAGGATCACGGCATGCTCGAGCAGAAAAAGGTGGCCGCCGGCCTCGTCCGCCTGTCGGAGGAGACCGGCATCCCGCTCGTCGTGACGAACGATGTCCACTACCTGCGGCCGGAGGACGCGGCGCTGCAGGAAGTGCTGATCTGCATCGGAACGGGCAAGACGATCGAGGACGAAGACCGGCTGAAGGCGGCGACGGACCAGAACTACCTGAAATCGGCGGAGGAGATGGCGGCGCTGTTCCCGCACCTGCCGGAGGCGCTGGCGAACACGGCGCGGATCGCGGACAAGTGCAGCCTGGAGCTGACGTTCGGACGCGCCCATCTGCCCGCCTTCCGGCCGATCCCGGAGGGGATGACGTCCGCGGACTACCTGCGCGCGCTGTGCCGCGACGGGCTGATCGCGCGCTACGGCGGAACGGAAGCGTGGCGGACCGATCCCGGTTTCCGCGCGCAGGCGGAGGGCCGGCTCGCGTATGAACTGGACGTCATCGAGCGGATGGGGTACAGCGACTATTTTCTGATCGTGTGGGACTTCATCCGGTTCGCCCGCGAGCGGGGCATCCGGACGGGACCGGGGCGCGGCTCCTCGGCGGGCAGCCTCGCGGCCTACGCGCTGTTCATCACCGACGTCGATCCGCTGAAATACAAGCTGCTGTTCGAGCGCTTCCTCAACCCGGAGCGGGTGTCGATGCCGGACATCGACATCGACTTCGACGACGAGCGGCGCGACGAAGTGATCGCCTACGTGACCGCGAAATACGGCGAGGAGCACGTGGCGCAGATCATCACATTCGGGACGCTGGCCGCGCGGGCGGCCGTGCGCGACGTCGGCCGGGCGCTCGCCGTGCCGTACGCCGAGGTGGACCGGGCAGCGAAGCTCATCCCGAACCAGCCCGGCATGACGCTGGAACGGGCGCTCGAGGCGAGCCCGGAGCTGCGCGAGCTGTGCGCGAAGAATGAACGCGTCGACCATCTGGTGAAGACCGCGCTCAAGGTCGAGGGGATGCCGCGGCACGCGTCGACCCACGCGGCCGGCGTCGTCATTTCGAAGGATCCGCTGACGGATCACGTGCCGCTGCAATCCGGCGGCGAAGGGACCGCGCTCACGCAGTATCCGATGGACGCGCTGGAAGCCGTCGGGCTGCTCAAAATGGACTTCCTCGGCCTTCGCACGCTGTCCATCCTCGAGCGGACGCTGGCCTGGATCCGCAAGCTGTACGGGAAGACGGTCGATTTCCGGCGGGTGCCGGACGACGATCCGAAGACGTACGAGATGCTCTCCCGGGGCGAGACGACCGGCATCTTCCAGCTGGAATCGGCGGGCATGCGGCGCGTGCTGCGCGATTTGAAACCGAGCGTGTTCGAGGACCTCGTGTCGGTGCTCGCGCTGTACCGGCCGGGACCGATGGAGTTCATTCCGCAATACATCGCCGCCAAGCACGGACGCATCAAGGTGACGTATCCGCACCCGTCGCTCGAGCCGATCCTCGCCGACACCTACGGCATCATCGTCTACCAGGAGCAGATCATGCAGATCGCGTCGAAAATGGCCGGCTTCTCGCTGGGAGAAGCGGATCTGCTCCGGCGCGCCGTGTCGAAGAAGAAGCGCGAGACGCTGGACAAGGAGCGGGAACATTTCGTCGCGGGCAGCGTGAAGCAGGGGTACGCCGAGTCGGACGCGAACGCGGTGTACGACATGATCGTCCGGTTCGCGGACTACGGCTTCCCGCGGGCGCACGCCGCCGCCTACGCGGTGCTCGCGTTCCAGACCGCGTATCTCAAGGCGCACTATCCGATTCCGTTCATGGCGTCGATGCTCGCGTCGGTGACGGGGAACCAGCGGAAGACGGCGGAATACGTCGACGAATGCCGGCGAATGGGGATTCCGGTGCTGCCGCCGGACATCGGCGAGAGCGAGGAATCGTTCACGCCGACGGAGGACGCGATCCGGTTCGGGCTCGGCGCCGTGAAGAACGTCGGCACGCAGGCGATCGAGGCGATCAAGGCGGCGCGGAAGGAGCGGCCTTTCGACAGCCTGCTCGATCTGTGCCGGCGCGTCGATCTCCGGGTCGTGAACAAGCGGGTGCTCGAATCGCTGATCCTGTCCGGCGCCTGCGACGGGCTGCCCGGACACCGCGCGCAGCTGCTCGCCGCGCTCGACGAAACGATCGAATCGGTCGCGAAGTGGCGGAAGGAGCGGGAGGAGCTGCAGATCGAGCTGTTCGGCATCGAGGAAGTGAACAACTGGGACGTCGAGATGCCGGAGGTGCGGCCGTATACGCGCGGGCAGCAGCTCGAGTTCGAGCGCGAGCTGCTCGGCATATACCTGTCAGGCCATCCGCTGGACGAGCGGGAGGAGGAACTGGAGCGGCTCGGCGTCGACCGGCTGTACGAGCTGGCCGACGCGCCGGACGGCGCGAAGGTCGTGACGGCGGCCCTCATCGTCTCGGTGAAGCCGTTCACGAGCCGCAAGGGGCAGCAGATGGGCTTCCTGGAGCTGGAGGACCGGATCGCGCGTGTCGAGGCGGTCGTGTTCCAGAGCGTGTGGAAGCGGAGCGCCTTCTGGCTGGAGAAGGGGAAGCTCGCCCTGGTGCAGGCGGTCGTGCAGCAGCAGGAAGAGGATTTCAAACTGGTCGTGGACGACATCGTGCCGATGGACGGGCCGAATCTGGCCCCCCATGTCAGGCGGATGCGAAGCCGCGCGAACGCGCGCGCCGTATCGCCGGCGCCGGGCGTCCGTCCGGTCCGGCCCGGCGCCGCGCCGGGCGGCCCGCGACCGGCGGCGTCCGCGACACTCCGGCCCGATTCCGCTTCCGGCCCGCGTCCGTCGCAGCCGGATGCGGCTTCCGCGCCCCATGCGGCCGCGCCGTCCCGCCGCGCCGCCCGCGAGCAGCGGGTTTTCGTCCGCATTCCGGCGGACCGCGAGCAGCCCGGCGTGCTCCGGGAGCTCCGCCGCCTGCTGGACGGGCATCCCGGTCCGCTGCGCACGGTGCTCTACTACGAGCGCGACCAGCGGACGATCGAGCTGGCCGACTCCGTTCGCGTCAAGCCTTCCCGCGAACTGTTCGCCGCGATCGGTCGGCTGCTCGGCGAAGGCACGGCCGTCGTGAAATAGCGGCTTGAGGGGAGCGGCCGGGGACGACCGCGTCCCCGGCCTCAGGAACGTTCGCCGCGTCGCCCGCATATCGATAGACAAGGGCGAACGCCGTCATGCGGCGTGCTCGCCCCGGATCGGGGGTATGCGGATGACCGCGGCGATTGAGGGTTGGCTGGAGCGCCGGGGCGTGACGGTCCGGGACGTGGCGGAGATCGTCCTGTCCCTCCAGCGCCCGTACAACGACCGGCTGACGATGGAGGATTGCGAAGAAAGCGTGCGCGCGGTGCTGGCCAAGCGGGAGGTGCAGTACACGCTGCTCACCGGCATCGCGTTGGACGAACTGGCGGACCGGGGCCTCCTGCCGGAACCGCTGCAGCAGATCATGGAGGACGACGAGTCGCTCTATGGCGTCGACGAGACGCTCGCGCTCGGCATCGTCTCCGTCTACGGAATGATCGGCCTGACCAGCTTCGGCTATCTCGACAAAATGAAACCCGGCGTGATCGGCAGGCTGAACGGCGCGGCCGGCGACGGGGAGACAGGCGGAAGGAGCGGCGCGGAGGCGGGCGGATTCGGCCGGGTCCACGTCTTCCTGGACGATCTCGTGTCGGCGCTTGCGGCCGCGGCATCGGCGCGGATCGCGCACCAGAACCCGGATGCGCGCAAGTACGGGCTGCCGGGGACCGGATGACCGGACGGCGCGAGGGCGACGGGTCGCCGGACGGCGCTCCCGGACCCGGCCGGGGGTCATGCGAATCCTCCGCCTGCGCGCTTCCGATACCCGCCAGTCCGCGCGCGAACCCGCCGCCCCGCCACGCGCTTCCGAACCTGCGCGGACATGCGCGCCGACGCGCCGCCGGTAACCGCCGAACCGCGCCGCGCCGGGCGAACGGACAAGCCCGGCGCGGCTGCGTTTGTTGCGGCCCGTCGGGCGGATATGCTATCATTATGGCAACATGCGGCCTTATTTCTTGCGAATGGTTCGGGAGGTACCTTTCGATGTGGACGGTAATCTATATCGCTCCGACTGCGAAAATCTCCGAGACAATCCGCCAGCGACTGACCGAAGAAGGGTTTCTCGTGCAAGTCAGGCCGGTCAATCTCTCGAGACAGCAGTATGAGATATTGGTGCCCTCCGCGGAATTGGAAGAAGTGCAGGAAGTCTTGAACGAAATACTCAACGCCTGATCAGCTCCCTCCGGTTGTGACGGGTACGGCCATCCTTGAAGGACAGAATGACGCCACACGCGGGCGCCGGCCGGCCACGTCACAATCATTTTGTGCCCAGAGAGGTGGCTCCATGTTCAAAGATCTCTTCCACAAGAAAAAATACGCGACAATTCCGGCCGAACGGCCCGTGAAGCGGGACATTCCCGAAGGCTTGATGAATAAATGTCCGAAATGCGGCAACATCCAGTACAGCAAGGAACTGGAGAAGAATCTGAAGGTGTGCGCGTCCTGCGGCTACCATTTCCGGCTGACAGCCAGGGAACGGATCGCGATGACGATGGACGACGGCGCCTTCCGCGAATTCGACGCCGGCATGCAGTCGGGCGACCCGCTCGGCTTCCCCGGCTACGCCGCCAAGCTGGAGCAGCAGAAGGCGAAGACGGGTATGAACGAGGCGGTTGTGACCGGGACCGGCACGATCGGCGGGCATCCGGTCGTCGTCGGGGTGATGGACTTTCATTTTTTTACGGGCAGCATGGGATCGGTCGTGGGGGAGAAAATCACCCGCGCCATCGAATACGCCCACCGGGAACGCCTGCCGCTCATCATCTTTTCGACTTCGGGCGGCGCGCGGATGCAGGAGAGCATCTTCAGCCTGATGCAGATGGCGAAGACAAGCGCGGCGCTCGCGCGGTTCCAGGACGACGGCGGGCTGTACATCTCCGTCATGACGGACCCGACGACGGGCGGCGTGACGGCAAGCTTCGCGAGCCTCGGCGACTACAACCTGGCCGAGCCGGGCGCGCTCATCGGCTTCGCGGGACGGATCGTCATCGAGCAGACGATCCGCCAGAAGCTGCCGGACAATTTCCAGACCGCGGAATTCAATCTGCAGCACGGCCAGCTTGACAAGGTGGTGCACCGCAAGGACTTGCGGACGGTGCTCGCGAAACTGCTCGACATGCACAGTACGGGGAGGTCGGGATGATGGCCGGAGGACTGGATTTCGAGAAGCCGCTCATCGAGCTCCGGAACAAGATCGACGAGCTGCGCAAGTTCGCGGAGGAACGCGGATTCGATTTCTCCGAGGAGATCGCGCGGCTCGAAGCGCAGTACCGGCAGCTTGAGAGCGACATGTACAGTTCCCTTACCGCCGCGCAGAAAATGCACATCGCCCGGCATCACCAGCGGCCGACGACGCTCGACTTCATCCAGGCGATCTTCACCGATTTTCTGGAGTTGCACGGCGACCGGCTGTTCGCGGACGATCTCGCGGTCGTCGGCGGGCTTGCGAAGCTGAACGGCGTGCCGGTGACCGTCATCGGCCACCAGCGCGGCAAGGATACGAAGGACAACATCGCGCGCTTCTTCGGCAGCCCGCACCCCGAGGGCTTCCGCAAGGCGCTTCGTCTGATGCGCCAGGCGGACAAGTTCGGGCGGCCGATCATCACGTTCATCGACACCAAGGGCGCCTATCCCGGCGACACCGCGGAGATGCGGGGGCAGTCGGAGGCGATCGCGCGCAACCTGCTCGTCATGTCGACGCTGCGGGTGCCGATCGTCTGCGTCGTCATCGGCGAAGGCGGCAGCGGCGGCGCGCTCGCGCTCGGCGTCGGCAACCGGGTGCTCATGCTCGAGAACGCGATCTATTCGGTCATTTCGCCGAACGGCGCCGCGTCGATTCTGTGGAAGGACGCGTCCCGCGCGGACGAGGCGGCGGAGGCGATGAAGATCACGGCGCAGGATCTGTACAGGTTCGGCATCGTCGAAGAGGTGATTCCCGAGCCGAAGGGCGGGGCGCACCGCGATCCCGAGGAACAAGCCGCGCTCGTCAAGGAGGCGGTGTGGCGCCATCTGCAGGAGCTGATGGCGATGACGCCCGAGCAGCTTGTCGAAGACCGGTACCGGAAGTTCCGGAGCATCGGCGTGATCGGCTCGGAAGGACCGGACGGGCCTTCCGGCTCCTCCCCGGCGTCCGAACCGGCGGCGGACGGGCGGCGCCGGGATGCCGAAGCGGCGGACGGCGGGTCGACGGCCGCGGGAGAACCGCAGGCCGAGGGTCCGCCGGCCGAAGGAAAGCCGCCAGCCGAAGGAAAGCCGCCGGCCGAAGGCGCTCCGGACGGAAGCGCGACGGACGGACGGGCGGCGGACGCGGCGATCGAATCGAACGCCCGGTGACGGCCGGCATGTACAGCCGGCGCTTTTTCGTGTTATGTTAATTTAGGATTCCAAGGCTTGACTGTAACGGAGGATACCGCACATGCGCAAAACGAAGATCGTATGCACCATCGGTCCCGCGAGCGAGTCGCTCGAGAATACGAAGAAACTGATCGAAGCGGGCATGAACGTCGCGAGGCTGAACTTCTCCCACGGCGATTTCGAGGAGCATGGAAACCGGATCAAGAATATTCGCCAGGCGTGCCGCGAACTGGGCAAGACGGTCGCGATCCTGCTCGACACGAAAGGTCCGGAGATCCGCCTCGGAAATCTGGCCGAGGAGCCGATCGAGCTGAAGGCGGGCGAGTACGTCACGCTGACGACGGAGAACATCCTCGGCGACCGGAACCGCATCCCGGTGACGTACCAGGATCTGCCCAGGGACGTGAAGCCGGGCGACACGATTCTGCTCGACGACGGCCTGATCGGTCTGAAGGTGATCGAGGTTCAGGGAACCGAGATCAAGTGCGAGATTCAGAACAGCGGCCCGATCAAGAGCAAGAAGGGCGTCAACGTGCCGGGCGTCGCCATCTCGCTTCCGGGCATCACGGAGAAGGACGCAAACGACATACTTTTCGGGATCGAGCAGGGCATCGACTTCATTGCGGCATCGTTCGTGCGGCGGGCGAGCGACGTGCTGGAGATCCGCGAGCTTCTGGAGAAGAACAACGCGTCGCACATCCAGATCATCGCGAAGATCGAGAACCGCCAGGGCGTCGACAACCTCGATGAAATTCTGGAAGTGGCGGACGGCCTGATGGTGGCGCGCGGCGACCTTGGCGTCGAGATTCCGGTCGAGGAAGTGCCGCTCGTGCAGAAAATGATGATCGAGAAATGCAACCGCGTCGGCAAACCGGTGATCACGGCGACGCAGATGCTGGACTCGATGCAGCGCAACCCGCGGCCGACCCGCGCGGAAGCGACGGACGTCGCGAACGCGATCTTCGACGGCACCGACGCGATCATGCTGTCGGGCGAGACGGCGGCCGGCAAATATCCGGTCGAATCCGTTCTGACGATGGCGCGCATCGCGGAGCGGGCGGAGGCGGCGCTCGAGTATCGCGAGATTTTCATCCGCCGGGCGAGCGGACAGCAGACGACCGTGACGGAGGCGATCAGCCAGGCGGTTGCCAACTCAGCGCTCGATCTGGACGCGAACGCGATCATCACCTCGACGGAGAGCGGCTACACGGCGCGGATGGTGTCGAAATACCGTCCGAAGGCGCCGATCATCGCCGTGACGCCGTCCGAGCACGTCATGCGCGCCCTGCAGCTCGTCTGGGGCGTCATTCCGGTGCTCGGCACGCCGGCGAAGACGACGGACGAGATGTTCGACATCGCCGTGAACGGCGCGATCCGGTCGGGGCTCGTCAAGCTCGGCGACACGGTCGTCATCACGGCCGGCGTGCCGGTCGGACGTTCCGGATCCACGAACCTGATCAAGATTCATACGGTCGGCGACCTCGTCGCCAAGGGGCAGGGCATCGGCAGCCAGTCCGCCACCGGCAAGGTCGTCGTCGCGCACACGCCCGAGGAAGCGATCGCGAAGGCGCAGGAAGGCATGATCCTCGTCACGCCTTCGACGAACCGCGACTACATGCCGGCCATCGAGAAGGCGGCCGCCCTGATCACGGAGTCGGGCGGCATCACGAGCCACGCGGCCGTCGTCGGACTGAACCTCGGCATCCCGGTCGTGCTCGGCGTCGCCGACGCGACGCAGAAGATGAAGGACGGCATGGAAGTGACGGTATACGCCGAGATCGGCGTCATTTATACGGGACAGGCGCGCGTGCTGTAAGCGCAACGTTCGCCGGCGCCTGACAGTCGGGAGCGGCGGACCGGCCTCACGGTCTGCCGCTCCCGCGTCTGCCTGCGCGGACGATGGAGCGACGGGCGAACTGTGGGGGAGGCGAGACATGGCATCGCACTGGCATCTGTTTCCGCTCAGGGTCCGCTACGAGGAGACGGACCGGATGGACGTCGTGTTCCATGCGAACTACGCGACCTGGTTCGAGATCGGGCGAACCGAATTCATCCGGCACGCGGGCCGGCCGTACCGGCAGGTGGAGGACGCGGGGCTGCTCTTGCCGGTCGTCGATCTGAACATCCGGTTCGAGCGGCCCGCCCGCTATGACGACCGGGTCGTCATTTGCACCCGGCTTCGGGAGGTGTCGCCGTTCAGACTGTCTTTCGATTCGCAGGTCCGGCTGATCGGGGAAACGGAAGAGCCGCCGGAAACGGCGGCAGCCGAGGAGGATTTGCCCGGCGTGCTGCTCGCGGCGGGCGGCACCGGCCACGTCTGGCTGAACCGGGACTGGAAGCCGGCGCGGATCGACCGGACGGCGCCGGAACTGTACGCGCTGCTCCGGCGTCTGGCCGGCGCCGTTTGATGCGTACGGCGTCCGGGCCGTTCCGCCGGGAGCGCGGGGCGAGCGCGGCCGTCCCGCGCGGCGGATGAAACGGGAGCCGGCGTCGCACAATAAATCGGCGGCATGCCGGCGTTTAACCCCGGCGGCAACAAAGCTCTTTTATGACGGCGATAAAGCATTTTTATTTCCTGCAAACTTGACATGTATGTTCACATGCCCGTCAAAACAAGTTATGATATTGTGGTACGTTACTCGGCTGAAGTGCTTCCGTATGCCCGCCGCGGTCATATGGGGCGATTATTTCCCCGGAAATTGCGGAAAAAGGAGAGAGAGACATGACGGCAACGAAAGGTCTGGAAGGCATCGTCGCGACGACCTCGGAGATCAGCTCGATCATCGACGGCGTGCTGACTTACCGCGGGATCAACATCGACGATCTGGCGGAGAACGCCACCTTCGAGGAAGTCGTATATCTGCTCTGGCACGGCAAGCTGCCGAATCGGGCCGAGCTCCGGAGTCTGCTGGATGAACTTTCCGCCAACGCGACGCTTCCCGACGAACTGATCGCGCAGCTGCGGACTTATCCCAAGGAAGCCAATTCAATGGCCGCGCTCCGTTCGGCCGTTTCCGCCCTGGCGCTCTATGACGAAGAAGCGAACGACATGTCGCGCGAGGCCAACCTGCGCAAGGCGGTGAAGCTGCAGGCGAAGCTGCCGACGATCGTGGCCGCCTTCGCGCGGATCCGCGAGGGCAAGGACCCGATCGCGCCGAAGGCCGGCGTATCCATCGCGCACAACTTCCTGTACATGCTGACGGGCAACGATCCGGACGAAGTCGCCGTCCGGGCGCTGGACAAGGCGCTCGTGCTGCACGCCGACCACGAGCTGAACGCTTCGACGTTCGCGGCGCGGGTCACGGTGGCGACGCTTTCCGACATCTATTCGGGCGTCACGAGCGCGATCGGCGCGCTGAAGGGACCGCTCCATGGCGGAGCGAATGAAGCGGTCATGATCATGCTCGACGAGATCGGCTCGATCGAGAATGTCGAACCGTACATCATGGGCAAGCTGTCCCGGAAGGAAAAGATCATGGGCTTCGGCCACCGCGTCTACAAGAACGGCGACCCCCGCGCGAAACATCTGCAAAAGATGTCCCGCGAGCTGGGCGAACGGGCGGGCGACCTGAGGCTCTATGAAATGTCCGTCAAGATCGAGGAGCTCGTAACCGGTCAGAAAGGGCTGAAGCCGAACGTCGATTTCTATTCGGCATCGGTCTACACGACGCTGGGCATCCCGCGCGACCTGTTCACGCCGCTCTTCGCCATCAGCCGCGTATCGGGCTGGACGGCGCACATCCTCGAGCAGTACAGCGACAACCGGCTGATCCGTCCGCGCGCGGAATACACCGGTCCGACGAACGTGCGGTACGTGCCGATCGACGAGCGCTGAAAGCCGGTTCGTCCCTGTCGGACGAGCCCGGGAACCCGGGGGCCGGCATTTGCGACATCGCATGACGCAGCAATTCCGGCTGCTTCAATCAGGTAAAGGAGGAACCATTCAACATGATCCAACTCGAGAAATTCGCCCCGCCGACGGAAGGCGAAAAAATCACGATGAAAGACGGCAAACTGCAGGTGCCGAACCATCCGATCATTCCGTTCATCGAAGGCGACGGCACCGGACGCGACATCTGGCGCGCTTCGAAGCGCGTGCTGGACGCGGCCGTCGAGAAAGCCTACAGGGGCGAGAAGAAGATCGCATGGTACGAAGTGTTTGCCGGCGAGAAAGCGTTCAATACATACGGCGAGTGGCTGCCGAACGATACGCTGACCGCCATCCGCGAATACATCGTGGCCATCAAGGGCCCGCTGACGACGCCGGTGGGCGGCGGCATCCGTTCCCTGAACGTCGCGCTGCGGCAGGAACTGGACCTGTACGTCTGCCTCCGTCCGGTCCGCTACTTCCAGGGCGTTCCGTCGCCGGTGAAGCGTCCGGACCTCGTCAACATGGTCATCTTCCGCGAAAATACGGAGGACATCTACGCCGGCATCGAATGGCAGGCAGGCACGCCCGAAGTGCAGAAAGTAATCGAGTTCCTGCAGAAGGAAATGGGCGTGAAGAAGATCCGCTTCCCCGAGACGAGCGGCATCGGCATCAAGCCGGTATCGTCCGAAGGCTCGAAGCGGCTCATTCGCGCAGCGATCGAGTACGCGATCAAGCACAAGCGCAAATCGGTGACGCTCGTGCACAAGGGCAACATCATGAAGTTCACCGAGGGCGCGTTCAAGAACTGGGGCTACGAGCTCGCGGAAGAGGAATTCGCGGACAAGACGTTCACCTGGGCCCAATATGACCGCATCAAGGCGGCCGAAGGCGAAGAAGCCGCGAACAAGGCGCAGGCCGAAGCGGTGGCGGCCGGCAAGATCATCGTCAAGGACACGATCGCGGACATCATGCTGCAGCAGGTGCTGACGCGTCCGGCGGAATTCGACGTCATCGCGACGCTGAACCTGAACGGCGACTATCTGTCCGACGCGCTGGCCGCGCAGGTGGGCGGCATCGGCATCGCGCCGGGCGCGAACATCAACTACGTCACGGGTCACGCGATCTTCGAAGCGACCCACGGCACGGCGCCGAAGTACGCCGACAAGGACGTCGTCAACCCCGGTTCCGTCATCCTCTCCGGCGTCATGATGCTCGAGCATCTCGGCTGGCTGGAAGCGGCCGACCTGATCTACAAGGGCATGGAGACGGCCATCAACAACAAGACGGTCACGTACGACTTTGCCCGCCTCATGGAAGGCGCGAAGGAAGTCAAGTGCTCGGAGTTTGCCGACGAGATTATCAAACACATGGCATAAGACACCATATGGCTTGAACGCAAGGAACGGAGGTTGAATTCGGACGTGTCGATCAGAAGGAAGAAAATCTCGGTCATCGGCGCGGGGTTCACCGGCGCGACGACGGCGCTCATGCTCGCGCAGAAGGAACTCGGAGACGTTGTCCTGCTTGATATTCCGCAGCTGGGAAATCCGACCAAGGGCAAGGCGCTGGACATGCTCGAGTCGACTCCGGTGATGGGCGTCGACAGCCGGATCGACGGCACTTCCGATTACCGTGACACGTCCGGCTCCGACATCGTGATCATCACGGCCGGCGTGGCCCGCAAGCCGGGCATGAGCCGCGACGATCTCGTCGCGACCAACGCGGGCATCGTCCGCTCGGTATGCGAGCAGGTGCGCGCGACTTCGCCGGACGCGTATGTCATCGTCCTCAGCAATCCGGTCGACGCGATGACCTGGGTCGCCTATCGGACGCTCGGATTTCCGAAGAACCGGGTCATCGGCCAGTCCGGCGTCCTGGACACGGCGCGCTTCCGCACGTTCATCGCCCGGGAGCTCAACGTGTCGGTCGAAGACGTGCACGGATTCGTGCTCGGCGGCCACGGCGACGACATGGTCCCGCTGGTCCGGTATTCGAACGTCGGCGGCATCCCGATCGAGAAGCTGCTGCCGAAGGACCGGATCGAAGCGATCGTGCAGCGCACCCGCGTCGGCGGCGGCGAGATCGTGAACCTGCTGGGGAACGGCAGCGCCTATTACGCGCCGGCCGCGTCGCTCGTCCAGATGGCGGAAGCGATCCTGAAGGACAAGAAGCGCATCCTGCCGGTCATCGCGCTGCTCGAGGGCGAGTACGGCTACGACAATCTGTTCATGGGCGTTCCGGTCATCCTGGGCGGCGGCGGCATCGAGCGGGTCATCGAGCTGGAGCTGACGCCGGAGGAGAAGGCGGCGCTCGACAAATCCGCCGAATCCGTCCGCGCGGTCATCCGCGTGGCGGCCGGCTGATTCGCCGTCAGGGCCGCCATCAGCGCCCTTGCCTTGAGACCCTGACATCCGTTCAGGGTCTTGCTTTTGGGCGGGATGGACGGCCCCGGCTGTTTTTTTGCCTGTCCGGACAAGATCGGATATACTGGGTGTAGTCCATGTCAGGAGGTGCCGAATGGGTCAGTTTCTCTTGTTCCTTCACGCGGTCGGAGCTGTCGGGATGGGAATCTATCTGCTGCTGCCTTTTCTGGTCGGCAGAATCACGCAGCTCAGCAGCGAAGGCCAGTCCGGCTTCGCCGACGGATTGATCACCGCGAACCGGGTGGCGCAGATGTGCCTCGTCGTGCAGCTGCTCACGGGATTGTATCTGATGACGATGTCCCATTATTCCGCGCTCTGGAGCACGCTGACGCTGGTGCTGTTCCTGGGCATCGGCGCGATTGGCGGCGTCATGGCGAAATCTTTGAAAGCGATTGTGGCGGCCGCAAAGGCCGGAGAGAGCGCCTCGGGATCAATCGCGCGGGTTCGTCTGTTCAGCATCCTTCTGCTGGTCCTGTACGTAGCCATCATCTTCGTCATGCAGTATCCGCATATCTGACCACGATGTTATCCGCGATTTTTACGAGAAGGGATTGTTTGCGAAATGGTGGCACACTCACCGGACCTGATCACGTTCGGAGAAACAATGGCGCTGTGCATGGCGCCGGATTACAAGGGGCTTGACCAGGCCGCTTCGCTGGAGCTGACGTTCGGCGGCGCGGAGAGCAACCTGGCCATCGGCGCCGCGCGGCTCGGCGTGTCCAGCGGCTGGTTCGGCGCGCTTGGCGACGACCCGTTCGGACTCCGAATTCTGAAGGCGATCAGGGGCGAAGGCGTCGATGTCTCCCGCGCGCGGCTCGTGCCGGGCGAGCAGACCGGCGTCATGTTCCGGGACAACCCCGGCGGCAAGCTGTCGGTCTACTATTACCGGAGGTTGTCCGCCGCCAGCAAGATGAAACCGTCCGATCTGGACGCGGACTATATCCGCGGCAGCAAGATTCTGCACGTGACCGGCATCACGTGCGCGATCAGCGAGAGCGCGCGCGACACGGTGCGGGAAGCCGTCCGGATCGCGAAGGAAGCCGGCGTCAAGGTGTCCTTCGACCCGAACCTGCGTCTGAAGCTGTGGACGATCGAAGAAGCGCGGGAGGTGCTGCTGCCGCTTGCGGAGCAGGCGGATTATTTTCTCCCGGGCTACGACGAGCTGCAGCTGCTCTACGACACGACGGACGAGGAAGCGATCTTCGGGCGTCTCGCGCAGCTGTCCGCCGTCTCGGTCGTGAAGGGCGTCGGGGAGACGACGGTCATCGTCGAGGGCGGACGGCGCACCGCCGTGCCGTTCCACAAGGCGGAGAAGGTCGTCGACACCGTCGGCGCCGGCGACGGCTTCTGCGCGGGCCTGCTGGCCGGTCTGATCAAAGGCTTGCCGATCGCGGAAGCGGTGCGGGTCGCGAGCATCTGCGGCTCCCTCGTCGTGCAGGGGCGCGGCGACTGGGAGACGACGCCGGACTGGCGCACGGTGGAGCGGCTGCTGACCGACCGGAAGCGGATCGAGCGATAATACGAGCATGTCCCGCGGCGAGTCGGCCGCGGGATTTTTCATGAGCGAAGGAGATGGGACAGGGTGGCGCACGCGGGTGAAGAACGGCTGGAAGAGGGCTGGATCCGGATCAGGGTGCCGCTGCCTTTTCCGCTGAAATATGTGAACGCGTATCTGATTCCGGGAGAGGACGGATGGACGCTGGTGGACCCGGGATTGCGCACGCCGGAATCGGAACGGCTGTGGCAGGATGTGCTGGAGCGGTGCGGCATCGGGGCGCGCGACATCCGGTCGATCGTGCTGACGCACCATCATCCCGACCATATCGGGCTGGCCGGCTGGTTCCAGGATCGGACGGGCGCGTCCGTGCGCATGTCCGGGAAGGCGTTCTCGTACGCGATGCGGCTGTGGGGGCCGGGGCAGACGTTCTCGGAAGAACTGCGGATGTTTTTCGCGGAGAACGGGCTGCCGCGGGATATGGAAGAGGCGCTTGCGGAACATCTGGAAAGCTTCATCGCGATGGTCTCCCCGTTGCCGGAGCCGGCGTTCATCGAGGGGGGCGAGACGATGGAACTGGGCGGGCGCGCGTGGGAGATCATCGGCACGCACGGCCACGCGGACGGCCACCTCTGCTTCTGGCAGCGGGATACCCGGAAGATGCTGTGCGGCGATCAGGTGCTGGCCGGCATTACGCCGAATATCAGTCTTCTGCCCGGTTCGGAACCCGGCGTGCTGGGGAGGTATCTGGACAGTCTCGCGCTGCTCGAGACCTATGAGACCGCGCTGGCGTATCCCGGGCACCGCGATCCGATCCGCGACATGAAGGGCCGGATCGGCGAGATCCGGGCGCACCATGTCCGAAGGCTGGCGATCATGGAAGACATGCTGGCCGAACCGCTCACCGGTTACGAGGTCTGCATGCGCGTGTTCGGCGACCGGGCGCAAAGCGGCATGCACAATCTGCGCTTCGCGTTGTCGGAGACGCTGGCGCATCTCGAGCATTTGTCCCTGGAAGGACGAATCGCCGCCAAGCGGGGCCGTGACGGCGTCGTTCGCTGGCGGCGAATCTGAATTGTCGGGTTTCGGCCGCGGCGCCGGAGCCGTCCTCAGTTGGCGGCCGCGGCGCCGTTCTCCTTCTCGCCCTGTTTGCGGTGCGCCATGCGGCTCGCCGCGGACGAGGCGATCGCGCCGACGATGTCGTCGAGGAAGGTGTGCGTCTCTCCGTCCGACTTGTCGTTCAGCTTCAGCAGAATGCCCGGCTTCTGCTTGTCGATATAGCCGAAATTCGTAAATCCGATGCTGCCGTACACGTTCACGATGGAGAGCGCCAACACCTCGTCGATGCCGTACAGCGCCTCGTCGTGCCTCACCATATCCTGCAGCGGCGGCAGCAGCTTGCCCTCCTCCGCCAGCATGTCGAGCTGGATGCCGGTCAGCACGGCGTTCTGCACCTCGCGCTTGTCCAGCACCGCCAGCACGTGATGTTCGCATTCGTCGAGCGTCAAGTCAGGGAAATACGGCGATTGCAGATAATGGACGAGTTCCGCGATATGCCTCGTGGTGACCCCCCGTTTTTCCAGCCATTCCAGTGTCGCGCGCTGAACTTCGCGGCTGTTCAGCACGTAGGGTTTCGGTTCCGTCATGCGTATGCACTCCCGTTCTATGAAAATGAGTTCGGTGCCTGGAGAATTCGGTTCTAGCGACGGACAAGTCTCGTATACATAGTACTACAAATTTTCCGATTTCAACAAACCATGATTTGTAAGAACGGGAGGCGCGATAGAAGATGATGCAGAACCATTCCCTGCGACGGGGCGCGACTGTCGGGCTGCTGTCCGTGCCGCTGCTATTGTCGGGCTGCGGCCTGTTCGGCGGCGAATCGGCCGCCAAGCTTCCGATCGATCCGCCGCAGGATGTCCGGACGGAAGACGACGGCGGAATCGTTCGGCAGAGCGGGCAATCGTCACCGGACGCGTCGAATCCTGCCGATACGGCGGCGGTGACCCCGATCACCGTCTACGTGAAGGACAGGGGCGGCTACCTGGCTCCCGTGACGGTGAACACGGCGGCGAAAAATGACGAGGAAGCCGCCATCCGGGCGCTGGAGCGGATGATCGAAGGCGGCGAAGCGGGAGCGCTGCCGGACGGGTTCCGCGGGGTGCTGCCGGCGGGTACGCGGATCGCGGGCTTGACCATCGACCCGGAGCGGCGGATCGCAACCGTCGATTTCGCGGGATCGTTCACCGACTACAATCCGCAAGACGAACGGCGCATCGTGGAGGCGGTGACGTGGACGCTGACCGGTATCGGAGATGTCGAAGGCGTCGTGATCCGGCACGACGGAGAGCCGCTCGGCGAGATGCCGGTCGACGGCTTCCCGCTCGACGGTCCGCTCACGCGGGCGATGGGCATCAACCTGGAACTGGCGCCGGGCGTCGCCTACGGCAATTCGATGCCGGTGACCGTCTATTTCTCGGCGATCTCGGATGACGGCGATCCCTATTTCGTGCCGATCACCCGGCTGGTCGAGCGCAGTGAAGACCCGGCCATCGCCGCGCTGCGCGAACTGATCGCGGGACCGGCGCGCGGCGCGGAGCTCGACGGCGTCATGACGAGCGACGTCGAGGCCGAGGCGGTTACGGTGGACGGAGACACGGCGCTGATCGATCTGAAGGACGACATGTACGAGGAAGGCCAGCCGCTGCCGGCCGAGATGCTGCAGGCGGTCCTCCTGTCCGTCAGCGAGAACACGGGCGCGGAGAAGGTGCGAATCCGGGTGAACGGGTCGACGAACATCGTCGACACGGACAACCGTTCCTGGGCCGAGCCGGTGAGCCGGCCGGAGCATGTGAACGCGCTGCGGACGTGAGCGGGCGGTCGGCGTGCGCGCGACGGCGCGTTCGCGCGGCGGCGCATGCGAGCGCCGGCGCGGTCGTGCGGTGGTGCACGCGCGATGGCTCGGTCGTGAAGCGGTGCAGGCGCGGCGGCGTCTTCCCGGATGCTTTTCCCCGGCGACTTTGGTACAATATACCCGTCATGCGGTAGAAAATCATCGGGAGGCAGCCGAATGCGCAACGACAACCGGGCGGATGACCAGCTCCGCCCTCTTGTAATGCAACTGAACCCGAATCCGTACGCCGAAGGCTCGGTGTGGATCGAGATGGGCAACACGAAGGTGATCTGCACCGCCACGGTCGAGGACAAGGTTCCGCCCTTCATGAAAGGGCAGGGCCGCGGCTGGGTGACGGCCGAATACGCCATGCTGCCGAGGGCGACGCAGGTGCGCAACCAGCGCGAGTCGGCCCGGGGCAAGTTGACCGGCCGGACGATGGAGATCCAGCGGCTGATCGGCCGGGCGCTCCGGTCGGTCGTCGATCTCGAGGCGCTCGGCGAGCGGACGATCACGCTCGACTGCGATGTCATCCAGGCGGACGGCGGCACGCGCACGACCTCGATCACCGGCGCGTTCGTCGCGCTGGCGCTCGCCGTCGACAAACTGGACTCCCAGCAACCGTTCGAGCGTTACCCGCTCACCGATTTTCTGGCCTCGGTCAGCGTCGGCGTCGTGGACGGCCGGCCGCTGCTCGACCTGAACTACGAGGAGGATTCGAACGCGAAGGTCGACATGAACGTGGTCATGACCGGCTCGGGCCAGTTCGTCGAGGTGCAGGGTACGGGTGAAGAACAGCCGTTCAGCCGCGCCGAGCTGGATCGCCTGCTCGAGCTCGCCGAGGGTGGCATCCGGTATCTGATCGAGCGCCAGCGCGAGGCGCTCGGCGAGAAAGGCGCGCGGATCGGGACGGGATCGGCATGAGCCGGGAGCGGAATGTCATCGTCGTCGCCACGAAGAACGAGGGGAAGGCGCGCGAGTTCGCGCACGCCCTCGCGCCGCTCGGCCTCGCCGTGCGGACGCTGAACGGCCTGGATCGGGCGCCCGAAATCGTCGAGGACGGCGCGACGTTCGCCGAGAATGCGCGCAAGAAGGCTCGCGTCGCGGGCGAGGCGCTCGGCGTGCCGGTGCTCGCCGACGACTCCGGCCTCGAGACGGAGGCGCTGGGCGGCGCGCCGGGCGTCTACTCGGCCCGCTACGCCGGCGAGGGCGCCGGCGACGCCGCGAACAACGCGAAGCTGCTGCGCGAGCTGGCCGCGCTGAAGGCGGATGTGCCGCAGCCGGAAGGCCTGCCCGCCGATGTTTGCGCGCTCAGCAGGGCGCGCTTCGTCTGCGCGCTGGCGCTCTACGACCCGGAGAGCGGCGAATTCGCCGAGGCGCTTGGCGCCGTGGACGGCTGGATCATCGACAGCCCGCGCGGGTCGAACGGTTTCGGCTACGATCCGCTGTTCTGGGTGCCGGAATTCGGCCGGACGATGGCCGAGCTTTCGACGGACGAGAAGCAGTCGATCAGCCACCGCGGCCGCGCGCTGGCGAAGCTCGCGGATCTTCTGCGGCACAAGCGATCATGAACGGCGCAAGGCCGGCGTTCTCCGGAACGCCGGCCTTCCGTTTTCGTGGAGCGCGCGACGGCGGCGCCGGGAGCCGCTCACCTTATCGCGATCTTGTACGTCCGCAGCCAGGTGTCGACCTGCACGAGATACGCGAACAGCTGCGGCCCGGACATGAGCTGGCCGAACCACGGGAGATGCGACGACGCCGCGGCCGAATCCGCGATCTCGCGCACCTTCGCGACGTTGATCAGCGGCAGAAGCGGAGAGGACGGATCGTCCAGCACCTCGAGCAGCCGCTTCCGCACCGCCTCGAGGTAGTTCGGGTTGTGCGTCTTCGGGTAGGGGCTCTTCTTCCGGTACAGCACGTCGTCCGGCAGCACGCCCTCCAGCGCGCGGCGGAGAATGCCTTTCTCCCGGCCGCCGGCCGTCTTGATCTCCCACGGAATGTTGAACACGTACTCGACGAGCCGGTGGTCGCAGTACGGCACGCGCACTTCGAGGCCGGACGCCATGCTCATCCGGTCCTTCCGGTCGAGCAGCGTCGGCATGAATCGCGTGATGTTGAGGTACGACATCTCCCGCATTCGCCGTTTCGTCTCGTCCTCGCCCTCGAGATGCGGCACTTCCGCGATCGCCTCCGCGTAGCGCCGCTCGATATATTCGAGCGGCTTCACCCATGCGGCGACCTCCGGCGCCAGCAGTTCCGCGCGCATCGCGGTCGCGAGCGACCACGGGAACGTCCGGGCCTCCAGCGCCTCCTTGCGGTGAAACCACGGATAGCCGCCGAACACTTCATCCGCCGCCTCGCCCGACAGCGCGACCGTCGCCCCTTTCTTGATCTCCCGGCAGAACAGGAGCAGGGAAGCGTCGATGTCGGCCATGCCCGGCGCGTCGCGCGCGATCACCGCGTCGTCGAGCGCCCGCACCAGTTCCGGCGTGTCGAACTGAACCCGGGTGTGCCGCGTGCCGAGATGGCTGCTCATCCGTTCGATCCACGGCCCGTCGGCGTTCGGCTGGAACGCGTGCGCCTGAAAATGCTTGTCGTTGTCGACGTAGTCGACCGACCAGGTGCCGAGCGTGCCGCGGCCGGTGCGGTTGTAGTGGTCAACGGCCAGCGCCGTGAGCGCGCTGGAATCGAGGCCGCCGGAGAGCAGCGTGCAGACCGGGACGTCGGACAGGAGCTGGCGCTCGACCGTGTCTCGCAATAGCTCCCGCACGCGCTCGGCCGTCTTCGCCTCGTCGTCTTCGTGCGGCCTGCTCTCCAGTCGCCAATAGGTGCGGACGCGAACGCCCGATCGGTCGACCGTCAGGCACTGGCCGGCCTTCAGTTCGGTCATGCCCTGATAGATGCCGACGCCCGGGGTGCGCGCCGGTCCGATCACGAACACTTCGGCGAGCCCTTCGGCTCCGACCGCCGGCTCGAACGACGGATGCGCCAGAATCGCCTTCGGCTCGGAGCCGAACAGGAACTTGCCGTCCACTTCGGCGTAGAAGAACGGCTTGACGCCGAGACGGTCGCGGGCGGCGAACAGCCGCTCGGCCCGCGTGTCCCACACCGCGAAGGCGTAGATGCCGTTGAACCGGTCAAGCGCCTCCGGCCCCCATTCGATGTAGGCGACGAGCAGCACCTCCGTGTCGCAGTTCGTGGAGAAGCGGTGCCCCCGCCCCTCCAGTTCGCGCTTCAGTTCCGGCGCGTTGTACAGCTCGCCGTTGTATACGATCACGAACGTATTGTCTCCGGCATGCCGGACCATGGGCTGCGCGCCGTTCTCCGGGTCCATGACGCTGAGCCTGCGGTGCCCGAGCGCGCAATGCGTCGTAATCCAGGTGCCGGAAGCATCGGGGCCGCGCGGCGCGAGCGTGTCGGTCATGTTCTCCAGAATGGCGCTGTCCAGCGTCAGATCGCGCGTCCAGTCGATCCATCCGGTAATTCCGCACATGGCTTTTCATCCTCTCGTGTCGGTCTTCATGCCTCGGAAGCGTCAGAACGGCATAAGGAGATATATGCGGAATCGGGGCATAAAATGTCTGTCCGCGCGGCAAGCTATGGCGAGATTGCGCGTCCCGGCCGCGTCAATCCGGGCCGGGCAGGGAGGAGAGCACACGCATGAGATCGGATGACGGCCGAGAGACCTACTATGTCTCCGTCGGAGGCAAGGAAATCGTGAAGGACAGGGGCGCGACGGCCTGGGAGTTCGAGATTCGCGCGAACGAGGAGGAACTGTACCGGCTGCAGGATCTGTTCGAGGAGCTGGCCAGCCTGGAGGAGGCGGAGGTGTTGCATTTTACCCGGCACCCGTTCGAAACGGCGTCCACCGAGCAAATGTCGGCTTCGACGGGCGACGTGACGACGCGCATCTACCGGTTGCTCCACGAGCTCGGGACACCGGAGACGAAGGCGTTCATCGAACGGATGCGCCTGCAATGAGGAAAAAAGGAGGATACGCTCTATGGACATCGCGGATGCGCGGGTCAGGAGAACGGTCAATCTGGACGGACGTCCGTGCGCGGAAGTGGAAGTGGCGACAGGCGATGACCGCGCGGCGACGCTGCTGGTCTATTTCGCGCAGGCCGCCGATGGCGGGCTCGAGATGGTGCGGGTGATCGAAAACGACGCGGATCGCGAGATTGACTGGTACGACAACCCGCTGCACCAGGCGGCGGTTGACCGGACGGACGCTTATCTTGGCGCCGCCGCGCCAGCCGGGGGCAGCGGGTCGTTCGGAGAGCGCGTGCTGAATTTCGGTTTCGTAAGGGAAGATGCGATGCGTGCAGTACGCATGCCGATTGAAGCGCATGAGTCCGGGAAATAGCAAATTCCTTCAGAAATTTTCCTTGTATAACTCGGGATTTCTGAGGCCGTGCAGCAACCGGCCATAGTAGCTTGTCGATTCATTGTTCTTTTTTGATTCTTGCTGTGCCGCCAGCATGGCTGCGGCCGTACTATCGTTCCATTCATCCGGTTTGAGCAGCCTGACGGATGACAGTTTCCTCTTGATTTTCTCGAAACGCGCGATCAGCGCGGCCAAATCTTCCGGCTCCAGCAAATCACCAAGCGCGGCCACAAGGTCCTGCGGCCTGATCGCCATGACGCGATCGGCGATTTCTTTGTCCACGAATTGGCCGAGCCCGGCAAATCTTCCGGAAGCTTTCTCATTTGTGTTGTCGATATCGGTCCTTGTTCCAAATGCCATATCGTTGTCAATGCCTTTGATGCCGATGACGTTTCCTTTCTCGTCTTGCTGGATGAAGTAATTGCCGATATGCCGGTCCACATGGAAGGCTATCGCATCCAGCACCTGCAGCTTCGACAGGAAACGTTGCAAATTCGGATCTTTGACGTTGATCTTTTTGGGATCGTTGTCATCTTTTCCGTCGAAGGAGAACAAGTCCGCAATGGCGGCGCCGCCCGCAGTTATTCCGCTCGCTTTTTGCATGATCGATCCTTTCACGATCTGACCGTCGGTCAACTGGGTGGCGAGCTCCGTCCAGGGAATAAGGTTTTCGCCCAGCAACAAGTTCAATCGATGCAGCGCGACATTGCGCTCGGCCAGACGGGGGTTCGCGAATTCAAAGGGCCCTGACGTCTTGATGCCTGCTATCTGGGCCGTATGAGCTTCGGTTTCTTCTTCCGGAGATATGTCAAACAATCCTATTTCGTTCAATATTCTTCTTCTTGTATCCGGATCGTCTTTATATTTTTTTCTGATGTATTTTTCGTATTGTTTGTATTTGTCAGTATCTTTGATGAATTCTTTCCCTGCCTTGAACACACCCTGCCTGGATTTGTCGTATTTATTGAGCTGGTAGAACCGCACCGTGTTGATGCCGCCTTTGCCGGTTTCCCCGGTCGCCATGTTGTCGTCAACCTGTATGTTTTTCATCACCGGCATGGTGGCAACCTGGTACCATTTCGTCTCATATTCCGGAGGCTTCAACCTGAACTGGATGACTCGGGAGATCATGTTGGTCCGGACGTTGCCGATGACCTTGAGCAAGAACTCTTCCATGAAATTGGCCCGCTTGTCTTTTTCACCTTTCGCCCTGATAAACGAGTTGACCGCCTGCTCCAGATTTCCCATCAAATCCAGCACTTCGTCCAGCTGACTGTCCATCTCGTCCCGTTCCTTCGAGACCATCGTGTTGTCCAGGTAGCGGTTAAGGTCGTCCAGTCTGTCCAAAACCGCGGCATAGTGATGGCTTCTTCTGTTCGGCGTGCCGAATATGCGCACCATATCCCTGCGCCGGGGCATCATCGTCGTGCCGACATTCCTGTAGATCTCGAGGAGGTTCGTCTGGTTGCTGGAAAAGTTGTTGAGTGGAGGGTGGTAGGAGTTTTCGGTTTCTTTGCCTGTATCGGATGTCAATTCTGTTGTTTTTTTCTTGCTCCTGGCGAACAACGGCATGACCGCACCCCCGAAAACCAAAGATTTGGAGATGGATATCGTTTGTTGCTATAGTAGCACATTCAATGCGCAGTTAGTAGATATTTGCATAAGATTGCAATTATTTATAGAAAAACAGCGAAAAAAGACGCCAATCACCGCTTTTGCGTCAGGAACGCGGGCAAAACGAAAAAGCCGCTTGCGGGCACAAGCGGCTTGAAGGAATGGATAGATGGCGTCCCAGAAGGGATTCGAACCCCTGACCGTACGCTTAGAAGGCGCATGCTCTATCCAACTGAGCTACTGGGACATGTCTGGAGCGGGTGACGGGAATCGAACCCGCGCCGCCAGCTTGGGAAGCTGGAGTTCTACCATTGAACTACACCCGCATGGAGAGCACAACACATCATAGCACAGGACGGTCGAAAATGCAACCGGAACGCCGCCGGCCGGCGTCTTGACGCGGTGAAGGAGGGTGAATGGCGTCGATACCCGGCCCGAAATTGCCGGTTGCGAGGATGCCGCTCTATAATTTTGCAAGAATGTCTCACGTGACGGGGGGAGCGAACGTGAACGGCCCGAAGTGGATGACGAAAGAAAATCTCGATCCGGCTGTTCTGGTCCGCTGGCAGAGTGAAATCGAACAGACGGGTTTTGATGCGGAATGCACGGCATTGACGGACCGTGCAGGGAAGGAAGAACTGCGGCATACGCTGCGAAGCAGCCAAACGCTCGTGCGGGCCTTCGAACTGGCGATTCGCGAGGGACATCTCCCGCTGGAATGGTCCCATCTGCTGCTGCTGACCGATCGATCCGGCATCGTGCTGTCGACTGCCGGTTCGCCGGATAAGCTCGGGCACGCGCGCCGCATCGGCATCGAACGCGGCACCCGTCTGGATCTGCCCCATGCCGGAGTGAACGCCATTGCCATGGCCGTCAGATTGGAGCGGCCGTCGCATGTGCGCGGTGACGAACACGACCTGCGGTTGTTCCGCGAATGGAGCAGCTTGTGTACGCCTGTCGCGGCGGACGGCCGGACGTTCGGTTTCCTCGGCGTGTGCTGCCCTTGCCCGGGCGAAAGTTCGGATGTGGAGCTCATATGGATCGAATTTTATCTGCAGGTGCTCAAGGAGCGGATCGCCCGGCATTGTCCGATGCGCCGCCGCATGGCTCTGGATCGCCGGTTCGGAGAGTACGGCCTGTCTCCCCGGGAGAGGGAGGTCGCCCACTATTGGGCGCAGAATATGGGCGGGTTGCAAATCGCGTCCCGGATGGGCCTTGCCGAAAGCACCGTGCGCTCCATGATCAAGAACATCTACCGTAAAATCGGCGTGAGCGACAAGGGGCAGTTCATGCGTCATTTTCTGGCGTAACCCGCCGAGCCGTCCGCGCATCCCCAATATGGGGGATACCGCGGCAAGGCGGCTTCCCTTAATCTGGTTCACAGGACAACAAAAGCGTGAATCATGGAGGTCGGGAAGTCGCCATGCGTGTGAACCGGAACCTTTGTCTTCTTGCGCTCACGATGTTCATCGTCGGCACGGACGGATTTGTCGTCGCCGGCGTGCTTGAATCCGTCGCCCGGCAAACCGGCGTCTCCGTCGAAGCGGCCGGGCAGCTCATCACCGTTTTCGCCCTGGCCTACGCGATCTCCGGTCCGGCCATCGCTTCGGTGCTCGGCCGGATGGACAGGAAACGTTTCTTGCTGCTGTCGCTGGCCGTCTTCACCGGCGGCAATCTTGTTGTTGCGCTGAGCTCGGACTATGCGCTGCTCATAGCCGGGAGGATGGTCTCCGCCATCGGCGCGGCCGGCGTCACGCCGGCGGTCGTCACGATCGCGGGCATGACCGCGCAGCCCGAACGCCGCGGGAGAGCCATTTCCCTTGTGTTCAACGGTCTCACGATCGCCACGATCCTGGGTGTTCCCTTCGGCACGTATTTGGGCCGCGCGCTCGACTACCGGCTGCTGTTCCTGTTCATTGCCGTCGGCGGCGCGATGATGCTTGCGGTGTTGGCCGCCGCGCTGACCCGCTTGCCGCCGCCGCCGGACGCATCGTTCAGGGAGCGGCTTTCGGTGGTGCGGGTGAAAGGCGCGCCTTCCACGCTGCTGGTAACGGCGGTCGTCTTCCTGTCTGCTTTCACGGTCTATTCCTATGTTTCGGCCTGGTTCGGCGACAGAGGCGTGGCAGACGGCGACCGGCTGAGCTGGATCCTGCTTGCTTTCGGGGCGGGCGGAGCAGCGGGCAACCTGCTGGGAGGCCGCCTCACGGACCGGTACGGGCCGCGGACGACCAACCTGGTGAGCCTGCCCGGGCTTGCCCTGTCCTTCGCCCTTCTCTCGCTTGCCGCCGACACGTTCCCCACCGCCCTCGTACTGACATTCTTCTGGGGGGTGTGCGGGTGGCTGCTCGCTCCCGCCCAGCAATACCGACTCATGACGCTGGGAGGCCGGAGGGCGCAAGTGCTGATCTCCTGGAATTCTTCCTTCATGTATCTTGGCATCGGCTTGTCCGGAATCGCGGGCGCGCTGGTGATGCGCCTGCTTGGAACGTCTGCGCTGACCTGGGCGGGCGCGGCCGGAGCGATGCTCGGGGCGTTGCTGACCGGGTTGCTGTACTCGCCGCGCTCAGTCGGTCGCGCGGACGGGGCGTTCCAACGTGCGGATGCGTGATGTTCCCGGACCAACTTCCGTTTTTCATGCGAAAAGCGGGAGTTGGTTTTCTGTTTCGGCCGACCGCGTGCTATACTGGGAACGATTGCAGAGGACCATAATCAGCGGCTTCGCCGGCCGGGCGGACATATCCGGATCCGGCGTCGCCGCCCTGGAGCGAAGATATGTCGACGCGATATCGCGATGGAGCCGGCGGCACAGGCAAGGGCAAGGTGTACCTGATGCCGTCCATGGTGAACGAATACCGCGGCCGGATCACGCGGCTGCTCGAATCCGAGCGGTTCGGCGAGGCGCACGCGCTGCTTCGCTTCCTGCTCGATTGCCGCGGGCAGGACGAGCAGGCGCATGAAGAATGGAGACGGCTGATCCGGGGGCTGGAAGCGGTTTTTCCCGAACTGGCGGCGAGGAGCGGTCGGGAGGACGGCGGGGAAGTTTTCGAAGCGGCGGATGAAAAAGAAAGCCCGCCGGAGGAGGAACTGCCGGACGACGAGTCGGTCATGCGCGATCTGGCGCTCCAGCCGAAGGGCGGAGGCGGCGACCGGAAGGAGCGAAGCCGCCGGGTGATCGAGGAACTGAAGCGGAGCCCGCGCCTCGAGCAGCGGCTGCTCGCACTGGAGAAGGCCGTATACCTCGACGATCCGGACGTCGACCGGGAGATTCTGGACTGGCTGCGCGGCGAGCCGATGCACCCGTCGATGCAGTTCCTCGCCCTGCAGACGCTCAGGCGGCGCGGCGCCACCGGCCGGGTGACGCTGGACCGCGCGGGCGAGCGCGTGGAGCTCGAGATCGAGCGGACGCCGCTGGTGGAGGACGACTATCCGCCCGCCGCGGGCGAAGTGCTGGAGCGGGCGTGCCGCGGGACCGAATCGTACGATCCGACGCTGCCGCTGTTCGCGCGCGAACTGTGGGCGGAAATCCTGAAATCGATCTACGGCACCTCCGATTACGAATGGATGGCGTCCGGGGGAGAGGAAGCGATCGACTGCTGGGCCGCCGCGCTGCATCTCGCGGTGCAGCTTGCGGCGCACGGCCGTGCCGACGAGACGGAGATCCGCGCGGTATACGGCATTCCGGAATCGCTCCGGTTCCGGTTCGAGCAGGCGTGCAAGGCCGTCCGGCGCGCGATGCCGTCGCTCTCGCCCGGACCCCGGAAATCTTGAAATCTCCCTCAAGGTTGGCTATAATGGAGTGGTTTAGTCAGATACCGTGAAGAAACAGACGGATGCGTCAGTTGTGGAAGGGGAAGGCATGAGATGAAGGCAAGTTGGCAGACTCTGGAGAAGAACACGGGCGTGCTGAGCGTCGAAGTCGACGCGGACCGGGTGGCCGCGGCGCTCGACAAGGCGTTCAGGAAGATTGTCCAGAAGGTGAATGTGCCCGGATTCCGGAAGGGCAAAGTGCCGCGTCAGATCTTCGAGGCGCGCTTTGGTGTGGAGAGCCTGTATCAGGACGCGGTCGATATTCTGCTGCCCGAGGCGTACGCGGATGCGGTGAAGGAGACGGGCATCTTTCCGGTCGACTCGCCGGAGATCGACATCGAGCAGTTCGGCAAGGGCAAGCCGTTCATTTTCAAGGCGAAAGTGACGGTCAAGCCGGAGGTCAAGCTCGGTGAATACAAGGGGCTCGAGCTTCCGTCCGCCGATGTTGAAGTGAAGGACGAGGAAGTGCAGGCCGAGCTGGAGCGCCAGCAGCAACGCCACGCCGAGCTGGTCGCCGTCGAGGACGGCCAGGCGGAGAAGGGCGACATCGTGATCATCGACTTCGAAGGGTTCATCAACGGCGAGCCGTTCGAAGGCGGCCGCGGCGAGCGCCATTCGCTCGAACTCGGTTCCGGCACGTTCATTCCGGGATTCGAAGATCAGATCGTCGGCATGTACATCGGCGATTACAAGGATATCGAAGTGACGTTCCCCGAGGATTACCATGCGGATGAACTGAAGGGCAAGCCGGCCGTGTTCAACGTGAAGCTGCACGAGATCAAGCGGAAGAACCTGCCGGCGCTGGACGACGAATTCGCGAAAGACGTCAGCGAATTTGAAACGCTGGAGGAATACAAACAGGATCTCGCGGCCAGACTGAAGGAACGGAAGGCGCAGGAAGCCGAGAACGCGCGCGAGGCGGCCGCGATCGAGAAGGCGGCGGCCAACGCGGAAGTCGACATTCCGGAAGCGATGATCCGCTCGGAGATCGACTACATGTTGCGCGATTTCGAGAACCGCCTGCGGATGCAGGGGATGACGCTCGAACTGTACTATCGCTTCTCCGGTCAGGACGAGGAGAAGCTCCGCGAGCAGATGAGGGGCGACGCCGAGAAGCGGGTTCGCAACAACCTCGTGCTCGAAGCGATCGCGAAGGCGGAGAACATCACCGTCTCGGAAGAAGAAATCAGCGAGGAACTGCAGCGGCTGTCCGGCCTGTACAACCGTCCGGCGGACGAGCTCCGCGCGCTGTTTGAGCGGAACGGCAGCCTGGACAGCCTGAAGGACGACCTGGTCCTGCGCAAGACGGTCAAGTTCCTGGTCGACAACAGCAAAGAAGCTTCCTCGGTCGCCTGAGACCGGGGATATCGGCAAACGGAGTAAGGCACGTACTTCACACAGGCACGTGCCTTATTTCTCCATCATCGCCCGATGCCGGACGGTGCACGCCGCGCCGCCCGGCGCATACATATAGGTAAGCGATGGGCCGGAGCCCGAACGGCGGTCGCGTCCGCTTCCGCCGGGTATGACATTGCGCCGCAGACATGGTACAATAGGTTTCGAAGCCGAATACGAAAAGAGGTGGGTCGCATGAATCTGGTGCCAATCGTAGTGGAACAAAGCAGCCGCGGCGAGCGATCCTACGATATTTATTCCCGGCTCCTGAAGGACCGGATCATTTTCCTGGGCAGCCCGATCGACGACGATGTCGCCAACCTCGTCATCGCCCAGCTGCTCTTCCTTGCGGCCGAAGATCCCGAGAAGGACATCCATCTGTACATTAATTCCCCCGGCGGTTCCGTGACGGCCGGGCTTGGCATATATGACACGATGCAATACATCAAGCCGGACGTCTCGACGATCTGCGTCGGCATGGCGGCCAGCATGGGGTCGCTGCTGCTCGCGGCGGGCGCGAAGGGCAAGCGGTACGCGCTGCCGAACAGCGAAGTGATGATCCACCAGCCGCTCGGCGGCGTGCGAGGCCAGGCGGCGGACATCAAGATTCATGCCGACTGGATCCTGAAGACGAAGCACAAGCTGAACCAGATCTATGTGGAGCGTACCGGACAGCCCTACGAGAAAATCGAACGCGACACGGACCGCGACTTCTTCATGAGCGCGGAAGAGGCGCTCGCTTACGGTTTGATCGACAAGGTCATCACCCGGCCCGAAGCCGCAGGCGCGTGACGCATGACGAAGGGGAGATATCCGAATGTTCAAATTCAATGACGAGAAGGGCCAGCTGAAGTGCTCCTTCTGCGGCAAGTCGCAGGATCAGGTGCGCAAACTGGTCGCCGGTCCGGGTGTCTATATATGCGATGAATGCATCGAGCTCTGCACGGAGATCGTGGAAGAGGAACTCGGATCGGAAGAGGAAGTGGATCTGAAGGATATCCCGAAGCCGAAGGATATCCGGGCGATCCTGGACCAGTACGTCATCGGTCAGGACCAGGCGAAAAAATCGCTCTCCGTGGCCGTCTACAACCACTACAAGCGGATTAATTCGCAGAGCAAGCTCGAGGATGTCGAGCTGCAGAAGAGCAATATTCTGCTCGTCGGACCGACCGGTTCCGGCAAGACGTTGCTCGCCCAGACGATGGCGAAGATTCTGAACGTGCCGTTCGCGATCGCCGACGCCACGTCGCTGACGGAAGCCGGCTATGTCGGCGAAGACGTCGAGAACATCCTGCTGAAGCTGATCCAGGCCGCCGATTACGACGTGGAGAAAGCGGAGCGCGGCATCATTTACATCGACGAGATCGACAAGATCGCGCGCAAGTCGGAGAATCCGTCCATCACCCGCGACGTATCGGGCGAAGGCGTGCAGCAGGCGCTGCTGAAAATTCTCGAAGGCACGGTGGCTTCGGTGCCGCCGCAAGGCGGGCGCAAGCATCCGCACCAGGAGTTCATCCAGATCGACACGACAAACATCCTGTTCATCTGCGGCGGGGCGTTCGACGGCCTGGAGCAGATCATCAAGCGCCGGATCGGCAAGAAGGTCATCGGCTTCACCGCCGGCGGCGAGAACATGAAGGATCTGAAGCAGGGCGAATATCTGAAGCTCGTGCAGCCGGAAGACCTGATCAAGTACGGGCTCATTCCGGAATTCGTCGGCCGTCTGCCGGTCATTGCCGCGCTCGAGCCGCTTGACGAGCAGGCGCTCATCCGCATCCTGTCCGAACCGAAGAACGCGCTGGTGAAGCAGTATCAGAAGCTGCTCGAGATGGACAACGTGAAGCTCGACTTCGAACCGGCTGCGCTCGAGGCGATCGCGAAGGAAGCGATCAAGCGGAACACGGGCGCGCGGGGACTCAGGGCGATCATCGAGGACATCATGCTCGACGTCATGTACGAGGTGCCGTCCCGCGACGACATCACGAGCTGCATGATCACCGAGCAGGTCGTCCGGGAGAAGGTCATGCCCGAGCTCACGACGAAGAAAGGCAAGAAGAAGGAAGAAAGCGCCTGACGCCGGGCGCGTCATTTGCGACCACCTCAGCCGCGGGGGACGCTCCCCCGCGGCTCGGGTGGCATTTGACGTTCTATGGGGAGAGAAGGTTATGTACCATCGGAAAGACACCGTCCCGGTCCGGGTCGGCAACCTCGTGATCGGCGGCAGCGACGAAGTGACGATCCAGAGCATGTGCACGACGAAGACCGCCGACGTCGAGGCGACCGTCGCCCAGATCCACCGGCTCGAAGAAGCGGGATGTCAGCTCGTGCGCGTAACCGTCAACAACCGGGAAGCGGCGGTAGCGATCAAGGAGATCAAGAAGCGGATCCATATCCCGCTCGTGGCGGACATCCATTTCGACTACCGGCTGGCGCTGGCCGCAATCGAGAACGGCATCGACAAGGTGCGGATCAACCCGGGCAACATCGGCCGCCGCGAGAAGGTCGAGGCCGTCGTCAAGGCGTGCAAGGAGCGGGGCATCCCGATCCGGATCGGCGTCAACGCGGGGTCGCTCGAGCATCATCTGCTCGAGAAATACGGTTATCCGACGCCGGAGGCGATGGTGGAAAGCGCGCTCTTCCACATCGGCATTCTGGAGGAGCTCGACTTCCATGACATCATCGTCTCCCTGAAGGCGTCCGACGTGCCGATGGCGATCGCCGCGTACAAAATGGCGGCGGAGAAGATCCGCTATCCGCTGCATCTCGGCATCACCGAGGCCGGCACGCTGTTCTCCGGCACGGTCAAGAGCGCGGCCGGCATCGGCGCGCTGCTCGCGATGGGCATCGGCAACACGGTGCGGATCAGCCTGAGCGCCGATCCGGTGGAAGAGGTGAAGGTCGCGCGCGAGTTGCTGAAGGCGTTCGGCCTGATCTCGAACGCGGCGACGCTCGTCTCCTGCCCGACCTGCGGGCGGCTTGACATCGACCTGTTCTCCATCGCCAACGAAGTCGAGGCCTATATCGCCAACATCAAGGTGCCGATCAAGGTGTCGGTGCTCGGCTGCGCGGTGAACGGTCCCGGCGAAGCCCGGGAGGCCGACATCGGCATCGCCGGCGCCCGCGGCGAAGGGCTGCTGTTCCGCTACGGCGAGATGATCCGGAAGGTGCCGGAAGCGGAGCTCGTAAGCGAGCTGAAGAAGGAAATCGACGAGATCGTGCGCATCTACAACGAGACCGGGGAAATTCCCGGACGGAAGCGGCACGCCGGGCACGCGGCCCGCTGACCGGCCCGGACCGGGGCGTCAACGCCGATCGACCGGTCGCGGCCGCTTCCTGCCGCTCCTTTTCTGGATAAGCGCAATTATTTCGTCTATTTTGTCGAAAACGTCGGAATTTGAAAAAACAGACGAAGCAACTTCCTCTATTCTCGGGAAAACAGTCCAATTCGCCGGTTTTTCCCAAAATAGAGGAAGTTTTTTCTTCTAATATTCGGTTGTTCGCCGTTTTCGGGGAAACAAGCGCAAAAATTTCTTTTATTCTGGCGAGTTGTGCTTCGCGAGAGTGGTGGCAGGAGTTGGTCTTTGAAGTCTTGTGCGCCCGCGCTGCCAAAATTTGACCTCCCGTATCATGTCCGGCAAACAGGCAATACTTACAAGTATTGATCCTGATTGCCGGATTTTTGCGTCCGGCGGTCTTCCGGGAACGCGCCGGATTGGCCGGATGAACCGGACACGCCGAATGGATCGGATGCGCCGGATAAACTGGAACGACCGCCGCTGCCGCACACGGGAGGAGCGAATCGCATGAATCTGAGTGTCGTGCTTTTGGTAATCCAGGTGTTTTTCGCCGTGGTGATCGGACTGTACTTCTGGAACCTGCTGCGCACGCAGCGGACGAACCGGGTGGCTGTGGATCGGGAATCGCGCAAGGAGATGGAGAAGCTGCGCCGGCTCCGCTCGATCTCGCTGACGAAGCCGCTCGCCGAGAAGACGCGGCCGAAGACGATGGACGACATCGTCGGGCAGCATGAGGGGCTGCGCGCGCTCAAGGCGGCGCTCTGCAGTTCCAATCCCCAGCATGTCATCATCTACGGCCCGCCGGGCGTCGGGAAGACGGCGGCAGCCCGCGTCGTGCTCGAGGAAGCGAAGAAGAACCCGGCTTCGCCGTTCCGCCACGACGCGAAATTTATCGAGATCGACGCGACGACCGCGCGCTTCGACGAGCGCGGCATCGCCGACCCGCTGATCGGGTCGGTGCACGACCCGATCTACCAGGGGGCCGGAGCGCTCGGCGTCGCCGGCATCCCGCAGCCGAAGCCCGGCGCCGTCACGAAGGCGCACGGCGGCGTGCTGTTCATCGACGAGATCGGAGAGCTCCATCCGATCCAGATGAACAAGCTGCTCAAGGTGCTCGAAGACCGGAAAGTGTTCCTCGAGAGCGCCTACTACCACTCGGAAGACCCGAACATTCCGCAGTACATCCACGACATTTTCCAGAACGGCCTGCCCGCCGATTTCCGGCTCGTCGGCGCGACGACGCGGTCGCCGCAGGAGATCGCGCCGGCGCTCCGGTCCCGCTGCATGGAGATCTATTTCCGGCCGCTGCTGCCGGACGAGATCGCGGAGGTCGCCGAGGGCGCGATGCGCAAGATCGGCCTGCCGTATGATGCGGAAGCGGTGAAGGCCGTCACGAAATACGCGACGAACGGCCGCGAGGCGGTCAACATGGTGCAGCTTGCGGCCGGGCTTGCGATGTCCGAGCGGCGCGAGCGAATCGGGGCGGCCGATATCGAGTGGGTGGCCAACTCCAGCCAGCTTTCGCCGCGCCCCGAACGCAAGGTGCCGCCGGAGCCGCAGATCGGCTATGTGAACGGCCTGGCGGTCTACGGCCCGAACATGGGGACGCTGCTCGAGATCGAGGTCAGCGCGATTCCGGTCCGCTCGGGCAAGGGCACGTTCACGATCACCGGCGTCGTCGAGGAGGAGGAACTCGGCGGCGGTTCGCGGACGCTGCGCCGCAAGAGCATGGCGCGCGGTTCCGTCGAGAACGTGCTGACGGTGCTCCGGCGTTTCGGGTTCCAGCCGCACCGGTACGACCTGCACATCAACTTCCCGGGCGGCACGCCGATCGACGGACCGTCGGCCGGCATCGCGATGATGACCGCGATCGCCTCGGCCATCACGGGCCGGCCTGTCGACAACCGGCTCGCGATGACCGGCGAGATCGGCATTCACGGCAACGTGAAGCCGGTCGGCGGCGTGCTCGCGAAGGTGGAGGCCGCTTTCCAGGCCGGGGCCCGTACGGTCGTCATCCCGAAGGACAACTGGCAGGACTTCTTCGCCCGTTTCGACGGACTCAGCGTCATCCCGGTCAGCCACGCCGACGAAGTGCTCCGGATCGCGTTCCCCGGCTTCGAACCGCGCCGCGCCGACCTCGAGACCGGCACGCCGACAGAGCTGTACGCCGTGCCTGAGGTGTCGTATTTGCAGGCCGATTCGGCGGAATGCTAAAATAAGTCTTATCCCGCCGAACCGGCCGCTTTCTCCGGGTACGGTCGGCGAGCTGTGCAATCGTTCAGGGAGGTGCTGGCGTGGTACCGGGCAAGTGGAAAGGACGGCGCCTGCCTTTGCTGCCGCTCAGGGGGCTGCTCGTCTATCCGAGCATGGTGCTCCACCTCGATGTCGGCAGGGAGAAGTCGGTGCGGGCGCTGGAACGCTGCATGGTCGGCGACAACACGATCCTGCTCTGTTCCCAGTCGGAGGTGGGCATCGAGGAACCGACGCAGGACGACATTTACCGTGTCGGCACCATTGCGCGGGTGCGGCAGATGCTCAAGTTGCCGAACGGCACGATCCGCGTGCTGGTGGAAGGCTTGACGCGCGCCGAGATTACGGAGTACGTCCCGAATGACCAGTTCTACGAAGTCATCGTGAAGGAGCTGCCCGAGCGGCAGGCGGCCGATCCCGAGATCGACGCCCTCATGCGCACGGTGCTCAGCCAATTCGAACACTATATCAACCTGTCGAAGAAAGTGACGCCGGAGACGATGGCGGCCGTGAGCGACATCGACGAGCCGGGCCGGCTCGCGGACGTCATCGCCAGCCATCTGTCGCTGAAGATCAAGGACAAACAGGACATCCTCGAGACGATCGACGTGCGCGAGCGGCTCGAGAAAATTCTCGATCTGCTGAACAACGAGCGCGAAGTGCTCGAGCTCGAGCGCAAGATCAGCCAGCGCGTCAAGAAGCAGATGGAGAAGACGCAGAAGGAATATTACCTTCGCGAGCAGATGAAGGCGATCCAGAAAGAGCTTGGCGACAAGGAAGGCCGGGCGGGCGAGGTCGAGGAGCTGCGCGCCCAGCTGGAAGAGACCGACGTGCCGGACAACGTGCGCGAGCGGATCTCCAAGGAAATCGACCGGCTCGAGCGGATGCCGACGTCGTCGGCCGAGGCGGGCGTCATCCGCAACTACATCGACTGGCTGCTCGCGCTGCCGTGGCGGAAGCGCACCGAGGACGACCTGGACATCGCCCGCGCCGAAGCGGTGCTGAACGAGGACCATTACGGCCTCGAGAAGCCGAAGGAGCGCGTGCTTGAATACCTCGCCGTGCAGAAGCTGGTCAACCGCCTGAAGGGGCCGATCCTGTGCCTTGTCGGGCCGCCGGGCGTCGGCAAGACGTCGATCGCGCGGTCCATCGCCCGGTCGCTGGGCCGCCAGTTCGTCCGCATCTCGCTGGGCGGCGTGCGGGACGAGGCGGAAATCCGCGGCCACCGCAGAACTTATGTCGGCGCCATGCCGGGACGCATCATCCAGGGTATGAAGACGGCGGGAACGGCCAATCCGGTGTTCCTGCTGGACGAGATCGACAAGATGGCGATGGACTTCCGCGGCGATCCGGCGTCGGCGCTGCTTGAAGTGCTTGATCCGGAGCAGAACAGCACGTTCAGCGACCATTACATCGAGCTGCCGTTCGACCTGTCGAGCGTCATGTTCGTGACGACGGCGAACGCGGTGCACAACATTCCGCGCCCGCTGCTCGACCGGATGGAAGTGCTGTACATTCCGGGCTACACCGAACTGGAGAAAAAAGAAATCGCGGAACGCTACCTTCTGCCGAAACAGAAGCGCGATCACGGGTTGAAGGAAGACCAGCTCGCCGTCGAGCCGGACGCGCTGCAGGCCCTGATCCGGGAATACACGCGCGAGTCGGGCGTGCGCGGACTTGAGCAGCAGATCGCGTCGCTCTGCCGGAAGGCGGCGAAGGAGATCGTCACCGATCCGGAGCGCGGCACGATCGTCGTCGACCGGAAGCGGGTCGAGGAATGGCTCGGACCGGCCAAGTACCGCTACGGCCTCGCCGAGCAGGAGGACCAGGTCGGCGCCGCGACGGGCCTCGCCTGGACCGAGGTGGGCGGGGACACGCTCATGATCGAGGTGACCGTCATGCCCGGCAGCGGCAAGCTGACGCTGACCGGCAAGCTGGGCGACGTCATGAAGGAATCGGCGCAGGCCGCGTTCAGCTACACGCGATCCAAGGCGGTCGAGTTCGGCATCGAGCCGGATTTCCACGAGAAGAACGACATCCATATCCACGTGCCGGAGGGCGCGATTCCGAAGGACGGTCCTTCCGCGGGCATCACGATGGCGACCGCGCTCATCTCCGCCTTGACGGGTCGCCCCGTCTCGAAGGAAGTCGCCATGACCGGGGAGATCACGCTTCGCGGCCGGGTGCTGCCGATCGGCGGGCTGAAGGAGAAGTCGCTCGCCGCGCATCGCGCCGGCATCCGGAAAGTGCTCGTGCCGAAGGACAACGCGCGCGACTTGCAGGATGTGCCGGAGTGCATCCGCGAGGAACTGGAGTTCGTCACGGTGTCGCACATGGATGAAGTGCTGCAGCACGCCCTGGTCGGCGGACTGCCGCCCGTCCACGTGCTGGAGTCCGGCGCCGGCGAAGGAGAAGCCCGGCTCGACATTCACTGACCCTCCGCGGGAAATTTGCGAGGCTACGGGAGAGCGGACAGGAGCCATGAAGATCGTCAGCACCGAATTCGTGATCGGCGCGGTGCGCCGCGAACAGCTGCCGGAGGACGGCCTGCCGGAAATCGCCCTGGCGGGCCGCTCCAACGTCGGCAAGTCTTCGCTCATCAACCGGATGATCGAGCGGAAGAATCTGGCACGGACAAGCTCGCAGCCCGGCAAGACGCGGCAGCTGAATTTCTACCGGGTGAACGGCGCGATGTACTTCGTCGATTTCCCGGGCTACGGCTACGCGAAAGTCTCGAAGGCCGAACGGGCGAAGTGGGGCCGGTTCATCGAGTCGTACATCCGCGAGCGGAAACAGCTCAAGCTGCAATTGCTCATCGTCGACCTCAGGCATCCGCCCACGGAGGACGACCGGCTCATGTACGAGTGGCTGCGCCATTTCGGCATTCCGACCTGCGTCGTCGCGACGAAGGCGGACAAGGTGCCGCGCACGAAGCGGCTCCGGCACCTGCGCGTCGTCCGCGAGACGCTGGGGCTGGACGACGCGGTGCCGCTCGTCATGTTCTCCTCCGAGACGGGCGAAGGACGGGACGAGCTGTGGAAAATCGTCGAGACGGCAATTGCCGGATAAGGCCGCAAGCCCGATAACTTGCGGCACAATTCAGAGGATACCGTGCAAAATTTCAGCCAGCCTGCGATATACGCCGGAATTTCTCCGGAAAATGCGCGATTATCGCGACCGGAGCGGAAGACGCCCGGAGCGAAGATCGCGTATAATGGAATCAGGCAGAAAGCCGCGATTTGCGGCGCAAGCTTAAGAATTGAGGAGATTTTATATGGCAAAACGGCTGGCCACAGAGTATGTGAACGCCCGTCTGCAGCTATCGGCTGACGATCTGGACCGGTTCGTCCGATTCGTGGGCGGCCAGAACATCCGCATCCGGGTGCGGGTGGTCGGCTGCGGCAACCACGAGATGGCGCTGGTGGACGAATCGAGCGGAGAGGAAGTCAGCCTGACGTTCGAACAGCGCGGTGATCGGTTTGTCTGTGAGCTGTCCTGCCGGTTGGTCCATCCGAAGCTGACCAATGCCATGCGTAGAGCCGTCGCGGCATTCCGCGGCGACGCCGTCGTCAATCGCATTTATCAGGGATTTACGATGACGTATTACTACAAGCGCGGCGCCGTCCACAAGATCGTGGAGCACGGCAGGGACGGCGGCGTGCGGGTCGTGTTCGAGCGGCGTGACACGGTCGGTGAACTGGAGTCGCTGTACGTGAGCCGCCAGGTGGAGATGGAGATCGAGCGCATCCATGACGCGATCGACGAATTGCTTGATTTGCGCAACCAGTGCGCCTCGCCGGACGAGAAGCGGGCCGTCGACGAGCGGCTGCGCCGGTACACGAGGCAGCTCTTCATCCTGGAAGCGGAATAAGCGGCATGGCAGGCCGCCGGTTTTCAGCCGGCGGCTTTTTTCGTTGCCCGGGAGCCCTTGTCCGGCGCGGGCTCCCGGCGATTTCACACGTTTGAAAAAAAGGGTTGCATTTCTCGGCGGAAGATGTTATTTTAATCATCGTTGAATTCAATATAGGAACCAGGATTCACTCAGGACATGTTATGTTGCGAGAGAATATTTCCCTCGGGTAGTGAATGACGTAGGTCCTAGCGGATGAAATTTGCTTCACATTTTATTCCTAGGAAGGGGGAACCGAAAGTGGAGTACTCAACTTTCGGAAGACACGTGGCAGTCGACGCCTGGGGCGTGGATTACGAACTGCTCAACAACGCCGAGTTCCTGCAAGCCCAATTGGTGGAGGCCGCCGAAACCTGCGGTGCCACGGTTCTCTCGGTACAGTCGAAACAATTTGAACCTCAGGGCGCGACGGTGCTGGTCCTGCTTTCGGAAAGCCACCTCTCGATTCATACGTATCCTGAGAAAGGGTTCGCGGCGCTGGACTGCTACACGTGCGGCGAGACGGTTGACCCGCAACTCGCGATCGACTACCTCCTTTCCGTGTTGAAGCCGCGCGAAGTTCACGCGAAGAAGCTCATTCGCGGCATCGGCGAGCTTCGGGTCGAGGAGCCCGAACTGAAGCCGTTTGCCCTTGTCTGAACGACGCCAGCGAAGAACGAACAGCCATGGATTGCGATCCGTGGCTGTTTTTGTTTGTGCGCCGCATAGGCGGCCGGACCGGCGTCCACAATAGGAGTGGCCGGGTTTTCATTAAATTTTCATTTTTGTCCGGGTATGCGCAGACGAACTATGCTATACTATTTCAAAGCCGAATTCTCTCCGGGCTGCCAGCTGTTCGGCCCGGTCTGGAGTGGTGACGCGGGTGCACATCATTGTCGTGGGATTGAACTACCGGACGGCGCCTGTCGAAGTGCGGGAGCGGTTCGCTTTCGCCGAGCAGGAGCTGCCGAAAGCCATCGAAATGCTCAAACGGACGCCAAGCATCATGGAGTGCGTCATCGTTGCCACGTGCAACCGGACGGAACTGTACGCCGTCGTCGACCGCCATGTGCTGTGCGGCCACTACATCCGGCATTTCATGGAACAATGGTTCGGCATGCCGCGCGAGAAGTTCACGAAGTATCTCTATATGTATGAAGACGAGGCGGCGATCCGCCATCTGTTCCGCGTGGCGTGCGGCCTCGATTCGATGATTATCGGCGAAACGCAGATCCTCGGCCAGGTGCGGGACGCATTCCTGCTCGCCCAGCGGGAGCGCGCGACGGGGACGCTGTTCAACATGCTGTTCAAGCAGGCGGTCACGGTCGGCAAGAGAGCCCACACGGAGACGTCGATCGGGGAGTCCGCGGTGTCCGTCAGCTATGCGGCGGTCGAGCTCGGCAAACGGATCTTCGGCGGATTCGGCGGCAGGACGGCGCTCATCATCGGAGCGGGCAAAATGGGCGAGCTGACGGCGAAGCATCTGAACGCTTCCGGCGTCAAGCGGGTGCTCGTCGCCAATCGGACGTACGAGCGGGCGGCGGAATTCGCCGAAAAGCTCGGCGGGCAGCCGCTGCGGCTCGAAGATGCGGCCGAGCGCCTGACCGAGGCGGACGTGGTCATCAGCTCGACGGGTTCGCACGAATATGTGCTGACGAAGGCGCAGGTGGAGCGGGCGATGCGGCTCCGCCCGTCCCGTCCGCTCTTCCTGATCGACATCGCCGTGCCGCGCGACATCGATCCGGCGATCGCCGACATCCCGAACGTCTTCCTGTACGACATCGACGATCTCGAAGGGATCGTGGAATCGAATCTGGAGCAGCGGCGCAGGGAAGCGGCCAAAATCGAGACGATGATCGGCGAGGAGCTCGAAGCTTTCCTGAACTGGTACAAGACGCTGGGCGTCGTGCCGCTCATTCGCGCGCTGCAGGAGAAGGCGGCGAGAATCCACGAGGAGACGCTGCGGAGCCTGACGAACAAGCTCCCCGACTTGACCGAGCACGAGCTCAAGGTGATCCGGAAACTGACGAAGAGCATCGTCAACCAGATGATGCACGATCCGATTCTCCGCATCAAGGAGATGGCCGGGGACAAGAAAGCCCGCGAAGCGATGGATCTGTTTGTGAAGCTGTTCGCGCTCGAAGACGCGGTCCTGCGCGGGGAGACGAGCGCGCGTCCGCAGACTTCCGAAGCGCGGGCGGACGAGCGGCCGGATGATGCGGGAACGGTCCGCAAGACGGCAGGCCGCTTCGCCGCCGCCACACCGTGAGGGTACGGCCCGGAGGTGGCATGCCCCATGTACGGCTTTGCGGTTCATGGTTTGTTGGTATTGTATGCCCTGAGCCTTCTGTTTTATTTCTCCGATTTCGTGTCCGAAAGCCGGAAAGTAAAACGGATGGGCGCAGGGCTCCTTGTGTTCGTATGGGTGATTCAGACCGGCTGGCTGATCCGCCGCCTGCTGCAGCTGGACGGACCGTCCGGCCTGACGCGGTTCGAGACGCTGTTCTTCTTCGTCTGGCTGCTCGTCACGATCTCGCTCGCCGCGAGCCGGGTGGCCCGGATCGAATTGTTCGTGTTCGCCGTCAACGTCGTCGGTTTCTCGGTGCTGGCGGCGGTGGCCGCCGAGGGGCCTTCCGCGGCGCCGCTCGAGCGCTGGGACGCCGGGCAGTATCTGCTGATCGTGCATATCAGCCTCGCCCTGGCCGCATACGCGCTGTTCACCGCGGGCGCGGTCCTCTCGCTCATGTATCTGCTGCTGCACCGCCAGCTCAAGAGCAGGAACTGGAACGCGGTCGTGCGGCGCATGCCCAGCCTGGAGACGATCGACCGGTACGCGTTCGGCGCCGTGCTCGCCGGCACGCCGCTGCTCATCCTGTCGCTCGCGGTGGCGCTGGCGACGCTGCTCATGGCGCGCGGGGCGGAATGGCTGGCCGACTGGAAGGTGTTCGCGGCGCTGGTCGCCGCGGTCGCCTACATCGTCTACATCGCCATGCGGAAGCGCCGGATGCATCCCGGTCTGCTGACGGCGCGCTGGAATCTGTACGCCTTCTGCGCGCTGCTGGCCAATTCGCTGATCGGCGCGGCGTCGCGCTTCCATTCATGGTCCTAGGGCGGTGGCCGATGTGACGAAATATTATCCGATCATGTTGCGCCTGGAAGGCGAGATCTGCCTGGTCGTCGGGGGCGGTCCGGTGGCGGAGCGCCGGGCGCGCGGCCTGCTGGAGGCGGGCGCGGCGGTGCGGGTGGTCGCGCCCGCCCTGACGGAAGGGTTGGAGAAGCTGGCAAGCGAGGGGTATATCGCCTGCGTCCGCAGGGAATACCGGGATGAAGATCTGGACGGCGTCCGGCTCTGTTTCGCGGCGGCAAGTCGAGAAGTGAACCGCAGGGTTGTCGGGGAAGCGAAGCGCCGCGGCATCCCCGTGAACGCAGCGGACGACCGGGAGGCCGGGACGTTCGCGGCGCCGGCCGTCGTCCGCAGGGGGCGGCTGGTGCTGGCCGTCACGGCGTCGGGCGCCAGCCCGGCGCTTGCCGGCAGGATCGCGCGCGAGCTGGCGGAGCGGTACGGCGAGTCCTGGGCGGACTATACGGAATGGCTGCACCGGATGCGCGAGGCGGTCCGCGCCTCGGTGCCCGACGCCCGCGAGCGGAGGCGCGCGCTTCGCGCCGCGCTGGACGTGCCGGAGGCGGAATGGCGGCGCGATCTCGAAGGCGGCGATCTGGCCGCGCGCGTCAAGGCGCTGCTGGACCGCCCGGAACCGACGGCGGCGACAGAAGGCATGGACGGAACAGACGGGGAGTGAAGAGATGGCGGGAATTCGAACCATCGTCGTGGGCACGCGGCAAAGCGCCCTGGCGCTCACGCAGACGGGACAAGTCATCGCGGATCTCGAGCGGCTGGCGCGGGAACTCGGGCTGGCCGTGCGATTCGAGACGCGCCGGATCGTGACGAAGGGCGACCGGATTCTGGATGTGACGCTGTCGAAGGTCGGCGGCAAAGGGCTGTTCGTGAAGGAAATCGAACAGGAACTGCTCGCCGGCGGCATCGACATCGCGGTCCACAGCATGAAGGACGTGCCGCATACGCTGGAGGACGGCCTGGTCATCGGCGCCGTGCCGCGGCGCGAAGATCCGCGCGACGCGCTGATCGCGCGCGCGGCGCGCTCCATCGCGGAACTGCCGCGGGGCGCCCGGGTCGGCACGAGCAGCCTGCGGCGGGTGTGTCAGCTCAAGAGACTGCGCCCGGACCTTGCGCTCGAACCGGTGCGCGGCAATATCGACACGCGGATAAGGAAGCTGGAGACCGAAGGGTTCGACGCGATCATTCTGGCGATGGCCGGCCTCAGGCGGATGGGCTGGGAGGACCGGGCGTCCGCGCCGATCCCGGTCGAGGATTGTCTGCCGGCCGTCGGACAGGGGGCGCTCGGCGTGGAATGCCGCGCCGACGACGAAGAGATGCTCTCCCTGCTGCGCCGCTACAACGACGAGACGACCGCCAGGGCGGTTGAGGCGGAGCGCAGCTTCCTTGCCGAGCTGAACGGCGGCTGCCAAGTGCCGATCGGCGCCTACGCCGAGATCGCGGGGGGAGAAATCCGGCTGACAGGCATGGTCGGCACGCCGGACGGCGAAGTGCTGCTGAAAGAGTCGATGACGGGAAAGGACGCCCGGCTTCTCGGCTCGGATCTGGCCCGCAGGCTGATCAAGCTCGGCGCCGACCGCATTCTCGCGGATGTGAGGTGACGGGGCCTTGAGCAAGGGGAAAGTCTATCTGGTCGGAGCCGGACCGGGCGATCCGAAGCTGATCACGCTGCGCGGGCTCGAATGCATCCGGATGTGCGACGTGATCGTCTACGACCGGCTGGCCAGTCCGCGTCTGCTCGCGCACCTGAAGCCGGGGGCCGAGCGGATCTATGTCGGCAAGCTGCCGGACCGCCACACGATGAAGCAGGAGGAGATCAACCGGATCCTGGTCGAGCAGGCGCTGCGGGGCAAGATCGTCACCCGGCTGAAGGGCGGCGACCCGACCGTCTTCGGCCGCGGCGGCGAGGAAGCGGAAGCGCTTCGCCGGGAAGGCATCGAATACGAGATCGTGCCGGGCGTCACGTCCGCGATCGCGGTGCCGGCCTACGCGGGCATCCCGGTCACCCACCGGGATCTGGCGTCGTCGGTGTCGATCATCACCGGGCACGAGAATCCGGAGAAGCTGGACGAGCTCATTCAATGGGACCGGGTGACGAACGCGGCGGGCACGCTCGTGTTCCTGATGGGCGTCGCGCGGATCGGCCACATCGCCCGGCAGCTCATCCGGCACGGACGGCCGCCGGAGACGAAGGTCGCCCTGATCCGCTGGGGCACGACGGCCGACCAGCGGACGCTCGTCGGCACGCTGGCCGACATCGAGGAGAAGGTGAAGGCGGCCTCCTTCGAGCCGCCGGCCGTCATCGTCGTCGGCGACGTCGTGGGCAAGCGCGAGCAGCTGATGTGGTACGAGCGGCGGCCGCTGTTCGGCGCCCGCGTCCTCGTCACGCGGGCCCGGGCGCAGGCCGGCACGCTGTCGCAGCGGATCGAGGAGCTCGGCGGCGAGCCGCTCGAATACCCGGCGATCGAGACGCGGATGCCCGCTGGCGAAGCGGCCCGGGCGGCGATCGGAGCGGCGCTGGAGGCGGCCGAGTCGTACGACCATCTGATCTTCACGAGCGTGAACGGCGTCCGCTATTTCCTGGAATGGCTGCGCAGGTTCGGGCAGGACATCCGCCGGTTCCACCGGGCGCGCATCGCCGCCGTCGGCCCGAAGACGGCCGGGGCGCTGCGCGAGATCGGCCTGGCGCCGGCCGCGCTGCCCGAGACGTTCCACGCCGAAGGGCTGCTGGAGAGCATGCGCGGGGCCGTGCGGCCGGGACAGCGGGCGCTCCTGCCGCGCGGCGACCTCGCGCGCAAATCGCTGCCGGAGGCGCTCAGGGCGCTCGGCGTCGAGCCGGTCGAGATCGACGTGTACGAGACGGTGCCGGCCGGCGGCGGGGAGGACATCCTCGACCTGCTGCGCGAAGGCGGCATCCACATCGTCACGTTCACGAGCGCCTCGACTGTGCGCAATCTGATCGGCCGGCTGCGCGACGCGGGCGTCGAAGATCCGGCCGGGCTGCTCGGCGGCGCGGCCGTCGCGTCGATCGGCCCGCTCACGTCGGCGGCCGCCCGGGAAGCGGGGCTCGACGTCGCGATCGAGCCGCCGGAATCGACGATCGACGCGCTGGTCGCCGCGATCGCGGCCTATTGGGCCGGCCGCAAGCCGGTCTGACGCCTCGGGCCTCAGTACATGCCATATTTTGGAGGAATGATCCGATGAGTTATCCGCTCATCCGGCACCGCCGTCTCCGCCGAACCGCCGCGCTGCGCGAACTGGTCCGGGAGACGAAGCTGGACGCCGGCGATTTCATGTATCCGATCTTTGTCACCCATGGCCGGAACGTGCGCGAGGAAGTGAAGTCGATGCCGGGCGTGTTCCATTTTTCGGTGGACATGCTGGAAGGGGAAATCGCGCGGATCGTGGAGGCAGGTGTGAAATCGATCATGCTGTTCGGCATCCCCGACCGGAAGGACGAATGCGGCTCGTCGGCGTACGATCCGGAAGGCGTCGTGCAGCAGGCGATCCGCGAAGTGAAGCGGCTCGCGCCGGACCTCGTCGTCGCCGCCGACACCTGCCTGTGCGAATACACCGACCACGGGCATTGCGGCGTCGTGCGCAGGGACAAAGGCGGCGCGGACGTCGCCAACGACGAATCGCTCGAGCTGCTTGCGAAGACGGCGGTGTCGCAGGCGGACGCCGGCGCCGACATCATCGCGCCGTCGAACATGATGGACGGCTTCGTCGCCGCGATCCGCGGCGCGCTGGACGCCGCCGGGCATGAATCGATTCCGATTCTCTCGTATTCGGTGAAATACGCGTCGGCCTATTACGGCCCGTTCCGCGAAGCCGCGCAATCCGCGCCGCAATTCGGCGACCGGAAGACGTACCAGATGGACCCGGCCAACGTGCGGGAGGCGCTGCGCGAGGCGGAATCGGACGTGCTGGAGGGCGCGGACATGCTGATGGTGAAGCCGGCCCTCGCCTACATGGACGTGATCCGGACGATCCGGGACAGCTTCGACCTGCCGCTGGCGGCCTACAACACGAGCGGCGAGTACGCGATGGTGAAGGCGGCGGCGATGAACGGCTGGATCGACGAGCGGGCCGTCGTGCTGGAGACGCTGACCGGGCTGAAGCGGGCCGGCGCGGACCTGATCATCACCTACCACGCGGTCGACGCGGCGAACTGGCTGAAGTCCTGACAACCGAAGAAGCCGCGGCGTTCAGGACCGCAGCTTCGAGAGGTCGAGCGTGTATTCGTTCGGCGTGAGGCGCAGGATGCCGCGGTCCTCGACGTCCCGGAGCACTTCGGCGAGCACCTGCTTCTGGACGCCGGCCATCTGCGCGAGTTCGTCGTAGTTGAGCGGCATGCGGATGACGATCTGGTTGCCCTGACGCTGGCCGTGCCGGTTCGCGAGCAGAATCAGGTTCTTGATGACGCGGGTGCGCGAGTCGAGGAACGTCAGGTCGTGCACATGCTGGTTCGTGTCCCGCAGCCGCTGGCACAGTTCGGCCATGATGCGCCGCGTCATGTCGTAATGGTTGCGCAGCAGATCATGGAACGGTTGTTCCGCAATGACCAGAACCGAAGTCGGCTCAAGCGTCGCGGCCGAAGCCGACCGGGGACGGCCGTCGATCAGGGACAGCTCGCCGAAGCTGTCGCCCGCCTGGAGCAGCGTCAGCACCTTCTCCTCGCCCTTGGGAGACCGCTTGAAGATCTTGATCGATCCTTTCAAAATGACGTAGAACGCGGCGCCGTGGTCGTTCTCGTGGAACAGAACGGTGTTCGCGGGAATCGTCTGGCGCTGGGCGATCGACAGCAGATGGTTAAGCTGCTCGTCGGTCATTTGCTCAAACAGCGACACTTTTCGAAGCAACTCGATCATCGTTCTACCTCGACTTTCCAAATTGGCGGTTTCGTTTTTTGCCGGAAATCGACATTTCCAGTTTATCATACCGTGTCGATTCTTGAAATGACAGAAATGACAGGAGTGACGAAATTGGTCGGAAACACGCGAAAGGACGAGAAATCCAGGTCCGCCTTCGAGCGGGCGAAGCGGTCGATCCCCGGCGGCGTCAACAGCCCGGTCCGCGCGTTCCGGTCGGTCGGCCTGACGCCGGTGTTCGCGGCTCAAGGGTCGGGCAGCCGCATCACGGACATCGACGGCAACACGTACATTGACTACGTCGCGTCGTGGGGACCGCTCATTCTCGGCCATGCCCATCCCGAAGTCGTCGAGGCGATCAAGCGGACGGCGGAAAAGGGGACCAGCTTCGGCATGCCGACGGAGCTCGAGACGATGATGGCGGAGCTGGTCGTCGAGCGGGTGCCGTCCGTCGATGTCGTGCGGATGGTCAACTCCGGCACCGAGGCGACGATGAGCGCGCTGCGTCTGGCCCGCGGATACACGAAGCGGAGCAAGATCGTCAAGTTCGAAGGTTCCTACCACGGCCATGCGGACAGCCTGCTCATCAAGGCCGGCTCGGGCGTGGCGACGCTCGGCCTGCCGGACAGCCCGGGCGTTCCGGAAAGCGTCGCGTCGCACACGATCACGGTGCCCTACAACGACCTGTCCGCCGTGAAACTCGCGTTCGAGCGGTTCGGCGAGGAGATCGCCTGCGTCATCGTCGAGCCGGTCGCGGGCAACATGGGCGTCGTGCCGCCGCTCCCGGGCTTCCTCGAGGGGCTGCGCGAAGTGACGAGGGCGTACGGCAGCCTGCTCATTTTCGACGAGGTCATGACGGGCTTCCGCGTCCACTACAACTGCGCCCAGGGGCTGTACGGCGTCGAGCCGGATCTGACCTGCTTCGGCAAGGTCATCGGCGGCGGCCTGCCCGTCGGCGCCTATGGCGGCAAGCGGGAGATCATGGAGATGATCGCGCCGACCGGTCCGATCTATCAGGCGGGCACGCTGTCGGGCAACCCGCTCGCGATGGCCGCCGGCTACACGACGCTGAAGCTGCTCACGCCCGAGACATACGAGCGGCTGGAGCGGCTGTCGGCGCGGCTGCAGCGCGGTTTCGAGGAAAACGCGGCGCGCCGCGGCATTCCGTCGACGATCAACCGGGTCGGCTCGATGCTCTGCCCGTTCTTCACCGACAAGACGGTCATCAACTACGAGACGGCGAAGACGTCCGATCTCGGGCGGTTCAGGGCGTATTTCGCGGCGATGCTGGATCTCGGCGTGAATATCGCGCCGTCCCAGTTCGAAGGCATGTTCATCTCGGCCGTCCATACGGAAGAGGACATCGACGCGACGATCGAAGCGCATGACAAGGCGCTGCGCCTATTGTAATGCTCGTCCCGGTTGAGGCGGACGCGGCCGCGGGGCTGGCGCGATCGGCCGGATCGGCGCGATTGGATCGGCCCGATCGACGCGATTGGAGCGGCCCGATCGACGGGGGTGCCGCGGCCGCGACGCGCGGCGCGCGTTGTGCGACGGTATGGGAGCTGAGGGGATCGCTTTTGCTCGACTTGACCCGCGGCTATCGCGACGGCGAATGGCTGCGCATTCCGCTGCCCGATCCGCGGCCCGAAGGACTGGCGGACGGGACGCATCCGCATGATGTGCGCAGGCGGCTCATCGCGGAAGGCCTTTTGCCCGGAAAGTGGCTGAACCGGCTGTTCTCCGTCGGCGGCATCCGGCTGGAGAACGGGTTGCTGTCGCTCCGGGCTTTTCCGCCTTGCGGACGGACGGACCGTCCGCCGCTTCCGGACGGCGGCGAGCCGGCGGAGGCCGAGGCGCTGTACGAGGACGACTGGTGCCTCGTCCTGCTCAAGCCGGCCGGCATGCCCGTCCATCCCGCGCATCCGGGCATGGGCGGAACGCTGGACGAGGCGGCCTTCCGGCACGTGCTGCGGGCGGGCGATCCGCTGCCCGTCCGCCATATCCACCGGCTGGACGCGGACACATCGGGACCGGTGCTGTACGCGAAGAACGATCTGGCCCAGCTGCGCCTGGATGAAGCGATGCGGGAGAAACGGATCGGGCGGCGGTATGTCGTGATCGTGCACGGCGCGCCGAAGCCGCGGACCGGCACGATCGACGCGCCGATCGGCCGGGACCGCCATCACGGCTCGCGCAGGCGGGTGACGCCCGGCGGCGACCGCGCCGTGACGCATTACGAGACGGTGAAGACCGCCGGCGGCATGTCGCTCGTCCGGGTGCGGCTCGAGACCGGGCGCACGCACCAGATCCGCGTCCATTTCAGCCATATCGGCCACCCGCTGCTCGGGGACGCGCTGTACGGCGCGCCGGCCGATCCGCTTCCGCATCAGGCGCTGCACGGGGAAAGCCTCGTGTTCCCGCATCCGTGGACGGGCCGGACGATCGCCGTCGAGGCGCCCCGGCCCCGCTGGTTCGAAGACGCGCTCCGTCGCTTCGGCCTGATGTAGAGGAAAATGCAGGCATGCCCTCCCGTCCGCGGCCATATAGATGGATAGTGAACGCAGGCACGATTCCGTTCATGATCCGAGGCCATGGAGGGAAGGAGGAAGCGACGTGCACGAATCGAGCGGGCTCCGGTTCGATGTCTACGAGCGCGTGCATCTGCCGCAGGAAGCGGCGGCGATCCGCGAGATCGAGGAAATCGAACTGACGCCCTGTGTCCAGGCCGAGCGCCGGGGAGAACAGGTGGTGCTGCGCGGCAGCCTGCTGCTCGGCGGCGTCTATCTTCCGGACGACGAGAGTCGGGACTCGCGTCAGCTGGAGCACTGGATTCCGGTGGAGATCACCTTGCCGCTGGAACGGGTGGACCGGATTGAAGAATTGGCGGTGGAAGTGGACAATTTTGACTACGATTTGCTGGACGGGCGCACGCTCAATATCACGGGCGTCCTGACGCTGCGGGGCATCCGGGCGGAGTCGGCGGGAAGCCGTCAGCAGACCTACGCCTGGGGAGAGGAACCGTATACGGTCGTTCACCGGCGGGATCTGATCGGTGAAGCGGCCTCCGAAGCCGCCGATGAATCGGTAAGGACGGATGGCGGCGACGGACCGGACGCCGCGGCGGACCAATCCGGTCTGCCCGGCTTGTCAGGCGAGGCCGGATTGTCCGTTACGCCCGACGACAGCGCCGGCTCGGAGCCGGAACCGGCGGAGTGGCGGCTTGCCGGAGAGCGGGAAGCGGATGGCCCGGTCCGGGCGGCTCCGGAGACGATTGCCGTCCCGTCGGCGAATACGGCGCCATCCGGCGACGATGCGGCCGAACCCGGGGAAGGAGCGGCGCAGTCGTCGGGCGCGCTGGATTGGAAGGCGTTCGGGGCGCAGATCCGGGAGAATCCGCCGGTTGGCGCGGAAGCCGATGAGCCGGGCGCGGCGCAGGCGGAGGAGCCGGAGTTCGCGGCGGATGCGGTCCAGGGGGCCGCCCGCGACTTGTCCGCCGCCGAACCGGTCGAAGCGGCCGGGAGCGGGACCGTTTCCGCGCATGCGGAGGAACCGTCCGCCGCGGACGTCCGGAGCGAGGCGCAGTCGCAGGCGGCACAGGCGACGGACGGCGGCGCGCAAGCCGCGTCCGGCGCGGGCGATCTGAGGGTCGCGGTCGGCGTGAAGCGGGAGGACGCATCGTCGGGCGCCGATGGTTCGCCGGGTCTCGGGAAGCTGTTTTTCCGCGATCGTCGGGAAGCGCAAACCGAGGCCGAGGCGAAGACGCAGGCGCAGTCGCAGGCGCAGGAGGTTCAGGAGCCGCCCGGGGAGCGGGATTCGGACGATGCCGGATCGCGGCCGGCCTCGTCGGACGAGGTGGACTGGCGGACCCTGTTCCGCGGCGCGGCCGCGCAGGAGACGTTCCGCAAGGTGCGGCTCTGCATCGTGCAGAAGGACGACACGCTCGACGCGATCGCCGGCCGTTACCAGCGGAATCCGCGCGAGATCGCGCTGGCGAACCGGTTGGACGGCTCGTCGCTCACGGAGGGTCAGGTGTTGTACATTCCGTAAGGGATTGTTGCGGAAGCGTCAGACGGTCGGTCGGGATTTCGGAGATCCCGCCGGCCGTTTTTCGCTGCGGCGGCGGTCCGCCGCCCTTGTTGACGAAGACGGTTAACATCGTTATGATAGGAAATAATAACTGTAAGATAAACGGGATTCGGCAATTCCTGTTGTGAACGACGAAGAAGGGGAATAGCGGCGCGTCTCGCCTTCAGAGAGCGGAACCCGTGAGGCTGTGAGGTTCCGCAGGACCGGGGCCGCACGCGGGTCGCCCCGGAGTCGCCTGTTCGAGCGCCCCGGGCGCCAGGGCAGGCCGGCTGGCAGCCGTTACGAGCCGACAAGTGCCGCCGGTGACGCGGGCGCCGGCGGAATGAAGGTGGTACCACGGAAGCGAAGAGCCTTTCGTCCTTTGTCGGGCGGGAGGTTTTTTTGTTGGACCGCCGCGGGAAGATTGCCGGATCCAAGCCGCACGAGGAGTGAGGTTTCGCATGACGGAAAACAAATCCGCTGTTACGATGCCGACGACGTACGACCCGAAATCGGCGGAGAAGAAATGGTACGACTTCTGGCTGGAAGGGCGGTATTTCGAAGCGGGACGGCGCAAGGACGCAAAGCCGTTCACGATCGTCATCCCGCCGCCGAACGTGACGGGCATGCTGCATATCGGCCACGCGCTCGACTGCACGCTGCAGGACATCCTGATCCGCACGAAGCGGATGCAGGGCTATGACGCGCTCTGGCTGCCGGGCACCGACCACGCGGGCATCGCGACGCAGACGCGCGTCGAGGCGATGCTGCGCGAGCAGGGCATCAGCCGCTACGATCTCGGGCGCGAGAAGTTCCTCGAGAAGGTCTGGGAATGGAAGGAACACTACGCGAACACGATTCGCCAGCAATGGGCGAAGATGGGCTTCTCCCTCGACTATTCCCGCGAACGGTTCACGATGGACGAGGGGCTGTCCCGCGCCGTCCGCGAGGTGTTCGTCCGCCTCTACGAGAAGGGTCTGATCTACCGCGGCAAGCGGATCATCAACTGGGACCCGGCCGCGCGCACGGCGCTGTCCGACATTGAAGTCGAATACAAGGAAGTCCAGGGCGCGCTCTATCATCTGCGCTACCCGCTCAAGGACGGCAGCGGCCACATCGTCGTTGCGACGACCCGTCCGGAGACGATGCTGGGCGACACCGCGGTCGCCGTCCATCCGGAGGACGAGCGCTACCGGCACATGATCGGCAAGACGCTCGTGCTGCCGATCATCGGGCGCGAGATTCCGGTCATCGCGGACGAATACGTCGACCGGGAGTTCGGCAGCGGCGCGGTCAAGATCACGCCGGCCCATGACCCGAACGACTTCGAGATCGGCCTGCGCCACGATCTGCCGCAGGTCATCGTCATGGACGAGGACGGCCGGATGAACGAGAACGCCGGGCCGTATCACGGCCTCGACCGGTTCGAATGCCGCAAGCGGATCGTCGAGGATCTGAAGGAGCGGGGCGTCCTGCTCAAGATCGAGGAGCACGTCCACCAGGTCGGCCACAGCGACCGGACGGGCGTCGTCGTCGAACCGTTCCTCTCGACGCAATGGTTCGTGAAGATGAAGCCGCTCGCGGAGCAGGCGATCGCCGCCCAGCGCTCCGGCAAGGGCGTGCGGTTCGTGCCCGAGCGGTTCGAGAAGAACTACATGCACTGGATCGAGAACGTTCGCGACTGGTGCATCTCGCGCCAGCTCTGGTGGGGCCACCGCATTCCGGCGTGGTACTGCGACGGCTGCGGCGAAATGCACGTTTCCCGCGAAGATCTGACGGCCTGCCCGAAGTGCGGCGGCGAGCTGCGCCAGGACGAGGACGTGCTGGACACCTGGTTCAGCTCCGCGCTCTGGCCGTTCTCGACGCTCGGCTGGCCGGACGAGACGGAGGATCTGAAGCGCTACTACCCGACGACGGTGCTGGTGACCGGTTTCGACATCATCGGCTTCTGGGTGTCGCGGATGATTTTCACGGCGCTGGAGTTCACGGGCGAGCGCCCGTTCTCGGACGTCCTGATCCACGGCCTTGTGCGCGACGCCAACGGCGAGAAGATGTCGAAGTCGAAGGGCAACGGCGTCGATCCGCTCGACGTCATCGAGCGCTACGGCGCCGACGCGATGCGCTTCATGCTCTCGACGGGCATCTCGCCCGGCCAGGATCTGCGCTTCCGCTGGGAGCGCGTCGAGCAGGCGCGCAACTTCGCGAACAAGATCTGGAACGCGTCGCGCTTCGCGCTGATGAACATGGAAGGCTTCACGGCGGCGGACATCGACCTGTCCGGCCCGCTCGGCACGGCGGACCGGTGGATTCTGCACCGGCTGAACGAGACGGTGCGCGACGTCACCCGGCTCATCGACGCCTACGAGTTCGGCGAGACCGGGCGGCTGCTCTACAACTTCATCTGGGACGATCTGTGCGACTGGTACATCGAGTTCGCGAAGCTGAACCTGTACGGCACGGACGAGGCCGCGAAGCGCACGACCCGGTCGGTGCTCGCGTACGTGCTCGACCGCACGCTCCGGCTCATGCATCCGTTCATGCCGTTCATCACCGAAGAGATCTGGCAGCATCTGCCGCATGAAGGCGAGACGATCACGCTGGCGCCGTGGCCGGCATACGACGCGTCGTTCGAGGCGCCGGACGCGGTGCGCGAGATGAGTCTGCTCATGGATATCATCCGCGCCGTCCGCAACATCCGCGCCGAGGTGAACGTACCGCTCAGCAAGAAGGTCGATCTGATCGTGAGCATGTCCGGCGAAGCCGAGCTGGCGATCGCGCGACGCAACGAGGAATTCATCCGCCGTTTCTGCGGCACCGAGTCCCTCGAGCTGGGCGTCGGCCTCGCCGCGCCGGAGAAGGCGATGACCGCGATCGTGACCGGAGCGGAGCTCTATCTGCCGCTGGCGGGCCTGATCGACATCGAAGCGGAGATCGCGCGGCTCGAGAAGGAGCTGAAGACGCTGAACGCCGAAGTCGAGCGGGTCGAGAAGAAGCTCGCGAACGAGGGCTTCCTGGCGAAGGCGCCCGAGAAAGTGATCGAGGAAGAGCGGGCGAAGCTGCGCGACTACACCGAGAAGCGCGACCGTACGATCGCGCGCATCGCGGAACTGCGCGGCTGACGGCCGCACGAGGAGGCGAATCGGAAGAATGCCCGACCATAGCGAACGGACCGAAGGCGCGTCAGACAGCGAAGTTCGGGGAACGGGTCCGTTCCGGACATACGAGGAGGCGCGCGACTGGATCACCGGCCTGACCGCGTTCGGCATCCGCCCGGGGCTCGAGCGGATCAACTGGCTGCTGGACCGGTTCGACCGGCCCGAGCGCCGGCTGCGATTCATCCATGTGGCCGGCACGAACGGCAAAGGTTCCGTCTGCGCCTATCTGACCAGCGTGCTGCGCGCCGCGGGTTACGATGTGGGGACGTTCACGTCCCCCTATCTGACCCGGTTCACGGACCGGATCCGGTTCAACGACGAAGACATTCCGGACGACGTGCTGGTGCGGCTGGCGAATGAAGTGAAGCCGCTTGTCGACGAGCTGGCCGCGACGGAGCTCGGATCGCCGACGATGTTCGAGGTGACGACCCTGATCGCGATCCTCTATTTCGCGAAGGTCGCCTATCCCTATTATGTCGTGTGGGAGACCGGGCTGGGCGGCCGGCTCGACGTGACGAACGTCGTCGTGCCGGTCGTGAGCGTCATCACGAATGTCGGCCACGACCACATGGATGTGCTGGGCGATTCGCTCGAGGCGATCGCGGCCGAGAAGGCCGGCATCATCAAGGCCGGCGTGCCGGTCGTCAGCGCGGTCTCTCAGCCGGAGGCGATCCGCGTCGTCGCCGAAACGGCCAGCGCGCGGAAGAGCACGCTCTATCTGCTGGGGCGGCAATTCCGCGAGACGCCGCTTGAATCCGGAGGGGACGCGCAGCGCTTCCGGTTCGAGGGACCGTTCCGCGCGATCGAGCCGCTCGAGATCGCGATGCTCGGTGCGCATCAGCGGGCGAACGCCGCCGTCGCCGTCATGACGCTCGAGGTGCTCCGGCAATATTACGCGCTCATCCTCGAGGAAGGCGTGCTCGAGGAAGGACTGCTCAAGGCGCGCTGGCCCGGCCGGCTCGAACTTGTGCGGCGGGAGCCGCGCGTCCTGCTCGACGGGGCGCACAATCCGGAGGGCATGGCCGCCCTCGCGGCCGCGCTCCGGGAGTCGTTCCGCTGGCGCAGGCTGCACCTGATGGTCGGCGCGCTGGCGAACAAGAATCATATCGACATGCTGCGGCATATACTACCAATAGCGGATTCGCTCATCGTGACCGAACCGGATTTCAGGAAGAAGATGGACGCGGGTGATCTGGCGCGGATCGCGGCAGACATCCCCGGCTGTCCGGCCGACGCCGCGGCCGAACCGGACTGGCGCCGGGCGCTCGACATGCTGATCGGACGAACGGGTCCCGAGGATCTGGCCGTCGTATCCGGCTCGCTGTACCTGATTGCGGACGTTCGTTCCCTTCTGCTCCATGATCGCGACATTGAAAAAGGTTGGTGAGACGGCATTTGAGCACGGCGGAACATGTGCATTTCATCGGCATCGGCGGTTATGGAATGAGCGCCATCGCCAAGGTGATGCTGGAGAAGGGATACAAGGTGTCGGGGTCGGATGTGGACCGACAGGAACGAACCGACAAGCTCGCGGCGCAGGGCGCCCGGATCTACATCGGGCACAAGCCGGAACACGTCGTCGGAGCGCAGCTCGTCGTCTACTCGACGGCGATCGCGCAGGATGACGTCGAACGGCGGGCCGCCGAAGAGCGGAACATCCCGGTCATCCACCGTTCGCAAATGCTGGCGCGTCTGTTGAACACGGGCCGGGGCATCGCCGTCGCCGGCGCTCACGGCAAGACGACGACTTCTTCCATGATCGCCCTTGTCATGGAGTCGTGCGGCCTGGACCCGACCTATATTATCGGCGGAGAGATCGTCGGCCTCGACACGAACGCCAAGGCCGGGAACGGCGAATACGTCGTGGCCGAGGCGGACGAGAGCGACGGATCGTTCCTGCAATACGAGCCGCATACGGCGGTTGTCACGAACATCGAGCCCGATCATCTGGAAAACTACGACGGCGATTTCGGCAAGTTGAAAGAGGCGTATGTCCGGTTTCTGCAGCAGGTGAAGCCGGAAGGGTTCGCCCTCGTCTGCGTCGACGACCCGAATATCCGGGAACTTCTGCCGCGGCTTGAAGCCGTCCGGACCGTCACCTACGCGATCGAGCCCGGACGCGAGGCGGATTACCAGGCGGTCGACATCACGCCCGGCGACAGGAGGGTGTCGTTCACGGCGGTCAAAGACGGGCGGCGCCTCGGCCGCGTGGACTTGTCGGTGCCGGGCAGGCACAATGCCGGCAACGCGCTCGCGGCGATCGCCGTCTGCCTGGAAGCGGGGCTCTCGTTCGACCGCGTCGCGGAGGCGATCCGCCTGTTCCGCGGCGCGAAGCGCCGGTTCCAGGTGATCGGCGAGGCGGGCGGCATACTGGTGATCGACGACTACGCGCATCATCCGACGGAGATCCGTGCGACGATCGCGGCCGCGAAGGCGACGGGAAAACGAATCATCGCGGTCTTCCAGCCGCAGCGTTACTCGCGCACGTTTTTCCTGCTTGACGCCTTCAGCCGCGCTTTTCCGGAAGCCGACGAAGTCGTCATCACCGACATTTATTCGCCCGTGGGCGAGAAGGCGATCGAGGGCGTCACCTCGAAGAAGCTCGCCGAATTAATCGTGAGGAACAGCAATCCGAACACCACCTACCTGCCGACGAAGGAAGACGTGCTCGCCTGGCTGCTCGAGCGGGTGAAGCCGGGCGACCTCGTCCTGACGATGGGAGCCGGCGACATCTGGAAAACGGCGAAGGAGCTGGCGCGGGAACTTGACGGCAGATACGCGGCCAAAGGCTGAATGTGCGCGGACGGCCGTCCGGCGGTCCCCCTGACGGGGACTTGCGCGGACGGCTGTCGTTTTTTTTGTCCTGTGCTTGTCCGTTACTTCCTGCTATGATAACGTTAACCGGATGACGGAACACCGGCATGGACAGGGGAGTGGATTCGGATGAAGGCTTTCGGGGACAAATTCCGCATGCTGTGTCTTGCGCTGCTCGCCGCCGCGTTCCTCGCGGGAAGCGCGGCGCATGCGGCGGACACGGGGAATGCATTCCGGGATGTCGGGAATCACTGGGCGAAAAGCGTCATCGAATGGGCGGCCGCAAACGGCATCGCGAACGGATTCGACGACGGCACGTTCCGCCCGAACCTGAAGATCAGCGAACGCGAATTTCTGGCGCTCGTGCTGCGCGCCTTCCCGGAATACGAGGTGCCGGAACAGCGGCCGGGCGAGCTGTGGTATCTCCGCTATTACGCGGCCGCGAATCGTCTGAACTGGCCGGTCGCCGACATGGAAGCGAAGCGGGAGTATACCCGCGGCGACGCGGCCCGCGTCATCGCGGCGGCGCACGGGAAACTGCTGTCCGTGCGCGAAGCGGTTCAATATCTGCTTGACAACGGGCTCGCCAAAGGGAAGACGTCCGCGACGTATGAAGGATTCGCGGCCGGGGATCCGCTCACGCGCGCCGAGGCGCTGACGTTCATCTTCAATGCCAGGCAGGCGGGCGCGTCGTCGGACAGCGTCGGAATCGGGGTCGAGGAAAGCGCGGCCTTCGCCCGGCTGCGCGGCGTCGCGATCGGCGACAGCGAGAAGGCGGTGCTGGCGGCGCTGGGCGAGCCGGACCGGCGCGATCCTTCCGCTTCGGGATACACCTGGCTGGTCTACAACGAAGACTACGCCGAATTCGCAATGATCGGCTTGAGCGGCGGCCGGGTCGTGGCGCTCTACAGCAACGCGGACGTCTGGGAGCAGCCGGACGGCCTGAAGCCCGGCGCGCCGCTCGGGACGGCGGCGGGAGTTGCCGGCGTTTCCCGTTCGAAACTCGCGGATAACGAAACGTACGCGTTTCGCGTGGATGACCTGCGCGTCACGCTGTACCTGGATCTGATCGAAGACACGGTGGAAGGCTTGCTGATCGAGCGAAGCGACGCGGCAGGCGGGAGATTCTCCGGATCGCAGGCGAGACAAGCGCGCGAGGATCTGGAGCGCGCCTACGAGCGGCAGATCCTCGATCTGACCAACGTGTTCCGGCTGAAGAACGGACGGGAGGTCCTGGTTTGGAACGGGATCGCGGCCGGGGCGGCCAGGATGCACAGCGAGGACATGGCGGTGCGCGGATTTTTCGAACATGTCAACCCGGACGGCGAGGAGCCGTGGGATCGGGTGGCGGCCGCCGGGCTTCCCGACTACCGGGCGGTCGGCGAAAACATCGCCGCCGGCTACGTGGACGCGTTCGAGGCGCACACCGGCTGGGTCAACTCGCCCGGGCACCGGGAAAACTTGCTGGACGATTCTTATGAAGAGCTCGGCGTCGGCGTCCGGTATGTCGCGGACAGCGAGTACGTCTGGTATTACACCCAGAATTTCTATGCCTCCTGGTAACCCGGAGCGCCGGATGCCGCCCATCGGCGGCATCCGGTGTTTTTGTCGCAAACGCGAAAATTTTAGCTGGAAATCCGGGTTCTGCCAAGGTATAATAGAACACACGTTCGCATATTTCCGGACGTGGCCGGCGATCGGAACATAAATCTCGCATCGGGTTCATAGAGTAGAATCAGAAGAATCGGACAAGGAGTGCGATGCGGATCATGAACCCGAAAGCGCGGATTACCTATCGATTCGAGCCGGCAGGGACGGGCGGCGCGGGAAGATTGGTGCGGATCCCGGAGGACGGTCATGGCCGCCCGGACGGACCGGACGCGCCGGAAGAACTCCGTTTCGAGCGCGACGTCATCCCGTGGCGAAGCCCGTTTCAGGACGATACGGACGCGCTGGAGCGGTTGATCCGCGAGACGGACGGGCAGACGATCGCGGACGAATCCGACAGCGGGAGGACGCCCTCCGCCGGCGCGGATCGGTCCGCGGCCGGAACCGGCCGGAGCCGACCGGCGACGGAACGGAGATCGGAAACGGCGGCGCCGGATGCCGGACCGCGATCGACGGCGGACGATCCGGACATTGATTTCTGGCTGGACGCGGAGGTTGATCCGCTGCCCGGCGAGCGTTTGGCCCGCGCGGTGGACGACATGCCTTCGCGCGGCCGACGGGAGACCGCCGAAGATGAAGACGAGGCGCCGATCATCCGCTTCGCGCCCCGCCGGAGGCGATCCGCGCCGTCCTGGACGCGGGCCGTCGCCACCGTCATCGGAGCGGTGCTGACCGGCGGGCTGTTCGGCTGGCTGGTCATGTCGCTCCTGTTCTGGCAGGCGGGTTCGCCGGATGCGAATACCGTCGCGATCCAGCGGGAGGATGGGCCGGGCCGCACGGTTCCGTCGGACGGGTCGCCCGCCGCTGATCCGGCGGAGACGGGCGGATCGCCGGACAGCTCCGGCGAAGCGGCGGTCGGGGCCGTCGAAGTCGGACTTCCGGCCGTCCGGTACCATGTGCTGCAGTACGGCGTGTTTTCCACCGAAGCCGGGCTCGAAGACGCGCTTGCGCAGCTGCGGGCGGCCGGTTACGCGGCCGCGGGCGACACGGCGGACGGATACCGCGCCTACGCGGGCATCGCGGAGAGCCGGGACACGGCGGAAGCGCTGGCCGCGACCATGGACGGCGTGGAGCTGTACATCCGTCCGCTCGACATCCCGGCAACCGAACGCGTCGTCTTCGCGGGCCGGCCGGAAGAGGCCGAAGCCTTCATCCTCGCGACGAATGAGCTGACGCGGATCATGGGCGGATTGTCGGCCGGCCTGCTGGCGTCCGGCGGGACGGATCCGATCCCGGAGGAATCCTGGAGAGACTGGGAGACGGCGTACCGGAGCTGGTCGGAGACCGCCGGGTTGGTGTCCGGCGAAGCGGACGGGAGCGACGGACAAGCCAGGCTGTCGGAGGCGATCCGCCGGGCCGCCGACGCGTTCGCCGCTTACCGCGCGAAGCCTTCGCAAGGTCTTCTGCGGAACGTCCAGACCGCCCTGATCGAGGCGGCCATCGCCCAGCGGGACTGGATACGGGCGTCCGTCGCATTGTAAACGCAAGGAGCGCCGCGTATAATATAGAACGAGTGTCAGAATTGGGCGAAGGACGATCGGGGATGAAGAAGAATCGCTGGCTGCTGGTGCTTTTTGTCGTCATCGGACTCCTGGCGGGATCGCTGGTCGCAAGATGGCTGGAACAGGTTCCCGCGCTGGATTTCCTCACGGAGACGCTGCCGGTTGTCTGGTCGCCGGCGGCTGATTTGTACGTGATCGCGTTCGATTTCACGATCAGACTTGACATCAGCCTGCTCAGCATCCTCGGGGCCGTCCTGGCGATCTGGCTCTATCGCAGAATGTAGGTCCCGCTTGCCCGCGCGGAAGCGGGACGGAAGGAAGTCCGTATGTCGAAGAATGGTTCTTGCGGCGGACAAGCCGTTCATACGCTCGTGCTCGGTTCGGCGTCGCCCCGCAGACGGGAACTCGTGCAACTGCTCGGGCTGGACATTCCGGTCCGGATCGAAGCGTCCGACGCTGACGAATCGGTCCCGCCGGGCCTTTCGCCCGCGGAAGCCGCGGAACGTCTGGCGCTGCGCAAGGCGTCTGACGTCCGGGAGCGGCTGGGCGCAGAGGCGGCGGGAACCGTCATTGTCGGCGCGGATACGATCGTCGTGCTGGACGGCGCCATCCTCGGCAAGCCGAAGGACGCCGGTGACGCGCGCCGGATGCTCGGGCTCCTGCAGGGAAGGGCGCATGAAGTGATCACGGGCGTGGCCGTGCTTGACGGGGCGTCCGGCGAAGCGAAGACGGCCCGCAGCGTCACCCGCGTGTTCTTCAAGCCGCTCGACGAAGACCGGATCGCGCGCTACGTCGCGACCGGCGAGCCGCTTGACAAGGCGGGCGCCTACGGCATCCAGGGGCTCGCCGCGGGTTTCGTGGAACGGATCGAGGGTTGCTATTTCAACGTCGTCGGTCTGCCGGTGTCGCTGCTCGGCGATTTGCTGGCCGATTTCGGCGTCAGAACCATCTGACGCGCGCCCGCGCCGAGCATCGCTGTTCCCGGCGTCCGCAAGGATGGGAGGAAGGGTTACAGATGGACGCACGTCCGGTTTTGCTGCGCGAAGTCCCCAGGGAAGACCGGCCGAGGGAACGCTTGATGCTCGACGGGGCGGAAGCGCTGAGCGACGCGGAACTGCTCGCGATTCTGGTCAGGACGGGGACGCGCAACGAATCCGCCGTTCATCTCGCGAACCGGATCCTGCGCGAATGCGGCGGACTGCGTCAGCTTGTCGACATGAGCATATCCGAAATGACCCGGATTCGCGGCATCGGTCCGGCCAAGGCCGTTCAGCTCCGGGCGGGCATCGAGCTCGGCCGCAGGCTGGCGCGGCGGGCCGTGTCCGACAGGCCGGCGATCCGCAGACCGGAAGACGCGGCGAAGCTCGTGATGGAAGATCTTCGCTCCGAGCTCAAGGAGCATTTCGTCTGCCTGTTTCTGAACACGAAGAATCAGGTGATCGCGCGCGAGACGCTGTCGGTCGGCACGCTCAACGCCTCGCTCGTCCATCCGCGCGAGGTGTTCCGGGCGGCGATCAAGCGGGGCTGCGCTTCGATCATCTGCATCCACAACCACCCGAGCGGCGATCCGACGCCGAGCCCGGAGGACATCGCGCTGACCAGGCGGCTGCATGAAGCGGGATCGCTCATCGGCATCGAAGTGCTGGACCATATCATCATCGGCGACGGACGGTTCGTCAGTTTGAAGGAGCAAGGATACCTGTAATATAATAAGAAGGATTGTCTGACGACAGAAGGGAGCAAGTCGATGTTCGGAACGAAGGATCTGGGCATTGACCTGGGGACGGCCAACACCCTGGTCTATGTCCGAGGCAAAGGCATTGTCGTCAGGGAACCTTCCGTGGTCGCCCTGCGTACCGATACGAAGACGATCGAAGCGGTGGGCGAACAGGCGAAGCGGATGATCGGACGGACGCCGGGCAACATCCGGGCGGTCCGGCCGATGAAGGACGGCGTCATCGCCGATTTCGACACCACCGCCACGATGATCAAATATTTCATTCGCCAGGCGATAAAGAAGCGGTCGATCTTCTCGCGCCAGCCGAACGTGATGGTCTGCGTGCCGTCCGGCATCACGGCCGTCGAGAAGCGCGCCGTCGAAGACGCGACGCGGCAGGCGGGGGCGCGTGAAGCCTTCACGATCGAAGAACCGTTCGCCGCGGCGATCGGCGCCGATCTTCCGGTGTGGGAGCCGACGGGCAGCATGGTCGTCGATATCGGCGGCGGCACGACGGAAGTGGCGGTCATCTCGCTGGGCGGCATCGTGACGAGCCGTTCGATCCGCGTCGCCGGCGACGAGATGGATGAAGCGATCATCCAATATATCAAGCGGACTTACAATCTGCTGATCGGCGAACGGACGGCGGAGCAGCTCAAGATGGACATCGGTTCGGCGCTGCCCCTCGAACACGATCAATCGGTCGAGATTCGCGGACGCGATCTCGTCACCGGCCTGCCGAAGACGATTCCGATCACCGCGGGGGAAGTGACCGAGGCGCTCACGGATACGGTGAGCGCCATCGTCGAAGCGGTGAAGGTGACGCTCGAGCGTTGTCCGCCCGAGCTGTCGGCCGACATCATGGACCGCGGCATCGTGCTCACGGGCGGCGGCGGTCTGCTCCGCAATCTGGACAAGCTGCTGGCCCGCGAGACCGGCATGCCGGTCATCGTGGCCGAGAACGCGCTGGATTGCGTGGCGATCGGGACCGGGCGTGCGCTGGAGAACATTCATCTGTTCAAGTCCCGCAGCGGCACGGCGGTGGCGCGGGCCGGCAGGTGACGCCGGTCGTCAGGACGGGAACCGGATTCACGGATGGGGCGGGTGAGCGAACTGTTCAGAATATTTCGCAACCGAAAGCTGTTCGTTCTCTTGATCGTCCTGATCGTGTTTGCCGCGATCATGGGATTCTCGCTCGGACAGCGGGACAATTTGACATGGCCCGAGAATTTTGTCGGCGATTCGGTTTCCTTCGTGCAGCAATGGTTCTACAAGCCCGCCGGATATCTGGCGGGCTTGTTTGAGGACATCCGGACGATGCGCGACATTTACCGGGAGAACGAGGAACTGCGCAACACCGTCGCGCGGTACGCCCGCGACCGTGTGACGTACAACCGGATCGAGCTGGAGAACGAGCGTCTCAAGGAAGCGCTGGCGTTCAAGGAACGGCAGAAGCGGATGTTCGATTATGAATATGTGATTGCGCATGTGGTGGCCGTCAGCCCCGATCCGCTCAATCCGACGTTCAAGATTAATCTCGGCTCGACCGACGGCATCCGGCCGGACATGGCGGTCGTGACGACGGACGGACTGGTCGGGCTCGTGAATCGCGTATTTCCGCTCTATTCGACGGTGATGCCGATCACGCAGCTGAACAGCGAATCGAGCGGCGCGCGGGCCATCTCCGCGACGGCGATGGAGCACAGGGAATCATTCGGCGTTATCGAAGATTATGACGCGCAGCGGGGCATGCTGGTCATGAACCGGATCGCGGAGAGCGATCCGCTCGCCGAAGGCGATGTGGTGATCACATCCGGACTCGGCGGGGTCTATCCCTACGGTCTGGTCATCGGGACGGTGGAGAAGCGGCAGGTAGGCGACTTCGGCTTGACCCATACGGCGTATGTCAAGCCGGCGGCCGATTTCGACAAGCTCGCCGAAGTATTCGTTGTCGTGCCGCCCGATCTGGGAGAGGAACCCGCGTCGGAAGAGGAAGCGCCATGAACACGAAATGGGTCATCCCGCTGACGGTTCTTCTGTTCATGCTGGAGACGACCATCGTGCCGTGGCTCATCCCGGAATCGCTGCACGGCCGGATCGCTCCGCATTTCGTGTTCGTCGCCGCGCTCTATGCCGGCATGTACGCGGGCCGGCATCCGGCGTTTTTCATCGGATTCATTTTCGGTCTGTTGCAGGACGTCGTCTTCTACGGCCACATGCTCGGCGTCCACACGCTCTTGATGGGTTCCATCGCCTATCTGACGGGGCTGCTGCTGGAAGGCAAGCGAGCGCCGATGCTGGCGGCGCTCGCCGTCGTCGCGCTGGGCTGTTTCCTTTACGACGCGGCCGCGTACGGCATCTACCGCGTATTCCGCGTCACGCATGAACCGTTCGAATTCGTGCTCATGCACTCGATCGCGCCGAGCCTGTTCCTGCAGACGGGGTTCGCGCTGGCGGCCTATGTGCCCGCCCGGCGGCTGCTCGAGGCGAAGGTGAAGAAGGATGTCGACGAGGAAGAATAACGCCCGGCAGGCAGGATTTCGGGCTGTCGAAACCGAATCTCATAAGGCAGCCCCCAAGCTGGGAGGGAACGGCTTGACCGGCAAGCAACGAATCGTGATCAAAGGCGTGAAGGACGGTCTCGTGTTCCTGCTCGACGACCGTTGCGGGATGGACGAACTGCTCGCAGAGCTGAACGACAAGCTGGAACGGTCCCACCACAAACTGCTCACGGGTCCGCTCGTGCATGTCAGAGTCAAGCTCGGCAATCGGCGCATTTCAAAAGCGGACAAGGAGCGCCTGATCGACACGATCCGGCGGAGGGGCAACCTGATCATCCAGTCGATTGAAGCGGACCCCGCCTCCGAGGAACAGCCGGCCGGCGCGGGCAACCTGCACGTCATGAGCGGCGTCGTCCGTTCGGGCCAGACGGTGGAGCGGGACGGCCATCTGCTGCTGCTCGGCGATGTCAATCCCGGCGGAACGGTACGATGCACGGGCGACATCTATGTCATGGGCGCTCTCCGGGGCATGGCCCACGCGGGCTGTCAGGGCAACGCGGACGCCGTCATCGCGGCCGCCCTGATGCGGCCGACGCAGCTGCGCATTGCCGATTGCATCAGCCGGCCGCCGGAGGAATGGTTGACCGACGACGCCCAGATGGAGTTCGCGTATCTGGAAGACGGCCGGATGAGAATCGACAAGATTTCGAGGTTGAACCGCTTCCGTCAAGATCCGATCGTGTTCAAAGGAGTGTAAGGCATGGGAGAAGCGATAGTCGTAACTTCGGGGAAGGGCGGCGTCGGCAAGACGACGACATCGGCGAACCTGGGCACCGCGCTCGCGCTGCAGGGCAAGAAGGTGTGCATGGTCGACACGGACATCGGCTTGCGCAATCTCGATGTCGTCATGGGGCTCGAAAACCGCATCATCTATGATATCATCGACGTCGCGGAGGGGCGGTGCCGGCTCGCGCAGGCGCTGGTCAAGGACAAGCGTTTCGACGAGCTGTACATGCTGCCGGCAGCCCAGACGAAGGACAAGCACGACATCGAGCCGGATCAGGTGAAGAACATCGTCGACGATTTGAAGCGGGATTTCGACTATGTCATCATCGACTGTCCTGCCGGCATCGAGCAGGGCTTCCGCAACGCGGTGGCCGGAGCGGATCGCGCGATCGTCGTGACGACGCCGGAGAACGCGGCGGTGCGCGACGCCGACCGGGTGATCGGCCTGCTCGAGCAGCATCGCATTCCGGCGCGTCTCATCATCAACCGCATTCGTCCGAATATGGTGAAGACCGGCGAGATGCTGGACGTCGACGAAATCGTGCAGGTGCTGGCCGTCGACTTGCTCGGCATCGTGCCGGATGACGAGAAGGTCATCAAGGCGGCGAACACCGGCGAGCCGACCGTCATGGATCCGTCCTCCCGCGCCGCCATCGCCTACCGGAACATCGCCCGCCGCGTGCTCGGCGAGAAAGTGCCGCTTATGCAACTGGAAGACAAAACGGGAATGATGCAGCGATTCCGCAAGTTCTTCGGGATGGGATGAGTGCCGTGTGCTTAGGAAGCTGAAGCGAATCGACTTTGGCATCATGTTCATACTTGGGCTGCTCATGGTCATCAGCGTGGTGGTCGTGCGGAGCGCGACCTACGGCAATCCGGAATACCTGAACTATGACCTGAAGCAGCTCATTTTCTACCTGGCCGGTTTCGTCGTGGCAACCGTCGCGGTGTTCTTCGACTACCGGTTTTTCATGAAATATTGGTATGTGCTGTATGGCATCGGCATTGCGCTGCTGGTGCTCGTCTATTTTTTCGGGGTCGAATACAACAATGCGAGGAGCTGGTTCGCCCTCCCGGGGGGACTCCTGTTCCAGCCGGCCGAGTTCATGAAGCTGCTCCTGATCATGGCGGTGGCGGGCTTCATTGCGCGCCGGGACGGCGATCCGCTTTCGTTCAGGTCCGATCTGCTGCCGGTCGCGGCAATTTCGCTGCTGCCGTTCGTGCTCGTCATGATCCAGCCGGACCTGGGCAACGCGGTCATCTACATCGTCATCGTGCTCGGCATGCTCTGGATCGGGCGGGTCAAATACTGGCACGTGCTGACCGGCGTCGCGCTGATGGTCGCCGGCCTCATCCTGTCCGTCTCGCTGTTCAACACGTACAACGTAGAGATCAAGCAATTCCTGAGCGACAAGGGAAAATACCACTGGTACGAGCGCATCAACACGTACATTAATCCGGAGACGGCGTCGGACGACGCGAAGCACCAGTCGGAGAAGTCGCTGATCGCGATCGGTTCGGGGGGGCTGACCGGGGACGGCTACATGAAGGGCGACATGAAGAACCGTCGGTTCATTCCGTATCCGTACTCGGATTCGATCTTCGTCGTGATCGGTGAAGAATTCGGCTTTCAGGGGGGCGCGTTGCTCCTGCTCCTCTATTTCCTGCTGATCTACCGCATGATCATGATCGCGTTCCAGTGCACCGATCTGCAGGGTTCCTACATCATCGTCGGCATCGTGTCGATGTTCGTGTTCCAGATCTTCGAGAACATCGGCATGATGATCGGTCTGATGCCGATCACCGGCATCACGCTGCCGTTTATCAGCTACGGCGGGACATCGCTGCTCATCAACATGATCTGCATCGGGCTCGTGTTCAGCATCCGGGCGCATCAGCCGGAGCCCGAGCAGGCCATGTGACGGACAAGGGCTGTTTTCTCCCTGCCGCAGGTTTCTGCGGAGGGAAGAAACAGCCCCTTTGTCTTTCAGGCCAACAGGCGAAGCAGGACGACGCCGGCGAGCGTGAACAGGATGCCGAACGCTTCGCGCGGCTTGAACCGCTCGCGAAGGGCGACGCGGTTATACAGCAGGATGAGCAGCACGTTCATCGCGACGACCGCCGATACAAGACCGGTGACGCCGGTTTCGAAAGCCAGGATGATCAGGATCATGCCGGCGATGTTCGTGAGGCCGATGAGCATGCCGATCCCGAAGGTTCGCCGATCCGTCCAGCGGTCCATGGCCGGCGCCGTCGGCCGAACGGGCGCGCGGATCGCGCGTCGCGACTCCGCCCGGCGGGTCAGGAGAAACAGCGCCGTTCCCGTGCAGTACATGCAGGCGAGCACCGGGAACAGGTCGGCGTCGAGCATCGTCGACCATTTCGAGGAGAGGTCGTTGAAGCCGAAGAAGAACATCGCGAGCAGGCCCCATTTCGCGCTGTTCCAATGGGAAAGCGTAAATTCCCCCGCATAGCGGATCAGCAAGACGCCGGCGACAATCAGGAAAAAAGACGCGGTCTGACCGGCGTTCAGCGTCTCGCTCCACATCAGCCACGCGCCCAGCGCGACGACGACCGGAGGCAGGGTGGTCAGCACGGCGACGATCGACGGTTTACCGGCGGCAAAACCGCGATAGATGGCCATGTTCCCCACATAGGAAAACGAGCCCATCAGGATGCCGACGGCCGTTTCGATCTCCCATTCCTGGCCGGTTGCGAAGGCGAGCAACAGCGAGACCGCGAAGCCGGTGAAGAAGACGCCCGCCAGCAGCAAGTTCCGGTCCAGCGGAAGCGATGAGAGCCTCTGGTAGAAAATCCCCCTTAGTCCGAATGCCACGGCGGACAAAGCCGCATAGACCAGCCACATTCTTGACGCGTCCTCCCCGATGCCCGACTTCTACTACTATATCACCGATACGTGTCCGCTGTCTTGCGTCAATATCGGAAGCGGCATAAACAACCCTCCCGGTTCATAACGTGATAGTGAACAAGCCCGCCGGCAAGCGGCGCCGGCGGATGACGCGCATCGGGGAGGAATCGGCATGGCATGGGGCAGCGGCGTGAAACGGCGGAGGGCGGAACGGATACGCGCCATTATAGAGGCGAACCGGGCCGAAGCGGAAGCGGGCCGCATCCGGCAGGGGCCGGTCGGACAGGCCGGCGTTTCCGCGCCCGGATCGCCCGGCGAGCGGCGTCCGGTTCGGCCGTCGGTCAGTCCGGAAGGCGTTCCCGCGTCCGGAACAACCGGCCGGCAGCGGCCGGACCGGGACGCGGTTGAGCCGGACGGTTTTCCCCTGCCCGATGGCGCCGACCGGCCTGGCCGGCGCACGGAGAGCCGGGCGGAACGCGATCCGGAGACGGAATGGAAGCGGCGCAGCCGCGAATGGCTGGCCGCTTCGGACGAGAGCCGCGCGCCCGGCATGTTCGACGGCGACGAGCCGCGGCGCGGCGGTTTGCTGCGCAGCCTGCTCGCGCGATGCGCGGTGTCGGCGGCGCTCTTCCTCGCGGTGTGGGGGCTGTTCCGGCTGGACGAGCCCTGGGCGGCCGCGCCGCAGCGGCTGATCGCGCAGGCGCTGACGGAAGACATGGACACGCGGGCCGCGGCGGAATGGTACCGGAGAACGTTCGCCGGTTCGCCCGCTTTTCTTCCCATTTTCGGACAGGAGGAAGACCGGACGGAGGACGGCCCCGGGATTCCCGTCGTCGCGCCGGTGGCGTCGGGCGAAGTGGTGCGTCCGTTCGCGGAGACGCTGGCCGGCGTCGAGATCGCGGGCGAATCCGGAGCGGTCGTGACGGCCGCGGAAACCGGCCGGGTGACCCATGTGACGGGCGGAGAGGAGGAAGGCTACAGCGTCGTCATCCGCCACGCCGGCAAGCGGATGACCGTCTACGGCCGGTTGGGGACGGTCTTCGTCGAACCCGACGACTGGGTCGAAGCGGGCGACCGGATCGGCGCGCTGCCCGAGACGAAGGACGGCTCGCGGAGTCTGCTCTATTTCGCCGTGCGGGTCGACGGCCGCTATGTCGACCCGGCGGACGTGGTTCCGCTTGATTAGACTGCTCGGCATCCGGTGGACCGTCCATCCGCTGTTCGTCTTCGTCATGCTCGCCTCCGCGGCCACCGGGACGATCAGGGAGCTGGCCGTCCTGTTCGCGATCGTCATCGTCCACGAACTCGGCCATGTGATGGCGATGCGGGCGTTCGGCTGGCGCGTCAGGGAGATTCGGCTGCTGCCGTTCGGCGGCGCGGCCGAGACGGAGGAGGCGGGAGCCGTGCCGGCGGCGGAGGAGACGGTGGTCGCGATCTCAGGCCCGCTGCAGAATGTCTGGATGGGATCGGCGGCGTTCTTTCTCGCCCGTCTGGACGGCGTGGATACGGAATGGGCGATGTACATCGCACAGGCGAACGCGATCATCGCCCTGTTCAATCTGCTGCCGATTCATCCGCTTGACGGCGGCCGGCTGCTTTCGGCCTGGCTGTCCGTCAGGCTGCCTTATCAGACCGCGCTGAAATGGAGCGTGCGAATCGGGCTGGCCCTGAGCGCGGCGATGATCGCGGCGGCGTGCGTCCCGGTGTTCGGCGGCGTGCAGCTCAACCTGCTCCTCATCGGCTTGTTTCTGCTGGCGTCGAACTGGCGGATGAGGCGGGATCTGCCGTATCTGTTCGTGCGTTTTCTCGTCAGGCGGGAGACGGACTCGGCGCGGGCGAGGCAGAAAGGCGCGCTTGCGCTGCCGATCGTCGTGCAGCCGGCTTGCAGCGTGGGGGACGTGCTGCGCCTGTTCCGTCGCGGGCGCTACCATCTGATCTATGTGCTCGGCGAAGGCGGACGCATCGAAGGAGTCGTGCCGGAGGAAAGCGTGATCGGGACCTACTTCCGCTCGGGCGGACAAAACCGTGCAGTTTCCGAGCTTTTCGGGTAAAATGGAACGGCAGGGGTCATCCCATTCACGCTCCGGGCAGGTGATTGACGCCGATGAAAGAGATCCTGGTCCATGTCGGCCGGCAGACGATCGAAACGGCGGTCATGGCGGACGGCAAGCTGATCGAGTATGATATCGAGGAAGCCGCGGGAGGCAAGCTGGCCGGGAACCTGTATCTCGGCCGGGTCGAGAACGTGCTCCCCGGCATGCAGGCGGCGTTCGTCAACATCGGCCTGGCCCGGAACGCGTTTCTCTATATCGACGACGTGCTGCATCCCCACCTCGAGCGGCAGCCGAAGACGAAGCCGTCGATCGCGGAGCTGCTTCGCCCGGGGCAGGAGCTGATCGTCCAGATCGTCAAGGAGCCCCACGGGGGAAAAGGCGCCCGCGTGACGACGCACTATACGCTTCCCGGCCGGTATCTCGTCTACATGCCCCATGCGGATTACGTCGCCGTCTCGAAGAAGGTGGGCGACGAGCGGGAGCGGGAGCGGCTCAAGGAAGTCGGCGAGCGCGTCCGAGAAGGGGAGGAAGGCATCATCCTGCGGACGGCGGCCGTCGGGGAGACGTTCGAGCGGCTGCGCGAGGACGTGAAGTTTTTGCGCGGACTGTGGAAGGAGATCGAGGCGAAGGCGGCCGGGGCCGCCGCGCCTTGTGAATTGCATCGCGACGCCGGCCTGATGTACCGGCTCGTGCGAGACATGCTGGACGCCGACACGGACCGCATCCGGATCGACAACGAAGCCGCGCTGAAGGAGATTCGCGCGCTCGTCGGCGACATGGCCCCCGCGAAGCTGGATTGCGTCAGCCTGTATGACGCGAGGGAGCAGGGGCTGTTCGAGCGGCACGGCGTCCGGACCCAGCTGGAGCAGGCATACGGGCGGGAAATCCGGCTGCCGAGCGGCGGATCGCTCGTGTGGGACCAGACGGAGGCGCTCACGGTCATCGACGTCAACACCGGGAAGTACGTCGGCACGAACGATCTGGAGGAGACGGTGTTCGCGACGAACATCGAGGCGGCCGAGGAGATCGCCCGGCTGCTCCGGCTGCGCGACACCGGCGGCATCGTGCTGATCGACTTCATCGACATGGAGGACGAAGGGCACCGGGCGCAAGTCGCGGAGCGGCTCGAGTCGCTGGCCCGCCTCGACCGGACGGCCTGCCACGTGCTCGGCTGGACACGCCTCGGGCTGATGGAAATGACGCGCAAGAAGGTGCGCCGGGACGCGGCGCAGCGGCTGTACGAGCCGTGCGCGGTGTGCGGCGGCCGGGGCGTGGTGTACGCCGGCGGCGGACGCGGCCGGGAAGACGGCTGACGGGCCGTTGAAGCGCGCCTGTGCTCCCGGACAAGCGCCGATCTGGACAAGCCCGGACCGGAAAAAGGGCAGACCCGTATAAGCCCGACCGGAAAAAGCGCAGACCCGTATAAGCCCGACCGGAACAAGCTTAAGCAGGACCGGAACAAGCTTAAGCAGGACCGGAACAAGCGCATATCCGTATAAGCGGGACCGGAAAAAGCGCATACCCGTTTAAGCGGGTCCCGAATCAGCGTGACTCGAGCAAACCCGGATCGGAATAAGCGCAGAAATTGCTTCTATTTTGTCGAATTCGGCTGTCGGGCGACGAATAGAAGCAAAAATTTCCTCTATGCTTCGAGAATGGGCCGGATTTGCCGGAAATCAGGAAAATAGGCGAAAAAATTTCTTCTATTCTGGCGATGTTGCCCGCATTCGACAAAATAGAGGAAATTTTTTCGCTTATGGCGGGTTCGGGTTGATGCGGGGCGGCGCGGGTACGATACGGGTTGGTTCGGGGCGGTGCGCGCCGACGCGGGTTGGTGCGGGGCGGTGCGCGCCGACGCGGGTTGGTACGGGGTGGCGCGCCGACGCGGGTTGGTGCGGGGCGGTGCGCGCCGACGCGGGTTGGTACGGGGTGGCGCGCCGACGCGGGTTGGTGCGGGGCGGTGCGCGCCGACGCGGGTTGGTGCGGGGCGGTGCGCGCCGACGCGGGTTGGTGCGGGGTAACGCAGGCGATGCGGTCGATACGGAGCGGCGAGGGTTGATGAGCGTCGATGAGGGGCGGTGCGCGCCGACGCGGGTTGGTGCGGGACGGTGCGCGCCGACGCGGGTTGGTGCGGGGTAACGCATGTCGATGCGGTCGATACGGAGCGGCGAGGGTTGATGAGCGTCGATGCAGTGCGCGTCGATGCGGGTTGGTTCGGGGCGGTGTGGGCCGACGCGGGTTGATGCGGGGCGGCGTGGGTCGGATGCGGGTTGGTGCGGGGCGCGGGTCCGACGCGGCAAAGGTTCGGCGTGAAGCGGAACGATTCAGATTGAACTGAAGCCCGATTTATGTTGAACTGCAGCCGGAAGTATGCTAGAATCATTCCATGTGTGTCCTTCCTGCGGCACACGGCTACAACCGCTCGGAACGGGCCGACAAGCGCGGCCGCAACGCGGACGCCGCCCGGATTCAGGCGAGTCTTAGACCAGGGAGGTGCAGGATTCCATGTACGCGATTATCGAGACCGGAGGCAAGCAATACAAGGTGCAAGAAGGCGATGTCATCTACGTCGAGAAACTGGACGCGAACGAAGGCGACAGCATCACGTTCGACCGCGTTCTCGCCGTATCCAAGGATGGCGGTTTCGTGGCGGGCACGCCCGTCGTCGCCGGCGCCAAGGTGACGGGAACCGTCGAGAAGCACGGCAAGGGACGCAAGATCATCGTCTTCAAGTACAAGCCGAAGAAGAACTATCGCCGCAAGCAAGGCCATCGCCAGCCGTACACGAAAGTGACGATCGCCAAGATCGAGGCGTAACGGGCGGGCCATGATTGCGATCACGATCGTCCGCAGACGCTCCGACCGGCGGATCGTCTCGTTCGCGGCCGAAGGCCACGCGAATTACGCGAAGCGCGGCGAGGACATCGTGTGCGCCGGCGTCTCCGCGGTGACGGTCGGCACCGTCAACGCCATCGAGACCTTGACGGGAGTTCGCCTTCCGTATTCGATGCGGAACGGATGGCTCCAGTCGGCGATCCCGGAGACGGGAGAGCCAGCCGCTGACGGGAAGGTTCAGCTGTTGCTCGAATCGATGGTCGTCATGCTGGATACGATTCAACAATCCTACGGCAAGTATGTCGTTGTTCGGGACATTTTCGAAGAAGAAGGAGGGAGACACCATGATCAGACTTGATCTTCAGCTGTTCGCCTCCAAGAAGGGCGTCGGTTCGACGAAGAACGGCCGCGACAGCGAATCGAAGCGACTCGGCGTGAAGCGCGCCGACGGCCAGGTCGTCAAGGCCGGCAACATTCTGGTTCGCCAACGCGGCACGAAGATCCACCCCGGCCGCAACGTGGGCATCGGCAAGGACGATACGCTGTACGCCCTGATCGAGGGCGTCGTGAAGTTCGAACGTTACGGCCGCGATCGGAAGAAAGTCAGCGTATATCCGGTGGAAGTTGCGCCTGTGGCGGCGGCAGCAGAGTAACGGACAATCCCGGTCTGGCGACAGGCCGGGATTCTTGTTATAATAACAGGAATTCACGGGATTTGCTCGCAAACGGACATGCATGCCGCTGGTTTCACGGCGGCATGAGCCGTTTACATAAGCCGGGAGAGGACGGTCACATGAATCGCTATCGCATGGCGAAGCTTTACGGCGCCGCATCCGTCGTATTGCCCGCGGCCGCCGTATGGATCTGGCGGACGGAATGGTGGGCGCATCTCGTCTTTCTCGTCTGGGTCGCCGCCGCGGCGCTGCTCTGGGCGCTCGCCGACCGGAAGGAACGGGAGACCGGGCACGAGCGGGCGATGCGGTCGCTGCAATGGACGGCGATCCGCACGCTCAATCATCATCGCCATGACTGGATGAACGATCTGCAGGTGCTGTACGGCTACATCCGGATGAATAAACCGGATAAGTCCACGGAATGCGTGGAGAAAATAAGACAGCGCATGAATGAAGAAAGCCGGATTTCCAAGCTTGGCGTTCCTTCTCTCATCCTGTACGCGCAATCGTTCAGGACGACGCCCGGACCGATCTCCCTGCACTTCGAGCTTCCGGACGAGCTGAATCTGGCCGAGTTGCCGTTTGACGGGGAAAAGGCGGCAGCCGCGCTGATCGACGTGATTAATGTGTACCGTTACGGCGCGAAACCCGGAGCGGAAGAACCGGCCCGGCTCACCGTGCGGCTGGACCGTGAAGAGTCGGCCCTCAAGGCGCTGCTGAAGTTCGAAGGCGAGTTCATCGAGGCGAAGGAAGCGCACGACGAGATTCGCCGGCGGCTGAAGCGGTCGCCGTTCCGCGCGGAGCGGATGGAACCGGAGCTGAAGGAAGTACTGCTGGCCGCCGAGCTGGGGGGCTGAAAACGGTGCTGACGCAAGTGCTGCCGGCAGCCGGTTTCGGGGGCTGAAAACGGAGGAAACCATGTTTGTCGACAAAGCGAAAATCTATGTGAAGGGCGGCGACGGCGGCGACGGCATCATTTCGTTCCGGCGCGAGCTGCACGTGCCGGAAGGCGGTCCGGCCGGCGGCGACGGCGGCAACGGCGGCGACGTCATCTTCCGCGTCGACGAAGGGCTGCGCACGCTCGTCGATTTCCGCTACCAGAAGCATTTCAAGGCGGCGCGCGGCGAGAAGGGGAAGCCGAAGGGGATGCACGGCGCCAACGCCGAGCCGCTGATCGTCCGCGTGCCGCCCGGAACGGTCGTCATCGACGACGATACCGGCGAGATCATCGCGGACCTGACCCGTCACGGCCAGGAAGTGGTCGTCGCCCGCGGCGGCCGCGGAGGCCGGGGCAACATCCGCTTCGCCACGCCGCGGAATCCCGCGCCGTACATCGCGGAGAAGGGCGAGGAAGGCCAGGAGCGGTGGGTCGTGCTCGAGCTCAAGGTGATGGCCGATGTCGGCCTCGTCGGCTATCCGAGCGTCGGCAAGTCGACGCTGCTCTCCGTCGTGTCGGCCGCGAAGCCGAAGATCGGCGCCTACCACTTCACGACGCTGACGCCGAACCTCGGGGTCGTGTCGGTCGAGGAAGGACGGAGCTTTGTGCTGGCCGACCTGCCGGGCCTCATCGAAGGCGCCGCGGAAGGCGTCGGCCTCGGGCACGAGTTTCTGCGGCACGTCGAGCGGACCCGGGTCATCATCCATGTCGTCGACATTTCCGCGTCGGAAGGACGCGATCCGTTCGAGGACTGGAAGACGATCAACGCGGAGCTCGCGAAGTACAACGAGAAGCTGGCGCAGCGGCCGCAGATCGTCGCGGCGAACAAGATGGACGTGCCCGGGGCGGAGGAGAACCTCGAAATCTTCCGCGAGCGGGTGCGGGCGGAGCTGGGCGACGACGCCCCGGAGATCGTGCCGGTTTCTTCCCTGACGAAGCAGGGCGTGCGCGAGCTCATGTTCAAGGCGGCGGAGCTTCTGGAGACCGTGCCGGAGACGGTGTCCGTCGAAGCGCTGAAGGAGACGGCGGACCGCGTCGTGTACAAATTCGAGCAGAAGGAAGACGACGCGTTCTCGGTGCGCCGCGAAGACGACGGCACGTTTGTTGTCGAAGGGGCCCGGATCGAACGCCATGTGAAGCGGATGAATCTCAATTCCTACGACGCCGTCATGCGATTCGCGCGCGTCATGCGCAACATGGGCGTGGACAAGGCGTTGCGCGACGCCGGCTGCCGGGACGGGGATACGGTCAGAATCGGCGATTTCGCGTTCGAATTTTTCGAAGGAGCCGATTACGGCGAAGATTGACGGAGCCGCCGGACGGCTCCTTTTGTTGCTGTCGGCCCGGTGGCCGGATCTCCCTTGCGGGCGGCGGTCCGATCCTGTATAATGTCCACTATCGGTGAACATTTGTCTTCGCAGGGAGGACGTTTGATGACGGAACGTTATTTTGTCGTTCGGGAGGATCTCCTGCCGGAGGCGATCGTCAAGACGTTCCGGGTGCTCGACATGCTGAAACGCGGCGAGGCGGAGACCGTTCACGAGGCGGTGGAGCGGGTCGGCCTGTCGCGCAGCGCGTTCTACAAATACAAGGACGGGGTTTACGCGCTCGATTCGCTCGATCGGGAGCGGATCGTCACGATTTCCATGGATCTGGAGCACCGCGCGGGCATTTTGTCGAAAGTGCTCGCTTACGTGGCGGAGTGCGAAGGCAACGTGCTGACCATTCACCAGAGCATCCCGCTGCAGGGGCTGGCCAATGTCGTCATCTCCGTCGACATTTCCGGACTGTCCGCGCCGCTGCCGGTGCTGATCGACGGCATCCGGAAGCAGGACGGCGTCCGGCGGGCGGCCGTGGCGGGACAGGGGTGACAAGAGAGATCATGGCAGTGGAGGAGAGACTTATGAAACCGGTAAGAGTGGGGCTGCTCGGACTCGGCACCGTCGGCACCGGCGTGGTGCGCATCGTCGAAGGCCACCGCGAGGATCTGATCGGCCAGGTCGGCTCGCCGATCGAGATCGGGCGGATCGCCGTCCGGCAGCTCGACAAGCCGCGCGCCGTCGCGATCGATCGGGCGAAGCTGACCGACGACCCGTGGGAGGTCGTGCGCGATCCCGGGATCGACGTCATCGTCGAGGTGATGGGCGGCGTCGACCCGACGAAGGCCTACATTCTTGAAGCGCTCCGGCGCGGCAAGCACGTCGTCACCGCGAACAAGGACCTGATGGCGCTCTGCGGTTCCGAGATTCTGTCGACCGCGCGCGAGCACGGCTGCGACGTCATGTACGAGGCGAGCGTCGCCGGCGGCATCCCGATCATCCGGACGCTGATCGAAGGGTTCTCGTCGGACCGGATCGACCGGATCATGGGGATCGTGAACGGCACGACCAACTACATCCTGACGAAAATGAGCCAGGAGGGGGCGTCCTACGAGGAAGTGCTCCGGGAGGCCCAGCAGCTCGGCTACGCCGAGGCTGATCCGACTTCCGATGTCGAAGGGCTCGACGCGGCGCGCAAGATGACGATCCTCGCGACGATCGGCTTCCGCATGAATGTCGAACTGTCGGATGTCGAAGTGCAGGGGATCTCGAAGGTGACGAAGGAAGACATCGCCTGCGCGAAGAAGCTCGGCTGCGAGCTCAAGCTGCTCGGCATCGCCGACCGGAGCGACGACCGGATCAGCGTCAGCGTGCAGCCGACGATGGTCCGGCGCGACCATCCGCTCGCGTCGGTGAACGGCGTCTTCAACGCCGTTTTCGTGCGCGGCGAGGCGGTCGGCGAGACGATGTTCTACGGCGCCGGCGCGGGCGAACTGCCGACGGCCACCTCGGTCGTGGCCGACATCGTCGCCGTCGCGAAGAACATGAAGCTCGGCGTGAACGGCAGGCAATCCGCCGCCGTCTTCAAGGAGAAGATCCTGAAGTCTGAGGCGGAAGTGGCGTACAGGAATTTCCTGCTGCTCAACGTCGTGGACCGCGCCGGCGTGCTGGCGAAGATCACGCAGGTGTTCGCGGAGCACGATGTCAGCCTGGAGTCGGTGCTGCAGCAGCCGACCGCGTCGGATCTGACCGCCGATCTCGTCATCATCACGCACCACGCGAGCCGGGCCGCCATGAAGCGCGTGCTGCGGGCGTTCGAGTCGCTCGACGTCATCCGGCAGATCAAGAGCGTCTATCGGGTCGAAGGTTGAACGGACCATAACGGCCCGGGCGTCGGACGGAACAAAACAACGCGAGAGGAGTCCATCGTTCTGTCATGACATCTTTAGACAACCCGCACATGCCGGGCGGGAACCGCACGCCGGTGTCGATCGGCGCGTTCTTCAAGGGGGAGCGGTGATGCGCCGCGTTCTCGCGAAGGTGCCGGCCAGCACCGCCAATCTCGGCCCCGGATTCGACGCGCTCGGCATGGCGCTGTCGCTCTATTCCTGGATTGAAGTGGCGGAAGCCGACGACGGCAAGGCCCGCCTCGAACTGTTCGGCAAGGAACTCGCCGGCGTGTCCGCCGACGGGGACAATCTGATCTGGAAAGCGGTGCGGCGGGTGTTCGACGAAGCCGGCGTGCCGCTTCCCGCCCTGCATATCGGGTTCTGCACCGAAATTCCGCTGGCGCGCGGGCTCGGCAGCAGCGCGAACGCGATCGTCGGCGGCCTCGCGGCGGCGAACGCGCTGATCGGCTCACCGCTGCCGGACGCCCGGCTGTTCGAGATCGCGACAAGTCTCGAAGGCCATCCCGACAACGTCGGGGCCTGCCTGTTCGGCGGCATTGTGGCCGCGACCTGGGACGGCGTCCGGGCGAGGCACGTCCGGCTGGACCCGCCGGAGAATCTCGAAGTGCTCGTCGCGATTCCGGCGTTCCATCTGCGGACCGAGCAGGCGCGGCACGCGCTGCCCGACACCTACAGCCGCGCCGACGCCGTGTTCAATATCGGCCGCAGCTCGCTGCTCGTGGCGGCGCTGGCCGCGGGCCGGCTCGATCTGCTCGGATTCGCCATGCAGGACAGGCTGCACCAGCCGTACCGGGCCGCGCTCATACCCGGCATGGCGAAAATTCTTGCGGAAGCGCCCGAGCACGGCGCGCTCGGCGCGGCGCTCAGCGGCGCCGGACCGACGATGCTCGCGTTCGTGGACAGCGAAAGCCCGCGCAAGGCGGAGCTCGAACATTTTCTGCACGGGGCGTTCGCCGCGGAGAACATCGCGGCGGCGACGCTGTGGCTGAAGCCGGCCGCAAGCGGTCCCGAATTCATCGAACCCGGCGAGGACGCCGTCCGGGTGCCGCTCGTCGAACGCATCAAAGGAGAAGTGCGCGCATGATCAAAGTTGCTTTGCTCCCCGAGGGATCGACATCGGACGAAGCCGCGCGGCATCTGTTCGGCGACACCCCCGTCGAATACCGCTACCACAAAGTGATCGCGGACGTCTTTCTGTCGACCCAGTGCGGCGAAACCGATTACAGCGTCATCCCGATCGAGAACACGATCGAGGGATCGGTCAGCCTGCACATGGACTGGCTTGTCCACGAAGTCGACCTGCCGATCCAGGCCGAATGGGTCTACCCGTCGGTCCAGAATCTGATCGGCCGGCTGTCCGAGACGGCCGGACCGGACGGCAAGCCCGATTTCTCGAAGATTACGAAGGTGTTCAGCCATCCGGTGGCGATGGCCCAGTGCACGAGGTTTCTGCGGGAACATCTGCCGCAGGCCGAACGCGAGACCGTCGGTTCGACGACCGAAGGCATCCGCATCGTGAAGGAAAACCCGGGTCACGGCTGGGCCGCGATCGGCACGCTGGGAGGCGCCCGGCTGCACGGGCTGGATGTGCTGCGCGAGCATGTGACGGACCACAACAACAATTTCACCCGTTTTCTGCTCGTCGGACCCAAGCCGTTCACGCTGCGCGGTTCCGGCAAGCCCAAGACGAGCATCCTGGTCACGCTGCCCGAGGACTATCCGGGCGCGCTGCACCAGGTGCTGTCCGCGTTCGCGTGGCGGCGGATCAACCTGTCGCGCATCGAGTCGCGGCCGACGAAGAAGAAGCTCGGCAGCTACTTTTTCTACATTGACGTGGAGATGTCGCTCGACACCGTTTTGCTGCCTGCGGCCATCGCCGAGATCGAGGCGATCGGCTGCCAGGTTCGCATATTGGGCAGCTATCCCTGTTTTGCATGGGAGACGTGACCCGGCAGCAAAGAAGCGAACTCTTGATGGAGGTGCGACGCAAACATGGCTCAGCAGTGGATTTACCTGAACGGCGACTTCGTCACGAAAGAGGATGCCAAGATCTCGGTCTACGATCACGGCTTCCTGTACGGCGACGGCATTTTCGAGGGGATCCGCATTTATGACGGCAACATTTTCCGGCTGAAGGAACACCTCGACAGGCTGTACGATTCGGCCAAATCGATCCAGCTCGAGATTCCGCTGACCTGGGAAGAAATGCAGGAAGCCGTCGTGGAGACGGTGCGGCGCAACGAGCGCCGGGACGGCTACATCCGGCTCGTCGTCTCGCGCGGTCCGGGCGACCTCGGGCTCGACCCGCGGCGCTGCCCGAAGGCCTGGGTCATCATCATCGTCGAGCAGCTGGCGATCTATCCGGAGGAAGCGTACCGCAACGGGCTCGTGTCGATCTCCGTCTCGCCGCGGCGCAACATCCCGGACGCGCTCAACCCGAAGATCAAGTCGCTCAACTATCTGAACAACATTCTCGTGAAGCTCCAGGCGAACCTGGCGGGCGTCGGCGAGGCGATCATGCTGAACGCCCAGGGGTATGTCGCGGAAGGGTCGAGCGACAACATTTTCATCGTGAAGCGGGGGGTCGTCTACACGCCGCCGACCTGGGTCGGCGCGCTCGAGGGGATCACGCGCGGCGCGATCATCGAACTGTGCGGCAAGCTCGGGCTTCCGCTGAAGGAAGAGCCGTTCACGCTGCACGACGTCTACACGGCCGACGAGGTGTTCTTCACCGGCACGGCGGCGGAAGTCATCGCGGTGCGCGAGGTGGACGGCCGCACGATCGGCGCCGGCAAGGCGGGCCCGATCACGATGCGGCTGCTCGAGGAATTCCGCAAGATCGTCACGGTCGAGGGCGTTCAGGTGTTCAAGTGAAGTATGGGTTTGCGGTTTGCTCCGTCCGTCCGGCATGGGTCCGGACAGGCGGGGCATTTTTTTTGCCGGAGAACGGGGACACCCGCCCAGCGCTTGCATAGGATGTTAACGACAGGCAGCGGGGACGCCCGCCCATCAGTCAACCGCCGCTGCGCATGAAGAACGTGACAGGAGGTCATACGGTTCGTGAAGATCTATACGGTCAAAAAAGGCGACACGTTGTCCGGCATTGCGGCCAAACACGGCGTGACGGTGCAGGATCTGCTGCAGCACAACCCCGGCATCCAGAACCCGGACGTCATCGACGTCGGCATGAAAATCAAGATTCCGGCCGCGAAAACGCCTCCGCCCTCCGGCGACTGGATGCACCAGCACAAGGTCGTCCAGGGCGACACGCTGTGGAAGCTGTCGAAGGCGTGGGGCGTGCCGCTTGCCGATCTGATCAAGGCGAATCCCCAGCTCAAGAACCCGAATGTCCTGATGACCGGGGAGATCGTCAACATTCCGAAGCCCGGCTGGCAGTCGCACGGCTCGCAGGCTCCGGCCGGAGGCGCGCCGGGCGGCCATCCGGGTCATCCGCAGGAGCTGCATCATATTACGGAGGGTCCGGTGCCGGGCAAGAAGTTCACCGGCGTGAAGACGCCCGCGGCTCCGGTCGAGCAGGCGAAGCCGATCGAATGGCCGAAGATGGAATTGCCCCCCGCGCCCAAGATGGAGGCGCCGAAGCCGGTCAGCCAGCCGAAGGTGGAGCTGAAGCCGCAGCCGGTCGACTGGACGAAGCTGCCGAAGCCGGTTCCGCTGCCGATGCCGGAGCCAATCCATCAACCGGTCAAACCGTACTGTCCCGAGCCGCACCATCCGGTCCATCCCGCGCATCACGCGGGGTACGGGTTGCCGGATGCGGCCATGCATCCGTTCCAGCAGATTCAGATTCCCGCGCTCGAGGCGTTCGCGCAGTACGGTCCGGGCTGTGCTCCGGGCGCGCCCTGGCCGGCGGCCGTGGCCGGCGCGGGCATGCCGGGAGCCGTGGCGGGCGCGGGCATGCCGGGAGCCGTGGCGGGCGCGGGCATGCCGGGAGCCGTGGCCGGCGCGGGCGTGCCGGGAGCCGTGGCCGGAGCGGGCATGCCGGGAGCCGCGGCGGGCGCATTGTGGGGCGCGGACCCGGTCTGGTCCGGGCACGACTGGACGGCGCAGGCCGGTGTCCACGGACAGCCGGGATGGCCTGATCTGTCGGCCTTCGCAACGGTCGGCATGCCTTACGGAGCGCCCTATCCGGCGGGCATGCCGGGCGCGGCTGTCCCGGACTGGGCGTATCCGCACGGGATCGGCGGGATGAAGTACGCGGACGACGGCGGGGAAGCCGGGCTCCGGAATGCCGGTCCGTCCGGCGGCGCGGACGGATCGGGCGACGGTCCGGGCGGCGGATCGGACGACGGATCGATCGCGGAGCGCGCGCGCACGGCGGCGAAAGCGTCGGGTCGCGGCAAGCCGAAGCAGGCGTCGGTCCGCTCCGTCTCCGGACGCGGCACGCGCCGTCCGAAGCAGCGGCAGGAGACGAAGAAGCGCTCGGGCCAGCCGTGGATCAACGGCGGATACTGAGCGCGCGGCGGCCATCGATGGCCGGCCGGGATCAGGGTCCCGGCCGGTTTCGTTTTGCGCTCCGGCCTTACGGGCATGCGTTCCTTCATCCGCGGCCCGATCCTGCCCGTTCCGCTTTGCGGGAAGGCGGGAGGTTGCCGCGCCCGCGCAAGGGCGCGGATGGAATAATCGCGGCGAGGGAAGGGACAATAAGACAAACGCATGCTTGGGAGGTTATGCGGATGGGATTCAGCCTGTGGAAGGAACTTCGCAGACGGCTGCGGCGCGGCATGCGGCCGGGCGGACTCAGGCTGGCCGTCGTCTGGCTGGCGGCCGCGTCGGCCTGCGCCGTCGCGACCGCCGTCCCTGACGCCGCCGCGGCGGCGCCGCAAGCCTTGAACGACGATCCCGCGGATGCGCGGTACGAGGCGGTGCGGTCGGCCGGGTCGCCGGTCGATGTGACGCTGCGCCGAAGCTATGTCTGCGGCGAGGAGACGCAGCCGCTGGGCAGGATGACCGCCGAGCAGGCGATCGATCTGCTGCGCCGCCATCCGGATTGGCGGGCGGTGCCGGCCGGAGCGGGCGCCGTCATCCTGGAGGAACGGATCAACGACCTGTCGCCGGCCTGCAAGGAGAGCGCGGTTTTCGGCATCGACGCGGACGGCCGGCTGTCCCTGTTCGACGGGCCGCCGGAGCGCAGCAAAGTGTTGCGCACCTTCTATCAACTCGATGTCCGCCACATGGAGACCAGCCTGCCGAGAGAGCGGTACGAGGCGCTGGTGCGCGGCATCCGCGTGTCGGATCTCGACGAATACAACAGCGTGCTGTCCTCGTTCAGCGAATACGCGGCGCCGGCGGATGCCGGCGCGTTTGACGCTTCATGATCGCGGCGAACGCGGCGCGAGCGGATCGGGCCGCCGCGTCCAGGCCGCGCGATCACGGGCCGTCCCGCATCCCCGCAGGGGATCGGGGCGGCTTTTCGCTGTCTCCGGCATTCGGAAACATCTGTTCTCTTGCGTGCCGACATTTGCTATAATGGGGTGAAGCTCAGAGATTCATGACGGGGAGAGAACGGCGTGCGGGTAATGGGGATCGATCCGGGCATTGCGCTCGTCGGATTCGGCATCATCGACAGCAAAGGGAACCGGCTCGTTCCCGTCCAATACGGCTGCATCGAGACGGAGGCCGGAACGCCGCACGACATCCGGCTGAAACAGGTGTACGAGGCCGCCGGCGCGCTGATGGACAAATACAAGCCGGATGCCGCGGCGGTCGAGAAGCTGTTCTGGAGCCGCAACGTCACGACGGCGTTCACGGTCAGCGAGGCGCGGGGCGTCATCGTGCTTGCGGCGGCGCAGCGCGGCATTCCCGTCGCGGAATATACGCCGATGCAGGTGAAGCAGGCGATCGTCGGATACGGCAAGGCCGAGAAGCGCCAGGTGCAGGAGATGACGCGCATGTTCCTGAACCTGCCCGCGATCCCGAAGCCGGACGACACGGCGGACGCGCTCGCGGTCGCGGTCTGCCACGCCCATTCCGCCGTCCTGCTTGAACGGATGAACGGAGTGAACCGGACATGATCGACTACATACGGGGAAGCGTCGCCCACATCGAAGAGGAGTGGATCGTCGTCGACGTCGGGGGCGTCGGATATCGCGTCTTCACCCCGAATCCGTACGCGTTCGCGGCGAGCGCGGAACCGGTGACCGTCTACACGCACCATCACGTGCGCGAGGACGCGATGCTGCTGTTCGGCTTCGCGACGCGCGAGGAGCAACGGCTGTTCCGGGCGCTGCTCGAGGTGTCCGGCATCGGCCCGAAGGTCGCGCTCGGCGCGATGGCCGGCGCCCGGCCCGAGGCGATCGCGGCCGCGATCCGCCAGGAGAACGTCGCGTTCCTGACGAAGCTGCCCGGCATCGGGCGCAAGACGGCCCAGCGGATGATCCTGGACCTGAAGGACAAGCTGGACCCGGGCAGCGGTTTCGCGCATGGACCGGGCATGGACGCCCTGGCGGCGGAACCGTCGCCGGCCCCGGGCGGACAGGGCGCGGGCACCGCCTGGCCCGAGGCGCGCGAGGCGCTGGTCGCGCTCGGCTATACGGCGGCGGAGATCGACCGCGTGTGGCAGACGATCGGCGGGTCGCTCACCGGCGAAGAGACGGCGGACATGCTCGTGAAGAAGGCGCTGGCGCTGCTCTTCAGAGGCTGACGGAAGGAGGGGAGCGGCATGGACGACGAACGGATCGTATCCGCCCGGCTCATGATGGAGGACCAGGCGGCGGAATACAGTCTCCGCCCCCGCTATCTGTCCGAGTATATCGGGCAGGAGCGGGTGAAGGAGAATCTGAAGGTATACATCGAAGCGGCCAAGATGCGGAGGGAAGCGCTCGACCACGTGCTGCTGTACGGCCCGCCGGGGCTCGGCAAGACGACGCTGTCCGCCATCATCGCGAACGAGCTCGGCGTCAACATGCGGACGACTTCCGGTCCGGCCATCGAGCGGCCGGGCGATCTGGCCGCGATCCTGTCCAATCTGCAGGAAGGCGACGTGCTGTTCATCGACGAGATCCACCGTCTGAACCGGACGGTCGAAGAAGTGCTCTATCCCGCGATGGAGGATTACGCGCTCGACATCATGATCGGCAAGGGGCCGAGCGCGCGGTCGATCCGGCTCGATCTGCCGAAGTTCACGCTGGTCGGGGCGACGACCCGCGCCGGCCTCTTGTCGGCGCCGCTGCGCGACCGGTTCGGCGTCGTCAGCCGGCTCGAGTATTACGGGATCGACGAGCTGGCGTTCATTGTCTCGCGGTCGGCCGACATCCTCGGCGTGCGGCTGATCGGCGAGGCGGCGCATGAGATCGCGATGCGCTCGCGCGGCACGCCGCGGATTGCGAACCGGCTGCTCAAGCGGGTGCGCGATTTCGCCCAGGTCACGGGCGACGGCGTCATCACCGCCGAGCTGGCGCGCGAGGCGCTGGAGCGGATGCAGGTGGACCCGATGGGGCTCGACCAGATCGACCACAAAATGCTCCGCGTGATGATCGATCATTTCCGCGGCGGCCCGGTCGGGCTGGACACGATCGCGGCGACGATCGGCGAGGAGAGCCAGACGATCGAAGACGTCTACGAGCCGTATCTGATGCAGATCGGCTTCCTGCAGCGGACGCCGCGCGGCCGCGTCGTGACGCAGACGGCGTACCGCCACCTCGGCCTGCCGGTTCCGGGCGGCCGGAGGGACGAGCCGGAGGAGCCGGTGCTCTTCTGACCGGAACGAAAGGCGAAGCGGACGGGGAGGGGATGCGCCATGCCGGACCGCTTGGGACACGGGGAATCCGGGACCGGGCGCGGCGAGACGCTGTATGTGGTCTACGACGCGGAATGCGCGCTTTGCGCCGGCGCGGTCCGGCAGCTCTCCGCCGTCAGGGGCGCGCGGGCGGAACTCCGCTTCGTGCCGCTGCAAGCGCTGGAGGAAAAGATCACGGCGGAGGCTAGCGGCAACCGGGATCGCGGCCATGCGGCGCTTGCCGGAGTGCCGGCCCCCGCGGCGCGCCTTGAACCGGACGCCCTGCGCGCGCAGCTGCATGTCGTGCAATCGGACGGCGCCGTCTTCGCCGGCGCGGAGGCGGTCGTGCGGATCATGCGCGAGCTGCCGGGATGGCGGCTGCTGTCGTGGCTGTACCGCGTGCCCGGACTCCGAGGGATCGCCGACGCGGCGTACCGTCTGATCGCGAAGCGGCGGTACGACTGGTTCGGCAAGGCGGACGAAGGTTGCGCAAGCGGCGCGTGCGCGCTTCATCGCGGCGCGGGAAGCGGGGAGGCTTCCCCGGAAGCTTTCCCGGCGCGAACATCCATCAACGGGAAGACGGAGGGACGATAACGGATGGCGAAGGCCGAACTCGCAAGCGAAGGAATGCCTTGCGGCGCGGGCAATCCGGCCGGCAGGCGGCCGAACCGGCGGCTGCGCTTCCTCGTGCCGGCAATGATCCTGATGCTGCTGATCAACACCGCGCTGACGGCCGGTCCGTCGTACGGCGCGGCGCCGTCACTCGATACGATCCGCGTGGCCATCTTTATCGATCTGCCCGGAAAATATCAATTGCGGACCGCAACGGCGACGTTCTCGTCGACGGCGGACCTCGCGATCGGCATGCGGCAGCCGAACGGCGTCGTGCCGGTGCTGGACGCGGCCGCCGGTACGCCGGTCAAGGCGAGCCTGGACGGCTACCGGGTCCGCCTGCTCGCGACGGAAAGCGGCGCGACCGCCTCGGCCCTGATCCAGAAGCTGCAGAGCCTGTCCGGCAGCGGCACGGCCGTCGAGCAGCGGCTGAACGGCAAGACGGTCTACATTGTCGAGGAAGGCGCCTATCCGACCCTCGCGGAAGCGCAGGCCGCGCTCGAGAAATGGCGATCCAGCGCCGACCTGCAGCCGCTGCTCGGCGGCGCGTCGCCGTCGCTGACCGGTCCGATGCGTCTCGACGCGGGGAGCTACGCGTCCCTGGCGGAGGCGAAGGCCGCCGCGCAGGCGCTCGGCGATGCCGGTCTGGAAGCGTACGCGGCGGCGGTGGCGCCGGCGGGCGCGGCGGCCGCGGAGTTCAGGGTGCTCGTCGGCGCCGCGATCGATGCGGCCGGCCTCAAGGCGGCGCAAGCCGCCGCGGGCGGATCGCTCGCCGCATTCACGGCGGACAAGCCGTACCTGCTGATTCGCGACGGCTTTGAAGCGGGCGGCGCGCGTTCAACGCATATTCTCATTCCGATGGACGGCTCCGCGAAGGTCCGGGTGGAGAAAAAGTCCGCGGAGGCAAGCGGCATCAAGCTCGACGAACGCTACGGCCGCGCCTACCGCGGCGTCTTCGAGGTGACCGCCCTCAACCAGCGGCTGGCGGTCGTGAACGAACTGCCCTTCGAGGAATACCTGTATTCGGTCGTCGGCGCGGAAATGCCGGCCTCCTGGCCGGAGGAGGCGCTCAAGGCGCAGGCCGTCGCCGCGCGCAGCTACGCGCTTTACCAGGGATTCGGCTTCCAGATCGCGCATGTGGTCGACAACACGTACAGCCAGGTGTACGGCGGCATCGGCACGGAGAAGCCGCAGACGACCGCCGCGGTCGACGCGACGCGCGGCGAGGTGCTCATGCACGACGGCCGGCTCGTCGAGGCGCTGTTCTCGTCGAGCGCGGGCGGCGTGTCGGCGGACGCCGCGGAGATCTGGGGGAACAGCGTCGCGTATCTCGCCAGCGTGCCGAGCCCGGACGAGCTGTCGGAGCAGGGGCTGTACCGCTGGCACCGCGTCGTGCTGCCGGACGGCCGGAACGGGTATGTGCGGGAGGATCTTGCCGCGGACACCGGCGAGACGACCGCCGCCGGCAGCAAGGTGCTGCGCATTACCGGCGACGGCGTCGCGATCCGGCCGATTCCGCTCATCCAGAGCAATGTCGAGCCGATCGCCCGCGTCGACAGCGGCACGCGCGTGGTCCTGCTGGAAACCGTCATCCAGTCGAACGAGATGAACTGGGTTCGCGGACCGTTCACGCCCGCCCAGCTGGCGGAGACGATGAAGGGGCGCTCCGCGACGCCGGTCGACGGCGAGATCCTGACGCTCGAAGTGGGGCGGCGCGGCCCGTCCGGACGCGTGACGGAGCTGCTCGTGAACGGCAAGCGTTATGACGTTCGCACGCCCGACACGCTCCGCCCGGCGCTCGGGGGACTTCCGAGCACCCGGTTCGAGATTGACGAGACGGGCCGGGTCGCGATGCTTGGCGCGCGCGGCGAGGCGCGCGAACGGCCGTTCGACGGCGGCGCGGTCCACATGGTCGGCGCTTCGGGCGAGACCGTCAGGCTGGACGGGAACCACATGTACATCCTGAGCGGCGAAGGAACGATCCGCGCCGCCACCGCCGAGCCGGCGTTCTACTTCGCCGGCACCGGCAACGGCCACGGCGTCGGGCTGTCCCAATGGGGGGCGCGCGGTCTCGCCGAGCGCGGGTATGACTATCAATCGATTCTGAAATACTATTACAAGAATGTCACCATCGAGAAGGAAGGATAAGCGGTGTTCGCGCACGAATTCGATTTCGAGCTTCCCGAAGAGCTGATTGCGCAGACGCCGCTGCCCGAACGGACGGCCTCCCGGCTGCTCGCGCTCGACCGCGCGACCGGCGGGATCGACCACGGCACGTTCACCGATCTGAAGCGGTACCTCAGGCCCGGCGATACGCTCGTGCTGAACGACACGCGCGTATTGCCGGCGCGTCTGCTCGGGGTCAAGCCGGAGACCGGCGCCCGGGTCGAACTGCTGCTCCTGCGGCGGCTGGACGGCGACCGGTGGGAGACGCTCGCGAAGCCCGCGAAGCGGCTCAAGCCCGGGACCCTGCTGGCGTTCGGAGAAGACGGGAGCGGCGCGCCGCTGCTTGAGGCGGTCGTCATCGGCGAGGGCGAGGCGGGCCTCCGGACGGTCGAGTTCCGGTACAGGGGCATTTTCCAGGAGTTGCTGGACCGGCTCGGCGAGATGCCGCTGCCGCCTTACATCCGCCAGCGGCTGGACGACCGCGAGCGCTATCAGACCGTCTACGCGAAGCATGAGGGCTCGGCGGCCGCGCCGACGGCCGGACTGCATTTCACGCCCGCTTTTCTGGACGAGCTGCGCGCCGCCGGCGTCCGCACCGCGTTCGTGACGCTTCACGTCGGCCTCGGCACGTTCCGCCCGATGACGGTCGAGCGCGTCGAGGACCACGTCATGCACGCCGAATATTACGAGATCGGCGCGGAGACCGCCGCGCTGCTCAACGAGACGCGGGAGCGGGGCGGGCGGATCGTCGCCGTCGGCACGACGTCCGCGCGGACGCTGGAGACGGCGGCGGCCCGGTTCGGACCCGGGAAGATCGAGGCGTGCAGCGGGTGGACGGACATTTTCATCTATCCGGGCTATACGTTCCTGCTCGTCGACGCGCTGCTGACGAATTTCCATCTGCCGAGGTCGACGCTGGTCATGCTCGTGAGCGCCTTCGCGGGCCGGGACAACATCATGCGGGCGTACCGCGAGGCGATCGAGCGGAAGTACCGGTTCTTCAGCTTCGGCGACGCGATGTTCATTTACTGAGACGGAAGAATGGGAAGCGATAACGTGGCAATCCGATACGAACTGATCAAAGTCTGCAAGCAATCCGGCGCCCGGCTCGGACGGGTGCACACGCCGCACGGCTCGTTCGACACGCCGGCTTTCATGCCGGTCGGCACGCAGGCGACCGTCAAGACGGTCAGCCCGGAGGAACTGAAGGAGATGGGCGCGGGGATCATCCTGGGCAACACGTACCATCTGTTCCTCCGGCCGGGCCACAAGCTGATCGAGCGGGCGGGCGGGCTGCACCGGTTCATGAACTGGGACCGCGCGATTCTGACCGACAGCGGCGGCTTTCAGGTGTTCAGCCTCGCGAACATGCGCAAGATCCGGGAGGAGGGCGTCGAGTTCCGCTCCCATCTGAACGGCGACAAGCTGTTCCTGTCGCCCGAACTGGCCGTCGAGATCCAGAACGCGCTGGGCTCCGACATCATGATGGCGTTCGACGAATGCCCGCCGTATCCGGCCGATTACGATTACGTGAAGCAGTCCGTGGAGCGGACGAGCCGCTGGGCCGAGCGCTGCCTGAAGGCGCACGCCCGTCCGAAGGAGCAGGCGCTGTTCGGCATCGTGCAGGGCGGCATGTACGAGGACCTGCGGAAGACAAGCGCGGCCGATTTGACATCGCTGGATTTCCCGGGGTATGCTATTGGAGGGCTGAGCGTGGGGGAACCGAAGCCCGTCATGTACGAGGTGCTCGACTACACGGTTCCGCTGCTGCCGGCCGACAAGCCGCGATACCTGATGGGCGTCGGTTCGCCCGACGCGCTGATCGAAGGCTCGATCCGCGGCATCGACATGTTCGACTGCGTGCTGCCCACGCGCATCGCGCGCAACGGGACATGCATGACGAGCCGGGGCCGGCTGGTCGTCCGAAACGCGAAATACGCGGAGGATTTCGGTCCGATCGACCCCGCCTGCGATTGCTACACGTGCCGGAACTATTCCAGAGCCTATATCCGGCATCTGATCAAGGCGGACGAGACGTTCGGAATCCGGCTGACGACGATTCACAATCTCCATTTTTTGCTGAAGCTCATGCAGGACGTGCGGCAAGCGATTATGGAAGACCGGCTGCTTGATTTCCGCGATCGGTTTTTCGCCGATTACGGCCTGTTTGACAATGACAAAGGGTTCTAGAGAGGAGGAGCGACCATGTGGCTGACAACGACGGCCAATGCCGGAAGCGGCGGCATCTGGGGGCTCATCTTGCCGTTCGTGCTGATGTTCGCGGTATTCTATTTTCTTCTCATCCGGCCGCAGCAGAAGAAGCAGAAGCAGCGCAATCTGATGCTCAGCCAGTTGAAGAAGGGCGACAAGGTGACGACGATCGGCGGGCTGCACGGCGTGATCGTCGAACTGACGGACGACACGGTCGTGCTGCGCGTCAACGATACGGTCCGAATGACGTTCGAGCGCAGCGCCATCAACACGGTGATCGAATCGGCGCCGGCGCCGTCTTCGGAGTCCTGATCCGCGCTACATAACCGCAACGAAGCAAACCCTCTGTCCACAAGCGGCAGAGGGTTTTGTCATGCGAACATTTCCCGGGCAATGGCCGCGGCTAACGCCTGGTGCCGACGCCGAACATGCCGCCGATCGTTCCGGCGCCCGCCGAGATCGCGAGCAAGAGCAGCGATTCCAGGCTGAGCGGAGCGTCCGCCGCGAGAAAGCCGATCGCGAGCACGACCAGCGCGTACAGGGCGCCGAGCAGCAGGCCGACATACCACCCCTTCTGTCCTGCGCGCCTTCCCGCCGTGAACCCGCCGGCCAGCACGGAGACGCCGTGCGCCGCGAGCGCCAGGGTCGGCAGCGACGTCTCGTTCAGAGCGCTGTAGCGGAGCAGGAGCGAGAGCAGAAGCGCGGCGGCTCCCAGCCACAGAATCGCGGCGAACAGGCCGTAGAGCAGCGCCAGTCGTCCGCCGGATCGCGTCATCGTACGGATCGGTTCCATCGTTCATCCCTCCCCGGACCGTCAAGCTTTTCCACACCGTCTGTACACGTTATGCGGGACAAGCGGAAATAGAACTTGGAACAGGCGTCCAATAAGGCCAATTGAAGGAAAACCCGATGGACGAAACCGGAAATCTTGCGCTATAATCAATGGGACTTTGGCTGGAACGGGGGGGGGGACCGGATTGGGTCAACAAGTCGCGGCTGAAGCGGCCTTGTCGCCGGGATGGCAGGTGATCGCGGCGGTCGTCGTGTTTCTTGCCGTCTACGCGGTCATCCTGACGGAGAAATGGAGCCGCGCGGCCGTCGCGCTGGCCGGCGCCGTCGTCCTGGCGCTGCTCGGCGCGGTCGGTCTTGAAGAGGCTTACAGCGCGCACATCGTGTGGCGGATGCTGTTCCTGCTCGTCGGCATGATGGTGCTGACCGGCATGGTCAGCCGGACCGGACTGATCCAATACGCGGCCATCCGGGCGGTGCAGCGGGTGAAAGCGTGCCCGGTCAAAATGCTGGCCGTTCTGACCGTCGCGACGGCGGTCGGCTCGGCGCTGCTCGATCATGTGACGACCGTGCTGCTCGTCGTGCCGATCACGATCCCGATCGCGCGCGCGCTCAAGGTCAGTCCGATGCCTTACCTGATCGCGGAGATCGTCGCCGTCAACGTCGGCGGGGCCGCCACGATGATCGGCAGCCTGCCGAACATGATGATCGGCGGGGCGAACCCGCGGTTCACGTTCAACGATTTTCTCGTTCATACCGGACTGGTGTCGTTGTTCATCCTGATTCTGACGGTGTCGATTCTGGTCTATCTCTACCGCGGCAAGCTGGCGGCGGGCAAGGCGGAGCGCAAGGAGGTGCTGGCGATCGACGCCGCCGGCGCCATTCGGGATCGCACGCTCGCGCTCAAGACGCTCATCGCGCTGGTCCTGACGATTCTCGGTTTCGTGCTGCACGGGCCGCTCTCCGAATGGACCGGGGTGCGGATCGAGGCGGCGACGGTCGCGCTCGCGGGGGCGACGCTGCTCATGCTGGCCGGCCTGAACGGGAAGGCCGTCGACGAAGCGCTGGACGCGATCGAATGGCGGACCGTCGTGTTCTTCGCCGGTCTGTTCGCGGTGGTCGGCGCCCTGGTCGAGACGGGCGTGATCGCGAATCTCGCGACGATGGCCCTGCAGCTGGCGCACGGCGACATCGGCTACCTGTCGATGCTGGCGCTGTGGCTGTCGGGCATCGTGTCGGCGACCGTCGACAATACGCCGTTCGTCGCGGCGATGATTCCGCTCGTGCGGGAATTCGGCGTCCAGATGGAACTTTCCGACCCGGCGGCGCTCGATCCCGTCTGGTGGTCGCTCGCGCTCGGCGCGTCGCTCGGCGGCAGCGGCACGCTGATCGGCGCGGCCGCGAACGCCGTCGTGGCCGGCATGGCCGCCCGCGAAGGCGAGCGGATCCCGTACATGGAATATCTGAAAATCGGCGCGCCGCTCACGCTGCTCTCTCTCGTCATTTCCTCCGCCTGGGTCGCCCTTTTCCTGTTGTAATCCTGTTGCAACGACAGGCGGAGCATCCACATATTGAACGTTTCCTCTCCGAATGCGCGTTCCGGCCGGGGGCGCATAATACGGTTACCGTTGAGGCGGTAGACGGATTCGGGGGGAGGAGCGGCTGCGTTGCAGGAATTCGGCATCATGGTGCTGCGAACCGTATTGACGTATTTCGTCGTGCTGTTGATCATGCGGATCATGGGCAGCCGGGAGATCGGCAAGCTGTCGGTCTTCGACTTCGTCGTCTCGATCATGATCGCCGAGATCGCGATCATCTCGATCGTCGAGCCCGAGCGAAACTTGACGCACGCGATCGTGCCGATGGCCACGCTGCTGGCGATTCAGGTCGCCACATCGTTCATTCTGCTCAAATCCCGGAAGCTTCGCCTTCTGTTCGACAGCAAGCCGCAGATCGTCATCGAGAAGGGGAAGCTGCGGCGGGACGTGATGAAGAAACAGCGGTACACGCTCGACGACCTGATGCTGCAGCTGCGCGAGCAGCAGATCGCGTCGGTCGGCGACGTCGAGTTCGCCGTGCTGGAGCCGAACGGCAAGCTGTCGGTCATTCCGAAGCAGAACGGCGGAGCGGAGAAGAACGGATCCAGGCCGGAGAAGGAGCCGTCCGCGTCGGAGACAGTGCCGATTCCGCCGAAATACCGGTTCGAGACGCTGCCGGTGCCGCTCATCATGGACGGGACCGTGCTGGAGGAGAATCTCGAGAAGCTCGGGAAGAACAAGTTCTGGCTGCGCAGCGAGCTGCGCTCGCGCGGCATCACGGATGTCCGGGACGTATTCCTGTGCACGCTCGACCATCGCGGTCGTCTGTTCGTCGACGCCGCCCGCAAGCCGCAGCCGTGAAGAGCGGACCGCGGTTTGCGGGCTTTTTTTGCCTTGTGGGGCGGAAAAAAGAAACGGCGGATCGCGGAACTTCGGCGGGACGGACGCCGGTCAGCGGAACATGCGGCCGATGAACGGGATGCGGACGACGTCGTGCCGATCGATCATCCGCATCAGCACCATGAGCAGCAGATAGACGACGGTCCCGACGGACAGCGCGAGAAGCAGGTTCATCCATTCGGCGGGCAGCAGCCAGCGCTTCATGACGAACAGGGAGGCGGCGCCCATGACGGTCATCGCGGCGATGACCTTCACGAAGTCGGGCAGCTTCATCGCGAAGCCGATCGCCCGCGCGACGCCGATGCCGTGGAGCGCGGTGACGAGCGCAATGTTGACGATGATCGCGATGAGCGCGCCATAGATGCCGAGGTCCGGACGCGAGGCGAGCCAGACGATCAGCGTGAGCTTCACCGCCGCGCCGATGAAGGTGTTCGTGAGCGCGACGCCCGGCCGGCCGAGCGACTGGAGCGCGGCCTGGAGCGGCGCCTGCAGATAGATGAACAGGGCGGCGGGCGCGAGCATCCGCAGCATCGGCGCGATCTCCGCGTGATCGTACAGCAGGCGGCAGATCGGCTCCGCGAACAGATACATCGCGACGGCGAACGGCGCGCCGGCGACGAGGGCGATCCGCGTCGACTGGTGCAGCCGCTTGTGGATGAGCGCCCGGTCCCGGCCGGCCGCGGCTTCGGACAGCGACGGCACGAGCGAGACGGCCAGCGAATACGTAAGCGCGGTCGGCAGGAGCGCGACCGGCATGATCATCCCCTGCAGCGCGCCGTACTGGGCGGTCGCGACGCCGGTCGCGATGCCCGCCGCCGCGAGGCTGCGCGCGGTAAGGATCGATTCGAGCAGGTAGGAGAGCGAGCCGACGAGCCGGCTTCCGGTGACCGGAACGGCCAGGCCGAGCAGCCGGCGCAACGCCGGGAACGGAGCGCCGGAGACGGCGGTCTCCCGGTCCCGGTCGGTTTTCCGGCTCCGCGCATACTGGACGAGCAGCACGATCAAGCCGAACACTTCGCCGGCCACGACGCCCATCATCGCGCCGGCGGCGGCCCACTCGAGCCCGTACGGCAGCAGCGCGGCGGACAACAGCAGCACGAACGCGATGCGGACGACCGTCTCGGCCACCGTCGACACCGCCGTCGGCATCATGTTGTGGCGTCCCTGGAACCAGCCGCGCAGCACGGCCGACGCGGCGGTGATCGGCAATACCGGCAGCATCCACATGAACGTGGCGTACACGCGCCGGTCGGTGAGCACCCGGGTCGTCAGCCACGGCGCCGCCAGCGCCGCGAGGACGGCCAGCAGCACGGACAGCCCGAGCGCGAGCGCCATCGCGGTGCGGAAAATCTTCCGCTCGGCGCGCACGTCGCCGAGCGAGCGCGCTTCCGCGACCCATTTCGCGACGGCGAGCGGGATGCCGCCGGTGACGATCGTGACGAGCACGGTCATGAACGGATAGCCGAGCTGATAGAGCCCGACGCCCTCCGCGCCGATGACGCGCGGCAGGACGATGCGGGGTATGAAGCCGAGAATCCGGTTGATGACGCCTGCGGCGAGCAGAATCATGGCGCCCTGGATGAACGACTGCCTGGTCACGCTGGTTTTCCCCCTCCGGATGCGGCAAGCGGCTTTTGCGGACTTGCCTTAATCCATATGTATGCGGCCTGTCCGGCGGCATGACCCGAAGGAAACCGGACGCGCCCGGCAGGAATTCGGGGAGGCGGGGGCGAAATAGTACGGACATCCGGACAGCGTGGCAGGGAGGTGCGACGGATGACGGAAGACGAGCTGAACGCGATGATCGAGGAACTGTGCGAGAGCAAGGCGGAGGAGTTCCGCATGCTGGGTTACGAGGACGTGTCGGGCCGGGACGTCTGGGAATGCGTGAGCGAGAACTACCACAAGACGGGACAACCGGCGCTGCATCGGGTGGTCAATGACATTCTGTCGCTGAAGGTGACGCAGTTCATGAATTACGTCACGCTCGGCGCGTATCGCGGAATCCGTTTCTGACAGGACGCATATCAGGCAGGACAGCCGCTCCCGCGCGGATGCGCGGGAGTTTGTTTTTTGACTTCCCAAGATCGGCATCGCTATAATGGGGATGTCAATGCGCAAGCAAGATCGCTCCATCACGGAAGGGTGACGAGGTGTGGGTAAGCCGGTATTCGGCAGAAGCGGCGTTCGCTGGACCGCGTCGGCGGTGGCGCTGCTGGCGGCTGCCGGGGGACTGGCGGCCGGCAGCCACGCGCTGCTCGCCGAAAGTCTGCGGCAATCCGCGGGATCGGCGGCTTCCGCGCTGCAAGCCGGCGGTCGCTCCGCGCGGTCCGGCGATCAGGAAGCGAGACGCGGCGCCGCGGAAGCGCTGCTGCCGGTCGCGACGGCGGTCGCCGGCATCGAGCTGGTGCTGTCGGCGTTCCGCATCGTGCGGGATGACGCCGCGGCCGCGCCGCATTGGTCGGTGTTGATCGCCATTCCGATCCTGTGGGCGATCCGGGCGGCGTTGGATGGACCGGCCCGGAACCGGGCGTACGACGCGTATCTGTCCGCAATCGCGCTGCTCGGCGCGTCCGCGGCCGCGATCGGCGGCCGCTGGGGCGGACCGATCCTGCTGGTCATGGACGAAGCGGCGGGCTGCGCGATCGGCGCCGCGATGGCCTTGCAGGGATTCCGGGGCGCGCTTCGCCTGTTCGGCGGGGGCGTGCAGTCCGGAGTGGGCGAGGCCCAGCTTGCGGCGATATGGGCCGCCGTGCGGAGCGTGGACGGCGTGATCGAGGTGGAGTCGTGCCGGACGCGGGAGCACGGGCACTATGTGGTCGTGAGTCTGACGATCCGGGTGAATCCGTTCATCACGGTGTACGAGGGACAGGAAATCGGCCGCAGGGCCCGGGAACGGCTGCTCGCCGCGTTCCCCTACGTGCTCGACGTGCGCGTCAAGGTGGAACCGTACGACCGCGGCTATCCCTACAAGATGCACGGAGACGCGCGGCAGGACAATGTGCCGACGCTGCTCCAATGACCCGGCCGTACGGGAAGCTGCGGCGAAGGAAAGCGGGAATTGCGGATGCTCAGATCGAACAACCGATGGATCGTGCGGCGGCCCGGCCCGGAGGATGAGGCGGCCGCGAAGCGGATCGCGCGCGCCCTCGGCCTGAAACCGCTTGCGGCCAGGCTGCTGGTTCTGCGGGGTATCAGGGACGCGGAGGCGGCGCGCGCTTTTCTGGAGGGCGGTCCGGAGACGCTGCGCGATCCGTTCCGGATGAAAGGCATGCGCGAAGCGGCGGAACGGATCCGTCTGGCGCTCGAACGCGGCGAGCGGATCCGGATCTTCGGCGATTACGACGCGGACGGAGTGTCGGCCACCGCGCTCGCGTCGCTGCTGCTCACGGAGCTGGGCGCCGATTTCGACCATGCCGTGCCGCACCGGACGCTGGAAGGCTACGGCCTGAGCGTGCCGGCGGTCGAAGCGGCGGCGGAGGCCGGCGTGCGGCTCATCCTGACGGTCGACAACGGCGTCAGCGCGAGCGAGGCGATCGCCCGCGCCAACGAGCTCGGCATCGACGTCGTCGTGACGGACCATCACGAGCCGCCGCCGGAACTGCCGCGGGCCGCGGCCATCGTCAATCCGAAGCAGCCGGGCTGTCCCTATCCGTTCAAGGGATTGGCCGGCGTCGGCGTCGCGTTCAAGCTGGCGCACGCGCTGCTCGGCCGCCCGCCGCTGGAATGGGCGGAGCTCGCGGCGATCGGCACGATCGCGGACCTGATGCCGCTCCAGGACGAGAACCGGTTCATCGTCCGACACGGGCTCGGGCTGATGCGGCGAACGGGGCGGCCGGGAATTCGCGCGCTCGCCGCGAAGTGCGGCGTGGAGCCCGCCGCGTTGACCGCCGAATCGGTCGCGTTCGGGATGGCGCCGCGCATCAACGCGGCCGGCCGGATGAAGCACGCGGAGCCGGCGATCCGGCTGCTGCTGACCGGGGACGAAGCGGAGGCCGAAGCGTGCGCTGCGGAACTTGACGCGCTGAACCGCGAGCGGCAGCGGCTCGTCGACGCGATCGCGGCCGAAGCCGAGGCGGCCTGGTCGGACAGGGTCCGGGCGGCGGAAGCGGCCGGCGGGGACCGGCCGCACGTCATCGTCGCCGCCGGGGAAGGCTGGAACGTCGGCGTCGCCGGCATCGTCGCCTCGAAGCTGATCGAGCGGCATTACCGTCCCGCGTTCGTGTTCGACCTCGATCCGGAGGCGGGCCTCGCGAAGGGCTCGGCGCGCTCGATCCCCGGCTTCGATCTCCACGCCGCGCTGACGGCCTGCGCCGATCTGCTGGATCACTACGGCGGGCACCAGGCGGCGGCCGGCATGACGCTGCGGGCGGAACGGCTGCCGGAGCTCGAGGCGCGGCTGAACGCGCTGGCGGCCGAATGGCTGACGGAGGACGACTACATACGCAAGGTGGAGATCGATCTCGTCTGCTCCCCCGACGAGGCGACGCTCGAGGCGGCCGAGCAGCTCCGGCTGCTCGAGCCGTTCGGGTACGGCAACCCGCGGCCGCTGATTCAGGTCGCGGACATGCCGGTCCGGAGCGCGCGGGCGGTCGGCAGGGACGGCCGGCATTTGCAGATCGCGCCGGCGGGACCGCCGGGAAGGCCCGACGCGGTCGGCTTCGGATTCGGCGACTGGGCGAACCGGCTCTCGGAGACGGCCCGGGTTGATCTGGTCGGCGAGCTGGGCGTTAACGAATGGAACGGCCGCCGCAAGCCCCAGCTCATCGTGCGCGATCTGCGCGTGAACAACGTGCAGCTGTTCGACGGCCGGGTAAGGCGGGCCGGAGCGGGCGCCGCGGACGGCCGGCTCGAGCGGCTGCTCCGGCTCGGCGGGCAGGGCGTCGCGGCCGAGCCGGCGGCGGTGTTCACCGCCGATCCGGCCTTGCGCGAGGCGGCCGCGGCGGGCGCGGCGAACCTCGCCGGCGCCTGGACCGTCCGCGCCTACGACGACGGGGACGACGGCCTTGACGGCTGCCGGTCGATCGTGCTGATCGACCCGCCGCCGAGCGGAGAGCGGCTGGCCGCGATTCTCGCCGCCTGCCGGGAGCCGGCGGCGGTCTACGCGCTGTATGAGATGCCTGACGCGCGCCGTCCCGATCGAAGTCTGTTCACCGCGGCCTACCGGCGGCTGCGCGAGGCGCTCGCGGAACCGGTCCGGACCGGGGAAGCCCTCGCCCTGCTCGACGGGCTCGTTCCGCGGGATCTGGCCGGGCTGGCGCTGGAGGTGTTCCGCGAGCTCGGTTTCCTCGAATCCGACGGGGACCGGATCCGGATCGCGCCGAATCCGGCGAAGCGCAGCCTGGAGGAATCCGCGGCCTACCGGAAAGCGGTGCGCGCCGCCGAAGCGGGACGGCTCTGGTCCGCGCCGGCCGCCGAGCTGGCCGCGTGGATCGAACGCATGTCGCCGGCGTGCCGGGAATACGGAACGGAACCGGACGGCCGGCTCGAGCCGGCCGGAGCGGCATATTCACAAGGAGGATAAGAGAAGGTGGATTTCAAGGATTACATTCGCGTCATCCCCGATTTCCCGCAGCCGGGCATCCGCTTCAAGGACATCACGACGCTGCTGAAGGACGCGGAAGCCTACCGCAAGGCCCTCGAGACGCTGGCGGAGCGGGTGCGGCACCTGAACGTCGACCTGATCGCCGGTCCCGAGGCGCGCGGCTTCGTCGTCGGCGCGCCGCTCGCGTTCCTGCTCGGCGTCGGCTTCGTGCCGATTCGCAAGTCGGGCAAGCTGCCCGCCGAGACGGTCGAGGCGTCCTACGATCTCGAGTACGGCAGCGACCGGCTCGCGATTCACAAGGACGCCGTGCAACCCGGCCAGCGCGTGCTCGTGGCGGACGACCTGCTCGCGACCGGCGGCACGATCGCGACGACGACGAAGCTCATCCGGATGCTGGGCGGCGAAGTGGCCGGCGCGGCGTTCCTGATCGAACTGGGCTATCTGAACGGACGGGAGAAGCTCGAAGGCCTGGATGTTTTCTCGCTGATCACGTACTGACGACCCGTACCCCGGCAATCCGCCGAACGGAGGCCATCGCGGCTGACGGTTGCGGCTTGCGGGGGTCTTTTTTTTCGCGGGGGAAGAAGGGCTTCACCGAATGTTCACGAATTGTTCACGGGCCGCGCCCGGGATCGCCCGCCGCAGTTGACGGGGCAAGCCTCCGGGGTCATAATGTAAACTAACGTACCGCGCGGGGCACCCGCGGCGCACGGAAGAAAGGGACGATTGATGGGCATCGAGTCGCTGATCGAGAAAGCTTCGACTTATATGAAAGAATCGGATATCGAGAAGATCCGGGAGGCTTACCTGTTCGCCGCCGAAGCCCACAAGGGACAGGTGCGCAAATCGGGCGAGCCGTACATCGAACATCCGGTGGCCGTGGCCGAGATTCTCGTCAACATGCAGATGGACGTGACCTCCGCCGTGGCCGCGCTTCTTCACGATGTCGTCGAGGATACGAACGTGACGCTGGACGATCTGCGCGCCCGGTTCGGCGAAACGCTCGCGATGCTGGTCGACGGCCTGACCAAGCTGGAGCGCATCCAGTTCCGCTCGAAGGAAGAGCAGCAGAACGAGAACTATCGCAAAATGTTCGTCGCGATGGCGCAGGACATCCGCGTCATCCTGATCAAGCTGGCGGACCGGCTGCACAACATGCGCACGCTCAAGTTCCAGTCCGAGGAGGCGCAGCGCCGGATCGCGCACGAGACGCTGGAGATCTACTGTCCGATCGCGCACCGCCTCGGGATGTCGGCCATCAAGTGGGAGATGGAGGACATCGCGCTCCGCTACCTGAATCCGCAGCAGTATTACCGGATCGCCAACCTGATGCAGAAGAAGCGCGCCGAGCGCGAGCAGTACATCGCCGACGTCATCGAGCGGATTCGCGAGAAGCTGGCGGAGATGGGCATCCAGGGCGACATCTCCGGCCGGCCGAAGCACATCTACAGCATCTACAAGAAAATGGTCGACAAGAACAAGCAGTTCAACGAAATCTACGACCTGCTCGCGATCCGCATCATCGTCGACAACGTGAAGGACTGCTACGCGACGCTCGGCATCATTCATACGCTGTGGCGCCCGATGCCCGGACGGTTCAAGGACTACATCGCGATGCCGAAGGCGAACATGTACCAGTCGCTCCACACGACCGTCATCGGCCCGAACGGCGAGCCGCTCGAGGTGCAGATCCGCACCTGGGAGATGCACAAGACGAGCGAGTACGGCATCGCGGCGCACTGGGCCTACAAGGAAGGCCAGACGAATCCGAACGCCGGCTTCGGCGAGAAGGTGAAGTGGTTCCGCGAGATTCTGGAGCTGCAGAACGAGGCCCGGGACGCCGCGGAATTCATGGAATCGCTGAAGATGGATTTCTTCTCCGACCTTGTCTTCGTCTTCTCTCCGAAGGGCGAAGTGTTCGAACTGCCGGCCGGTTCGGTGCCGCTCGATTTCGCGTACCGCGTCCACACCGAGGTCGGCAACCGGACGATCGGCGCGAAGGTGAACGGCCGGATCGTCCCGCTCGACTACAAGCTCAAGACGGGCGACATCGTCGAGATTCTGACGTCGAAGCATTCGTACGGCCCGAGCCAGGACTGGCTCAAAATCGCCCAGTCGTCCCATGCGCGCAGCAAGATCAAGCAATGGTTCAAGAAGGAGAAGCGCGAGGAGAACATCCAGCGCGGCCGCGAGGCGATCGAGCGCGAGCTGAAGCGGCTCGGTCTCGAGCCTTCCGAATGGATGCAGGATGAGAAGATGCAGCCGGTCGCGGCGAAATTCGCGTTCAACGACATCGAGGACATGCTGTCCGCCGTCGGCTTCGGCGGCATCACGGCGGCGCAGATCGTCACCCGGCTGACGGAGAAGCTGCGCCGCGAGGCGGAGGAAGCGGAGAAGATCGAGTTGTCCGCCGAGGTGAAGGAAGTGAAGCCGCCCGCGACCGCGGCGGTCGGGCAGCGGAAGCGGTCGGCCCAGGGCATCCGGGTGAAGGGCGTCGAGAACCTGCTCGTCCGGTTCGCGCGCTGCTGCAACCCGGTGCCGGGCGACGAGATCGTCGGCTACATCACGCGCGGCCGCGGCGTGTCGGTCCACCGGGCCGACTGCAACAACCTGCCGTCGCAGGAGAACGACGAAGAGGCGGCGCGCGTCATCGAGGTCGAATGGGAGGAATCGGTCGAGGCGAACTACGCGGTCGACATCGAGATCCGCGGCCACGACCGGAAGGGGCTGCTGAACGAGGTGCTGTCCGTCGTGGCGGAGAGCAAGACGAACATCGCGGCCGTGTCGGGGCGCTCGGACAAGAACAAGCTCGCCCTGATCCACATGACGATCCTGATCCGCAACGTCGAGCATCTGCAATCCGTCGTGGACAAAATCAAGCGGGTGCGCGACATTTTCTCCGTGCAGCGGATCATGCAGTGAAACGAGCGAAAGGTTGGAGCTAGCGACATGAGAGTGGTGGCGCAGCGCGTCTCCTCCGCGTCGGTGGACGTCGGCGGCGAGACCGTCGGCGCGATCGGCAAGGGGCTGCTGCTCCTCGTCGGCGTGACGCACGACGATACGGAGGCGGACGCGAAATGGATGGCGGACAAGATCGCGGGCCTGCGCATCTTCGAGGACGGCGACGGGAAGATGAACCTGTCCGTCCTCGAGGTCGGGGGAAGCGTCCTGTCCGTCTCGCAGTTCACGCTGTACGGCGATTGCCGCAAGGGCAGGCGGCCGAACTTCATGGAGGCCGCAAGGCCGGAACTGGCCGAGCCGCTGTACGAGACGCTGAACCGGATGTTGCGCGAGCAGGGGCTGACGGTCGAGACCGGACGGTTCGGCGCGATGATGGAGGTGCGGCTCGTCAACGACGGGCCGGTGACGCTCGTTCTCGACACGAAGGACCGGGGGCGCTGAGGCGATGGTCCGGACGCGGGCGACCGGTCCGGACGGAGATGGAGCCGGACCGGTCGCGCAGGGCGGGCCGGCTGCGGTTTGCCGGTCGCCTGACGCCTGATGACGAAACGCGCCGCCCTGCCGGTTAATCCGCCGCCGCGCGGGCCACACTAGCGGACACGGGCCGCTGGTGCGCGGCCACGGCTTTCGGAAGGAGCTGGGCGGCAGTGCGGCAATCGCCGGCGCAATGGCAGATGGCGCGCGCCTCCGCGATGCTGCCGGGAGCGGATCGGCGGGAAGCGGCCGCCGCGCTCGGCATGGATGGCGAGATCCACGGGCGGCGTCCGGAGATTCGGACGATTCCCGTCCGCGGCAGGGGCGGAGCGGGGATGGCATGACGGACAGAAGCGGCGGATCGCGAATTCATGGCGGACCGCCGCGGGTTCACAAGGGGAGAGCGGGATGCGGATACATCTTCGAATCGAAGAACAGGCGCTTGAACGGTCGCTCGCGAACATCGCGGCGCTGTTCGACGAGGACGCGGCCGTGACGGCCGGTCCGGCGGACGCGCCGGACGCCGAATGGACGGTCGCCGTCGATGTGGCGGACCGGGACGGCGTCGTGCGCGCGACGGCCGTGCTGACCGAAGCGGGCGGCGGCGAGCCGGTCCGGGCGGAGGAAGTCCGCGCGGCGCCGGACGGCGCGTCCGACGAGGAGCGGCGGGCCGTCCGCCGCCAGGCGGCGGGCGCGGCGCTGCTCGAGGCGCTCGAGCGCCGCACCGGCATCGTGCAGCCGTGGGGCATCCTGACCGGCGTGCGGCCGACGAAGCTGCTTCACGACCGGAACCTGCGCGGAGTCGGCCGCGAAGAGACCCGGCGGGAGCTGCGCGGGCTGTACCGGATCAGCGACGAGAAGATCGCGCTCATGGAGCGGATCGTGGACCGGCAGCTCGCCGTCCTCCCCGACCTGTACGAACTGGGGCGCGAAGTCAGCCTGTACATCGGCATCCCGTTCTGTCCGACGAAGTGCGCCTATTGCACGTTCCCCGCGTACGACATCAACGGCCGGCAGGGCTCGGTGGACGGTTTTTTGCGCGGGCTTCATGAGGAGATGCGGCTGATCGGCGACTGGCTGCGGAGAACCGGTACGGGCGTCACGACGATCTACTACGGCGGCGGCACGCCGACCAGCATCTCCGCGGAGGAGATGGACGCGCTGTACGCGCTGATGTACGAGGTCATTCCCGGCATGGATCGGGTGCGGGAGATCACCGTCGAGGCGGGGCGGCCGGACACGATCACGCCGGAGAAGCTCGAGGTGCTGCGCAAGTGGAAGATCGGCCGGATCAGCATCAACCCGCAGTCGTACACGCAGGCGACGCTCGACCGGATCGGACGCTGGCACACCGTCGGGGAGACGATCGAGAAGTTCCGGCTGGCGCGGATGCACGGCATGAACAACATCAACATGGACCTGATCATCGGTCTGCCGGGCGAAGGGCCGGAGGAGTTCGCGCATTCGCTGGCCGAGACGGCGAAGCTGATGCCGGAGTCGCTGACGGTGCATACGCTGTCGTTCAAGCGGGCGTCGGAGATGACGCGCAGCCGGCGGGAAGGCGAGGGCGGCAAGTACCGGGTCGCGGGCCGCGAGGACATCGTGAAGATGACGAAGATGGCGCTCGAGTGGACCGAGGCGCACGGGTACGTCCCGTACTACCTGTACCGGCAGAAAAACATCCTCGGCAACCAGGAGAACGTCGGGTACGCGAAGCCGGGGGCGGAGAGCCTCTACAACATCCTGATGATGGAGGAGATGCAGTCGATCATCGGCATCGGCTGCGGCGCGACGAGCAAGTTCATCGATCCGGCGACGGGCGTGATCACGCGCCATGCGAATCCGAAGGAGCCGAAGGCGTACATCGAGTCGTGGGAGCGCGCCGCGGAGGCGAAGATCGAGGCGCTCGACCGGGTGTTCGGCGCCGGCGCGGCCGCTTTGTAATACAATTGTAATCTCGTGCACATGTTTCTTTAATCTTCGGGGCCTATAATGAAAATCGACCCCCTTTATTGATATAATCTGATTTCGGCCTGCAACGCGCGTTGCGGGCTTCTTTCTTTAGCGGTTCCGCGGCCCGATCTGAATCGTTCGGATCCGGGGGAACGCAAAATCGCCGGGATACCCCATCGCGTTGTTTTCCAGCCGGCATCCCTTGTGGATGTAAAAATAATGCTCGTGGATATGCCCGAAGCACCAGATCTTTCCTTCGCATTGGTCCAAATACGCCTGGCCGTCAAAGAAATAAAAGCTTTTGGTCACGCCCCGCGCATACCTGTTCTTCGCGTGTGTCCAGTCCGGTCCGACATGCGTGACGATGACATCCGGCTGCCGCGCGAGAACCGACTCCAGTTTCCTTTTCTCTTCCTCCGCATCGGGAATTCCCGATATGTACCTCCCGTCGTTCATCGTTTCTTGCCAAATCGCCGTCATCTGTTCCAGCGAATGTCCGCAACATTGCATCCCGTACTGGAAGTCGTACCACATGCCGGTTCCCCCGAAGGTAACGCCGTCTATCGTCACACAGGTTCCTTCGAGGAAATGAAGATTGTCCAATGCGGAAGCCCGGTTCTTCATGTCTTCCCATCGCGCGTCCGACGAACCGAACTTCCGGCGCTGCTGGTTGGAAACCAGATACAGATCGTGATTGCCGCGGACGATCAGGATATGCTCGTAGTACTGTTTCAAAAATTCGAGCATCAGGTAATTCTGGTTGTTGTAATGCCCCATGTCCCCCGCGATCACCAGCACCGGCGAAGGCGAGACCGGGAGCATGCGCGAAAACAGCTTTTCGATTTTGCGGCTCTGCACCGCTCCGCAAGGCACCGGGGAGATCCAGTGATCCAGGTGGATGTCCGAAATGAGGTCAAACCGGCTCAATTTGCCCATCGCGATTCATCCTTTTCCGAATTCGACTGAAGAATAAACATAAGAAGGGAAAACCTTTTCTTCAGGAATATGCTTCATCCATGACGACTTTGCCGGCCGCGGGGTTCCCTTTTCTTAAGAATTGGCTGTCGGAACCGCCGCTTCACGGTTCACCCCGCCACCTTCCAGTGTAAGGGATGGCGGCCGGAGTGTCCAAAGCCTTGCGCCCGGTCCGGGCGCCGCTGCTCCATCCTGGGTTGGTCATCGGTCCGGCGGGGATCTTTTTCGCCGCGGGCGTCTTGGCGCACGAATCCGCTTGACCATTTTTCCTGAATCCGTAAAATGGAATGATCAGGAAGATGGTCGAAGCGGGGATGCGGCTTGAAAACGTGGAGAATCGTGCTGGTATGCTGCCTGCTGGCGGTTCTGGGCATCTTGTCAGCGGATGCCGGACAACCCGGGGAGGAGCGGCTGATTCGCAAGATGCTGGAGTCGTACGCGAATGCCGTGACGCAGGACGGCCGGAGCCACGGATCACGCGTCATGGTGGTCTGGTCCTCGACTCCGGCGGAAATCCGGGGGATCACTCCGCTGAAGGTCACGCTGAAGCGAAAATTGCGCGAGGATTTGTGGGAAGCGTCGGTTGGAGGCAACCGCGCCATTCTCATGAAGGTCACCCGCATCCATGCCGCTCCCGCCCTGGAAGAGAACAGATCCTATGTGATTCCCGATATGGTCGCCCATGACGAGGAACCGGAGAAGGAAATCCGCATCGTGAAAGGCGACCTGATCCTTCCGCCGGATGCCGAAGATCCGTGAACCAAGCCGTCGATGTCCGGTTGACAGTGGAAAACGCGCATATTACAATAAGGGGCAATGATTTCACATGACCAGAATCGATGACGGGAACGCGTCATCCGGAACCGCATCCGCAGAGAGGGCGGCCGTCGGCTGCAAGCCGCCTGTTGACGACCGGATGAACAACCTCCCCGAGATTTCCGTGCGAACGGACCGCGCCTCGCGCGCGGCGACTCCCCAGTAGCGCGGAACGCGGCCGGGCGTTAAGCGGCATGAACGAGCAAGTGCGAGCGGCAATCGGCGGGCCGCGCGGGAGATGCGCGCAACCGGCGGCGCGGCGATTGGCGATCCGCGGACTGTCCGGCGGCATCGCATGCGCACTTGGAAATTGGGTGGCACCACGGGAGCGAAGGCTCTCGTCCCTGGAGGGACGGGAGCCTTTTTTCATTGACGGGGAGCCCGGACCATCGATCCGAGTTCAAGTACGAGAGACGGGGTGATCCTATGGCATTCCAGCGGCCGCCGGGCACGCAGGATATCCTGCCCGGCAGCGCGGCGGTCTGGCAGCGCGTCGAAGAGGCGGCGCGCGAGATGTGCCGCCGGTTCAACTACCGCGAGATCCGCACGCCGATCTTCGAGGCGACCGAGCTGTTCCGGCGAGGCGTCGGCGAGACGACCGACATTGTCGAGAAGGAGATGTACACCTTCGAGGATCGCGGCGGGCGGAGCGTGACGCTCCGGCCGGAAGGCACGGCCGGCGTCGTGCGGGCCTATGTCGAGAACAAGCTGTACGGCGAGCCGGATCCGGCGAAGCTGTATTACATCGGCCCGATGTTCCGCTACGAGCGGGCGCAGGCGGGGCGGTACCGCCAGTTCCACCAGTTCGGGGTCGAGGCGCTCGGCTCGACGGACCCGGCGCTGGACGCGGAAGTGATCGCGCTCGGCGCGATGTTCTACCGGGAGATCGGCCTCGGGGGCGTGCGCGTCGAGATCAACTCGGTCGGCACGCCGGCCGTCCGCGCGGCGTTCCGCGGCAGGCTGCTCGAGTTCCTCGAGCCGCTCAAGGAGCAGCTCTGCGAGGACTGCCGCAAGCGGATGGAGCGCAATCCGCTGCGCGTGCTCGACTGCAAGGTCGACCAGGACAAGTTCGGCGGGGCGCCGTCGATCCTGGACAGCCTCGATGAGGAATGCCGGACGCATTTCGAGGCGGTGCAGCGGCATCTTGCGGCGATGGACATTCCGTATGCGATCAACCATCGGCTCGTCCGCGGCCTCGATTATTACACGCACACCGCCTTCGAATACAAGGCGGAGGGGATCGGCGCGATCGATACGATCGGCGGCGGCGGGCGCTACAACGGGCTCGTGCGGGAGATCGGCGGCCCCGACCAGCCGGGCGTCGGCCTCGGCATCGGGCTGGAGCGGACCGTGCTCTTGCTCGAGCGGCAGCAGGCGGACGCCGGCGGCGGGGCGATCGACGTCTATCTCATCGGCCTCGGCGAGGCGGCGGAGCGGGAGACCGTCCGGCTGTTGCACCGGCTGCGCCAGGCGGGCCTTGCTGCGGAGCGCGACTACGCCGGCCGCAAGATGAAGGCGCAGCTCAAGGCGGCGGACCGGCTGAACGCCCGTTACGCGGCGATTCTCGGCGACGACGAGCTTGCGCGAGGCGAGATCGCGCTGAAGGAGATGGCGACCGGCGAGCAGCGGTTCGTGAAGCTCGACGAGCTGGCGTCCGCGGTTCGCGCACAAGCGTGATTCCGGCCGTCGCCAAGACGGCTCAACCCATATCAAGCAAAGGGAGTCGAGAGAAAATGACGCTCAGAACCCATCATTGCGGCACATTGACCAAGGCGGACGTCGGCAAGGAAGTGACGCTCAGCGGCTGGGTGCAGCGCTACCGCGACCTCGGCGGCGTCCTGTTCATCGACCTGCGCGACCGGACCGGCATCGTGCAGATCGTGTTCAACCCGGCCTTCTCGAAGGAAGCGCATGAAATCGCCGACCGCGCGCGCAGCGAGTATGTGCTGACCGTGCGGGGCGAAGTGGTGCACCGCGATCCCGAGACGTACAACCCGAACATCCCGACGGGCGAAATCGAGGTGCGCGTGAAGCACATCGAGATTCTGAACCCGGCGAAGACGCCGCCGTTCCCGATCGAGGACGGCATCGACGTCGACGAGTCGGTGCGGCTGAAGTATCGCTACCTCGACCTGCGCCGGCCGGAAATGCAGCGGACGCTGATGCTGCGCTCGAAGGCGGCGAAGGTGTTCCGCGATTTCCTCGATTCGCACGGCTTCATCGAGATCGAGACGCCGATCCTGACGAAGAGCACGCCGGAGGGCGCGCGCGACTACCTCGTGCCGAGCCGGCTCCATCCGGAAGAATTCTACGCGCTGCCGCAATCGCCGCAGATCTACAAGCAGCTCCTGATGGTCGGCGGCATCGAGCGGTATTACCAGATCGCCCGCTGCTTCCGCGACGAGGACCTGCGCGCGGACCGTCAGCCGGAGTTCACGCAGGTCGACATCGAAACGTCGTTCCTGTCGCGCGACGAGTTGCTGGATCTCATGGAGGAGCTGGTCGTCAAGCTGTTCAGGGAGACGGTCGGCGTCGACATCCCGCGCCCGTTCCAGCGCCTCTCGTATCGGGACGCGATGGACAAGTACGGCTCCGACAAGCCGGATCTCCGGTTCGGGCTCGAGATCGTCGACATTACGGACATCGCGAAGGATTGCGGCGTGCAGGTGTTCGCCGCGGTGGCTTCGCAGGGCGGCGTCGTCCGTGCGCTGAACGCGAAGGGCTGCGCGAACTGGAGCCGCAAGGAGCTCGACGACCTGAAGCCGTTCGCCGAACGCTACGGCGGCAAGGGGCTCGCGTGGATCACGGTGAAGGACGGCGAGTGGCGCGGTCCGATCGTGAAATTTTTCAAACCGGAAGAAATCCGGGCGCTTACGGAGCGTCTCGGCGTGGAGGAAGGGGACCTGCTCCTGTTCTCCGCCGACAAGAAGAAGATCGTCTGCGACGTGCTCGGCAATCTGCGCCTGAAGATCGGCCGGCAGCTCGGCCTGATCGACGACTCCGCGTTCCGGTTCGCCTGGGTCGTCGACTTCCCGCTGCTCTCGTGGGACGAGGACGCGAAGCGCTATGTGGCGGAGCACCATCCGTTCACGCGGCCCGTGGACGAGGATCTGCCGCTGTTCGACAGCGATCCCGGCTCGATCCGCGCGCAGGCCTACGACCTCGTGCTGAACGGCTATGAGGTCGGCGGCGGCTCGATGCGGATCTACAAGCGGGACGTGCAGGAGAAAATGTTCAAGGCGCTCGGCTTCACGATGGAGGAGGCGCGCGAGAAGTTCGGCTTCCTGCTCGACGCGTTCGAATACGGCACGCCGCCGCACGGCGGCATCGCGTTCGGCTTCGACCGGCTGATCATGCTGCTGGCGGGCCGGACGAACCTGCGCGAGACGATCGCGTTCCCGAAGACGGCGAACGCGACCGATCCGATGATGGACGCGCCGTCGCGCGTCGAGCGCGAGCAACTCGCGGAGCTGCACATCCGCACGGTGCCGAAGCCGGGCGCGAAGCCGCAGCAGTCCGCGGGCCCGGCGCAGCAGGCGCAAGAGCCGCAGGCCGAGTAAAGGAGACGATTGCCGGACATGCTTCACCAATTTTCTCGCACCGAACTGGCCGTCGGGCCGGAGGGGCTCGAGGCGCTGAAGCGGAGCACGGCCGCCGTGCTCGGGGTCGGCGGCGTCGGCTCGATCGCCGTCGAGGCGTTGGCTCGGACCGGCGTCGGCCGGATCATCATGATCGACAAGGACGTCGTCGACATCACGAACGTGAACCGGCAGATCCACGCGCTCCTGACGACGATCGGCCAGCCGAAGGCGGAGCTGATGCGCGAGCGGATCAAGCAGATCTTCCCGGAATGCGACGCGATCGCGCTGAAGATGTTCTACACGGAGGAGACGTGCGAGGAGCTGTTCAAGTACGATCTCGATTACGTGCTGGACTGCTCGGACACGATCACCTACAAGATCCATCTGATCAAGGAGTGCCTGAAGCGAAACATTCCGATCATCTCGAGCATGGGCGCGGCGAACCGGATGGATCCGACGAAATTCCGGGTTGCGGATATTTCCAAAACCTACAACGACCCGATGGCGCGCGTCATCCGCACGAAGCTGCGGCAGGCCGGCATCCGCAAGGGCGTCAAGGTCGTCTTCTCGACCGAGGAGCCGCTGAAGCCGCGCCGCGACGTGACGGAGCGGATCGTGCCGGAGAACGCGCCGCAGATCCGCAAGGCGCAGCAGCCGCCGGCGAGCAACTCGTTCGTCCCGCCGGTCGCCGGGCTCATCATGGTCAGCGTCGCCGTGCGCGATCTGCTCGCGGCCGGCGGCGTGCGGGTCTGATGCCATAACCGCATCCACGCGACGGATCGGCCGTCCGGCATGCTCGCCGGCGGCCGATTTGCTTTTCGCGAATGAAGCGAACGTCAAATTCCCTCCTTCGTGTCGGGTGGGGTTCAGCGGACGCCGCCCACGGCTTCGAGCACGTCGGGCAGCCTGATGTTGTAGCGTTCGGGGTTCGCCACCACATCCTGCGCATCGATGACGACCGGAACGACGTCATCGCCTTTGTAGAAGGTCTTCGGTCCGAGCTCGGTCATCGGGGGATGGTACAGGATGCGGATCGCGCGGCAGAACAGCGGCTCAAGCAACGTGACGAACCATCGGATGTTGTGTTCCCGCGCGACAAGGACCGCGGCCGCCACGAGATCGTCGACATATTTTCCCCGGTGTTCGGGCAGCACCGCGTACTTGTCGATCTCCGCCACCCGTCGGCGATCCCGGACCAGTTCGGGCATCCGTCCGACATCCGCGACCGACTCGAAGGCGCTTACCCCCGGGAGAAATGGCTTGAATTCCGCGGTGCCGACGGGCTCCCCATCCGGCGTCAGGACGAGCCATCGTTCCAGCACGGCCGGCGAAAACTCGAAATCATACCCCTTCTCCCGCCATGCCGTCATCCAGATGAAGTTGTAGTACGCCAGATCCTGTTCTGTAGCGACGCGTTTGAGCATGAATTCATCTCCTTTCTTTTCTTTAGGTGCCATTTATTTACTTTCATGTTTGTGGTGACATTTTAGCAAATCCGTCCGTTTCGACGTATCGAACCGGCAGACCATTTCCAGTAGTTCCCAGGCAAGAGGAAGCTCGAAATCCGCCGTCGAAATCTGTCTAACCACTCAGAAGCATGAGGGTGCCGGGCAGCCGGGTGGACGCGAAGTGCCGGCGGCATGCGGCACGGTGGCGAACACATGTGCGAATGTGCTATCATTCAAGGTAGCGAGGGTGGGATGACGGACATGGATTTATTCACCTACCGGGACGAGCAGACGCCCCGCGGCCGGCTGCTGGCGGACCGGATGCGGCCCGAGTCGCTGGACGACTATATCGGGCAGGAGCACATTCTCGGTCCCGGCAAGCTGCTGCGCCGGGCGATCGAGGCCGACCAGGTAAGCTCGATTCTGCTGTACGGCCCGCCGGGCTGCGGCAAGACGACGCTCGCCCACATCATCTCGAAGCGGACGCAAGGAGAGTTCGTCCGGCTGAACGCCGTGGACGCGTCGGTCAAGGACGTGCGCGACGTGATCGACCGGGCGCGGGAATTGAAGGCGCTTTACGGGAAGAAGACGATCCTGTTCCTCGACGAGGTGCACCGGTTCAACACGGCCCGCCAGGACGCGCTGCTGCCCGCGGTGGAGCAGGGCATCATCGTGTTCATCGGCGCGACGACCGAGAATCCGTTCCACCATGTGAACGGCGCGCTGCTCTCGCGCTCGACGCTGTTCCGCCTCGAGCCGCTGACGAAGGAGCATGTGATGATCGCGCTGCGCCGCGCGCTGGCCGACCGCGAGCGCGGACTCGGATTCATGAAGCTCGAGGTGGACGAGGAGGCGCTCGAACATATCGCGCGGGTCGCCGGCGGCGACATCCGCCGGGCGCTGAACGCGCTCGAACTGGCGGCGGTCACGACATCGTCGCGTCCGGACGGCACCGTCCACATCACGCTGGACGTGGCGGAGGAGTCGATCCGCCAGCCGACGGTGAAGGCGGATCCGTCGACGCAGTACGACGTGCTCTCGGCGTTCCACAAGAGCATCCGCGGATCGAGCGACGCCGCCCTGTTCTGGTTCCTGTACGCGGTGGAGAAGCTCGGCATGGATCCGATGGTGTTCCTGCGCCGGCTGATCGTGGCGTGCAGCGAGGACATCGGCCTGGCCAATCCGCAGGCGATGGTGCAGGCGGTGACGGCGATGGACGCCTACCACAAGATCGGCTGGCCGGAGGCGAAGTACAACATCGCGCAGGCGATCCTGTTCGCGGTCGAGAGCCCGAAGTCGAACGCGACCGCCATGGCAATCAGCCGCGTCATGGGCGCGATCGAATCGGCGGGGACGATGGAGGTGCCGCTGCATCTGCGCGACGCGCACTACAGCGGGGCGGAGAAGCTCGGGCATGTCGGCTACAAATATCCCCACGACTATCCCGGGCATTATGTCGAGCAGCAGTATTTGCCCGACCGGCTGGACGGAAGGTTTTTCTACGAGGCGACAACACAGGGCATGGAGGAAAAAATACGCATTAATCAACAGAAAAGGCGCAATTCGGGCAGATCGTGACCTATTGGCGGAAAATCCGCAATTCCGCCCGGCTAAGGTTCATAAAGGTCAACCTCAGCCGAATAAGAATAACCATAAACGCCGTCACGAACATTTGACGCGCGGGGGCGGTATCGCATAAACTTTGATATAAGGATTCTTTATAAATAGGCTGTCGCGAAGGCGCCATCATATTTCAGAGGAGGTGCACCTGGTTCCGCCATCCTTCCGCCCGGCGGAACGGCGGGATCAGGGAATCGGTGGGCAGTGACCCGTTACCCGTATGGCTTAGTCTGTTGCTGGTCGTATTCCTGGTGTTCATGAACGGCTTCTTCGTCGCTGCGGAATTCGCGATGGTGAAAGTCCGCGGCAGCCGGATCGACACGCTTGTCCAGGAGGGGCACAAGCGCGCCAAGCTGGCAGAGAATCTGACCAACAATCTGGACGCCTATCTGTCCGCCTGTCAGCTCGGCATCACGCTGGCGTCGCTCGGTCTGGGCTGGATCGGCGAGCCGGCGGTGGCCGATCTGCTGGAACCGGTGTTGCACGCGGCGGGAATCGAGAACGAAGTGCTGCTGCATACGATCTCTTTTGCCATAGCGTTCACCTTCATCACCTTCCTGCACATCGTGCTCGGCGAACTGGCCCCGAAGACGCTGGCCATCCGCAAGGCGGAGGGCGTCACGCTCCTGACGGCGAGACCGATGATCGCGTTCTACAAGGTGATGTATCCGTTCATCTGGCTCTTGAACGGCACCGCGAACAGCATGTTGCGCATGGTCGGCATCGCGCCGGCGTCGGAGAAGGAATCGGCGCACACCGAAGAAGAAATCCGGATTCTGATGAAGGAGTCCCACAAGAGCGGCCTGATCGACAACACCGAACTGACGCTCGTGGACAACATCTTTGAATTCACCGAGACGACGGCCCGGGAAATCATGATTCCGCGCACCGAAATGAACGTGCTTTACGCGAACCTGTCGTTCGAGGAGAACAAGCGGATCGCGCTGCAGGAGATGCACACCCGCTATCCGGTCTGCGAGAACGACAAGGACAACATCATCGGCTTCGTCCATATCCGGGACATCCTTCGGGCCGAGAAGCCGGTCAGCATCCGGGACATTTTGCGGCCGATCACGACCGTGCCCGAGTCGATGCAGATCAGCCAGCTGCTCAAGCTGATGCAGAAGAAGAAGACGCAGATCGCGATTCTGATCGACGAATACGGCGGAACGTCGGGGCTTGTCACGCTCGAGGACATCATGGAGGAGATCGTCGGCGAGATCCAGGACGAGTTCGACGAGGAACGTCCGGACATCGAGCGCAAGGACGACAGGACGTACTCGATCAACGGGCTGCTGCTCATCGAGGAAGTCAACAGCTACTTCAATCTGGACATCGAATCCGACGACTACGACACGATCGGCGGGTGGATCTATTCGCAGATCGAAATTCCGCCGACGCGCGGCCAGGGCGTGTTCTACAAGGACACGCACAAGTTCGTGATCGAAGAGACGGACAATCTGCGCATTTCGCGCATCACGGTTCATCTCATCAAGGATGACGAGAACAGCGGGGAGCTGCTGCCGGCCGAGAAGACGGGCTGACGACCGCTCCTTCGCCCAAAGGGAAACCTCCGGATCGACGCATCCGGAGGTTTCCGTGCGATTGAGGGTTATTTCCGGGCGGAACCCGCTGCCGGCGTCTCCGCGGGATCGATCTTGAGCACCCGCTCGATCGTGCCGCCGCCGAGGCATTCGTCGCCGTCGTAGAAGACGACGGCCTGGCCGGGCGTCACCGCCCGCTGCGGCGCGTCGAAGACGACGTCGGCCGTGCCGTCCGGACGCAGCGTCACCGTGACGCCCTGATCCGGCTGGCGGTAGCGGAATTTCGCCGTGCAGCGCAGCGGTCCGTCCGGGCGATTCTCCGGTATCCAGTTCACGCCGCTCGCCGTCAGTCCCATGGAGTAAAGCGCGGGGTGCCGGTCGCCCTGCACGACGAGCAGCTCGTTGCGATCCAGATCCTTGTCCGCGACGAACCAGGGCTCGCCCGTGCCCGTGCCGCCGATGCCGAGCCCCTGCCGCTGGCCCAGGGTATAATACATCAGGCCGTCGTGCCGGCCCATGACCTTGCCGGTGGACAGGTCGACGATGTTGCCCGGCCGGGCGGGCAGGTAGTGGCTCAGGAACTCCCTGAAGTTGCGCTCGCCGATGAAGCAGATGCCGGTGCTGTCCTTCTTGCCCGCCGTGGCGAGGCCGGCTTCGGCCGCGATCCGGCGCACCTCGGGCTTCGTCAGATGGCCGATCGGGAACATCGCCCGCTCGAGCTGCTTCCGGCTCAACGCGTGCAGGAAGTAGGTCTGGTCCTTGTTCGGATCGGCGCCGCGCAGCAGGCGCACGCCGCCCCCGGAGCGGTCGATCCGCGCGTAATGGCCTGTCGCCAGGAAGTCCGCCCCGAGCTCGAGCGCCTTCTCCAGAAACTCCCCGAACTTGATCTCCCGGTTGCACATGACGTCGGGATTCGGCGTGCGGCCGCGCTCGTATTCCGCGAGGAAATAAGCGAATACTTTATCATAATAGGGTTTCTCGAAATTGACCGTGTACATCGGAATGCCGATCTGGCTGCAGACGCGACGCACGTCCTCCGCGTCCTCGTCCGCCGTGCAGCGTCCGAATTCGTCCGTGTCGTCCCAGTTCTTCATGAACACGCCGACGACGTCGTAGCCCTGCCGCTTGAGCAGCAGCGCCGCGACGGACGAGTCGACGCCGCCCGACATGCCGACGACGACGCGCGTTTTCGATGGGTCTTTGTGGTTCATTTCGTATCACCGCCTGTTTGCACATTGTAACACAAACGCGAAAATATTTTCACCGTTTCTGCTGGATTCTGGAACACAATCCGGCGGAATTGTGATACCATATGTTGAAGATAGGAATACCGAGAATTGTAAATGGGACAGAATGGTGAAGCGGGGTGCCGAAACCGTGAAAATTTCGACGAAAGGCCGCTACGGTCTGACGATCATGATGGAGCTTGCAGCAAAATATGGCGAGGGTCCGCAATCCCTGAAGAGCATCGCCGAACGCAACGGCCTGTCCGAGCACTATCTCGAGCAACTGGTCGCGCCGCTTCGCAACGCGGGGCTCGTCAAGAGCATCCGCGGCGCTTACGGCGGTTATGTGTTGTCGAAGGAGCCGGAGCAGATCACGTCCGGCGATGTCATCCGCATCCTGGAGGGGCCGATCTCGCCCGTCGATTTCACGGAGGAAGACGATCCGGCGAAGCGGGACCTGTGGCTCCGCATCCGCGACGCGATCGCGAACGTGCTGGACTCCACGACGCTGGCCGACCTGATCTCGTACCAGGGCGAGAACGAGCAGGAAAGCTACATGTTCTACATCTGATCGCTTTCGCGCATTCAGCAGGAGCAGGAAACGGAGCTTGAAGGAATGAAAGGCATCTATCTGGACCACGCCGCGTCCGCGCCGCTGCTGCCCGAGGTGGCGGAAGCGATGCTGGACGCCATGCGCGGCGGACCGGGCAATCCCTCGAGCCTGCACGCGTTCGGCCGCGCCGCGCGGGCGAGATTGACCGACGCGCGGGACCGCATCGCCGCGGTATTGAACTGCAAGCCTTCCGAGATCGTCTTTACATCGGGAGGGACCGAGAGCGACAACGCCGCCGTCATCGGCGCGGCGCGCGCGTTGCGCCGCCGGGGCAAGACGCATGTCGTCGTGTCGGCGATCGAGCATCACGCCGTCCTGCATGCGGCGGACGCCCTCGAGCGCGAAGGATTTGCCGTGACGCGCGTCCTGCCGGATGCGACCGGCTGGATCGATCCGGCGGCCGTGGAGGAGGCGCTCCGGCCGGAAACCGGGCTTGTCAGCGTCATGTGGGCGAACAACGAAGTCGGCACGATCCAGCCGGTGCACGCGATCGGCGCGCGGCTGGCGGCGCGCGGCATCGTCTTCCACGTCGACGCCGTGCAGGCGCTCGGCGCCGTGCCGATCGATATGAAGGAGACGCCGGCCGGCCTTGTCAGCTTCTCGGCGCACAAGCTGGGCGGCCCGCACGGAATCGGCGCCCTGTACATCGCCTCCGGCACGCCGTTCGAGCCGATCATCCACGGCGGTTCCCAGGAGCGGAAGCGCCGGGCCGGAACGGAGAACGTGGCCGCCGCCTGCGGATTCGCGCTCGCGGTCGAGCTCGCGGCCGAAAACCGGGAGGCGAAGGTCCGGCGCCTTGCGGCGCTCCGGGACAGGCTCGAGGCGCTCTTGATCGGCCGCCTCGGACCGGCCGGGGCCATCGTGAACGGCCGCATCGGCAGCCGGCTGCCGCATCTGACGAACATCAGCTTCATCGGCGCGGACACGGAGACGCTGCTCATGGCGCTCGACCTCGAGGGGATCGCGGCGGCGAGCGGCTCGGCCTGTTCGTCGGGTTCACTCGAGCGGTCGCACGTGCTGAAGGCGATGGGGCTGCCGGAGGAGCGCCTGAAGTCGGCCGTCCGTTTCAGTTTCGGCCCGTCGAACACGTTGGAAGAAATCGAGACAGCCGCAGAAAAAATTGCAACCATTGCGGATCGACTGCGTAATAAATGAAAGGGGAACGTCCCCGTGCACAACGCGCAGCGTTTGATCGGTCTGCCGGTCATCGTCGAATCGACCGGCCATCGGGCGGGCAAGGTGCTCGATCTGTGGTTCGACGAACACTGGTCGTTCCGCGGATTTCTTCTGAAAGCCAGACGGTGGTGGTTCAAGCGATATTACGACGCCGCGCTTTGGGAAGATGTCACGGCCTGCGGCAGCGACGCGATCCTCATCCCGGACAAGGACGCCGTCAAGCGGTTCGAAGCGTCCGACATCGGCCGGACGTTCCACACCGGGCGAATCCGGCTCAAGGATCTTCCGGTCATTACCGATGAAGGCAGGCAACTCGGACGCGTATCGGATGTTTATTTTCAAGGATTTCAGGGTACACCAATTACAGGCTTTGAATTGACGGACGGCTTTGTCTCGGATCTGATCGAAGGGCGCAAGCGGCTCAAGACTCCCGCGGACCCCGGGCTGATGAAGCTCGGGGAGAGCGCGATACTCGTCCCCGCCCGATGCGAGCAAGACCTGGAGGCCTACGTCACGGAATCGGGATAGCAGGGAGCAATGCAAGTATGAGATGTCCAAATTGCAATTCCAAAGACATCGGCAAGATCGGTTCGCACCAGTATTATTGCTGGGGATGCTTCATCGAACTGACGGTGAACGGCGACAAGATGTCGGTGTACCAGGTGGAAGAAGACGGCACGCTCAGCTCGCTCGACGATCTGTTCTTCGACGAACCGACGGTCGAGCAGCAAATGCACGCCAACTGAAGAGGCGCCGGCCCAAGGGCCGGCGGAAGGCCGAAGCGGTCCGCGCATGATGCGGGCCGCTTCGCTGTTCCTGGGCGCGTCGGCGCCGGGCGAGTATGCCGCCATCGCCGCCAACGCGTCCCGCGGGGCTCTGCCGCCAACGGAACCCTGTTCCGTTGGAAGGCGTCGGCGCGCGTGGACGGGCCCGCTAATGGAACCACGTTCCGTTGGAGGCCGCGCATCGCGATCTCGTCCCCGCGTTTTCCGCCGCCAACGGAACCCTGTTCCGTTGGAAGGCGTCGGCGCGCGTGGACGGGCCCGCTAACGGAACCACGTTCCGTTGGAGGCCGCGCATCGCGATCTCGTCCCCGCGTTATCCGCCGCCAACGGAACCCTGTTCCGTTGGAAGGCGTCGGTTCGCGTGAACGGGCCCGCTAACGGAACCACGTTCCGTTGGAGGCCGCGCATCGCGACCGTCCCGACAGACTGCGGGCGGTGCCGGCCCGGCGCGCGGACAAAGGATGAATGTCCAAGCCGTTACATATAATGTACTGTGTCGCGGCGGGCCGTCCCCGGCGGCGGGAAGGAGGTGGCCGGATTGAATCCGAATCCATGGGCCGGCAGCCGGCTGTTCCGAGGACTCGTCTATACGATTCTCATCCTCGCCGTCCTGCTGCTTCTCCAGCAGCTCAAGCCCGTGCTGCTCGAAGTGTACAGATTTCTGAAGGCGGTGCTGGCGCCGTTCATCATCGCGATGATCATCTCCTACGTGCTCAACCCGGTCGTCACCCTGCTCGCCGAGCGCCGGGTGCCGCGGTCCGTCGCGGTGCTGCTCATCTACGCGGTGTTCGCCGCGGCGATGACGGTCCTCCTGCTCAACGCGATCCCGATGATCGCCGAGCAGCTTGAGCAGCTCAACCGGCACGCGCCCGAGCTGACGATGCGGGCCCAGAATCTGATGAATCGGCTCAACGATCATTCGTTCCTGCCGGAAAGTGTGCGGAACGCGATCAACAACGCGCTGATCGGCCTCGAGAAGCGGATCGCCGAATCGGCGCTCTCGTTCATGAACAACATCGGCTCGATGCTGAACGCCGTCTTCGTCGCGTTCATCATCCCGTTCCTCGCGTTCTACATCCTGAAGGATCTCGACGCGTTCGAGCGCGCGATCATCAATTTCGTGCCGCGCTCCCGGCGGCAGGGCGTCATCCGGCTGTTCAAGGACATCGACGAGGCGCTTGGCAACTACATCCGCGGCCAGTTCATCGTCTGCGCGATCGTCGGCCTGCTCGCCTACACCGGCTACTGGCTGATCGGGCTGCCGTATCCGCTGCTGCTCGCGTCGTTCGTCGCGGTCACGAACATCATCCCGTATCTCGGGCCGTTCATCGGCGCGGCGCCGGCGCTGCTGGTCGCATCCACCGTCTCGCTCAAAATGGTCCTGCTCACCGCGCTCGTCAACACGCTCTGCCAGATCATCGAAGGCAACGTCATCTCGCCCCAGGTCGTCGGCCGCTCGCTGCACATGCATCCGCTCACGATCATCTTCGCGCTGCTCGCCGGCGGCGAGATCGCGGGGCTCGTCGGCATGATCCTGGCGGTGCCGGCCTTCGCCGCCGCGAAGGTCGTCGTGCAGCACCTGTTCGCCTACTACATCCGCCGGAAAACGATTTGACACGGCCCGCGCGCCAATACTATAATACGTTGGGAATAACCGCTAACCACAACCGATCCAGGCCAAAGCCAGGATGGAACAGGAGTAAGCCGATTCCGGCCGGACAGAGAGGGAGCCCCGCGCTCATCGCAAGCAAGGCGCGGCTGGAAGGGATCCCGGGCGACAGGGCGGCCGAAGCTCGTTCCGGAGCGCGGAGGGAAAATCCGCCGGAAGGACCCGTTATCGTCCGTGCGAGGAGACCGGCATGCCCGAAACGGGCGGACCGGTAACCAGGGTGGTACCGCGAATGATTCATTCGTCCCTGCTTGAAGCAAGGACGTTTTTTATTATCCCGAGAAAATCCGAATGACGGAGGAATCGCGACAGTCATGAAAGCCAGTGAGATCCGTTCGAAGTGGCTCGCATTCTTCGAAAGCAAGGGCCACAAAATCGAGCCGAGCGCCTCGCTCGTGCCGCACAACGATCCTTCCCTGCTCTGGATCAACGCCGGCATGGCGCCGCTCAAGCCGTATTTCGACGGCCGCGTGAAGCCGGAAAACCCGCGCATCGCGAACGCGCAGAAATGCATCCGCACGAACGACATCGAGAACGTGGGCAAGACGCGCCGGCACCATACCTTTTTCGAAATGCTGGGCAACTTCTCGATCGGCGACTACTTCAAGGAAGAGGCGATCACCTGGGCGTGGGAGTTCCTGACGAGCCCCGAGTGGATCGGCTTCGAACCGGACAGGCTGTCGGTCACCGTCCATCCCGAGGACACCGAAGCGTACGAGCTGTGGAACAAGAAGATCGGCATCCCGGCCGAGCGCATCTACAAGACGGAGGACAACTTCTGGGACATCGGCGAAGGGCCGTGCGGGCCGTGCACGGAGATTTTCTACGACCGCGGGGAAAAATACGGCGACCTCTCCGATCCCGAATGCCATCCCGGCGGCGAGAACGAGCGGTTCCTCGAAGTGTGGAACCTCGTGTTCTCGCAGTACAACCACAACCCCGACGGAAGCTACACGCCGCTGCCGAACAAGAACATCGACACCGGCGCGGGGCTTGAGCGGTTCGCGTCGATCCTGCAGGACGTCGACTCGAACTTCGACACCGACCTGTTCCGTCCGATCATCGACCGGACGTGCGAAATCGCCGGCGTCCGCTACAAGGAGCGGGAGGAGACCGACGTCGCGCTGAAGGTGATCGCCGACCACATCCGGACGGTCGTCTTCTCGGTCGGCGACGGCGTCCTGCCGTCGAACGAAGGGCGGGGCTACGTCATCCGCCGGCTCCTCCGGCGCGCCGTGCGCTACGGCCGGAAGCTCGGCGTCGAGCGGCCGTTCCTGTACGAATTGACGTCCGTCGTCGGCGACATCATGGGCTCCCACTATCCCGAGGTCGTCGAGAAGCGGGCGTTCATCGAGCGCGTCATCCGGACCGAGGAGGAGCGGTTCCACGAGACGCTCGAAGGCGGCCTCGCGAAGCTCGCCGAGGTCGCGGAGGCGGCGCGCGCGCAAGGCGGCGTGATCTCGGGGGAGGACGCGTTCCGGCTGTACGACACGTTCGGCTTCCCGCTCGACCTGACGGAGGACTACGCGGCGGAGAACGGCCTCTCCGTCGACCGCGAAGGATTCGAAGCGGCGATGGAGCGGCAGCGGGAGCGGGCGCGCGCGGCGCGCCAGGAGACCGGCGGCATGCAGGTGCAGGGCGGTCCGCTCGACGATTGGGCCGAGCCGAGCGAATTCGTCGGCTATGACGCGGTCGCCGTGGAGGCGAAGGTGGCCGCGATCGTCGCGGACGGCCAGCTCGTCGACCTGGCGGGCGAGGGGACCGAGTGCCTCGTCATCCTCGACCGCACGCCGTTCTACGCGGAAAGCGGCGGCCAGGTGAGCGACCGCGGGGAGCTCGCGAACAGGAACGTCCGCGCCGTCGTGCGGGACGTCTCGAAGGCGCCGCGCGGCCAGCATGTCCATCACGTGAAGGTGGAGAGCGGCCTGCTGCGCGTCGGCGACGTCGTCGAGGCGGCCGTCGCGAAGGCCGAACGGGAAGCGATCACGAAGAACCATACGGCGACGCATCTGCTGCACAAGGCGCTCAAGGAAGTGCTGGGCGGCCACGCGAACCAGGCGGGATCGCTCGTCGAAGCGGAGCGGCTGCGGTTCGACTTCACCCATTTCAGCGCGGTGACGCAGGAGGAACTGGACGAGATCGAGCGGCGCGTCAACGAGCAGATCTGGCTGGGCACGGACGTCGAGATTTCGTATCACGCGCTGGCCGAAGCGAAGGCGATGGGCGCGATGGCGCTGTTCGGCGAGAAGTACGGCGAGATCGTGCGCGTCGTGAAGATCGGCGACTACAGCCTCGAGCTGTGCGGCGGCATCCACGTGCGCAACACGGCGCAGATCGGCCTGTTCAAGATCGTATCGGAGGGCGGCATCGGCTCCGGCGTCCGCCGGATCGAGGCGGTGACCGGCCGGCGCGCGTACGAGTACATGGACGGGCAGATCGTCCTGCTGCGCCAGGCGGCCGGGCTGCTCAAGGCCGGCGTGCAGGACGTGCCGAAGCGGATCGAGGGGCTGCAGGCGCAGCTCAAGGAGCAATCGCGCGAGCTTGAGTCGCTGCAGGCGAAGCTGGGCCGGATCGAGGCCGGCTCGCTCGCGGAATCGGCGCGCGAAGTGGGCGGCGTGAAGCTGATCGCGGCCCGGGTGAGCGCGGGCGGCATGGACGCGCTGCGCAGCATCGCCGACGAGCTGAAGGCGAAGCTCGGCTCCGGCATCATCGTGCTCGGCGCGGAAGCGGACGGCAAGGTGAACTTCGTCGCCGCCGTCTCGCCGGACCTCGTCGGCCGCGGATTCCACGCCGGCAAGCTGATCAAGGAAGCCGCGACGGTCTGCGGCGGCGGCGGTGGCGGCCGTCCGGACATGGCCCAGGCCGGCGGCAAGGACCCGTCTAAGCTGGACGAAGCGCTGAAGCGGGTGGAGGAACTGGTTCTCGCGCAAGCAAATGTGATATGATGGAAACATGAATCTGGTCTCACCCGACAAGGGAGGTGCCGGCGATGAGTTCATCGATGGACAAGACGATGAAATTCAACGTCAAGGCGGAAGAGGTCGAGACGAGCGCCGAGGATATTCTGCTGGCGGTGTACGACGCGCTGGTGGAGAAGGAATACAATCCGATCAACCAGATCGTCGGGTATCTGCTGTCGGGCGATCCGGCGTACATTCCCCGGCACAACAACGCCCGGAGCCTCATCCGCAAGAAGGAACGGGACGAATTGATCGAGGAGCTTGTCCGGTATTATCTGAGCCGGCGCAGGCCATGACCGGCAGCGGTCGCATGGCCTCCCGCGGCGGTTGAAGGAGTCGTCGGCGCGTTGCGAATCATGGCATTGGACGTGGGCGACAGGCGGATCGGCGTCGCCGTGAGCGACGAACTCGGATGGACGGCGCAAGGCGTCGGCGTCGTGGAGAGACACAGGGACGGCCGGGAGATCGAGGAGATCGAGCGGCTCGTCCGCGAACGGGAAGTCAGCGAGATCGTCGTCGGCTTGCCGCGCAACATGAACGGAACGATCGGGCCGCGTGGCGAAATCTGCATGGCATTCGCCGATTTGCTGCGCGGAAAACTACAGTTGCCCGTTCACCTGTGGGATGAAAGGCTGACGACGGCGGCCGCCGAGCGGACGCTGCTCGAGGCGGACGTCAGCCGGAAGAAACGCAGGCAAGTGGTGGACAAATTGGCGGCAACGCTGATTTTGCAGCATTATCTCGATTCCAAAGCGGGCAGGTGAGGAAAACGATGGCCGATGACGGAAAGCTGACCGAAGAGCCGGAAATCATCTACATTCCGGATGAGGACGGCAACGAAGAAGAGTTCGAAGTCATCATGAAGTTCGAGCTCGACGATTCCGACAAGAAGTACATGATGCTCGTGCCGGTCGATTCGCCGGAAGGCGAAGAAGAGGAAGTGTACGCGTTCCGGTATGAGGAAGACGGGGACGATCTGAAGCTGTACACGATCGAAGACGAGGAAGAGTGGAACATGGTGGAGGAGACGTTCAACACGCTGCTGGCCGAGCTGGAAGACGGCGAGGCGGAATCATGAGTCGGGTCCGGCGGTTGCGCAGGCTCGAGGAGGCGTACGGCCGGGAGATCGAACTCGTGGACGACGGCGGCGGGGCGGAGACGTTCGAACTGCTCGCCGAGTTCCGGATCGGAGACGCGGTGTACGCCGCGCTGCAGACGCCCGAGATGCGCCGGGACGACGAGATCGCCTTCTTCCGGGTCGAGGAGCGGGGGGACGGCGAGTTCGGGCTGGAGGACATCGCAGACGAAGAAGAATGGGAGACGGCCGCGGAAGGGTATGACGAGCTGATGTTCGAGGAAAGCGCAGCAGACCGCGGCACGCTCGAATAGGGTAAGCCGAGGGACGGGGAAGCTCGTCCCTTGATGCTGTTGAACGGGAGGAACGGGTCACAATCATGTCGGATCACATGCAAGCCGAACCGACCGGCGCGGACAGACGCGTCCGGATGGAGCCGATTCCGAAATGGAAGATCACGATGACGGTCATCCTGTCGCTGCTTTTCCTGATGGCGGCGGGAGCCGGGGGCGTGCTGCTGTACGTCTGGAACGGTCTGAAACCGGCCCCGCCGGGCGATCCGGTGCAGATCGAAATTCCGAAGGGCACCTCCGCCAACCGGACCGCCGATCTGCTCGAGCAGCACGGCATCATCCGCAACGCGTTCCTGTTCAAGTACTATCTCGCCATGAAGGACGAGGGCGACCACTTCCAGGCCGGGCTGTACGAGATGGCGCCGGGCATGACGAACGACGAGATCATCGCGATGCTGAACGAGGGGCGCACGGTCAAGCCGCCGACGTTCCGCTTCACGATCCCGGAAGGCTACACAATTGAGCGCATCGCGGACAAGCTGGCGTCCGAAGGGCTGATCGACAAGGCGAAATTCCTCGGGCTGGCCGATTCCGCCGAAGCGCGGAAATGGTCGTCCGCGGCCGCGTCGGTGCCGGACGACGAACGGCTCGTCCATCCGCTCGAGGGCTATCTGTTCCCCGAGACCTACGAGATGGAGTCGGGCAGCACCGAAGCCGACATCCTGAAGCGGATGATGGCCGAGCTTGACCGGAAGCTGGACCAGCTGCCCGAGGACTGGCGGGACATCCTCGAAGAGCGGGGCATGACGCTGCACGAACTGCTGACCGTCGCGTCGCTGATCGAGCGCGAGGTCGCCGTCGCAGAGGAGCGGCCGATCGTCGCGAGCGTCATTTACAACCGGCTGGCGAAGGGCATGCCGCTGCAGGTCGACGCGACCGTCCTGTACGCGCTCGGCGGAACGAAGGACCGGGTGCTCGAGGAGGATCTCGGGGTCGACAGTCCGTACAACACGTACAAGATTCCGGCGCTGCCGCCCGGGCCGATCGCGAGCCCGAGCCTCGCGTCGATCCTTGCGGCGCTGGAGCCGGAAGACACGGAATATCTCTATTACGTGACGAAAAAAGACGGCTCGCGGACCCACCTGTTCGCGAAGACGCTTGAGGAGCACCAGCGGAACATCCGCAAGAGCGAAGAGGCCGCGGCGCAGGGAGGCGCCGGCGGATGACGGCGGAGGGCAGGAACCCGAAGCCGTCGTCGGAGGCGGACGGGCGAAAGGCGCCGGGTTCGGCGGGAGCCCGCAAGCCGGAGCTGCTGGCGACGGCGTCCTCCCTTGAGGAGCTTGAGCGGCTCGCGGAGGCGGGCGCGGACGCCCTGCTCGTCGGCGGACCGCCGTTCGCCGCCAGGGCCGCCGGCCCGTTCGACCTCGCGATGATCCGCGAGGCCGCCGCGTTCCTGAAGGCGCGGGGCAAGCGGCTCTACGTGCTGGCCAACAACCTGCTGGACAACGAGGAGCTTGAAGCGCTGCCGGCGTATATCCGCGGTCTGGCGGAAGCGGGGGCGGACGCCGTGGAATGCGGCGATCCCGCCGTGCTGATGACGGTGCGCGAGGAGGCGCCGAACCTCGCCATCCACTGGAACGCCGAGATGACGGCGACGAACGCCCGCGCGGCGGATTTCTGGGGCCGTCGGGGCGCCTCGCGCGCCGTGCTTGCCCGCGAGCTGAACGGGGAAGAGATCCTGGCCTTCAAGGCGAAGACGTCGCTCGACGTCCAGGTTCAGGTGCACGGCATGACGAACATCTACCATTCAAAGCGCCGGCTCGTGGAGAGCTATCTGGAGCATGCGGCAAACGCCGGCCGCGCGTACGAGCTGCGCGGACCGGCCGGAGCGGAAGCGGGCCGGAACGAACGGGACGCGGGCGCCGGGCCGGCCGACGCTTCGAAGGGGCTCTGTCTGATCGAGACGGAACGGCCGGACATCCGGCTGCCGATCTTCGAGGACGAGACCGGCACGCACATCATGAGCCCGGACGACATCTGCCTGCTCGAAGTGATGCACGAGCTGCTCGAAGGCGGAATCGACGCGTTCAAGATCGAGGGACTGCTCAAACCGCCCGCATACAACGAGGCGGCCGTCAGGGCGTACCGCGCGGCGATCGACGAGTGGCTGCGCGATCCCGCGGGATACCGTTTCCGCGAGGAATGGCTCGAGCCGATCCGAAAGCTTCAGGATCCCCGCCGCGAGCTGACGTTCGGGTTCTATTACAAGGAGCAGGTGTACTGAATTCATGATGCGAGGAGGCGGCGCGGATGGCCGCGATGACGATGCCGGCTGCCAGGGGAAAAAGAGTCCGGCTGGAGCGTCCCGAGCTTCTGGCGCCGGCCGGCAGTCTTGAGAAGCTGAAATTCGCCGTCCACTACGGAGCGGACGCGGTATATCTCGGCGGGCAGAAGTACGGTCTGCGCTCGAACGCCGACAACTTCACGCTCGAAGAGATGAGGGAAGGCGTCGAATTCGCGCGGCGCTACGGCGCCAAGGTGTTCTGCGCGGTCAACATTTACGCGCACGACGAGGATATTGACGGACTTGAGGAGTATCTGCGCGGGCTCGAGGACGCGGGCATCGCCGCGATCATCGCCGCCGATCCGGTCGTGATCGAGACGGCGCAGCGCGTCGCGCCCGGCCTCGAAGTGCATCTCAGCACGCAGCAGTCGGCGCTGAACTGGCGCACCGTGAAGTTTTGGAAGGAAGAAGGGTTGCCGCGCGTCGTGCTGGCCCGGGAGACGAGCCTCGGGGACATCCTGGAGATCAAGCGGCGTGTCGACATCGAGCTGGAAGTGTTCGTCCACGGCGCGATGTGCTCGTCGTACAGCGGACGCTGCGTGCTGTCGAACCATTTTACCGACCGGGATTCGAACAGGGGCGGATGCTGCCAGTCCTGCCGCTGGCAGTACGACCTGGTATTCGGCGATGACGCGCCGGCGATCTCCGGAGAAGGCGACCGGTTCACGATGGGCTCGAAGGACCTGTGCATGATCGCGCGTCTGCCGGAGCTCATCGAGGCCGGCATCGACAGTTTCAAGATCGAAGGGCGGATGAAGACCCTGCACTACGTGGCGACGGTCACGAATGTCTACCGTCAGGCCATTGATGCTTATTTTGCCGACCCCGCCGGTTACCGGCTGAAGCCGGAATGGCTGGACGAGATCCGCAAGGCGGCAAACCGGCCGCTCACCGCCGGCTTCTTCTTCGGCGAGCCCGGCGCGGCCGACCATATCTACGGTCCGGAGCCGAAGGGCGCGCCGTATGACTTCGCGGGCGTCGTGCTGGATTACGACGAACGCGCCGGCGTCGCGGTGGTCGAGCAGCGCAGCCCGTTCCGGGTCGGGCAGGAGGTCGAATTCTTCGGTCCGGGCGGCAGGCTGTTCCGTCAGACGATCGGGAGCCTTGCGGACGAATCCGGCTCCTCGATCGACGTCGCCCGCCATCCGCTGCAGCGCGTGCGGATCCGCACGGAGCTTCCGGTCCGGCCGATGGATCTGATGCGGAAGCGGACAGGCGGCGCGTGAGCGCCTCCTTGCGGCCGTCCCGCCGCGGAACGGAATCCGGGCTTTCGCGGCCCGGATTTTTCCCGCCCGGGACTAACGAATCGGACGGGTCTGTCCGATAAGTATAATATACATACAAAATACATACGAAAATGCACGGCTGACCTGTGAAGAAAGGCGCAGAAGACAGCCGTGGAAGATATCCGGGGACGGCAGAAAACCGTCGGCGGGGGGGCGGAAGACCTGGCTCGCGGGTATTCCGTGAAGAAGAGCGTGTCATCTGATTGAAAGCGCTAACGATTGAAGCCGGCGGTACCGCAACATTAACGCAATATGGGTGGTGGACAACATGAAATGGAATTGGCGACCGGGCAAAAAAGACGACGCAGCATCCGCTCCTCCGGCGGAAAACCGCAAAGCGGCCGAACGGGTGACCGAAGCCGTATCGAAAATCGGAACCGGATTTTCCCGGGCAAGCCTGACCCGTTCCGTGGGCGTGAAACTGTTCGTCATCATTTTCCTCAGCATACTGGTCTGCGTCTCCGGGGTCGGTCTCTATTCGTACGAGACGGCGAAGAACATCATCGAGAACAAGATGATGGACGCGACGAAGACGGCGATCTCCCAGACGGCGGGCAAGCTGGATCTGCAGCTCGCCAACATGGAAAATCTGTTCATGACCGTCATGCTCGACCAGACGATCCAGGTCAATTCCCGGCAGCTGGCCTATGTGACCGATCTGTCCGATTTCGATCGGTACCAGTATGTGCAAGGGGTCGAGACGAGCTTCAACAACTTCATGTTCGGCAACAGCAAATATGTCGTCGGCGGCGTGCTGCTTCCGCTCCGGGACGGGCTGTCGCCCATCATGAGCTCCTTGACCCGGATCGACGCCGCCGCGGCGACCGAGACCGAATGGTACCGGAGCGCGATCGAAAACGACACGGAAGGCTATTGGCTGCCGACCATGATGGACGGTCTGAGCGGCAACCTGAACAAAAAGTCGTTCGGTTTCGCGAAGGTGCTCAAGTCCACGTCGACCAATGATCCGATGTATCTGCTCGTGCTGGAGTTCGATTATCAGGTGATCTGGGACCAATTCGCCGAGGTCTCGCTCGGCGAAGGCAGCATGATCCGGATCATCCATCCGGACGGGACGGTCGTGTTCGGCCCGAACGAAGAGATCGGCCAACCCTTCGGCATCGCCATCGGCGAAGCCGCGGAGGCGGAAGCGATCACCGCCGAGCTCGACGGCGCGTCGGTGCTTGTCCCTTACAAGACGCTCTATAACGGCTGGACGCTGGTCGGCACGGTGCCGGTCGAAGAACTGGTCAAGGACGCGGCCGTGATTCGCAATGCGATGTTCGGCACGCTCGGATTCGCGGCGCTGCTCGCGGTCGGCATCGGCCTGCTCGTCATCTGGATGATCGCGATGCCGCTCGCCAAGCTGCGCAACCTGATGAACGAAGGCGAGAAGGGCAACCTGACCGTCCGCTCGAACATCCGGAAGTCCGACGAAATCGGTCAGCTGGCGTTCAGCTTCAACCAGATGATGGAGAAAATCACGGCGCTCGTCAACCGGACGAACGAATCGGCGGCGCAGGTGCTGCAGACGGCGGAAAATCTGTCCGAGGCGTCGCGCAAGACGGCGCTCTCCGCGAAGGAAATCGCCGTCGCCACCGAGGAGATCGCAAACGGCGCCACGAGCCTCGCGGTCGAGGCGGAACGCGGCAGCGACCTGACGGAGAAGATGGGCGCGAAGATGCGCGAGGTCAACGAGGCGCGAGACCAGATGGCCGCTTCGGCCGCCGAAGTCGAGCGGGCGAGCGAACAGGGCACGCGCTACATGGCTTCGCTCATCGAGAAGACCGGCATGACCGAAGAGATGACGCGCAACATGGTCGAGAAGGTCGACCGGCTGAAGGAGAGCACGCGGTCGATCCGGCAGATTCTCGACGTGCTGAACAACATTACGAAGCAGACAAACATCCTGTCGCTGAACGCGACGATCGAGGCGGCCCGGGCCGGCGCCGCGGGCAAGGGCTTCATGGTCGTCGCGGACGAGATCCGCAAGCTGGCGGACCAGTCCCGCGAGTCGATCGACATCGTCGCCTCGATCACCGAATCGATCCAGAACGAGATCGAGTCCACGGTCAGCGTGCTGGGCGAAGCTTACCCGATCTTCCAGGAGCAGATCGATTCGGTCAAGGAAGCGAACCAGATCTTCCTCTCCGTCCAGGCGCAGATGAACGCCTTCACGGCGCACCTCGAGACGGTGAACGAATCGGTCGCCCAGCTCGGCCAGACGCAGGCCGTCCTGTCCGAAGCGATGGGCAATGTCAGCGCGGTCGCGCAACAATCGTCGGCGACCAGCGAAGAAGTGGCTTCGCTCAGCAACGAGCAGCTGAACATCAGCGAGAATCTCGTCGTGCTGTCGGGCGAGCTCGAAAAGGTGTCCGCCCATCTGAAGGAGACGCTCTCCCAATTCCGGACGGACGCGCGGCAACAATCGAACTGATCGTGTCGGCAAGCCTGAACAGCCGGTTCCGCGTATGCGGAGCCGGCTTTGTTGTTGTCGCGGCGGCGGCCGGGAATGGGGAGGGCGAGGAACGGCTACACTGGCGAATACGGACGGATGGACGTTGCACCGGAACATATGGGCGGATGAACGTTGAACCGGCGACTATGGGCTGAAGAACGCTGTGCCTGTGAAATATGAGCGGCTGAACGGAAGGCTGAACGGAAGGGGGCGAAAGGCTTGAAGGTTGACCGGACCGGAAGCCGGATCAGGCGGATCGGCCTGCTCGGCATCGCCGCCAGCGTGGCGGCCGCGGTCTGCATCGGCAGGCTGGCGTGGCTGCAGGTGCTGCCCGGCGTGCTGCCCGCCGCCGCGGACGTGACCGGACGGGCCGTCGCCGGCCGGTTCGATCGGCTGATCGCCGACACGGGGCGCGGGCGCATCGTCGACCGGAACGGCCTGTCGCTCGTCGGCGAGCCGTACCCGGCCCTGGCCGCGTTCCCGGCCGTCGGCCCGAGGGGAGACGACTCGCAGTACGCGAGGCTGGCGGAAGCGGTCGGCATGCCGCCGGCAACGTTGCGCGAATGGCTGGACGGCCTGAAGGAGCCGGCGTTCCTGCCGGACCGGGATGGCCGCGCTCCGCTCCGTCTCGACGGGCGGGCGGCCGCGTTGGACGGCGTGCATGTGCTGCCGTGGACGCCGCGGGACTCGTCCGTTCTCGGCGCGCAGCACGTCGTCGGCTATGTCGGCCAGAACCCCGCGCTGCTGGCCGCGCTCTATGCGGAGGAGACGGCGCGGGGCGAAATTCCGCTGGACGCGAAGATCGGCGCCATGGGGCTCGAGCGCTCGCTCGAGAAGCTGCTGCGCGGACCGGGGCCGGTCATCGCCCAACGCAGGCGGAATGCGGGCGGCGGGCCGCTGCCGGGGGATTTGAGGATCGTGCGGCACGGCGACGCGTACCATCCGCTGACCGTCCGGACGACGCTGGACGGCCGGCTGCAGCTCGAGCTCTCCGCGCTGGCGGATCGGGCGGGACTCGAGGAAGGCGCGATCGTCGTGCTGGACGCGGCGACCGGCGACATCCTGGCGATGGTCTCGCGGCCGGCCTACGACCCGCTGCGGATCGCGCCGGATCTCGCCGGCACGGAGAACCATGCGCTCCGCGCCGTCGCTCCGGGCTCGATCTTCAAGATCGTCACGCTGGCGGCGGCGCTCGACGCAAGGGTCGTCCATCCCCGCGAGCGGTTCCGCTGCGACGGCGAGTACGGGCGGTACGGGCTTTCCTGCTGGAAAGAGGGCGGCCACGGCGTGCTGACGCTGGAAGAGGCGTTCGCCGAATCGTGCAACGTCGCGTTCGCGCGAATCGCCGAACGCCTCTCGCCGGAACAGCTCGCGGCGGCGGCCGACCGGCTCGGCTTCGGCCGGCCGCTGATCCGCCCGGTGCGCCTGCCGGGGGCCGGCGGCGGAATCCGGCCGCTCCCGGAGGAGGAGAGCGGCCGCGTGTTTGCCGGCCGGCCGGACGCTGGGGACGGCGGTCTGCTCGTCCAGACCGCCATCGGCCAGCGCGACGCGGCCGCCACGCCGCTGCAGGCGGCCGCCGCCGTCGTCGCCCTGCTGCATGGCGGCCGGGTGCCGGCGCCGCGGATCGTGGCGGAGATCCGTTACGCATCCGGCGCGCGGATGGCCGCGTTCGGGCCCGTCGAATCGCCGTCCGACTTCGGCCGCGTGTCGCCGCGCGCCGCCGCCTTCCTGCTGCGCGGGATGGAGGCGGTCGTGCGGGAGGGAACGGGAAGATCCTTGAGGGACGCGGCGTGGCCGCTCGCGGGCAAGAGCGGAACGGCCCAGGCCGCGAAGGACGGCCGGCCGGTCAACCACCAGTGGTTCACGGGCTACGGCCCGGTCGGCAAGCCCCGCTACGCCGCGGCCGTCCTCGCGCTGAACCGGCCGCCGGACAGCCCGCATCTCGCGGCCGCGCTGTTCCGGGAAGTGATGGATGCGCTCGCGGCGCATGAACAAAGCTCCGCTTCCGTACGCTAACGGAGGCGGAGCTTTTCGGTTGGCCGGGCTTGCCGTTATGCTCAGGTCGCGGCCTTGGGCGCGCCTGACGGACCGCCGGATTCGAACGGTCCTCCGGGCGGATCGGAGGGCGGATCCGCCGGCGGATCGTCGTAATCGAGCGGCGGCCGGATCCAGCGGCGCAGATAGCCCTGGGCGTGCAGCTGCTTGATCAGGATGACGAGCACCGGCGACAGGATGACGCCGGCCACGCCGAACAGCGACAGCGACACCAGCATGCAGACCAGCATCGTGTACGCGGAGACGCCGAGCGAACCGCCCGTGATTTTCGGTTCGAGAATCTGGCGGGTCAGCAGAATGACGCCGAGGATGACGGTCAGCCAGATCGCGAGCTGCGTCTGTCCGACGATGAACAGGTAGATGATCCACGGCGCGAACACGGTCGTGACGCCGAGCAGCGGCAGAATGTCCGCGATGGCCGACAGCGCCGCGATCGTGAACGCGTTGTTTACGCCAAGAATGAGCAGCGACGCCAGGATGACCACGAACGTGATCGAGACGAGGATGAGCTGCGATTTCAGATAACTGCCGATGCCGACGAGCACGTTCTCCTTCAGGAAGTAGAACGCCGTCTTGAACGTGTTGGGCGTTTTCTCCCGGGCGAGCTTCTTCCAGGTGTCGATCTCGATGCTCAGGAAATACGCGAGAATGATGCCGATGCCGAAGTTGAACACGAAGGCGCTGAAGGACTGCAGCATGCCCACGAAGCCGAGCAGCACCTGCGTGGCGACCTTCTGCCCCCATCCCGTGATCGAATCGATGACGCTCTGCGACTGCCACACGACGCTGTCGGGGAGCAGATCGATCTTGCTCTGAAGCCAGGCGATCCAGTACGTCGCTTCGGTCGTGAAGATCGACTGGTAGGCGGGCAGCCGGTCGACGAAATCCATGATCTCATAGGTGAGCAGGACGCCGGCGCCGATGAATACGCCGAGAATGACGAGCGTGAAGAACAGGACGCTGATGGCGGAGGCGATCGCCTTCTTGATGCCGAGGCGATGAAGCCGTTTCGCCAGCGGTTCGATGCAGGCGAAGATCAGGAAGGACATGAAGACGGGAGCGGCGATCTTGTACAGGAAGCTGAAAATGTACATGATGAGCCACACCGTCACCGCGATCAGTGCGATATCGAACGCCGTCCGCCAATAGCGCTTGTAGAATGTGAGCATACGGACTCCCCTTCGAAGTGGAATTGGCGTGCTAATGAGGGATATCCTGATTTTACTATAGATTCGGGGAGGACGCCTATTTTTTTCTCAAATATGATACAATGAACAAGATGAAGACGGCGCCGGCAACAGGTGCAATTCGAGGCCTTCCGGCGCGGCTTTCGCTTTGGGGTGGGGAAACGTTCGCATGGAGAATGTGCTGCTGTGGGTATTCTACTTTTTGACGTTCTATGCCTTCCTGCCGGGTTTCATCAGCCGGACGTTCGGATTCCGCGTGTTCAAGCGCGGACGCGTCCGCGAGGAGATCGCGCTCACGTTCGATGACGGGCCCGATCCGGTCTACACGCCGCGCCTGCTCGATCTGCTGCGGGAATACGGGGCCAGGGCGACGTTCTTCGTCGTGGGCGTCCACGCCGAGCGGCATCCCGAGTTGCTTCGCCGCATGGCGGAGGAAGGACACACAATCGGCATTCATAATTATGTGCACAAGACGAACTGGCTCATGCGGCCGGGCACGGTAAAGAAGCAGATCGCCCGCACGAGCGCCATCATCGAGCAGGCGGCCGGCGTGAAGCCGATTTATTACCGGCCGCCGTGGGGCATCGTCAATCTGTTCGACTACGCCAATCTCGGCTATCTGCAGATCATTCTGTGGTCGGCGATGTTCGGCGACTGGCGGAAGCGGGTCGGCGTCGAGCAGCTGACGGCGCGGATGCTGAAGAAGCTCCGCCCGGGCGAGGTGCTGCTGCTCCACGACTGCGGCAAGACGTTCGGGGCGGACGAGGATGCGCCGGAGAACATGCTGCAGGCGCTGGAAGTGTGCCTGAAGCGCGGACGCGAGCTGGGCTATCGATTCGTGACCATCGGGGAGATGATCGCCTTGACGGACCGCAACCGCGCCCGCGAACGGGCGGAGAAGTCGCCGGGCCGGCTCAAACGGGCGTTGACGGCCGGCTGGATGGCCTGGGAGCGATGCTTCAGCGTGCTGTTCCGGATCGTCGACATCGGCGGCGGCACGCTCCTCCACTACCGCATCCGGCCCTACCGCGGCGCCGAGCTCAGGCTGGATGACGGAAGCGTCATTCGGACGGGCGACAAGATCGTCGAGCTGCATTTCGACAACGCGAAGCTGCGGGAACTGCTGGAGCATTCGCGCACGCTCATGAAGGTCGCGATTTACCTGATCCGCGAGACGGAGAAGGCGCTGCCGGCGCTCGCGCGGCATCTGGAAAGCCGCGCGGACCTGCGCGATGTCAAGGGGCTGTACGGCATCAGCATGATCCATCGCGGTCCGGAGGCGTTCGGGTTCAGCGTGCTGGACCTGCCGCCGGGGGCGTTCCGGTTCTTCACGACCCGGTATCTGCGCCTGCTCATCCGGGTGCTGCATCCGCAGGGCGGAGCGCTGCTGCGGGACAAGCAGGCGCAGTTTTATCCGCGCATCATGGCGATGTCGATGGCCGAATTTCTGAGGCGCTACGGCGCCGGGGACGGCGACCGGATGCAGGATTCGGCCGGCGAACGGGAGACGGCCGCGGCGGGAGCGCTGCCGGCCGACGCGGCCGACGGCCGGGCGGCGGCCGTCCTGACGGGCGGAAAGACGCTGCACCAATAAATCCGCGGCTCCATGCGAAAGGGCTGCGCCGAAGATCCCCGCGCGGGATCCGAAGCGCAGCCCTTGTTTTGTTATCCTGTGGTTCAGCCCGTTGGACGGCTTCCGTCGTCCCGGCCCGATCCGGCCTTCGTCAGATCTTGAGCACGGCGCCCATGCTGGCGTTCGTCACGAGATGCGAGTACCGCGCGAGGTAGCCGCCCGAAATCTTCGACTGGAAGCCGGGCCATTCCGCGCGCCGCTTCTCCATCTCTTCGTCGCTGATCAGCACGTTCATCGTGCGGTTGTTCAGATCCAGCTCGATGATGTCGCCGTCGCGGACGAACGCGATCGGGCCGCCTTCGGCCGCCTCCGGCGAGACGTGGCCGATGCTGATGCCGCGGGACGCGCCGGAGAACCGGCCGTCCGTCACGAGGCCGACCTTCGCGCCGAGGCCCATGCCGACGATCTGCGACGTGGGCGCGAGCATCTCCGGCATGCCGGGGCCGCCCTTCGGCCCTTCGTAACGGATGATGACGACGTGGCCTTCCTTCACCTTGCCGGACGCGATGCCCGCCAGCGCCTCATCCTGCGAGTCGAAGCAGATGGCCGGCCCCTTGTGGTAGCCGCCGACCGACGGATCGACCGCGCCGACCTTGATGACCGCGCCCTCCGGCGCCAGGTTGCCGAACAGGACGGCGAGGCCGCCGCGCTCGCTGTGGGGGTTGTCCAGCGGACGGATGACGTCCTTGTTCTTGATCTCGCAGCCTTCGACGTTCTCGCGGAGCGTCTTGCCCGTGACGGTCAGGCACTCGCCGTTGATCGCGCCGGGTTTCTTCAACAGCTCGTTCAGGATCGCCGACACGCCGCCGGCTTCGTGCACGTCTTCGATATGGTAGTCCGACGCGGGCGCGATCTTCGCGAGATGCGGCACGCGCTCCGCCACTTCGTTGATGCGCGAGATCGGATAGTCGATGCCCGCTTCGCGCGCGATCGCGAGCGTGTGCAGCACGGTGTTCGTCGAGCCGCCCATCGCCATGTCGAGGGCGAACGCGTTGTCGATCGCTTCCTTCGTGACGATGTCGCGCGGCTTGATGTCGCGCTTGATCAGCTCCATGAGCTGGCGCGCCGACTGCTTCACGAATTCGCGGCGCTCCGGCGAGATCGCGAGGATCGTGCCGTTGCCCGGCAGCGCGAGGCCGAGCGCTTCGGCGAGGCAGTTCATCGAGTTCGCGGTGAACATGCCGGAGCAGGAGCCGCAGGACGGGCAGCCGTACAGCTCGAGTTCCCGCAGGCCCTTCTCGTCGATCTTGCCCGACTGGTAGGCGCCGACGCCTTCGAACACGCTCGACAGCGAGATCGACCGGCCGTCGGACGTCTTGCCGGCCTTCATCGGACCGCCGCTGACGAAGATCGTCGGGATGTTGATGCGCAGCGCCGCCATCATCATGCCCGGCGTGATTTTGTCGCAGTTCGGAATGCAGACCATGCCGTCGAACCAGTGGGCGTTCACGACCGTCTCGACCGAGTCGGCGATGAGCTCCCGGCTCGCGAGGGAGTAGCGCATGCCGATATGGCCCATCGCGATGCCGTCGTCGACGCCGATCGTGTTGAATTCGAACGGCACGCCGCCGGCTTCGCGGATCGCTTCCTTGACCAGCTTGCCGAATTCCTGCAGATGGACGTGGCCCGGAATGATGTCGATGTACGAGTTGCACACCGCGATGAACGGCTTGTCGAAATCTTCTTCCCGGACTCCCGCGGCGCGCAGCAGGCTGCGGTGCGGCGCGCGGTCGAAGCCGCGCTTGATCATGTCGGATCTCATTTTTCTGGATGTGGTCGTCGTCACCTGCGATTTCCCCTTTCCGATACTGGAGGCGTGTAGGCGTTCCGTCCTGCGGTATCCGTGCGAACGCCGGGACTATCTTAATTAGTGTAACATAACAAGCTGCGGCTTGACCAGCAATCGCAATCACTCATGTCGTTGTTCTGTGATATTGTCAGGGTGTAACTGATCCGAGAAAATGTCAGTATGAGCAAGGAGCAGATCACCTTGACAAAGAACGAACTGAAACGCGTTATGGTCATTGAAAAATGGATCGATGG